>JAABUJ010000435.1_pt1 | contig 83161 bp, 88 predicted proteins | sample 5559131 | NCBI WGS metagenome assembly JAABUJ01 (sample SAMN10711875, study PRJNA513366) | rock metagenome | isolation source: Antarctica rocks | place: Antarctica: Victoria Land, Mt New Zealand nord | collected 2016-01-07 | reverse complement strand
TCCTTGCGAGCGTTCCTTGCGAGCGTTCCTTGCGAGCGTTCCTTGCGAGCGTTCCTTGCGAGCGTTCCTTGCGAGCGTTCCTTGCGAGCGTTCCTTGCGAGCGTTCCTTGCGAGCGTTCCTTGCGAGCGTTCCTTGCGAGAGTTCTTCACGATCTTCGTCCTGACTGCCGGATGCGCCGGCGGGACAGACAACAAAGCCGGTCTTAGTGTAGAGCGTGAGGGGTGATCCAGCCTTTTATGAATTGTAACACAGTATCTCGTTTCCGTCAAGACTTTTCCCAACAAATCTTCCAAGTGTCAAGCATTGCGCCAGGTTCTCAGAAGGGCGGGACGGGACACCAGGACGGCCCGTGCTTCGGGGGAGCAGAGCGCCGCCGTCTCCCCTTCCCAGTCATAGCCCCAGGCAAAGACGCGGGACAGTTCGAGGTTGTTCAGACCAGGGTGGCAGACGATCTCCGTCAGACCCTCCCGCGCGTTCTGGAGGTAAGCCGCCAGCGTCGGGGCTGTGAGATGGCCGGAGACGGCCATGCCGCAGAAATGGTCGGAGGTGTGCAGGCCCGAAGCCGCGATGTACCGGCGCGACAGCCGCGCCCCGGTCGCCAGCGCGGCGGCCTGAGCGCGGCGGCCCGGCGAAACGCGCGCCCGCGCCGGGCTGTCGGCGGGCAGGCGGATCGCCCTGATCCCGTACTCGGCGGCAATCGGGCAGACGACGCGCATGATGCCGGGCAGCGCGTGCAGGTGCTGGTGGGAATCAAGGTGGCTGATGGGCAGACGGCGCACGGAATCAAGCTGCCGACGCAGGGACGCAGCGACTTCGCGGGCGGGCCATGCGCCGCGTACATAGCTTGACAGAAACGCGGCTAGCGTGGGCGGGAAGCCGGGGACGCCGACAAGGGTGAAGTGCAGGCCAAGGTCCAGCCCCGGCATCGCCTGAGCGCGCCGCACGGCATCCTCGAACGCCGGGCCGAGCGGCATCAGGCTGGCGGACGTGACGACTCCCTCCCGGTGCGCCCGCTCTACACCGTCGTTGAGGGCGGGATGCAGCCCAAAGTCGTCCGCATGGACAATGACGCGGGCCGTCCCTTTACTGTCTCTCACGGGCGGGCCGGGCGGGGACGCGACGCGCGGTGGGCGGCGGCGCGGCGGTAGTCGGCCATCTCGTGCAGGATATTGACGACGACCGACCCCGACCCCAATGTGGACACGCCCGCCGTGCGCTCGTAATAGCGCATCGGCAGCTCGGCAATAGTGAACCCTGCCCGGTGCGTCTCGATCAGCAGCTCGGCGTCAATAAACGATCCTTCACTCTGAAGAGTGATCCGCTCCAAGATGGTCCGCCGGAACAGCTTGAAGGCGAAGTTGACGTCCCGCACTTTCAGGCCGAACAGGACGCGGATAATCCGGTTATAGACGAACGACATGACCTCGCGCTTCAGCCCCTCCGCCCGCCCCTGCCGGTTGCCGATCACCATGTCCGCGCGGGCGGTCAGCGGGACGGCCTTCAAGGCGTCATCCATCTGGATCGGCAGATCGCTGTCAATGTAAAGAATCCAGTCCTTCGTCGCCGACGCGAACCCCGTGCGCAGCGTCCCGCCCAGCTTGCGGTTCTTGGCGTGGTGGACGACCTTGAGTTCCGAGTGCCGGGCAGCCAAGGCATCGGCCAGCGCGCCCGACCCGTCCGTGGAGCAGTCGTCCACGACCACGACCTCCAGGTCGGACGTGATCTTGCGGCCCGTTGCCAAAGCCTCGGCCACGCACCGCTCGATGTTGCCGATCTCGTTGTACATCGGGAACACGAACGAGAGGCTGGGCAGCGTCGTCCGCGTCTCGGCTATGGTTTTGTCTTCCGTCATGGTCGGTGATTCTCATCTTGGAGGCATACTCGGATCGCCCCCCGGCCCCCAATTCTGGGGGAGTAAGAGAGGCGGACGAATACCAGGATCGTCCCCACAGGCTGATCCTACTCCTGTCCCCCAGAATTGGGGGCTAGGGGGCTTCTCATTGTCACGGCTTTGGCGTCGTCCGGATCAAGACCGTCCGGCCATAGCGCCACAGCTCTTCCATGTTCGTCACGCCGTACTGCCCGCGCAGCTCGTCCTCGTCGCTCGTCCGCATGGCGTACACGACGCCGGGGTGCTGCTCCATGTCCTGGGCCGCCGCCGGGTGGTCGTCGGTGTAGACGACGGGGCGGGCTGAATAATAGCGCAGGCTGGGGTGCTTGAACCCCAGCGCATGAATGACCCCGTCCGGCGGCGTTGTCAGCGCGGCGACGGCGGCCATCTTCCGCTCCGAAACGTCCGCCTCGCGGATCTTCCAGGTCGGCGAGCACCAAGTAATGAGCAGAAACAACGCCGTCACTGTTCCGGGGACCAGCCAGGCGCCCCGCCGCTTGCCGAAGGCGGCGATGGCGAAGACGCTGAGAAACAGGATCAGTATCCACAGTCGGAGCGTCACCGGCGACACGTCGAACTTCATCGCGGCCTTCCAGAGTGGGAAGAGAAGGATCAAGTTCGCCGCCGCGTACACCTTTAGAGGATCAATTCGCGCCAAAGTTTCAGGCCGGTACGCCAGCCAACCCCCCACAAGAACCGCTGCCGCTGGGTAGAGGGGGAAGATATAGGTAATCAGCTTGCTTTGCGAAGCGGAAAAGAACACGAACACCAGCGCGACCCACAGGCCCAGGAACAGCGCCGGATTGTCCGTCACCAGACCCCGCCATGCTTCCCGCCCCTGCCGCCAGGCCAGCAGGAGCGCCCCCGGCAGGGCCGGCGACCAGGGGAAAAAGCCGCCCAGCAGCACGGGCAGGAAGAACCAGACAGGGCTGGTCTCTTTGTGCTCCGCCTGCAAGTACCGCGTGACGTTGTTCGCCTCCAAAAACCCGTCAATGAACAGCTTTCCGTGCAGGCGGATCATCAGCAGGAACCAGGGCAGGCCGACCAGGAGGCACAGTGCGAAGCCCCCCCACAGCGCGGGCGACAGCAGACGCTTCGCCTGCCGCGTCAGGCACAGAAACGCGATGGTCTGAACGCCGATCAGGACCAGCGCGACCGGCCCCTTCGCCAGCGCCGCCAGCCCCGTCATTGCCCCCGCCAGCGCGATCCACCGGCCCCGGTCCGTCTGCGTCCAGGCGTACAGCGCGAGCAGGGCCATTGTCAGAGTGACGGCCAGCGTCATATCCGTCACGGCGGCGCGGGCCAGCAGGAAGAACTGCACATTGGTTGCCAGCGCGAAGCCCGCCCACAGCCCGGCGTGGGGCGAGGGCGGGTAGGCCCGCCGCGCCAGGGCATAAGTGACGGCGACCAGGGCCACGGCCAGAAGCGCCGAAGGAAAACGGGCCGCGAACTCGGACACGCCGAAGCCTCGCATTGAGAGCGCCGTCAGCCAGTAGAACAGCGGCGGCTTGTCGAACCAGGGCTGCCCGCCGTAATGCGGCGTCAGCCAGCCGGCCGGCCCGGCGCGGGCCATCTCCTTGCCCACCTGCCCGTAAACCGGCTCATCCACGTCGGTCAGCGGCAGGCTGCCCAGGCTCCAGAACGCCAGCAGAGCCGTTCCCAGGAGGAGCAGGGCCAGCCACAACCGCTCCCGGTGTTGGGTGAGAGACAAACTTGTTTCTTGGACGCGGATAGGCAATTATACCGGGCAAAAGCGGGGGAAGTCAAACCCCTCCTGCGGCCTGCCACGCACGATGAAACGCTGTCATAGAGTCAAATCGGTCCGCGCGTTCCGGGCGGCAGGCTTGGGCAGCCACATCAAACAAGGCGCGCGGCCCCCGGAAGGCCCCGGCGTCGAGCGTCCCATCGGACAAAAAGACGAGCGCCGTCCGGCCCATCACGAACACCGTCGTTTGCTCGTCAATGAGCGCGCCCAACTCAACTTCTTCGGGCGCCATGAAGCGGGAGGAGCCGAACATCTCTCCCATCTCGTTGTGGAACGGGGCGTCCCGGTACATGTCCAAATCTACCGCCCAGAGCCGCCCCGCCGCAAAATCGTAGAGCAGGGACCCATCGTAGAAGTCCACCGCGATCCACCCAGTACGCGCCAGGGCGGCGTGCAGATCAAGCACCCCGCCCAGGCAGGTGATCAGGGTAGCCGATGGCAGGCTCCGAAACCGCTGGAACGCCGACCGGGGATCGTCCTTGCGCTCACGGGGCACACCGAGAAGCTCCCCGTCCAGCCAGGGATAGACCAAGAGCGGCCCGTCGGGCGACTCGATGCCTCCCAGCAGGCTGGGCAGAATTGGGTGGCTGACGCTGGCGCTCAGACGCGCCGCGTTCCGCAGCAACGCCACGCGGTCCGGGTGGTCGAGGAAGGGACGCGGGTCATCCGGCAGCCCCGCCGTCTTGACAAAAAAGCGCTCGTCGCCGACCTGAACGCCATACGAGACGTTGCCGGAGTCCTGGGTCTGGTTCCCGAACTCCGCGAAGATGGTGCCGACCGAGCGGAGGTATTCGCCGGGAGGCTGATCAATGGCGGCGCAATCCAATAATGGGTGGGACATGGATGAGACTTTTGCCGCCGTTTCCCAGGGCTGAACCCCTGGGCTAAAAAGTGCAGAAACCCCGCCTGCGCGGGCTAAATGCCGTAGGCATTCTGCTCTGCGCCTGATGCTCTGCGCCCGCGCAGGAAACAGGCGAGAGTGTGTCAAAAGATGTCCTTTCTGTCGGGGACGGGCCGCCCTTTGTCGGTACGGAGATCTGCATTAGCCGGCAGATTCCGGGACGGCCCAGTAGACGTAATCGGTGTCCACCGTTTCCCCGCCGAGTTGGTCTACCAGCAAGGCGATCTGCCCCCGATGGTAGCCGGCGTGGGCGAACAACTGAACGATCTGAACTTCCGTCGGCAGGCGGAAACGCTGCCCGCTCTCGGCGAACTCAAACTCCCCTGCCAATTGGTCTTCGCCGAGGCGCGAAAGATAATCCGTCCAGCGACTTTCCAATGAGGCGAAACGCGGGCGCAGCGTCGCAAAGTCGCACTGGGGATCAAACCACGCGACCTGCTGATCGGAACTTCCGTCCATGTGGTCCAGCCAGTTCTCCCGGACGGCAGCCAAGTGACCGGCGAGCGTTACCACCTTTTGAAACCGGGCGTCACCGCGGCTGGCTTCCGGGACCGAGTCGAGCATGGCGAGCATCTTCTCGTTGCAGTCTTTCTCGTAGTCGTAATACGTGCGGTAACGTTCTGTCAGAGACATCGTGGGTTCCTCCTGATGAGACGCAGGGAAACGTTTGTGACCGGGAAGGCCGAAGCGTCTCAACCGGACGGATGTTCGCCACGCGCCGGATGGAATCCTGCAAGGTGGTAAGTGCTTGCACGTCCCCGCCAGAGGAATGACTCGCTGACGTCACGATACCGTGCGACGAAATAAATCCCTCTCGCTGAATGAGCGACCCTCGGCCGAAGAAAGTGCCCCGCCTCCCCAAACAGCCCCGGCCGAAGGACGAAATCTGAGCGAGAGGGATTCATCCCCTCGCAAGGCTCGGCGTCACGCAATCCACCCCACGCGCCTGCACACCCGCCTCATCCCGGCGGCCAGGTCAGATGCCGGCCGCCCAGGACGTGCAGGTGGAGGTGGTCTACGGACTGCCCGCCGTCCTTGCCGACGTTGACGACGACGCGGAAGCCGCTCTCGGCCAGGCCCAGCGTCCGGGCGATGTGGACGGCGGCCTGCAATAACTGGCCGAGCAGCAGGGTGTGGTCGGGGCCGGCGTCCAGCAGGTTCTCAATCGGCTCTTTGGGGATGATGAGGACGTGTGTGGGGGCCTGCGGGGCAGCGTCGCGGAAGGCGAAGACCTGCTCATCCTCGTAAACGATGTCCACAGGAATCTCGCGCCGGACGATCCTGCCGAAAATCGTGTCCGCCATCTAAATCTCCTCCCAATGGCCGAAGGCATCGCCGCCCGGCAGGATTTCGGTCAGCGTGACTGGGACGATCTGGCCGCGCAACGAGGCAGGCGCCTCGAACTGCACCCGGACGTAATTGCCGGTGTAGCCGGACAGCCAGCCGTCCCGCGCGCCTTTGGCTTCGACCAGCACGTCTACCGTCTTTCCCAGGTCACCCGCCGCGAACGCTTCCTGAGTCGCCACGCAGACCGCCGAAAGCTCCCGGTGCCGCCGCTCCTTTTCCTCGTGCGGCACGTCATCTTTCAACTGTTCCGCCGCCGTGCGCTGGCGGGGCGAGTAGCGGAAAACGTGCGTCCGCGCGAACTGCATCTTCTGGGCGAAGGCCAGCGTGTTCTCGAACAACGCGCGCGTCTCGCCGGGGTAGCCGACGATCAAGTCCGTCGTCAGCCCGATGCGCGGCATCCGCGCCCGCAGCTTGTCCGCGATCTCGGCAAAGAAGCGCGTGTCATAGGGCCGGTTCATGGCCTTTAAGATCGTGTCGTCGCCGCTCTGGAGGGATAAATGCAGGTGGGGCGCGATGTGCGGGTGCGTCGCCATCGCGTCAATGAGTTTGCCGGGGATTTCGACCGGCTGCACGGAAGACAGCCGGACGCGCGCGATGCCCTCGATGTCGGCGACCGCGACCAGCACGTCTGCCAGGTCCGGCCCGCCGCTGCCGGTGTCGGGTCTATACGCGCCGACGCAGACACCCGTCACGACAACCTCTTTGGCCCCCGCCACAGCCATCTGCCGTGCCTCGGTCAGCACGTCGGCGAAGGGGCGGCTCGCCATGACATTCCGGGTGTAGGGGATGGAGCAGAAGCCGCAGAAGTACCGGCAGCCGTCCTGCACCTTCAGCGTCGCCCGCGTCCGGTGCGCGGGCCGCGCGACCAGCGATTCGGGGGAGATCAGCCCGCCCGGCGCGGCTTCGGGGAAGAGCGCCCCCAATGCCCCGCCTGTGTTCACCCCCCCCGCCCCCAATTCTGGGGGAGCCAGAGAGGAAGAGGGCGCGACCAGAGAGGGAGAGGGCGCGATGAATCGCGCCTCTACATATCCTACCCCCCCAGAATTGGGGGTCGGGGGGTGATCCTCTCCCTCTCCGTTAACGGTGGTAGGGGCGGGGGGGACAGGAGGATAAGCCGGGGACGACGAATACTGCATCAGATCGGGGAACGCGGCCAGGACGTGCGAGGCCGTCCGCATCTTCTCCGCGTTGGGAACCAGAAGCGCCGCGCCGTCCACCGCCTCGCCCGTGTCCAGCGCCATCTGCGCGAAGCAGCCGGTCAGGACCACGCGCGCCCCGTCCTTCTGCCGGGCCGCCCGCCGCGCCATCTGCCGCGATTTGCGGTCGGCGTCCGCCGTCACCGAGCAGGTGTTGATGACGTACACATCCGCCGGCTCACGGAAGTCCGTCAGCGCGAAGCCCAGCGCCTCGAAGCTTTCGGCCAGCCGCTCGGTCTCGTATTGGTTGACCTTGCAGCCCAAATTGGTGAACGCGGCCGTCGGCATGATGGGCCAAGTGTACCGTAAACGCCCGAACGCTGTCAAGGAACAGTCTGCGAACCGTCTCCATGCCCGCCGCGTTTACCGGCGCCGCGCCGAAAGGCCCCTTGCTTTAGGGTTTTATTGGGGTAGCAATGGGGATGTAAGGCGCAACGTCTTTCCTAAGACGCTATATTTCTCTTGTTTTCGGGTAGGATTAGCCTAAGCACTGAGCCATCACAGAACAAGATACTTAACGGGTTGTCGTCTTAAATCGTTAATCCTGACGACGTACCCCCAATAAAGCCTTAAATCTTGTAGGCCGCTCCGTAACTAAGTCTTATACATGGACACTTGCATTAGGGCAATAATACACAGGGGAAGAACCTGGGAAGCCCTTTGATTTATCAATGAGGAGTTGTCACCCGTATTTCTGCCAGGGAAAAAAGGCTTGGCGCGACGCTGAACCGCGCGCCGGGATCGCCAAAGGAGACCAACAGACTTATGAAGATTTCCAAAACCATGCTCCTGGCCGCAGCCCTGGCAGCCGTCGCGGTTCCCTCTGCCTGGACGCTGCGCGTTCGTCATCAGGCTATCCTCGCCGCAACGCCGCCGATTCCCGAAACGGCGGTGGATGCCTACAACGCGGACGGCACATACAAGTATGCTAACCGGCTGATCCACGAGCAGAGTCCGTATCTGCTCCAGCACGCGCATAATCCTGTGGATTGGTATCCCTGGGGTCCGGCGGCCTTTGCCAAAGCGCGGCGCGAGAACAAGCCGATTTTCCTGTCCGTGGGTTACGCGACGTGTCACTGGTGTCACGTCATGGAGCGCGAGTCGTTCTCGCAGCCCGATGTCGCCAAGCGGCTCAACGACAGCTTCGTCTCCGTCAAGGTAGACCGTGAGGAACGGCCTGATGTAGACGCGGTTTACATGACGGCGGTGCAGATCGCGACCGGGTCGGGCGGCTGGCCGGAAACAACGATTCTCCTGCCGGACGGACGCCCCTTCTTCGGCGGGACCTATCTGCCCAAAGACGACTTGATGCGCCTGCTGTCTCAGGCGTCCGATGCTTACCGGAACCAGCGGCCACAGGTCATGCAGTCGGCCGCTCGCCTCACGGCCGCCATGCGTCAGGCCGCCGCCCGGCAGGATCGGGGGCGGGGGCCGCTGACGGCGGCGCAGGCGCAGGCGGCTGTTCAGGAGGCCGTGTCTTCGCTCCGGGACACGTTCGACCCGATGCAGGGCGGCTTCGGCGGGGCACCCAAGTTCCCGCCCCACGGAAGCCTCGCCCTGCTGCTGGCGCGCAGCGAGAAGGGCCGCGCGCCGGGCGCGCTGTTGATGGCGACGAAGACGCTGGATGCCATGGCGCTCGGCGGCATCCACGACCAGCTTGGCGGCGGCTTCCACCGCTATTCCACCGATGCCGCCTGGAAGCTGCCGCACTTCGAGAAAATGCTCTATGACAACGCGCTGCTCGGCGCGTCCTACACGGATGCCTACCGGCGCACCGGCAACGCACGGTACAAAGCCGTCGCCGACGACATTTACGGCTGGGTGCGGCGCGACATGACCGACCCCGGAGGCGGCTTTTATTCCGCGCTGGACGCCGACGCGGGGGGTGTCGAAGGTGGCTCCTACGTTTGGACGCTCCGGCAGATCACCGACGCGCTCGGCCCGGACGACGGCGCGCTCTTTGCCCGCGTTTACAATGTCCAGGAGGACGGCAACTATGAGGAGCAGGCGACGGGGCGAAAAACGGGTGCGAACGTTCTTTACCTGAGCGCATCGCCCCCTGCCGCCGACGCGCCGAAACTGGCCGCCCTGCGCGCGCGGCTGCTGGCGGTGCGCGAGACTCGCCTCCAGCCGCGCCGCGACGACAAGGTGCTGGCGGGCTGGAATGGCCTGATGATCGGCAGTCTGGCCCGCGCCGGCAAAACCCTGAACGAACCCCAGGACACGGCGGCGGCCGAGAAAGCGGCGGCGTTCGCCGTCAAGACGTTCCTCCGACCGGATGGGACGCTGTGGCGTCGCTGGCGCGCGGGAGCGGTGGGCATCCCCGCCTTTCAAGACGACTATGCGTATCTCGCCGACGGCCTGCTGGACTTGACCGAGGCGACGGGCGACCGCAAATGGATCGCCCCGGCCAGGCGGCTGATCGACACGATGCGGGTGAAGTTCCGGGACTCGGACGGCGGCTTTTTCGAGGAAGCCGCTGCCGATCATCTGCTAGTCCGCCTTAAAGACCCCTACGACAATGCCCTGCCTTCGGGCAACGGCGTGGCCGCGCGCGCCCTGATGCGACTGTCGCGCCTGACCGGGGACCGCCGCTACGCCGCCGACGCGCGGGCGACCGTGGCCGCCTTCGGAGGAGCCTTGCAGCGCTCGCCGAGCGCTATGCCGACGCTGACGCTGGCCGCTGCGGACATCCTCGGCCCTGGTGTCCCCGGCTCCGCGCCCGTCGCGCGACTTCCCGCCGCCCAAGCCGGCGCCCCCATCCAAATCCGAGCCGCCGCCGCGCCTGCGACGGTCCATCCGGGTGGCATAGCGTGCGTCACCGTGCGGCTGATCATCCGGCCCGGCTGGCACGTCAACTCCGATCAGCCGCGCGAGGCCGACCTGATCCCTACCCGCATCACGCTCGGCAGCGGCGGCATTCCGGCCACGCTCGCCGGCCCGGTCCGCTTTCCGGCGGCGCAGACCCTCACGCTCGGCGGGATGCCTCTTTCGGTCTACCAGCGAACGGCGGAGCTGACGGTCCGAGCCCTCATCGGCAAGTCGGCGCAGCTCGGCGCAGGCCGCCTGCTGCTGCGCGTCCATTACCAGCCGTGCAGCGACCGCCTCTGCCTCGTCCCCGTGACCCGCGTGGTATCCGTCCCGGTACGGGTCAGTCGCTAAAGATTTTGGGTAACGCGTCTCCATGAACGCGCAAAACGCGCGACATGACTACGACATCCTGATTCTCGGCGGCGGTTCGGCGGGCATTGTCTCCGGCGTCATGGCGGCGGGATTGGGGGGATGCCGGGGACGACGAATACTGCATCAGGTCGGGGAACGCGGCCAGGACGTGCGAGGCCGTCCGCATCTTCTCCGCATTCGGCACCAGAAGCGCCGCGCCGTCCACCGCCTCGCCCGTGTCCAGTGCCATCTGGGCGAAGCAGCCGGTCAGGACCACGCGCGCGCCGTCCTTCTGCCGGGCGGCCCGCCGCGCCATCTGCCGCGATTTGCGGTCGGCGTCCGCCGTCACCGAGCAGGTGTTGATGACGTACACATCCGCCGGCTCGCGGAAGTCCGCCAGCGCGAAGCCCAGCGCCTCGAAGCTTTCAGCCAGCCGCTCGGTCTCGTATTGGTTGACCTTGCAGCCCAGATTAGCGAATGCGGCGGTCGGCATGATGCCCGCAAGTGTACCGTAAAGGGCCAAGCGCTGTCAAGAATGAAGGTGGAAGAAAACCCATGCCTGCCGCGTTTACCGGCAAATTTGCGGGGGAAGAAGAGGGTTGGCGCGACGATGAACCGCGCGCCGGAATCGCCAAAGGAGACCTACATAATGGCAGAAGTCACGTCCTTCCAGGAACTCTATCAGGAGCAGCTTCGGGACCTTTACAGCGCCGAGAACCAGATCATCGAGGCGCTGCCCAAAATGGTCGAGGCCGCCGCCAACGACCAGCTCAAGCAGGGCTTCCAGATGCACCTGGAGCAGACCAAAGAGCAAGCCCGGCGCCTGGAGCGGATCTTCAGCCGCATGGGCCAGGACCCTGGCGGGCATACCTGCAAGGCTATGCAGGGCCTGGTCGCGGAGGGGAAGGAGAGCCTGAAGGAAGTCCAGGCCGGTCCCCTACTCGACGCCGCCCTGATCGCCGCCGCCCAGCGCATCGAGCACTACGAAATGGCCGGCTACGGCACGGCCAAGACGTTTGCCAAGCAGGCCGGGGATGCCGAGTCCGTTTCCCTGCTGGAGCAGACGCTTGAAGAAGAAAAGCAGACCGACGAGAAGCTGACCCAGGTGGCCGAATCGCTCGTCAACCCGCAGGCAGCCTCCGCCTAGTTTCCGGGTATACTACGCCCAGCAGGCCGCCCGCACGTCCCCGTGCCGGGCGGCCTTTTCGTAGGGAGGGGATCACCCGATGGACACACAAGGCTTGCCCCGCGAGGAGTGGGGCGCGTTTTTCGACGACCTGAGCCGCGAGTACGAGCAGGGCCAGATTACGGTGGAGGTGAGCGGCAACGCGCTGCCGCAGACCACGCTGATCGAGGGCCTGCCGCTGCTCGGCATCCAGCTCAACACCAAAGGCAGCGACGCCGGCAGCATCACGATCATCGCGGGCCAGGACGAGGACACGGCCATCTCGCACACGGTCGCCGGCCCCACGCAGGTCAACGTCGCCCGCGACGCCCATGGGGCCGTCGCCGCTGTGCAGATAGATGCGCCCGACCCGGCGCAGACGCGGATACACTTCCTGTCCGCCACTTGATTGTTCTCTCCCGGTGATAGGGCGTAGTTCTTGCGGGCGACTGAAGTCGCGGCAACAAAGGCACGAAACCTGCGTTCGCAGGTTAAGAGGAGGAATAGTTTCCTAGTCCACGAAGGTGGAGGCTTTATTGGGGTGACTTTGTGCCTTTGTTGCTGCGGTTTTAACCGCCGGTCCTCCGTCCCCTACCCCGCGCGGGCGATGGCGAACAGGCCGGCGACGCCGAGCGCATACAGGACCAGGACGATCAACGAGTCCGCCCCCATCCGCAGCAGCAGGCGGCGGGGGCGGAAGACCAGGCCGTACAGGTATACTGTCGTCAGCAGAATGCCCAGCCCGGCGAGGTAAATGTCTGTGTTTTTTGCCTGCGGCAGCACCGCCTGACCGGAGAGAACCGTCGCCAGCAGGAACAGCGTCGGCAGGAAGGCGTTGCCGCCAAAGATGTCGCTGATGGCGAGGTTGTAATCGCCTAGCTTGATGGAGGCCAGTCCCGTCGAGACTTCCGGCAGCGAGGTCGCGGCGGCTAGGATCGTCGCGCCGAACAGGACGCCGGTCATGTGCAGGTGCTTGGCGATACCGTCCCCGCTCTGCACCAGAACCGCGCCCGCCACCAGAGTCACGGCGGATGCGGCCAGGAAAACGGCGATTGTTTTGCTCGTGCCGGCCTTCTTGTCCTTTTTCTCCTCCCGCTCCTTGCGCGCCTTCATGTCCGACGTTTGCTCCCCGCCCGGCGCATCGCCCTTCTCCTGCCAGGGCAAGTCCTTCCGCGCCCGATTCAGCAGCCACAGCCCGGCCACCCAGAGCGCGGCTAGGAAAACGTCTTCGGGCGTCAGCCGGAACGCAATCACGGACTTGGGCATCTGCGTCCCCATCATGGCGACCGTCAGAACCGCCGTCACCAGGACCCCTTCCAGAACCAGCACGAGCGACGCGGCCTGAAACGTCAGCGGACGCTTGCCGGGGACGCTGAGGTCCAGGATCACCAGCACGACGGTTTGAAGCGCGATGCCGCCGAGGATGTTGCCGATGGCGACCCCGATGTCGTGGTGGAGGGCGGCGGTCGCCGTGATGGCGATTTCGGGCAGGTTGGTCGTGATCGCCAGCAGGATCAAGCCGCCCAACGCCTCGCCGAGATGGAACCGGGACGAGAGCGCGTCGGAGGTGTTGGAAAGCTGAATGCCGGCGATCCAAACGGCCCCGGCGGCGACGGCGAAGGCCAGCAGGAGCAGCGGCAGGGAAAGGTGGGAAAAGTCAGGCATAGGGCATCATACCCAATAATGTCAAAAAGCCCGCCTCCCGCCGCTGGGGGAGGCGCGGGGCAGGGTAATCGCACATAGCCCCCGGCACTGAAAGTGCCGATCTACTCAAAGTGAAAGTGCCTCCGGCACTAAAGACCGGAACTAAAGAAACGCTTCCGAGTGCTGCTGTTCCTCAGTCGCGGAGCGACTTTCATTCCAGAGTAGACCGGCACTTCCAGTGCCGGGGGCTATGTGCGATTACCCTGATCAGCGGGGGAAAGCCTCTTGACTTTGTTGTAATTTGTAGGTTACAATTGGGCGTGATGAAAATCGAACGACCAGGGAAGGAGTTGCCATGAACATCACGGAACGCCGGTTGCTCATGCTTGTGCTGGACAACGACAGGTGCCCCCGCGCGGCAGCTTTGGGCGAACTTCGTGAAAGGCGGCGCTTCCGAGCGCGCGTTGCGCGTCTGGAAAGAAGAACAGGAAGCAAGCGAGGAAGGGGAGGAAGAGGCAAATGAAGCTGAAAAGTTTTGAGGAGCGACTATCTAAGGACTTGCGCGACGCCGAGTTCGCCGCAGCCTACCTTCAGGATGCCTGGGACGACAGCCTGGAAGAGTTTCTCGTCGCTCTCCGCAAATACATCCAGGCCAACGGCGGCATGAGCCTCTGCGCCGAGAAAGCGCATCTCACGCGGGAAGCCCTTTACCGGATGCTGTCTGAAAAGGGCAACCCGGAACTCCGCTCCATCCGGGCGGTGCTTGACGCCTGCAGCCTGCATTTGGCATTTACGCGACAGGCAGAACTGGTTGTCGGCTAAAAAGCCCGCTCCTCGCCGCTGGAGGATCAGCGGGGGCGGCGGGCCGTCGGGGTGTGAGAACAAATGTCACGCGGCTTGCATTGCGGTGAGTTCGGCCTGTGTGTAGGTCAGAAGTACGCCAATCTGCTGGATCTGTGCGCCGAGCGCTCCCTTTAGGACTTCGCGAACTAACTTCTGCCGATCTGTCTGATCATATCCGGTGAAGCCGTCCCAAACAATGTTGCCGGAGAGACGGCCGCCCGGCAGTTCTTCAAGATTGGCTTGGATCCCCTGAAACGCCTGCTCCAATATCCGAGTCACTTGCTGTCCCATTTTGCTTCTCCTTGATTGATCACATCGTAAGCCAGATTTAAGATGGTGCGAGCGAGATTTTTCCAGCGGTCGCCCTTCACGTCAAACTCGGCCCTGATGTCTGTCATATAATCCAGAAACTGTCGCTCTGAATAATAGCGGTGATTACTGCGCCAGCGCAGATTCAGAGTGCTGAACTTGACCGAGAAGTCGCCGGCCCTGTTTTGCGGAACGACCTCAAAAAACTTTGCTTCTTTCGCGAAATCACGCAGGTCGTGTCGCGAATCGAACTGGTCTTTGGCTCGCCGAAGATAGGCACGAAGATGACACTCAACGGCCAGCCCAGAAAGGTAGTGTGACAGAAAATAGTGTTCATCATCGAAATGCTCCTGCGCTCTCAGGAGGTGTTCTTTGGCAGCTGCGCTCTCAGGAGGTGTTCTTTGGCAGCATTTCGGTAGGTTTCTACTGTCGAAGGCATCCCTGTTCCCTCAATCTCAGCGCCTTCCCCGGAAGGTCTGTCATGTTAGCATTGTACCCGAGTACACCGCATAAAAGCCCGCCTCCCGCCGCTGGGGGATCAGCGGGGGAGGCGGGCCATTAGGGGTGGGGGAGGAACGAGGACTCAGGCGTCGTAGTACAGGAAGAACTCGTAGGGGTGGGGGCGCAGGGCGACGCCTTCGACCTCGCGGACACGCTTGTAGTCAATGTAGGTCTCGATCAGCGAGGGCGTGAACACGTCGCCTTTCAGCAGGAATTCGTGGTCGGCTTCCAGGGCGGCCAGCGACTCGGACAGCGTGCCCGGCGTCTGGGCGATGCCCGCCTTCTCTTCGGGGGCCAGCTCGTAGATGTCCTTGTCCACGGGGGCCGGCGGCTGGATTTTGTTCTGGATGCCGTCAATCCCGGCCATCGCCATCGCCGAGAACAGCAGGTAGGGGTTGGCGGTCGGGTCCGGCGCGCGGAACTCGACGCGCTTGGACCTGGGCGAGCCGGCGATGGGGATGCGGACGGCGGCGGAGCGGTTCCGGGCCGAGTAGACCAGGTTGATCGGCGCCTCATAGCCCGGCACCAGGCGGCGGTAGGAGTTGGTGGAGGCCGCGCCGAAGGCCAGTAGGGCCTTGGCGTGCTTCAGGATGCCGCCGATGTAATACACGGCCGTCTCGGACAGGCCGCCGTAGCCCTTCTCGTCGTAGAACTGGTTGACGCCGCCCTTCCACATGGAAACCGACGTGTGCATCCCGGAGCCGTTGTCCTGGAAAATCGGTTTCGGCATGAACGTGGCGGTGTATCCGTTCTGGGCCGCCGTGTTCTTGACGATATATTTGTGCATCAGGAGCTTGTCGGCCATGTTGACCAGCGAGTCGAACTTGATGCCGATCTCGCACTGGCCCGCGTTGCCGACCTCGTGGTGATGCACGTCCACCTCGATGCCGGCCTCGAGCAGGGTCAGGACCATCTCGGAGCGCAGGTCGGCCAGGGTGTCCGAGGGCGGCACTGGGAAGTAGCCTTCTTTGGTGCGCATCTTGTAGCCCAGATTTGGCTTCTCGTCGCGGCCCGAGTTCCACGCGGCCTCGTCCGAGTCGATGGCGTAAAAGCCGGAGTTGGCCGACTGGCCGTAGCGGATGTCGTTGAAGACATAGAACTCGGCCTCGGGGCCAAAGTAGGCGACATCGGCAATGCCGGTGGACTGAAGATAAGCTTCGGCTTTCTTGGCGATGTTGCGCGGGTCGCGGGGGTACTTCTCCCGCGTGAGGGGATCCTCGACATCGGCGATGATGGACAGCGTCTTTACCTCGGTGAAGGGGTCCAGCACGGCGGTGTCCGCGTCCGGGACCAGGAGCATGTCCGACTCGTCAATGGTCTGGAACCCTCGGACCGAGGAGCCGTCGAAGGGCAGGCCGACGGAAAAGACTTCTTCTTCGAAACGGTGCGCGGGCAGCGTGAAGTGCTGCCAGGTGCCGGGGACGTCGATAAACTTGACGTCCACGAACTTGACGTCGTTGTCCTTGATCAAGGTCAGCACGTCCTGGGGTGTTTTGGCCATTTGAGGAATTCGGTCTCCTTAGTGATTGGGTTGTCGAGCGGTTTCACAGAATTGGTCGGTTTCATAGGAGCGGCTGCGCTCGCTGGCCCGGCAGACACAAAAAAAGCTCCTGAAACGGTTCCGCAAAGCGCCCAAATTCATCGTCTTTCGGGTATATTTGCATGAAAACCGCACAGGAACGTCAATGTTCCGCTCGAAGAAGCGCATCGGCACTGAGCCACTAGTATACAAAAAAACCAAGCCGATGTCAAGAGCAGCGCCCCACCGATTTTTCTGTTCCCCGGTTTGTGCTATAATGACTTGATATTATGGATAATGGACGGCAGGTGTACGGACCTGCCGCGCTCGAAGGGAAACCATGCGCAATGAAACAGACTCCAATCAGCCGTCTCGCACTCGCACTACTTCTCACCGCGTCTTGCGGCGCTGCCTTCGGGCAGGCCCCCGGCGCCAAGCCCGCCGCTTCCAAAAAAGCGGCGCCGAACCCGGCCCTCGACCGCTACAATAATGCGGTCAACCACTTCAACCGTGCGACCCAGGATTTCAACGCCGCCAAAAACGCGGGCAATGCCGATCTCTTGAAGAGGGCCGACGCCGAAGTCGCGGCCAGCGCCACGGAACTGGAGGGCCTGGCGCAGACGCCGGATTACGCGAACGATCCGACGATCCACAACCTGATCGGCTACCTGTACTTGACCCAGGACAATTCTGCCTCGGCCATCCCCCAGCTGCAAACCACGGTGCGGCTCAAGCCGGACAATCTGGACGCGCGCAACAACCTGGGCAATGCGCTGCGGCAGCAGCAGCGCTATGACGAGTCCGCCGAGCAGTACCGCTTTGTGCTGGACCATCTCAAGCCCGGCACGACCGGCCTGAACGCGGCGCGGATCAAGTTCAACCTGGCGACCGTATTGGGACAGGCGGGCAAGACGGATGAGGCTCTGGCGCTGTTCGGTGAACTGGCGGCCTCCAATCCCGATGCCGCCACCTACAAGAATTATGGCTTCTTTCTGCAAAAAGCCGGGCGCAGCCCCGAAGCCGCCGATGCCTTGCGGAAGGCGGCGGAGCAGGACCCCAAAGACGCCGCCGCCTGGCTCAACGCCGGCGAGTTGTACGCCAAAGGCCAGCGCTATGACGATGCCATCGCGACGCTGACCAAAGCCGTGGGGCCGGACGTTGACCCGAAGCTCGATGTCGTGGGCCAGTACGATGCCTACTTCGCCTTGGGCGCGGCCAACGCGGCCAAGAGCAATACCAACGAGGCCATCAAGGATTTCGACACGGCGGCGGGCCTTCAGCCGCAGAACGCCGTCCCGGTCTACAACAAGGGTGTTTTGCAGGAGCAGGCCGGGCTGAAGTCCGATGCCGAAGCGTCGTATCGGAGCGCTCTCGCGAAGGACCCCGCCAGCGTCCAGATCCAGACCGCGCTGGGCCTGCTCCTGGCCGACGAGGGGAACGCGGCGGAGTCGGCGACCCTGCTGGCGCAGGCCGCGCCCAACCTGACCCAGAATGCCAAATCCGCGCTGATCTATGCCCGGCTGGGAGACCAGTACGCCAAACAAAAAGACTTCGCGAAGGCGGATCAGGCCCGTCGGCAGGCGCTGGCTCTGAATCCCGAGGATGCGGACACGCGGCTGGCCCTGGCCGATTCCAATATGACCCGGCGGCAGTACGTCGCTGCGCTGGCTCAGTATGATGCTGCCGCCAAGCTGCGCCCGAACGATCCTGCGATCCAGAATCAGCGTGGCGTCGCCTATAAAAACCTGAAGCAGTACCCGAAGGCGCTTCAAGCCTTCAAACAGGCCCTGGCGCTCGACCCGAGCAATGCCCAGGTGCAAAACAACATCGGCGTCCTGTATGAGCTGCTGGGCAACAAGGCCCAGGCTGTCACTGCCTACAAAAAGGCGCTGGCGCTGAACCCCAGCCTGGAGGTCGCGCGCAAGAACCTCAGCCGTTTCGCCCACAAGCAGGACAGTTATTGAAAGAAAAAGGCCAGTAATCGAGCGGATGCAAACTTTGGGCATCATGGCAAACGCCGGCAAGCCGGCGGCGCTGGAAGTCGCAGCGGCCGCCGACATTCACCTGCGGGCGCGCGGCGTCTCCGTGCGCCTGCAAAACCGGGTCGCGGAGTCGCTGGGCCTCCCGGAGCGCGGCCTGCCCGATGACGGAGTCGCCGGCGCGGACGCTGTGCTGGTGCTGGGCGGCGATGGGACGATCCTGGCGACGGCCCGGCTCTGCGCCGCGCTGGGGACGCCGATGCTGCCGGTCCATGTGGGCCGGTTCGGATTCCTGACCGCCGTCTCGCCCGAAGGGCTGCCCGCCGCCCTGGACGCGCTTCTGGAGGGACACTATACGCAGGAAGAGCGCATGATGCTCTGGTGCGAGACGCGCCGGGACGGCGCGCTGCAAGACGCGGGGCTGGCGCTCAACGAGATCGTGGTCGCCAACGGCCCGCTGTCGCGCGTCCTGCACCTGCGAACCTCCATTGACGGCCGCTTCGTGACGACCTACGCCGCCGACGGCATTATCGTGGCGACGCCGACCGGCTCGACGGCCTATTCGCTTTCGGCGGGCGGCCCGCTCGTCCATCCGGCCTTGCAGGCCCTCTTGGTCACGCCGATCTGCCCGCACACGCTGACCTCGCGCGCTCTGCTGGTGCCGCCCGAATCCAAAGTCACCGTCGTCGTCGAGCGCGACCCGCAGGACATGGTGCGCGTCACCATTGACGGCCAGCTCGGCTTCCCCTTGCAGGCCGAGGACGAGATTCACATCCGCCGCGCCCCGCATCAAGCGCGGTTTTTGTCCGTCGGCGGCGCGAACTTTTACGACAAGCTCCAGGACAAGCTCCATTGGGGCGAGACGCTGTATTAGAGCTGTATTAGAGACGCTGCCTGAGCCGAAATGCTAGTTGAGCTTCACGTCACGAATTTTGCCCTGATAGACCGCCTGGACCTGACGTTCGGCGCGGGACTCAATATCTTGACCGGCGAGACCGGCGCGGGCAAGTCCATCATCATTGACGCGCTGGGCCTCGCGCTGGGCGGGCGCGCGGGCGCGGATCTGGTCCGCACCGGCGCGGCCAAAGCCACGGTCGAGGCCGTGTTCGATCTGGCCCACGCCCCCGACGAGGTGCGTCGGCGGCTGGCTGACGCTGGATTGGACGGCGAGGATGAGGAAGACACGCTGCTGGTGACGCGCGAGCTGGCCCGCGCGGGCGGCAAGTCGCAATGCCGAATCAACGGGCGGCTCATGCCCGTCGCCGTCCTGAAGGAGATCGCCGAGGGCTTGGTGGATGTCCATGGCCAGCACGAGCACCAGTCGCTGCTGGCCGCCGACCGCCATGTGGACATTTTAGACAATTGGGGCGGCAAGGACGCTCTCGCTCTGCGCCAGTCGGTCGCCGCCCTGTTCACGGAGGTGAACGCCCTGAAGCGCGAGCGGGAACAGCTCCGCACGGACGCGCGGGAACGCGCCCGGATGCTGGACCTGTACCGCTTCCAGCAGGAAGAACTCGAGGGGGCGAAGCTCCGGCCGGGCGAAGAGGAAGAACTGGCGGCCGACCGCAGCCGCCTGGCGAACAGCGAGAAACTAAGCGCCGCGGCGGGGGACGCCTACGCGACGCTTTCGGGCGCGGAGCGTGGCGCAGGCGCCTTAGACGCCCTGAACGCCGCTCTCGCCGCCGTGGAACATGCGGCCGCGCTGGACGAGAACCTGTCGCCGCTGGCCGAAACGCTGGGGAGCGCCGTCTCCTACGCCGAGGATGCCGCCCGCGCGCTGCGCGTGTATCAGGAAAGCGTGGAGTTCAACCCGGAGCGCCTGGAAGAGATCGAGTCCCGGCTGGACCTGATCCGCACGCTCAAGCGCAAGTACGGCGAGACGCTGGAAGAGATCATCGCCTACGGCGAGGAACTGACGGCGAAGCTCGACGCCCTGGAAAATTCGGAAGCGCGCGAGGAGGAGCTGACGGCGGCCATCGCGAAGTCGGAGGAAAAGCTGAACGCCGCCGCCGCCCGGCTCACCAAAGCGCGGCGCAAGGCCAGCGAAAACTTCGCCGCCGGCATCGCCCGCGAACTCGCCGACCTGGGCATGGCCGCCACGCAGTTCGAGGTCAGCATCGAACCCCAGCCCACTACGAGCAAGGGCGCGGACCGGGTCGAGTTCCTGCTCTCGCCCAACCCCGGCGAGCCGCTGCGCCCGCTCGCCAAAATCGCGTCCGGCGGCGAGATGTCGCGCATCATGCTGGCGATGAAGTCCGTGCTCGCCCGCACGGGCGCGATCCCGACCATGATCTTCGACGAGATTGATGTCGGCGTCGGCGGGCGCACGGCGCAGACCATTGGAGACAAGCTGGAGGCCTTGGCGCAGGGGGCGCAGATCATGTGCATCACGCACCTGCCGCAGATCGCATCCCGCGCCGGCACACACTTCTTTATCGAGAAACAGGTTCACGAGGGCCGGACAACCGTTTCGGTCGCCCCGCTCGATTCGGAAGGCCGGATCGAGGAGATCGCCCGGATGCTGGGCGGCTCCCGCCGATCCGAGGCCGTGGTCCAGCACGCGCGCGAGATGCTTTCCGTCGGGTGATCTTTCGGCCGGGCGGTAGGGAGTAGTAGGGAGCGGGAGCCGTGTTCTTTAAGCGCGATGTCCTTCTGGGGCAGGAGTATCTGGGATTCCTGCTGCTGAACATGTTCGACCTGTTCCTGACCGGCTACATCTTCAACCATGGCGGCTTGGAAGCGAACGGGCTGGCGGGCTGGATTTATGCGAATTTCCACCAGCAGGGGTTCGCGTTCTATAAATTCGGCCTTGTCGCGGTCGTCGTGCTGGCGTGCGAAGGCATTTCGCTTAAGGACATCCGCACGTCCCGCATCATCGTCACGGCAGGCTGCCTTGTCTACCTGCTCCTCGTCTTCTGGGAAGTGTTCCTCATCATCACCCAAGTCCATGGCATCTACTTCTGACACCCACACGGAAATACGTCCGGCGCGCGAGGCGGACCTGCCTGCGCTGACTGACATCTACAACGCCGCCGTCATGGGAACCGACTTCACCGGCCATCTCGCCCCACTGACCCTGAATGAGCGCCGCCCCTGGTGGGCCTCCCATCAGGACCCGCGCTACCCGATCCTGGCCGCCGAGGCGGACGGTGAAATCCTCGGTTTTGCGTCGCTTTCACAATGGTACGACACCCCCGTCTATGCCCACACTGCCGAATCCTCGCTCTACCTCGCGCCAAACGCCCAGGGGCGTGGGCTGGGAACGACGCTCATGCGCGCCCTGCTGGATGAAGCGCGCCGCTTGGGCCACCACGTCGTCCTGTCCCGGATCTGGTCCGAGAACCTGCCCAGCATCGCCATGTGCCGGAAGTGCGGCTATGAAACCGTGGGCGTTCAGCGCGAGGTCGGCCGGCGCCACGGCCGGTGGGAAGACTGCATCATCATGCAAGTGATCTTGTGATGCGCACGGCCTCACCCGTGCTCGTTCGTGTCAGCGGGGCGGGCGGTAGGTATCGAACGGATGTATTCTGATGCCGTTCCTCCGGCTGCGTCGTCGGTTATCTGTAGGACGTTGGCCTTCTTCTTGGGGCTGAACTCGCCGTCGTCATCGAAGACCGGGCGGTCCGCCCCCGCCGCCCCGTCGGCAAGCCCCGCGTCCGCCCCGGCCAGCGCCAGACGCGGGCTGCGCCCGAACAGGCCCGCCAGCGGCCCTGCCAGGCTTTTGGGGAGTACCTTGCCCACCCCTAGCGGCAAGCGAAGGTCCCCAAGAACTGCCCGACCGCCTTGCTCTTCGGCGCGAGGGCGGCCGGCGCCACGGCTGGTGGAAGGACTGCTTGTTCATGCAGGCCGTGTTGTCGTGCCGACAGCCGTGGCCGCTAACGCCGGAACTTGAGGCTGTAGAGGAATTGGTTGTACGGCGTCTCGTAGCGCGCCTGGAGAAAGTCCGCCGATGTGCCGGTGATGGTCAGCATCAGGCGCGTCTGGGGGTTGGGGGAGACGGCGGGGGGACAGTGCAGGCAGGCCTGGCGCTGGAACAGCGGGCCGTTCTCCGACTGCCAGGTGTAGACGAGCTGGATGCCGCCGGCTCCATCAATGCGGATGCCGGAGCGCGTCTGGAGCGCAAAGCCAGGCAGGCCGGTCCGCATGGCCTGCATCTGGCGGTCCACGAAGGCGTCCACGGTCTTGCTTGTGTCTACCAAGTCGCGGTTGATAACGAGGCTGAACTCCGGGGGCGTGTCTGCGGGGGGGAGGCCGGCGAGGGCGGGGTTGAAGAAGCCGAGCATGTTGATGGTCTGGTCCTGGGGCGTGGCGGGCAGCACGAACTCTGCCTCCTGGGTGCGAAAAGTTTCCATAGCGTCCATGATGGTTTCTCCGATCTGAGAAAAGTGCGCCAGGCTAAAGCCCCGGCTGCGGCCCCAGCACGGCGTCCATCCAGGCGAAGAAGTGGGGGCTGAGGGCGCGGTAGGCGGGGAGCAGCACGACAACGGCGAGGCGGCGGAACGCAGCTCTGTAGGCAATCATTTCGGCGCGCTCACTCTCGTCCGGGAAGGCATTGGGGGATGTCGCCGCACGCGCGTAGGTCTCCATAATTCGATCCGTGACCTGATAGAAGTCGGCCCGAACCTGTTTCATCTCGGCGGCAGGAACGCTGCCCCCGATGGTGGGCTTGCCTAGCGGGGCGTTCCGGGGGAGAGGGATTCCCAGGTCGCGCGGCTGGACCGGCAAAAATCGGATGTCTCCCAAAGCATCGGGGGCCGCCAGTGTGCGGCAATAGGGCGCACTGATCGTCCGGTTCTGGATGGGGCCGCCGACGGAGCACCGGAAGAAAGCCAGGAGCACCTTCCCCTCCTCAAGCGTGGGCACGGGCAGGGACGCGACCGCTTCTATGGGAAGACTGTTCCTGCGATAAGAACTTGCCTGGATGGCGGCGACGACTTGCTTTGTGCTGGACAAAGGACGAAACTCCTCTCGAGACGATCTCGCTCATCGTGCCTCTATAGCAGAGGCGACGGAAGACTCTGCATCCGAATGTCGTCGCCCTCGTCCTACTAATCTGCGGGAGGAATCGAAGGCCAATTCTTGTCGAACGGCGATGCGCGCCTCATGATCGTTTGTGTCCCGCTCACAATTAGCCGCTCATCGCCACATACGCGCATCATTCTCTTCGGGACTCAACTCCCCTCGCAGGAGTTTGATGAAGTATCTCCCTACCCGTATGAACGCTTCGGTTGGAACATCGTCAAGATAAAAGTTTCCCTCTCCACCTAGACGCATCTGGTTCAGTTCCTCCTTGCTGATGACTTCACCCTTCTGCTGGAGGGCGCGCAGGGCACGTTCGCTGAGGGAAAGGATCGTCTCGCGCTGTTCCTCATTGGTGACAAAGCGGTCCAAATCCGGGTTGACCCCGAAGTCGAAGCCAGCGGTAGACTGAAGTTCCCATTCCGCCCGCACCCCCTTCAGCCATGGGCCGACCTGGGGCAGTCGGTCAATCTCGGCGACGAGAAAGTGTAGCCACACTTGCAGTGTTCCGTCACTCGCCTCATAGCCTGAGCCGCGAAGCTCGACCGTAGTTGAACCCATGAGAATCCGCCAATTTTTGTTCTGTCATGCGTATGACATGGTTCGCTAACGGTTCATTAGAGGGTAGTGGTCGTCAGGAAACACAGCGTCCCGGACTGACAGAATATGTTGGACGCACCAGTGGAACAATTACATCCCGTCTTGGGCCGCTGAGAGAGTGCCGTGCAAATTTTTATGGTAAGTTCAGAAGAGGCCATCAAAATCTTGACGTCGGCAGCCTATCCGATGTAGATTTCGGATGCGTCCTGTGACTGTTCGAGTTCCGAGATCAACCTGGTCACGCGCGAAGTGAGCTGTTCACGAACGTCCGCTGGCATATCATCCAGGTGCCATGAGGGGAGATACTGGCGAACCTCTTTCAGCTCCCCCAAAACGAACGGGATGTCAAGCCGACCCACAAAGAACCCGCTCTGGAAGAGGGGAACCCACTGTAGGTCAAGATCCGATGACAAAGGTTTCCAGTAGCGGCTGAACACCTCCTCGGTTGCGATAGGGACAATATGCTTGATTTTATCTCCCCGCTCCGTGAGTGACAACTCCGCGTCCATAAATGGACGGGCTTCTACGCTGACACGGCAGCGAGGCTCTGTTGTCCCAGAGCAAGTATGTTGACGGCGGCATTGGTATCGCGGTCTACGGAAAGCCCGCACATCGGACACAGATGCCAGCGGTCAGAGAGTTTCTTTTTGGTACGGCCTTCCCGCCCGTCAGGGCGATAGCCGCACCCAGAACAATCCTGCGAGGTGTAAGCAGGATTGACAGCGAGAACCTTACGACCAGCGCTTTCAGCCTTCGACGTAAGGACAGAACGGAACTGCGACCAGGAAGCGTCACTGATACTTTTAGCAAGGCAGTGGTTGCCCAGCATACTCTTGACGCTGAGTTTTTCGACGGCGATGATGCCGAAGCGGTTGACAATGCGCCGAGCGTTTTGATGGCAGAAGTCATGCCTTCTGTTTCGGATACGCTCATGGATGCGAGAAACAACCTTGCGAGCCTTTCGGCGTTCACGACTTCCACGCTTTTGTTTCGATAACTTGCGCTGTGCTTTGGCAAGAGCCTTTTCCTCTTTACGGAAGAAGCGCGGGTTTTCAATGAACTCGCTGTTAGACAAGGCCGCGAAGGTTTTCAGGCCAACGTCAATACCAATGGCTTCATCGGAAGGTGGTAGAAGTTCAGGTTCGACTTCTTGGCAAATACAGGCAAACCACTTGCCATTGATGCGGCGAACTGTGCAGGTTTTGAGTTCGCCCCACGGCGTTCGGTGTATCTTAGCCTTGACCTGACCGATTTTCGCAAGGCGAATGCTTTGCTCACCGACATTGAAACTGTCATTCTGTGTGAAGGTGATGCTGTCGTATTGGCCTTCACTTTTGAGACGAGGGAACCCAGGCTTCTCGCCTCTTGCAGCACGGTCAAAAAACGCCTTGAACGCAAGGTCTACGCGGTGAACGACATCTTGGAGAACCTGGCTGTAAACCGCTTTGAGTTCTGCGTGGTCTTTCTTCCACACGGGCAGGTAGGCTTGCTGTGTATATCGGCCCACGGAAACCTTTGCGGTGTCGTACTGAAACTTTCTGTCGTTGACCAAGCTGTTGTAAACAAGGCGGCAGGTTTCGAGCGTTTCGTCTAATTGACGCTCCTGAACCCTATCGGGATACAACCTTACTTTTAGACAGTTACGGTTCACGGATATATTATACCCGAAACTGTTAGGTTTTAATGTGTTTTCGCGATACCAATCTATAGAAAAGGATTTATCGTCTTAGGAAAGACGATGCGCTATCCATCTCCCCCATGAATGGGGGAGACTTCCGCGCTTTCCGTTAACAGACTTACGGACATCAGGTCCTCCTACTATGCCGCCCGGCTATGGGCCGTACTCGGCTGAAAATGTCCAGTCAGGATACTTAGCCCTCAAGCGTTGAAGCTGGGCTTCAGTGGCAGCTTGTACATCAGGCGATGTCGAGTCAATCCTAAACTTAAATCATGATCAGGAATCAGGTTAAACGATGGGTGCTTGGTAAAAGCGCAAGAGCGAGAGTATAGCCGCGCCTGTCACTCCCTCGGATAGTTTGAACTTACTTTAACTTCACGCACTTATGCACGATTACTTTTAGTAGAGGGCGTCTAGGAACTCCGTGAAGCTGCTAGCGAGGAACGTGATTGCCTCCTCCCCCTCCTTCTCCGCGTTACAGAAGGCGACGCTGGGTGCGTCCGGCGAGACACGGTAGTCGAGACAGATCGAGTTGCCGCCAGGATCAGCGGCGAACGAGTATACACCGGCAGGAACATACTCCTCTGTGCTCTGGTGATTACGGAGGAGGCTGGCGTACCTCGGCTCATCGCGGAAGACGAACAGGTTGTTAAAGATGCTTGCATTGTTGCCGACCGTGAAGGTGCTGGGCGTCGGAGTCTGTCCCTGATGGGCCATAGCGATCTGCCGGTAGTCTTCGGGGAATCGGATGCCCAGCGTTTGCTCCACCGCCTGCACCTCTTCCTCAGTGGCTGGGACTGCATGATCCCAGACGTAGTTCTCCCAGACTATGACCATTTACATACCCTCCTCATTATATGCCTTCCTGCGGGCTTCAAAACCCGTTAAAGGCTTCTTTGACACTTCTGAGCGTCGTCTGAGTGCATCTTGCTGCCGGATGCAACTGCCATTGGTTGATGCCGTTGCGATGTCACTAGAAGTTACTGATGGGTTAGTTACCCCCGCCCCAAATGGCTTGACCACCTGTGTGTCTGAAATCCCAGTGGGTATCGTAATCTACCAACTGCATTTTACCCACATCCTGATGGTGATGCCAGGTAAGACCAGGGGGAGCTTTACCACTGGAGGGGTCTTTCAGAAGGAAATCGCGCTGTGCGTCCGTCAGCCCCATCCTCTGTGCGAGATCAGGGTCTACTCGAAGCTGATCTCCCAGTGCCTTGTTGGCGATTTTAAAGTGTTCAGGGCGCGTGTTTATCAAATCAGCGTCGGGTATTTGAGTGTCAAATTTACTTGTGAACTCCGGGAAGCCGTTCGAGTCATAGCGAATGGTCTGCCCGTTCTTGGTCACGGATTGGCCCGCCAAGCCTTTATTCATCACCTGAACGGCGTCACTCTCTGTCCCGCCATAGGGAATGACTTTGCCGTCACTGGTCATCTTCGGGGTGCGGCTCGTATTTATATCGCTGCCGCCTGTCCCCCTCCCGCTGCTGCTCATCTGCAAGGGTTCGTTCTTGGGCGGGTTCCAGGCGTCCATGCCCGGACTGTCCGGCGGGCGCGGCACGATCTCCGGGTCGCCCCCCAGGCCGAAGCCGCGCGGCCCGCCCGCCGGGGCAAGTTCGGGCGGCCCAAACATCCCGCCCGGTCCGAACATCCCGCCGGGTTCCGTCAGACCCTCGAAACCTGACTTGATGCCGCCGATGATGCGCGGCCCGCCGCTGGCAAGCGCATCCCCTAAGTAGCCGCCCGCGAGGCCGCTGACCGCCGCCATTCCCTCCTGCTCCCACGAGCCTTCCCCAAACCACTGCCCTCCGAAGTAGTTCCCGGCACTGCCCAGGCCCATGCCGCCCAACAAGCCCGCGCCCAGGCGCACCGCCATCATCGCCTGTAGCGCCTCCGGGGCCAGCGCAATCAAGCGGATCGCGCCCACCCCGCTCAGGATCCCACCCACGATCTGGAGCACCGTGCCGGTGATGATCGCCCCCTGCGCCAGCCCCTTCTCCCAGTCCGCCACCTCTTTGCTGATGGCCGCGCACTGGCCTATCTCGCCCCCGATGGTGACGTTGCCGCTGCCGTCGCGGATCACACAGTCACACGTCCCCCGGTCGCCCACGCGCGCGGCCATTTTGCCGTTGATCGTCACCGTCCGGCTGCCCTGAGCGACCTTCGAGTCGGAATGATCCTGGCAGTGGATCTCCGACAGGCAGGCCGCCGCGGCGGCAAGCTTGTTGACGGTGACGTTTCCGCTGCCGGTCTTGATCTCCCCGCGCTCCGCGACTTTCTTTTCACCCTTCGCAGTACCCTCCAGGAAGCCTTTGCCGCCCATGCTCAGAACCATGCCGCCGGCGATGAGGGCCGCGCCGATGAGCAGCGGGGCCGCCGCACCGCCCGTCACGACCGAGCCGGCGACGGCCAGGGCGGCGATGCCGATCAGGGTCGCCCCAATGAGGGCGCCGGTGACGGCGCCCTCGATCATCTCGGTGATACCCTCGGAATGAGCCTCCGTATGGGTGATCTTGTCGTCAACTCGCGCGGCAGCTGGCATGGGAGCTTTCCTGGGAGCTTTCTTCCGTGTTGCGGGCTAGTCGTTCAGGCCAATGTGGTCGCCGTGGATGGTGATGTTCGGGCCGCCCTTGATGGTGACGTCTTTGGTTGCCGTCACCTTTATCTCACCGGTGTCCGCCGTCACGCTCACGTCCGTCTTTGCCTCCTCGGTGATCTGCCCGGTGATCGTCTTTTCGGTGACGTTGACGTACGCCTGCGTCGTCACGCTGTCCTCGTCCGACTGCGTGTGTATCTGCTTCGTCGCCAGCAGGTTGATGCTCTTGGCCTCCAGGGTGATGTTGTTGCCCGCCTGCATGTGCAGGTCCGTCTGGACGTGGATGTCGAGCCGCGCCCCCGCGTTGCCGCCCTCGAAGTGGATCATGTTGTCCGGGTGCCCGCCGGAGTTGATCGTCACTGAATGCCGCCCTTTCTCGATCTGGCTCTCAAACGCCATCTTCCCCGCCGTCTTGACCTGGAACACGTCCTTGCCCCCGTGCGTGTGCATGATCACCTCGTTGCCGCTGGGCGTGCTCCAGCGCTTGGTGTGCTTGGGGTTGTAGGTGGCCCCCTGCGGGTGCTGGCGCACGACGCCGATCACGACCGCCTCGGAATCCCAGTCGCCCAGGAACTCGACGAGGACGCGCTCGCCGACTTCGGGCAGGGAGTAGAAGCCGCTGTACTGGGCGGACTTCTTGCCGCCGCCGTGCCCGCCGCCGTAGGGGGTCAGCGTGTGCAGCCAGGCCCGCTCGCCCGACGATTGCGGGTCCAGGCGCTCCCACTCGAACTCGACCTGGACACGCCCCTGCTGCTGAGGGTCGTGCTTGTTGGCGGTGATGCCTAGACCGGGGCCTCAGCGGCGGAACTTGAGGCTGTAGAGGAACTGGTTGAAGGGCGTCTCGTAGCGCGCCGCCAGCGCCTGGGCCGACGTGCCCGTAATAGTCAGCATCAGCCGCGTGCGCGGGTTGGGGGAGACGGAAGGGGGGCAGTGCAGGCAGGCCTGCCGCTGGAACAGCGGGCCGTTCTCCGACTGCCAGGTGTAGACGAGCTGGATGCCGCTGGCCTCATCAATGCGGAGGGAGGCGCGCGTTTGGAGGTCGAAGCCGGGCAGGCCGGTCCGCATGGCCTGCATCTGCCTGTCCACGAAACTGTCCACGGTCTCGTTGGGGTCCACCAGGTCGCGGTTGATAACGAGGCTGAACTCCGGGGGCGTGTCTGTGGGGGGCAGGCCCGTCAGGGCGGGGTTGAAGAAGCCCAGCATGTTGATGGTCTGGTCCTGGGGGGTGGAAGGCAACACGAAATCTGCTTCTTGGGTGCGGAATGTCTCCATGATGGTTTATCCAATCACTGTCACGATGCTTTCGCACCTTGCTGAAAGGCTTCCGGGTGGCCTTCGTAGTACTTCAGCTCGGCGATAATCAGCTCAATGACGTGTTTCAATATTTGTTCTGTGGGTTCGTCGTAGAGCCAATCGATCAGGCCAGCGTTCATGAACTTGCCGATGATAGCAGGGGTCCAGGCATCCCGCATATCGGAGAGCATCTCGACAGTGGCACTGATGTCGGGTATGTTGCGGACCAAGTCCGCTGCACAAGAGCTGGCAGCCTCTTCAACCTCCTGCGGATTGTCTACATTAACCAGGTCGCTGTCAAACCACCCCGAGAACACGTTGAAGATCTTATCTTCCATATCCATAATCTTCCTTATTCCTTTCAAGGTGTTACCGGATCATTAGTAGGGTACTGTGTGACCGGCTCAAAGTTGCCGCTCACGGGATTATACCGCAGAACCACCTTTGCGTTCATGTCTTGACCTGTGGGTTGCACTGGCCGACCTGGTAAGGGCTGGTTATTGGCTGGGTTGCGGATCACTTCAACACCAGAACCGTAGCCGCCAGTACGGCCCGTGACGACCGATACATCACTAGGCACCGTCACTCTGCCCTGTGAGTCTACGACAAATGTAGTGCTCTGCTGGCCTGTCGCCAAGCGGTTGGCGGTTCGGGCTTGCGCGCGGCTGACGGCATCCAGTTGGGCTTCATCGCTGTCAAAGCGCGTGGCTCTAGTTGTCTTGGCGGGTTGGCCGTCCGGTGCGATGCCTGTCTGTACCCGCGTTGTCTGTTCCGCCAGCGTCGTCTGCGTCCCGTGCCTAGCGTTCCCATGGCCCGGCAGATCGGCCACTTGCTCTGCGGGTGTGCGGACCGGCGGCTCAGCGGGTGCAGGCAACAGTTTCGGCGTGACCGTCTCACCCTCCGGCACGACAGGTGCCCTGCCGAACACCCGCGCGCCTAGGCCGAGCGCCCCGCCGCCGACAACCGAAGCAGTCAGGCCGCCTAAGTCGCCGAACATCATCTGGTCGGACGCGCTCATCCCATGCCGCTTGGCGTAGTCCGACGCCAGACGGCTGCCCCCGTAGCCGATGCCCATGATGGCCGCCAATGAGGCGACGCCCGCCACCGACGTGAACGCCTTCAGCAGCAACCGCCCGCCCATCAGCAGCCCGCCCACAAACTCCAGGCGCTCGCCCCAAGTTCCCGCCCTGTCCACGGCATCTTCCAGGTCCTTCGGGATCTCGTTGCCGACCGTCAGCCCGTGGCACGAAGTGGGAGGCGCCCCCGCGAACACGTTGGGGCTGCCCTCGCCGATGACGAACCCACACACGCCCCCATCCCCCACGCGCGCCATCCGGTGCCCGTTGACCAGGACCGTCTCGCTGCCCTGCGCTACCTGCTGGCCGTCCCCGTGCTGCGTACAAGACACCAGGCTGATGCAGGCAAGCGCCGCCGCCTTGCCGTTGATGAAGACGTTGCCGCTGCCCACCTTGATTGGACCAGCCCGCACCCCTGGCATGGAGGCTGCCTGCTCCGCCCCTTCGTGGAAGCCAACTTGACCATAGCGCAAGGCGGACCCGATCACGACGGCGGCGGCGCCGATGGCAAACGGCGCTCCCAGGCCGCCGGTGCCGACGGTGGCGACGACGGCCACGGCGCTGACGGCGACGATGGCCGCGCCGATGAGGGCGCCTTTGAGCAGGCCGCCCCACCAGCCGCTCTTGGCTTGGGGCAGGGCCTGGCTGTGGAGAACCTGGTCGCCGAGACGGGCCGCGCAAGGCATGGCTCAGGCCCCTCCCCGAAAAGCGTGAAGGGCTAGATACACCCGTGAGTGAATTGTGGTCTGGTTGGACATCACGGGTTGAGGTTGATGTTCTCGCCCTGCACCAGCACGTCGGCGGGTGACTGAATGTTGATGCCCGTTTTTGCGCCTAGATTCATCGGACCCCCCAAAGCTGACTGGCTGATCGTCCCCGTCTGCGCCGTCACGCTCACATGCGTCTTCGCCGATTCAATAATCTGCCCGGTGATCGTCTTTTCGGTGACGTTGACGTACGCCTGCGTCGTCACGCTGTCCTCGTCCGACTGCGTGTGTATCTGCTTCGTCGCCAGCAGGTTGATGCTCTTGGCCTCCAGGGTGATGTTGTTGCCCGCCTGCATGTGCAGGTCCGTCTGGACGTGGATGTCGAGCCGCGCCCCCGCGTTGCCGCCCTCGAAGTGGATCATGTTGTCCGGGTGCCCGCCGGAGTTGATCGTCACCGAATGCCGCCCCTGCTCGATCTGGCTCTCAAACGCCATCTTCCCCGCCGTCTTGACCTGGAACACGTCCTTGCCGCCGTGCGTGTGCATGATCACCTCGTTGCCGCTGGGCGTGCTCCAGCGCTTGGTGTGCTTGGGGTTGTAGGTGGCCCCCTGCGGGTGCTGGCGCACGACCCCGATGACGACCGCCTCCGGTTACAATAGGGGAGACGGAAGGCTCTGCATTCTGTACGGCAGCGTGACCAGGTCAACCCCTTGTTTCTGCCAGGTTTGCCAATCGAGGTTGAGTGCCAAGTCTCCGTCAAAGCGCTGAAGCAAAATGATCTCGTCGTTGAAGAGCAACACGGCTTGTCCCGCTTCCTGTTGAAGTAGCCCTACGACGACCGTAAGCATGGTGAGGTAGCCCTCACGCCGCTCGTCTAGCTCGTTCGCCAGCCGGAAGTGAACTGCGACATCGAAACGGAAGCCGAAGCTCTCCACAAAGGCTTCCCGGCGTGATTGGCCACAGGCGAGGGCACTTACCTGCACCCCGAACGGGTCCAGGAACATGTGGTCTTGGCTCCAGGGCAGGTTGAACTGATCATGGATGGCCTCCAGTAGATGCGAGGCGCTGCTGTCTGTGGAGATGTAAAGCTGATATTCTAATGCCATAGGTAAATACTTTCCGTAAGAGTGACGGCTAAGAGACTGTGTAAAAAGGCTTTCGCCCCCCGCCCCCAATTCTGGGGGAGCAAGAAAAGCCGATTTCGGAGCCTCTGGTTCCCCCAGTATTGGGGGCTAAGGGTTCTTGAGTGCTTTTTATACAGTCTCTAAGGATAAACGCGAATAATCTGACTATTCTTGATCGTCAGGACTTCTTTTAGGTTCGGGGTGTCCGGTCCAGTCCAATCGCGAAGTTGGGTTTGTAGTTGTTCTGGTGTCACCGGACTATCATTTAGGTTGACTACAATCCGGTCCGCCTGACCTTTATCAACCTTTTCTTTGATCGTATCACCAATATTGCGCGCTTTTGGGGTCGTCGGGGCGTAGTTGTCGTAATATTCGGGGCCACTTCCAGTGTCAATGCGGTAATCAGGATTTCTGCCATTAGGCAACGTCGGTGGGCGCTGCTCGACATCGTAGCCATGATCAACCAGGGTCTGGGCGGACTCGTTCTCGCGCGTCAAAGCCTGGATGTTTTCCGGTGCATCATCGGGGTTTATTCGGGCAGGTCTGCCGGTCAGTTTTCCCGGAGGCTTGCCGCCGCTGCTTCCTGATGTGCCTGAGGTATTATTCTCTGAGGTGTCGCCTTTTCCGCTTGTCCCGTCTTCCCCTTGCGGTGCGCCGCTGCTGTTACCCGCGCCCATGCTGGACATCCGCAGCGGCCCCTCGGTCACACTGGCCTCCCCCCGACCCGCCGCCGATCCGTCGGACCCGCCGCCGACCCGCGCCCGCGCGTAGGCGGGGATGGGCCGGCCATCCGGGCCAAGCGGGATCTCGCCCGCGCGCGGCTTTGACGCCTCCACTTTGGCACGCCATTCCGCCTCCAGGCGCGCATTCTTAGCCGCTTGCACACGCGATGCGAACCCCTCCGGCGTCTCCCCCTCACCCATCTTCAGGCCCTCGTTGGGGCTGAGGCCGCGTGCCATGCCCGGCAGGAATGCTAGAGGCAGCACCGCCAGTGCCAGCGCCGCCGCGTCCCGAGGCGCACCCTCCGGTACTAGGTTTAGCAACGGCCCGGCGGCTTTACCTACTAGGAACGCTCCTAAACTCCCCGCGATCATCGCCCCCACGCCGAGTGGCCACAAGACTAGGCCGGCACCGGCAACGCCGATCCATCCGCTGGCGGTGCCCAAATCATCGAAAAACCACTTGTCCGGATCATCCCCATCGCCGACCTTTAGGAGCCGCAACGTCGGCCCTCCGATAATGACCGTCGGACACCCGTGTCCCACCGTGAAACCGCACGTCCCTTGACTGCCGACGCGCGCGGCCGGCATGAAGTCTGGACCCACCAGAACGGTCGCGCTGCCCTCGGCGATCTGCTCCTGGGCCGCGTTGACGACATCCGGCCATGGGCCTCCCGTCAGGTGCTTGTGGTCGTCACAGTTGGCGTTGCTGCTGATGTGCGCGAGGGGCCGGCGCTCGGGGCCGACCAGGAGCGTGGGTAGGCCGGAGGCGATCTTGCCGTCGTCGTGCGTGAACTGCCGCCCGGCGTCGGCGCCCAGGTTGGAGCCGGCGCTCATGGCCGCGCCGACGCCGCCGACGGCCAGCGCCCCCAGGCCGATGACCACGGGCGTGGCCAAGCCCATGCTGCCGATCTCCAGCGCGCCCGCCAGAACCAGAACGCCAAGCGCCAAGGCGGCCCCGCCCAGCGCACCCAGCCCGCGCCCGATACGGGCCTGGCTGTGCTGGACGGCGTCCTCGACGCGGGCGGCGGGCTGTAAATCATCTGGCATAAGGCTAACCCTGGTGACAAATCATCGGAGGAATTTGAAGCCGAGCACCAGCCGCTGTAGGAGAGGTCGGTGGTCTTCAAAGAGCGGCACAGTCGCCGTCGCCGTCAGCGTCAGGAGGCCACCCTGAACGCTGACGAACGTCTGCTGCTGCTGCATCGGCTCGCCGTTGGAGTCCCACGTGAACTCAATCCGCTCGGCGGCGCGACCGTCTAGGGTGAGGCTGGCCCGTTCGATCAGGCGGTAGTCGGAGAGCACCCGTGGAAGTTCCTCCAGGACTTGATTGGCGTGTGCCAGCGGGGTCGTGGGCCGGGTTGTGACGTGGCGCGTCACTACGAAGCTAAACGACCCAGCCCCGTTGGGGTCGGAGGAGGTCGGCACTGCGAAGGCTAGAATGGACCGATCCTGTAATTCGTCAGGTAGGAAGAACTGGACGTCGGGGGTGTGGTACAGGTTCATGGTGTTCTCCCACTAGCCGGTGTTGATCAGCACGTTGGGTCCGCCGTCCACCTTCACATCGCCGCTGATGGCTTTGACGTTGACGCCTGCCTTGCCGGTGATATTCACGTCTCCGGTGTCTGCGGCGGCCTCCACCTTGCCATCGCGGGCGGTTAGCGTAACATCTTTTTTGCCGTCGCTGCTGACCGAGCCTACGGCTGCCTTATGCGTCACATCTGCCTTCTCCGACAGGAGGGCGATGTTATCCGTCGCCGTGAGGTTGATGGTCTTGGCCTCCAGGGTGATGTTGTTGCCCGCCTGCAAGTGCATGTCCGTGGCGACGTGGATGTCCAGTCGCGTCCCCCCGTTGCTGCCCTCGAAGTGGATCATGTTGTCCGGGTGCCCGCCGGAGTTGATCGTCACTGAATGCCGCCCTTTCTCGATCTGGCTCTCAAACGCCATCTTCCCCGCCGTCTTGACCTGGAACACGTCCTTGCCCCCGTGCGTGTGCATGATCACCTCGTTGCCGCTGGGCGTGCTCCAGCGCTTGGTGTGCTTGGGGTTGTAGGTGGCCCCCTGCGGGTGCTGGCGCACGACGCCGATCACGACCGCCTCGGAATCCCAGTCGCCCAGGAACTCGACGAGGACGCGCTCGCCGACTTCGGGCAGGGAGTAGAAGCCGCTGTACTGGGCGGACTTCTTGCCGCCGCCGTGCCCGCCGCCGTAGGGGGTCAGCGTGTGCAGCCAGGCCCGCTCGCCCGATGATTGCGGGTCCAGGCGCTCCCACTCGAACTCGACCTGGATGCGCCCCTGCTGCTGCGGGTCGTGCTCGTTGGCGGTGACATGCGCCCACACCGCCCGCGAGGGCCACTGCGGCATTTTGCGCTCCGGCGACAGCGGCAGGGTGAGCGGCTGGAGCCAGAATTCCTGGGTCGCCGTGGTCTGCTGCGGGTAGCCCTCGATGTGGACGCGGTGGATCAGGTGCTGCTGACCCTCGAAGGCGACGACCTCGCCGGGCGCGAACGCCAGCGCGGCCCCTTCGAGCTTGAGGTGGTAGCCGCTGGTGTCCACCTGCGACATGGTCTCGCTGTGCGTCCCTTTGACGTCGGGATGGGCGGGGATGGCAAAGTAATCGGCGGCCAGGCGCGAGAGCTGCCCCTGGAAGGCGGCCACCTGACCCCGCGCCGCCCCCGTCGCCCCGCTGCTGCCGCCGCTGACCAGCTTGGGCAGGGCGTGGAGCGCCCCCAGGAAGTCCACCTGCGTCCAGCCGTAAGTGACGTCGGGGAACTCCTGCTTGGCTTCCGCCCCGCGCGCCCCCAGCATCACCTTGCCGGTCTTGTCCTCGGTCGCCAGCGGCACGCCCCAGGCGTGCAGCATCCGGGACAGGTACGCGAAGTCGGTCTCGGCGTGCTGCACCGAGAGCGCGATGGGCATGGTCATGTCGCCCGCCTGGGCCACTTTGATCAGCTTCTCGCGCCCGGCGATGTGCTGGGCGATGTCGAGCAGGGTGGTCGCCTGGAACGTCCGGTAGCGCGGGACGATGTCGGTGCGCTTGCTGTAGGCGACGCAGGAGAGGACGAGGCTGGTGGAGGACGTTTCTCGACGGGCCGAGACGTTCTCGATGTAGCCGTGGAAGCAGTCCACGCTTTCGGCCAGATCGTTGTCCTTCCACTGGACGTCTACGGGGCAGTTCATCATTTTGGCGGCCATCGTGGCGGCCCCCCGGTCACCGTAGCGGTTCTGCTCCTGCCAGCGCAGGATGATCTGCGCCCACGTGTGGTCATACAGCGCCCTCTCGATCAGGACCTGGGTGACGAGCTTGGGCAAAGCCAGCGTGTCCACCCCGACGATCTTTACTTGAAATGCCATGTTATCCCCTACGTCCTGCTCAGGGCCGCATCACCCCGGCACCGCCGCCCCGCAGCCTCATTTCGGCAATCGCAGCCTCATTTCGGCAATGTGACGCCGCTGTCCTTATTATAATGTTCCCAATGTTCGCGCGTTTCCAGCTCGATCCAGTAGATGAACTCCTGCCCGGAGAGCGGGTCATCGCCCTCATGCGGAGGCGTCAAGCGATTCGCCGAAACCGACAAGACTACGTCCGCCTTCGCATAAGAGGCGCCCATGCCGCCCCCCGCACCGTCCCAGTCCGCTTTGTCCGGTTTGTCCACCATGTCGGCAATGGTCTGGTCGGCGCTGGTTACGCGGCCCGTCTCAAAGTCCTTTGACTGGTCCGGCTTCCAGCCGTCCCCGTGCAGCTCTTGGCGCAGAACTTTCAGGTGCTGTCTTAGCTGCCCCCAGGTGAGGCTGTCCGGGGCGACCGTCACCCAGACGTGGGCCAGGTGTGGGTCGTCCTTGCCGCCGGTTTGCATCGAGTAGTAGCGGCAGCCCTTGAACGTTAAGTGACTCCCCGGCATTTGCCAGTCGAAAACGGTGTCCCCGGCGAAGGAGCGCTCGCGGGTGGCGTACCGATCGCTGTTGTCATAGACGCCCTCGCCGATGTCGAGGGTGGACTGCTTCTTGACGTCCTGAAAGGTCATGCCCGCCGTCGCCACGAGCTTCGGGTTGTTCCCGCCTGTCATACCGCCTCCTTTGCCTGAGCGCTGGCAGCCCGCCCCCAGTGTTGTCAGGATCAGCGCGAGCATCAAAATGCGGAAGCGCTTCAATAGGAGCCTCCCGCCGCCTGCCCACGACTCAGTATCTTCTGCATCCGCTGGACGGTCAGCGCCGGGTCTTGTTCATACTGCTTGTACCAGACCGGGAAGATGTCGTTGATGATCCAGCTATCGCGCTCCGTCGCATCCCCCAGGCTGTGCGGCGCGTGGCTCGGGTAGTAAGTGCTCAACGTCGCAAGGTCGGGATGATAGGGGTCGCCGCTGAAGTGGCCGAACGCGAACGGCGTCATCACCCAGGTAAGGTCCGGGTGTTTGTCGAAGACGGTAGGTTGTGCCACTTTATCTTGCTCAAAGTGGATCAGCTTCTTGTTGCCGTTCCGAATCATCTCCTCGCCCCCGGCAACATCCCCCCCTTTCTTGAGCGCGATGCCTTGATCAATATCCGCAAAGGCGTCATGGATCGGCTGGAACTTGTTTTTCTGCGCGCGCGACATCCTTCTTTGCAGGCAGTTCAGCTCCGCCATGCCGCCGTGCGCGTAGGCGAGGCTGACCGGGTAAATGCTCTCGTAGATGGCGATGTTGCCGTCGGCCAGCGCCTGACGCAGGGCGGCGTCCAGCGGCTTGACGGTTTCCAAAGCCAGCGCCTTGTTTGTGCGACCGATGGGGTGAGGCCCCAGGGAACCGCCCGGCGCGAACGGGCCGATGGGCGGCAGGGGCGGCGTCGGCGACTCGAACACCTGGTCCGGGATCACCGCCGCCGCGCGCTTCTGCAAGCGCGGGTCGCACAGGTCCATGACCAGACCGACCTGACCCGAGGCGTGGGCCGCCGCTCCCTGCCAGCGGAAGGCGTCCTTGTTCTTCATCCACAGGGCGGCGTAGGCGCCGCTGATCTTCTCGTTGCGCTGCCGGATGTCCTGGTGGACGCCGCCGATCCTGCTCAGGGCCTGGCTCTGGTAGTGCGCCAGGCTCTGGCAGGGCGGGGGCGCGGGCTTCGCGGGGGCGTGCTTGGCGTGGTGTCGCCGGGCCGCCTCGTCCGTCAAGGGCAGCCTTTCCTCGACGAAAGGGTGGCGGTGGATGGGGCGCATCGGGCGCAGAGAATGGGAGTCATGTTCAGGCACAGATGACACGCTTTCGCCCGAGAGTTTCAAAATTATACCCCGGAATCGCTGCGTCGCTGACCAACTACCGGGCTTCTCTGGGGCATTGTCATGGCTTAATTCGCGCTTCCGGGCGGGTTTTCCTGCTTCGGGAACGATTTGACATGACCGTCGCAAAACAACACGACGCGGGCACAGGGCAAATCCATCGTTCCCTGAACCGTCTCCGCAGGTGACTCGATAGAGGCCAGCGAGGGATTCGGCGTGGGGTGAAAGGCCCAGTGATTTTTGCCGACGCTGAACACGTCGCGCGTCTTGAGGTAGGGGTAAATGCTCTCCTCGATGCCGCCCGCCGCCGGGTATTTCTCGTCATTGTCCTGGGCGTACTGGACCAGCGCCAGCCCGATCTGTTTCAGATTCGCTATCGCTAGGACCCGTTCCTCGGCGCAGGAGAGTTGCAGGCCGACGGCCATTTTCTCGCGCGGGAGCAGGTCGGCGGGCGGCGCCAAATTGGTGACGCACAGGTCGCCGTGCGCGAGGAACGCGATCTGCTTGCCGGTCGGCGACCAGACCGCCTGCGGGTCGTCCCTATCCGGCGTCAGGCCCGCCGCCGCAACGCCGAGCGGCTGCTTGCCCGCAGGCGTCCGCCGTATCCACAGAAGAACTGAGTCAAGGCTGGCCCCGCTTCCCTTGAGGTCTTGCTGAAAGCGATGCTCCACGTCCAGCGTCAGGTCGGGATACTGCTTGGAGGCCGCAGGCGCGTCCCCGGCAGGAGCCGCGCGGCGCGGGCTGACCTGCCCCGAAACGACATCGAATTGCTGAACAGCGTCTTCCTGACGGATGTTCAGATGGTTCCCATCGTTCCAACTGTAAGAAGTGGCCCCCGGCGGCAGCGCGAGCAGGCGGTACGAGTCCCGGTCCGGGTCATAGAGCACATAGGCGGTCTGCTGCGGCCCCGGCTTGCCCTCGGCGTTCGGCAACTGATAGTTCTGCCTGAACACGATCCAGCGCCGGGTCGGCGAGGCGATGCCGTACCCGCTCACCGGCTGCGCCCCTGCCGGGAGATGCGCCGCCGGATCAATGGGGCGTGTCACAGGCGGATTAGCTCCCAAATCCCACCGCAGGTATTCTTCAGTGGATGCCACCGGATTTTGCGGATCGGGAGCGAGGCGGCACAGCAGCAGATACTTCGCGCTAGGGCTCCAGCCGAGCAGGAGGAAACCGACGTGTTCATCTCCAATCGAGCTGGTGGTCAGCCGGCTCATCTCGTGCCCGGTACGGACATCCATCGTCTTCACGAAGTGGGTTGTCTGATCCCCCTGAACCTCAGACCCGACAAAAGCGACCTCGATCCCCAGTGGTTCATACTGAAACTGCTCGACGTGGGCGTTCAGCGTGAGCGGGCGCATCGGACTGACCTGCACGAACTCGCCACGGCTTGTGTAGAGGATGTCCGAGCGCAGGTTGGACGGCTGCGTGGGAGCGGCGCTGACCGGCAGGGCGCAGAGGACAAGCAGGAACAGAAGGCAGAGCGGGGTGAGGCGGCGCAGACACATGACGGTTCTCCTTCGGCGATGGTTCATAGAGAGAATAACGTAGCATAACGCCGTTTTGGTTCGGGCCGACTGCATAAGGAGACGAAGGGCGGCCACAGGGGGCCGCCCCTACGCCCGCGTCTGCGGCCATGTAGGGGCAGGCCCCCGTGCCTGCCCTCCCTCTTTCCGTGCCTGCCCTCCCTCTTTCCGTGCCTGCCCTCCCTCTTTCCGTGCTTCTTATCTGTCTCAGCGCAGCGTCACCCAATGCCCCGACGCCGAATTGGGGAAGCGCAGCAGGAGCGTGTGCGTCGCCGCGTCCCATTCCCGCGCGCTGGGCGGGAGCGGCTGGGCGTCCAAAGTGACGGCCTGCGGCGGGGCGGCGAGGCGCAGCCGGACCGCCGCCTCGGTGTTGTCCGGCCCAGAACAGCGGAATCGAAAGCCGCCGCCGGGAAGCCGCCGCGCGCCGAGCGTCTTACAGGCGGCCGCCAGAATGACTGGGGCTTGCCCCCGGACCCGGTCCAGGTCCAGCAGGAGCGACCGGTGGCCCGGCGTCAGGGTGACGGCATCTAAAATCGGCAGGCGGGCGTCGAAGAGGTCCAAGAAGCGGCCCGTCAGCGTGTGGGCGGCGTCCGGCAGCGACTCGTCCAGGCCGGCGGCGACAAGGTACGGCCCGCGCCGCAGGGCCAGGTAATTGGTCTCGCGGTACGGCAGCTTCGCCGCCCGGCAGGCGCGCTGGACGAGGCCCCGGACGCGGCCCGCGCCGTCCACCTGGTACGTCAGCGCGGCGGGACCGGCAGCGTCATATACGAGCGTACCCTTTCCCGCCCGGTATGTCCCCGGCGCGGTCCCCGCCGCAAGCCCCAAGTGGGCGAAGAGGGCCTCGCGTGGTGTCTTATAAGCGTTCGGGGCCGTGTTCCACCAGGCGCGGACGTGGTTGAACGGGTCTTTGTCGTCGTCCATGAACACCAGGACGCCGCCGGACTTGACCCAGGCGGCCAGGGCGAGGCTGTCTTCGGCGGCCGGCGGCTTCATGCCCTCGTAGGTCATCAGCAGGACCTTGTAGGGCGTGAGCGCATTGGGCAGGACGGCGTTCTCCATCTGCACCGGCTCGACCGGCAGGCCGCGCTTGAGCAGCGGCATCGCCAGCCCGTAGAAGGACCCCAGGTGCGGGTCGGACGGCGACGGCCCGCCGCGCTGGAACATCATCGTGTCGGCGACCACCACGCCCACCCCGCGCGTCCCGCAGTCCCACTGCGCCCCCGGCTGCTTCATGTCGTTGAGGGCGTTGATGACCGTCATCAGCTCCGTCCCGTAAGCCGAGGGAAGCGGCTCCCGCACGACCGCCTCCCCAGGGGCGCGCTCCGAGCGGTCTTTGGTCGGGTAGGTCCCGTGGAAGATGCGCTCCGGCCAGGGCATGACCTCGAAGCGCCACACCTGCGGCCACAGCAGCGAGGCGGTCAGCGTGCTCTCCCAGTTCGCCCGATAGTTGCGCCAGGAATAGTCGGGGTTGTCCTCGATGGGATCGTTCAGGAACCAGACCGCCGCGCCGCTCGCCCGCACGACGTTCATCATCGCGCCGTATTCCAGGAAGGCGGTCTCGAAGGTGCGCTCCTTCTGGATGCCTTCATAGACGTTCGGCTCGCGGGCCGTGCCGGTCCACACCTGAGCGATGAAACCGTCCGCCCCCACTTTCAGCAGGCTCGATTCGGGGCTGACAATCGCCCAATGCGCGTAGTTGATCAGGCTGTGCGTGGGGACGTAGCACCGGGCGTGCGTCCCGTGCTCCTTGTTGTAGGCTTTCACGAAGTCGAATATCTGTGTCAGGGCGCGGCGGTACAGATAATACTTCAGCTCGGACGCCCGGTACTGGGCATCGGGGGAGGAGTCCGGGGCCACCCAGTCCTCGCCGTAAAAGGCCTTCCACTCGCGCCGGAAGCCCGGACTCCACCCGGCGCGCACCCAGAACTCCGGCTCCTCCAGGTGGATGCCCTCCGCCCCGGCGTCGAGGGCGCGCTTGACGCCCACGCAGAGGAACTTGCCGTAGTTCTCGCCGGGGGACATGTAGTAGACATCGCCGCCGTGTGATATTTTGTGTCCGTTGCGCTCTGTCTGCGCCTCGTCCACATGGTTGACGCCGTCGAAGCGGCCGTACAGGTAGTCCTGGTACTCGCCCCACGAAACGCCCGTCATGACGTGGACGCGGTAGCCCTGCGCCTTCCACCCCGCGATGCGCGCCCCGATGTCGGGGCCGACCCCGTAGCACAGGACGACATCGGACCCGAGTTGCAGCGTCGGTTTCCACGCGGCGCTGGTCTGGAAACTGGTCCGCTCCAGAACCTGCTTCGGATCGGCGGGCCGGGCTTCGGTTTCCGGCAGGGACTTTGATGGCATGGCAGCGTTCTCCTGTGCAGTCAGCGCACCGGTCAGCGCACACGAAAGGAGCGGCAGCGCTCCCAGGCATTTCCAAAAGTGTCGCGGGCGTCTCATGGCATCGCCCTTTCGCTAAAGCACCGTGTACGGCGTCGCCGAGACCACGCCGCCGACCGCCGAAAGCTCCGGCAACAGGCGCGCAAGCGTCGCTTCGTCCGTGTCGAATGTCACCAGGACATGGCCGGGGCCGGTGACGATGTCGAGCGACACATCGCGCGCGGCGCAGGCGGCGGCCAGCGCGGCGACCAGGCCGGCGCGCTCATCGGTTTGGAGCAGGACGACCCGGCGCGGGGCGGGCAGGGGCGACGTTTCGGGGGACATCGGCGATTCCTTCGGAATGAGAGTGGTAAAAGTGCGAGTGGCTGTAGAGATAGAAGCCGGTGACTAAGACCAGGATCAACGCGGCGGCGTAACCCGTCGCGAAAACTTCCTCGCGCTTGAGCTTAAAGAAGCGGCCGTTGGCGATCAAAACGGCCAGCCCCATCGGAATCAGGGCGGCGATGTTGACCCCGGTGAACAGCACCAGCAGCATGGTCGCCGTCAGCAGGCCGTACATCCACCGGAACGTCCCGCGCCGGTTTAAACTCAGGCGCAGCACGACCGCGAAGAAGAACGCCATAAACAGCGCGTCCCCCGGCCCGATAAAGGCGATGGGATGCAGCGCGCCGTGATGCGCCGCCCCGCCCCCGACGCCGGGGACCGGCACGGACAGCGCCTGGACCAGCCCTGGGTTGTTCGCGACGGCGTTCTGCGTGAAGCCGATGGGCGTCATCGCGCCGATGTAGTCAATCGGCATGGCGACGAGCGCGACGGGCAGCAGCACGTTCGCCTCGCGGACGATGCGCGACAGGAGGATGCCGAAGAAGGCACAGCCCAGCGTGATCGTCAGGCCGAGCAATATCGGGCGCAGGATAAAGACGGGGGCGTTGATGCCCGGCGCCCAGCCCCGGTGTGGGCGGACATACAGCAGCACGGCGAACCAGAACGCCGCGAACACGAGCGCCAGAACGGTGCAGGCGGCGGGCCGGGGCTTGAGGTTCACCACCGCCTGCGCCAGCCACAGTTGCAGCAGCATGAAGGCCGCCGTGGAGGCGAACACGAGGCCGCCCACAACAGCCAGCGGGGGCCGGTGGCGGGGCAGGGGAACCAGCGGCAGCAGCAGGTTGAACGCCAGGTAACAAGCCAGGGCCGGCAGCGCCGCCCACCGGGCATCGAGTGAGGCGAGGCGTCTCATGGGCGCGCGCGGCTTTCCCGGCGCAGCAGGTCCTCGATCTCGCTGATCGTCGTCGCCGTGACCAGCAGCGCGCGCAGGGCCGAGACGCCGGGGAAGCCCTTGAAGTAGTGCGTGATCTGCCCCCGCATCTCCTTGACCGCCCGCTCCTCCCCCACAGCGGGGTCGGCGGCCATCGTCTTCAGGTGGAACAGCGCCCCCTCGATCCGGTCGGCCAGCGTCGGCGCGGGGCGAGGCTCGCCGGTTTCCAAAAAGTGCGCGATGTCCCCGAACAGCCACGGGTTGCCCATCGCCGCCCGGCCCACCATCACGGCATCGCACCCGGTCTCGTCGAACATCCGCCGGGCGTCCTCCACCGATTCAACGTCGCCGTTGCCAATGACCGGGATCGTCACCACATCCTTGACGCGCCGGATGATGCTCCAGTCGGCGTGCCCGGTGAAGCCCTGGTTGGCGTAGCGCGCGTGGACCGCGATGGCCTGCGCCCCCGCGTCCTGCGCCCGCCGCGCGAAGTCAATGCCGGTCGTCTGCGACGGGTCCCAGCCCGACCGGATTTTGACCGTGACGGGAATCTTCACGGCGTCCACCATCGCCTTGACCATCGACTGCGCCAGACAGACGTCTTTGAGCAGCGTCGCCCCCGCCCCGGTCTTGGCGACTTTGGGAACCCAGCACCCCATGTTCAGGTCCACGATGTCCGCCCCCGCCGCCTCCACCACCTGCGCCGCCTCGGCCATCAGCGCCGGGTCGCCCCCGAAAAGCTGCACCGAGACAGGACGCTCGGCGTCGTTCCAGTCAAACATGCCGAACGTCTTGGCGTTCTTGTAATGGATCGCGTGGGACGACAGCAGCTCCGTCACCACCAGCCCGGCCCCGTTATTCTTGCACAGCAGCCGGAAGGCATGAGACGTCACCCCCGCCATCGGCGCGAGGACGAGCGGCGTGTCAATCGTGATCGGGCCGATTTGCAGCGGCTTCAGTTTTGTCGCTTTTGTCGTGAGTGTCGTCATTGGGTATCGTTCCGTCTTGTGCTTTGAGCTGTGCCAGGAGCTGCTCCGTCGTTTCCTCCCCCGGCCACTGCCCCTGGATCATTTGCATCGCCGTCTTGCCCGGCGGCGGCTGTCGACGCGGCTTGAGTTCCGCCAACGACTGAGGAACATGGCAAGTCTTCGCCTCAGCCTCCTGACGGGCTTCTAAAGTTCTGTTCAAGGCTATCTTGAATATCAGGGCGGAAGTTCCCACCCAATACGTTGCATACAGTAGAAGCGCGGCCCGGAGCAGGGCCGATGAATAGTGCCCGACCCACCCCTGCAAGCCCCAGCCAGCAAGCAGCCCGTAAATCACCGGCATTAAGGTGTAGCTCAACAGCAACCGCACTGTCTTTAAGTCGGGGACAAAGACGCTACTCTGCAACCGCCATAGGATCAGCAACACGCTGAAAAATCCATAGAACAGGCACGCTGCTAGCGCCAGCATCGCAAGGGCCAGGGATAGGTCTTCCCGCACAGAAACGCTCCACGAGAGATGCAGCCTAACCCCAACGGCCAGCAACAGAAACAGCAAATGCGGGCCGCCGAGCAGTGTGCCGAAGAGCAACACGCCCGTTCGAGAACGCATCAAGGGCATCAACCAATTGTTCAATCTAACCACCGCAGATTGAAAATCAGCATTCATTGTGTCACCCGTAATCATTCCCGTTCTTCCGCGATGGCTTCCTTCACCCGCCTGAGCAGGTGCGGGTGGAAGTCCTGAACCTGCTCCAACACGCTGCTGCCGAACCGCTGATACATCCGAACCGCCTTTTGTACCAAATCCTCATCATCGTCCGGGAGGCAGAACCGCTCCGGGTGGAACTTGATGACCAGCTTGTCTTCTGAGGCCAGTCCTAACAGGTAGTTTTTGGCGCTGGCGATCCTGATTTCCTCCAAAGGCTTTACTGGCCGACTGCAAACCAAGTCCTTGCTGTAGGAGGTCTGCCCCGCCAGAAAGTCCGCCGATGGCAGGATGTAAATGGAGCCGGCCGCCGACCCGTAACGCCGGTCAAAGGCCCCTGCAAACCGCTCACACAGGTAGGGCTTGCCCTGGCAGATGCCGGAGGCGCAGGTGAAGTCCCCGCCGAGCCTCCCCAAGAAGATCGCCGCCACGGTCCTGTCATCGGTCGCATACACCCAGTTTTGTCCGTGGGTGCTGATGTGGGGGACGATCTCCGTCAAGCCCTGCACGGGTGAGGCGTGATAAAGTTGACTGTTCTGTTGGCTCACGTTCAAACGGAGGCGGGTGACGCGCTGAGACACAGAGGCAGAATAAACCGTTCCAGGGCCTCGCCGGGACGTAAAACGGCTTCCTCACTTGTTCCCGCGTCCACCTGCCATAAATGACGGTTGTAATCCATGCTCGGGGTCAGAACCGTCAGTACCTCTTGGGGATCGTTCAAATCCTGGGACTCATCGGAGGCCATCGTATAGCCGCGCATTCCGTACCGCTCCATCAGCCAAGCGATAACAGACGTGAATGGCCGGTAGACGCTGCGCGGGTTGCAGTAGGCGAAGCGCACCGAAGCCGTTACCTGTTCCTGGTGGAGACTGAGCATTATCTGAGACAGGCCCAGAGATGTCTCATAGACGAGGAAGGCTTCTCCTGGCTGCGGGGGGTAGGCCCGGCAGTCAAGTTCCTCCTCATCCATGCGGATGTCAGGCCATTCTTGCCGCATCTCGTTCATCAGGCGTTGAACGGTGTCGGCGTGGGAACCTGTCGCCAACGGAGACGTTGGGCAAGGAACTAGGAGAATTGTATATGCTTCAAATCCCATGTCTTGCTTCCGATCCTATCTCACCACTACGTCCTGCCATGAGGTTGAAGGGCGCGAAGTGGCGCCGGGAAAATGCTGCAACGCCGCTTCCGGCACTGTTACACCCGCTATACGGACGGCAATCAGACGATGATGGCCGCTCATAATCTTCCCTAACTGATCTATGAGGATCGGGTTCCGGCGGTTCAGCGGCAGCCACTGCCAACTTCCCCTCGCCATTTCATCGGCGTAGAGGTTCACCTTTGCCGCGTCCACTCCTCCTTGCGTCGCTGACCATCCGGTGCTGGTCATCAATGGTTCTAAATCATCCCCAGGAGAAATCGGCATCCCTGCTCCTCTATCGGTCCCTCTTTGGCGAACTGACCACTGATTGGATTATACCACACGCAGTTCACCCCACCGCCTCGTCTTCCACCCGCTGCTGCGCCGTCTGCTGCCAAATCACCAGGGCCAGCGCGACCAGGACGAGCAGGCCGCCGAGCATCTGGATGGGCGTCAGTGCTTGATGGAGCAGCCAGAAGGCGAGGATGGCAGCGAGGATGGGTTCCAGCAGGATGGAGAACGCGACCGTAGAGGAGGGGTAGTGGCGCAGGGACCAGTTCAGCAGGGTGTGGCCGAAGATTTGCGGGCCGAGCGTCATGCCGAGCAGCGCGCGCCAGACGCCGGGGGAGTAGCCGAACTGGGCGCCGCCGCTGCCCAGCAGCAGCGCCCACAGCAGGGCGGCGGCGACGGAGTAGGCGACCGTGACCTGGCGCTGGGACGAAACGGTCTCGTGCAGGCCCTCGACGCACAGCAGGTAGACGGCGAACAGCAGGCCGCCGAGGAGGGCGAGGAGGTCGCCGGCCAGTGTCGCCCGCGTCGCCGCTTCCGCCGCTGAGAGCGTCACCAGCCAGATGCCGCAGGCGGCTATGATCAAGGCCAGCCAGTAAAGCGCGGACACCCGGCGGCGGCCCAGGGCAAGGCTGCCCAGCGTTGTCCAAAGCGGCGTCGTGCAGACCAGCAGCGTGGCGCGGGCGACCGGCGTCCGGTCCAGCGCGGCGAACCAGGTGATGAAGTGAACCGCCAGGCACAGGCCCGCGAGGACGAGGCGCGTTTGGGCGGCGCGCGACAATGGGCGCGGCGGCGCTTCGGCCTTGCCCCCCGCCCCGAAAGCAGACAGCCCCAGGAAGAACAGGGACGCCAGACCCAGACGCCAGGCGGCGATGGCGAGGGGCGTCGCTTCGGCGAGGGCGCGGTGGGCGAACAGGCCCGCCGTGCTGACGAGAAAGACGGCTAGGAGGAGGAGCAGGGGGCGACTCAATGGCCGGGCCGGTTCCGGTCGTACACCAGCCTTAGCCCGTCCAAAGTCAGGTTCGGCTCCAGATGCGTGATGCTGGCGCTTTCCGCCGCCAGCAGCTCGGACGCATAGCCGCCCGTGGCGACGACGGGGCAGCCCGGCGCGTCCATCTCGGTTTGGAACCGGGCCACCATGCCCTCGACCAGCGACAGCGTGCCCAGCACGATCCCCGATTGCAGGGCGTGGACGGTGTTGTTGCCGATGGCCTGCGGCGGGGGGGCCAGCTCGACGCGCGGAATCTTGGCGGCGCGGGCGAACAGCGCGTCCAGCGACAGCCCGATGCCCAGGCAGATCGCCCCGCCCAGGTAGACGGGGAGCACGCCGGGACGGGGCGGGGCGGCGACGGCGTTGAAAGTCGTGGCCGAGCCGAAGTCAATGAAGATGCAGGGGGCGCCGAATTTGTGGACAGCGGCGACGGCGTCCACCAAACGGTCCGCCCCGACGCCGCCCGGCGGCTGGTAAGCGATCTCCAGGCCCAGGTCCTTGCGCGGCGAGACCTCGACCGGCTCCATCAGGAAGGTGTCGCGCGCCAGCCGACGCAGAGTGGGGGTGGCGGCGGGGACGACGCTCGCCAGCGCGATGCCGGTGACGTCCCCGAAGTCCAGGTCGTTCTGCGACATCAAGGAGCCGAGGAAGGCGGCGTACTCGTCCGCCGTCCGGTCGGCCTCGGTGCGGATGCGCCAGCGGAACCGGAGCGGGCCATCGTCATAGACGCCGAAGGTGACGTTGCTGTTGCCGGCATCAATGACAAGGAGCATGGGACATTATAGCACAGGAAACATGGCATGGAAGACCTAACCCCGCCGCAACCCTAATAAAACCTTAGCGGCGACCCTTCCCTGTTAGGGAAGGGTAAAGCAACAGATCATTCAAGGAAGCCCCTGCCTCTCGACAAGAGGCAGGGGCTTTCGCCTCACTCCTACCCTTCCTTGACAGGGAAGGGTCGCCGCTAAGGTTTTATTAGGGTTGCGGCGGGGTTAGGTCACTCGCTGTCGCGGCTGAACATCTCCGTCACCCAGAACTCGCCCCGCGCGTTGCGGTAGACGCCCAGGCCGATCTTGGTGAAGCGCTTTTCCAGGATGTTGGCCCGGTGGCCGGGGCTGTCCATCAGGGCGCGGTGACCGTAGTCCACGTTGTAAACGTCGTTGAAGACGCTGCAATAGTAGATGTTTTCGCCGATCAGCAGCGACTCCGGCGTCGAGCCGCCCATGTCGTGCAGGCCCTTCAGGTAGCGATCCATCGGCGTGGTCAGGCCCGGCGTCGGCGAGTGGTGGTCGAAGTAGTCGCGGGCGCACATCTCGCGGGAGTGGGCGCGGGCGGTGCGCACCAGCAGCGGGTCCACGGCCAGTGCATTCAGTCCGCGCTGGGTGCGCTCGGCGTTGACCTTCTCGATGAACTCCTGCTCTTCGGATGACAGCGCGTTGGGCGAGGCGGGGGCCGCTTGCACGGGCGCCGGCATCTCCCACACCATCCGCGCCTGGGGCGACCGCAGGGGTCGCGGGGCCGAGGCCATCAGGACCGGCATTTTGACAGCGGCGGGGGCCGGGGCGGCTCCCGGAAGCATAGGGGCGAATGTATTGGCAGCCACGGTCGGCGGACCGATGGCGGGTACGGGCATGACGTTGGCGGTGGCCCAGAAGAAGCCGGCCAGCAAGATAGACTTAAGCATCCCTGCGGTGACCTTTCAGAACGAATTGGCGAGAACTAGCGACAATTCTATCTTCGGGTCGCGGCAGGCTTTCCGCAGGGAGCGGCGCGAAATCCGGTATCTTTACGGCCTGCCGGGAGGCGTCGTTTGGCCGCCCCTCGCACAGAAACAGCGCCGGCGCTCGGCCCTCACCGTTTCTTCCTGTTTCGTCTGCTCCGACAAAGGCTTTGTTGCATAAACGGCGCCGTCCCATCAATACTCTCCAAGCGGCCTATTCGGCTGTGATGTTTCCTCCTCAAAAACATTGACAATCGCACCTGCTTCTGGGTAAACTATCTCCGACAAGTTTAGTCGGTAATACCGAATGCGCCTTTAGATGTGCGAGGAGCGACCATGAGTACGGCAACCGATACCATTGAAGAATTTGCCAGCAAAGAATACAAGTATGGCTTTGTCAGCGAGATCGAGAGCGACACAGTGCCCGTGGGCCTGAGCGAAGACGTCATCCGCATGATCTCCGCCAAGAAAAGCGAGCCGGAGTGGCTGCTGGAGTGGCGTCTCAAAGCCTACCGGCACTGGCTGACGATGGAAGACCCCCTGTGGCACAACGTTCGTGTCACGCCCGTGGATTACCAGAAGATCGCCTACTTCTCCGCACCCAAGCCCAAAAAGGTCCTGAACAGCCTCGACGAAGTGGACCCGGAGCTGCTGGAAACCTTCAACAAGCTGGGCATCTCGCTGCAAGAGCAGAAGCGGCTCTCGAACGTCGCCGTGGATGCCGTCTTCGACAGCGTCTCGGTGGCGACCACCTTCAAGGGCAAGCTGGCCGAGATGGGCATCATCTTCTGCTCGTTCTCCGAGGCCGTCCACGACCATCCCGAGCTCGTGCGCCAGTACCTCGGCTCGGTCATCCCCTACTCGGACAACTTTTACGCGACGCTGAACTCCGCCGTGTTCACCGACGGCTCATTCTGCTATATCCCGAAGGGCGTCCGCTGCCCGATGGAGCTGTCCACCTACTTCCGCATCAACGCCGCCAATACCGGCCAGTTTGAGCGGACCCTGATCATTGCCGACGAGGGCGCGTATGTCTCCTACCTGGAAGGCTGCACCGCGCCCATGCGCGACGAGAACCAGCTCCACGCGGCCTGCGTCGAGCTGGTCGCCCTGAAGGATGCCACGATTAAGTACTCGACCGTCCAGAACTGGTATCCCGGCGACAAGGAGGGCAAGGGCGGCATCTACAACTTCGTCACCAAGCGCGGCATCTGCAAGGGCGACAACGCCAAGATTAGCTGGACCCAGGTCGAGACCGGCAGCGCGATCACCTGGAAGTATCCCTCGTGCATTTTGCAGGGCGACAACTCGGTCGGCGAGTTCTACTCCGTGGCCCTGACCAACAACATGCAGCAGGCCGACACGGGCACCAAGATGATCCACCTCGGCAAGAACACCAAGAGCACCATCGTCTCCAAAGGCATTTCGGCGGGCAAGGGCCAGAACACCTACCGGGGCCTGGTCAAGATCAACCCCGGCGCGGACGGCGCCCGCAACTACTCGCAGTGCGACTCGCTGCTGCTCGGCGACCGCTGCGGCGCGCACACGTTCCCCTACATCGAGGTCAAGAACCCGACCGCGACCGTGGAGCACGAGGCGTCCACCTCCAAGATCGGCGAGGACCAGATCTTCTACTGCAACCAGCGCGGCATCTCCACCGAGGACGCCGTTTCCATGATCGTCAACGGCTTCTGCAAGGAAGTCTTCCGCGAGCTGCCGATGGAGTTCGCCGTCGAAGCCCAGAAGCTCCTCGGCGTCAGCCTCGAAGGCAGCGTCGGGTAAAGGAAAATAAGATGCCGTATCCTGACCAGCGCGATTTGGTTCGTGCTCTCATTCTGAACGATCATACTGAGCTTAAAGACACTCCGCTGATTTTGGCGATTTATTTCAAGTCGGGTCAGTCGCCCAACGAGGAATGTGTCTTTGAGGTGCTGCGTCATTTCGGTCTTGATGAGGTAAGCGAAGAGAAGTCTGTATTTCAGATACAGTTTGGACCAACGCAAAACTTCCGGCTGCCTGAGGGTGATCGCTTGCACCTATTCCTCTCAAACCCCAATGAGATGATGTACGCCATAGAACATGGCTGGCCTGAGATCAATGATCTAATAGAGGCAATCAAAGCGGACAGCTGTGAAACAATCTATAGTCGCCCTGATGATCCAGATGCTAATCGGGTTCTGGCCGCGCTCAAAGGATTTGCTGACGCGCGGACAATGGCCGCTGCCGCATGAAACAGTCAGAAGCATGGCTGGTACAGGCGGCAGCGGATTTGGTGGCAGGCGAGAAGCTGTTCCAAAAAGACGACGCCACATCCTACTGTCAGGCCATTGCCAAGTATCAGCAGACGGTTGAGAAGTCCGTCAAAGCAATGGTTGCCGCAGTCAACGAGTTGGGGAGTGAATTGACAGTCACGCCGTCACATGTGCCGACTAAAGAAATCGATGCTCTGTTGATCTTAAGAAATGCTATAGACAATGCTTCTGTGAGACGTTTGGCAAAGACGTTTGAAATGCACAGGAAAGCAGTTGAAGATTTGTGTCGCCTTGCACCGCGATGGCCGGATGACGGCAAGAACTTTGCTCGAAATACGGAGTACCCCTTTCTACTTGATGGAAAATGGACCGCACCCGTTGTGCAAGGGTCATTTACACTTCAAGAAGCGAAAGATGCCCAGTCAACCGCCCGAGCCTTTCACAAAGCGGCGGACGACTTCGCTGTCGCGGTCAAGCTAGGCCCATCCTAAGAACCAGATCCTAAGAAAGAACTCTTTATGGCAAGCAAGTATATCATTCAAATCACCGGCTGGCCGGACCACGCGCACGAGGTCGTGACGCACACCGAGCAGGAGGCTCAGGTCAAGGCCGAGGAACTGGTCAAGAAGTCCAACGCCGAGGGCGTCACCCTGCACGCGCACGGCGGGCGGCACGACGGCAAGGACCACCACTGGCAGGGGACGAACGAGAACGGCCACCCGCGCGAGATCAAGATCGTCGTGGGCGAGGGGCACGCCTCGTAACAGAAGGACAGAAAAACTATGGCATTGCTGGAAATCACGGACCTGCGCGCGCGGGTGGATGAAAAAGAGATATTAAAGGGCATCAGCCTCTCGGTTAATCCGGGCGAGGTCCACGCCATTATGGGGCCGAACGGGTCGGGCAAAAGCACCCTGGCGGGCGTCCTGGCCGGGCGCGATGCCTATGAAGTGACGGGCGGCGAAGTGCTGTTTGAGGGGCAGGGCCTTCTCGAACTCGACCCTGAAGAGCGGGCGCAGGAGGGTCTGTTCCTGGCCTTCCAGTACCCGGTCGAGATTCCAGGCGTCAACAACACCTACTTCCTGAAGGCCGCGCTGAACTCGATCCGCAAGCACAGGGGGCAGGAAGAACTGGACGCGATGGAGTTCCTGAAGCTGGTCCGCGAGAAGCTCAAAGTCCTGCACATTGACCAGAGCCTGCTGAACCGGCCCGTCAACGAGGGCTTTTCGGGCGGCGAAAAGAAGCGCAACGAGATTTTTCAAATGGCCGTCTTGGACCCCAAGCTGGCGATCTTGGACGAAACCGATTCGGGCCTGGATATTGACGCCCTGAAGGCCGTCGCCGAGGGCGTCAACGCCCTGCGAAGCCCTGACCGGGCCATCATCGTCGTTACCCACTACCAGCGGCTCCTGAACTTCATTGTCCCGGACTTCGTGCATGTCCTGTCCGGCGGCCGCATCGTCAAATCCGGCGGCAAGGAACTGGCGCTGGAACTGGAAGCGCAGGGCTACGGCTGGCTCGACGGCGGCCATACGGACGGGCTTGACAAGGCTGCCTAGATGTTCACCCGGCCTTGAAAGGCCGGGCTACTCTCGCGTGGAAGTCGCTCCGCGACTGAGGACAATTCCCGCTTGCTGTTCTTCAGTGCCGGAGGCACTTTCATTCATCAGTAGCCCGGCACTTCCAGTGCCGGGTTTGCAAGGCACCGTTTATGACCACTATGACCACCGAAACCATCACCACTACTAATAGCTACCTGCGCGACTTCACCGGCACGGACAGCGGCAGCGACGCGCCCGGCCCGGAGTGGCTGCGCGGCCTGCGCTCCGCCGCCGCCGCCCGCTTCGACGCCCTCGGCTTCCCGACCCGGCGGGATGAAGAATGGCGTTTTACCAACGTCTCGCCCATCGTCGAGACGCCGTTCGCGCTGGCGAGTAGGGCGCAGAGCGAGATGACGGCGGATATGCTCCACCATTACACTTATGAAGGCATGGGCGGGACGCAGCTTGTCTTCGTCAACGGCCATTTTCATGCCGACCTGTCCAGCCCCGCCTTCCCCCACGGCGTCGTCGTGAGCAGCCTCGCGTCCGCCATGGCGGCTTACCCGGACTTGGTGGAGAGCCACTTGGGCCGCCACGCCCAATTCACCGCGCAGGCGTTCGTCGCCCTGAACACTGCCGCCCTGGAAGACGGCGCGTTTGTCCATATCAAGGGCGGGACCGTCGTAGACGAGCCGATTCACCTGCTGTTCGTGTCCACCCCCAGCGCCGGTCCGACCGTTTCGCACCCACGCACATTGATTATTGCCGAAGAGAACTGTCAGGCGACGATTGTGGAGTCCTACTCCGGGACGCCCGATCAGGTCTACTTCACCAACGCCGTGACCGAAGTGTCCGTGGCCGAGAACGCCGTTCTGGACCACTACAAGGTCCAGCGGGAGAGCCTCAAAGCTTACCATGTCGCCACGATGCAGCTTCAATTGGCCCGCAGCGCGAACTTCTCCAGCCACTCCATCGCGCTGGGCGGCTCGCTCGTCCGCAATGACGCCAATGCTTATCTGGGCGGCGAGGGCATCGAGTGTACGCTGAACGGCGTTTATTTGGGCAACGACCGGCAGGTGATTGACAACCACACAGCCATTGACCACGCCATGCCGCACTGCAACAGCCACGAGGTCTACAAGGGCATCCTGGACGGCCATTCGCGCGGCGTCTTCAACGGCAAGATCTTTGTCCGGCAGGACGCCCAAAAGACCGACGCCAAGCAGACCAACCAGACGCTTCTGCTGTCGCCGACGGCCCAGATAGACACCAAGCCGCAGCTCGAAATCTTCGCTGACGACGTCAAATGCACGCATGGCGCGACCATCGGGCAGCTCTCCGACGAGGCCCTGTTTTACCTGCGCGCGCGCGGCATCCCCAAAGACCAGGCCCGCGCCCTGCTGACCTACGCCTTCGCCGGCGACATCGTCAGCCGCATCAAGGTGGACGCCATCCGCGCCCAGTTGGACCAGGTTCTGCTGGCGGATCGCGGCTTGGAGGGGCTTGGGTGATGCGATACGGCGCCCTGACCGAACTGCCGCCCGGCCTGCCGGTCCCCCAGGATGACGGCGCGGCGGCCCACCTGCCGGGGATGCGGCTGCCCCCCCTGGCACTGCCCGCCACGGACGGGAGCGCTGTTGATCTGGCCGGCCTGGCGGACAGGGCCGTCGTCTTCTGCTACCCGCGCACGGGCCGCCCCGGTGAGCCGCCCCTGGTAGACGAATGGGACCTGATTCCGGGAGCGCGCGGCTGTACGCCGCAGTCCTGCGCCTTCCGTGACCTCCACGCCGAGTTCCGGGCGCTAGGCGCTCAGGTGTTCGGCCTGAGTACGCAGAGCGCCGAGTACCAGCAGGAGGCGGCGGATCGACTGCACTTGCCGTTCCTGTTGCTCAGTGACGCGCGTTTTGAGTTCGCGTCCGCCCTGTGCCTGCCGACGTTTGAGGCCGGCGGGGAGACGCTGCTGAAGCGGCTGACGCTGGCTGCCTGCGACGGGCGCATCGAGAAGGTCTTCTATCCGGTCTTCCCGCCGGACAAGAATGCGGATGAGGTACTTTCATGGCTTCGGCAACATTAGAGCGACCGGAAATCGGCATGGCCGCTCTGCCTTATGACGTTTGGCGGGTGCGCCGCGACTTTCCGATCTTGGGGCGCGAGGTCCACGGCAAGCCGCTGGTCTATCTGGACAACGCCGCCACGACCCAGAAGCCGCAGGCCGTCCTGGACGCCATTTCGAGCTACTACGCGGACTACAACTCGAACATCCACCGCTCGACCCACCTGCTCAGTGAGCTGGCAACGCGCGGCTATGAGGGTGCGCGCGTCAAAGTCAAGGACTTCCTGAACGCTAGGGACGCGCACGAGATCATCTACGTCCGCAACGCGACCGAGGGCGTCAACCTGGTCGCGCAGACGTGGGGCCGGAAAAACATCCAGGAAGGCGACGAGATCATCGTCTCCCAGATGGAGCACCACTGCAACATTGTCCCCTGGCAGATGCTGTGCGAGGAGAAGGGTGCAGTTCTGCGGGTCATCCCCATCAATGACGACGGCGAATTGCTGATGGACGAGTACGCGAAGCTGCTGAATGCCAAGACGAAGTTCGTCGGCATCGTCCACATGTCCAACGCCCTGGGCACGATCAACCCGGTCAAAAAAGTGATACACATGGCCCACGCGCAGGGCGTTCCGGTCTTGGTGGACGCCGCCCAGTCCGCCTACCACCTTCCAATTGACGTTCAGGAACTAGACTGTGACTTTCTGGTGTTCTCAGGACATAAGCTCTACGGCCCCACCGGCATCGGCATCCTCTACGGCAAGCGGTCGTTTTTGGAGGCCATGCCGCCCTGGCAGGGTGGGGGGGACATGATCCTGACGGTCTCGTTTGAAAAGACCACGTTCAACGAGATCCCCTACAAGTTCGAGGCCGGCACGCCGCACATCGCCGGCGCCATCGGCCTGGGCGCGGCCATTGATTATTTGACCGGTCTGGGCATGGACAATCTGGCCGCCTATGAGCACGAACTGACGCAATACGGCGAACAGGCTTTAGCCGAAGTCCCCGGCCTGCGGATGATCGGCACGGCCCGCGACAAGGCCAGCGTCTTCTCGTTCACTCTGGGCGACATCCACCCGCACGACATCGGGACCATTCTGGACGGCGAGGGCATCGCCATCCGCACCGGCCAGCACTGCGCCCATCCGGTCATGCAGCGGTTCGGCGTCCCCGCCACGGCGCGCGCGTCACTCGCCCTTTACAACACGCGCGACGAGATAGATGCCCTGGTGCGCGGCCTGCACACCGTCATCGAGGTATTCGGTTAAGGGGTATTTGGCTGATGTCTGACCTACGCGAACTCTACCAGGAGGTCATCCTGGACCACAACAAGAAGCCGCGCAACTTCGGCGTTCTCGAAGACGCCACCTCGGTCGCGCAGGGCCACAACCCCCTGTGCGGGGATAACGTGACCGTCTACCTGCACGTCGAGGGCGACACCATCCAGGACATCAGTTTCAACGGCTCCGGCTGCGCCATCTCCAAAGCCTCTGCCTCGCTGATGACGGGTGAACTCAAGGGCAAGACGCTGGACGAGGCCGAAACCCTGTTCCAGTCCTTCCACGAGCTGGTCACCGGCCCCGAAGCCTCCGAGGAGACGCTGGAGGACCTGGGCAAGCTGGCCGTCTTTTCGGGCGTCCGCGACTACCCCGCCCGCGTCAAGTGCGCCTCGCTGGCCTGGCACACCGTCCACAACGCCCTGCAAGGCAAGGCCGAACCCGCCGTCACGGAGTAACCATTATGCCTGTCGCGGATACCAAAGTTTATCCCCTGGTCATCGAGGCCGAAGTCACCGAAGCCCTGCGGGATGTTTATGACCCCGAAATTCCCGTCAACATCTACGACCTGGGCCTGATCTACGACATCCATGTGGACGAGTACGGCATCGTGGACATCGAGATGACCCTGACCTCGCCCGCCTGCCCCGTCGCCGGCTCCCTGCCCGGCGAAGTCGAGCAGAAGGTGCGCGGCGTCCCCGGCGTCGCCGACGTCAGCGTCGAATTGGTCTGGGAACCCGCCTGGAGCATGGACCGCATGAGCGAGGAAGCCAAGCTCGAACTCGGCTTCTTCTGAGGTTCCGATCCTCCTGCGCCCGCGAAGGCGGGCAGCGTGAACTACTAAAGCCCCGCCGTTCAGGGCGGGGTTGGAGCATAAAAATGAGCAATACCCTCACCCTGGAACCCGTCACCGGGACCACGACTCAACCCGTCATTCTGACTCCCTCCGCCATTGCCCAGGTCAAGCGCCTGCGGGCCAAGAAGGGCGACGACAGCCTCAAACTGCGCGTCGGCGTCAAAGGCGGCGGCTGCTCCGGCCTGTCCTACGTCCTGGCCCTGGAAGACGCTCCGCGCGCCAATGATACCGCCTACGACATGGGTGGCGTGACCGTCCTGGTGGACCCCAAAAGCGCCCAGTTCATCACCGGCATGACCCTGGACTACAGCACCGCAAACCTACTGGAAGGCGGCTGGAAATACCTCAACCCCAATGTCCAAAAAAGCTGCGGCTGCGGCACTTCCTTCACGCCGAAGTAGCGTCTGTTGACAAGAAAAGTCGGCTCCTCACGTCGAGGAGCCGACTTTCTCTTTTCTAGCGGACAAGTGGCAGGACTCTCGCCCTTGATCGTTTCTCATCAACGCTCACCAGTGCTCCCGCCTCCAGCATTGGCTCAAACTGCTTGAGCGCGGAGATTATAAGCGCTTCTATCTGATGCGGCAAAACGCCCAGTGTCCGAACCTGAAAGATGCTAGGCCGATCCGCGCCGGAGGCGGCCAGCAAAGCGCCAAAATCTAGATCATGGGTGAACACGACATAGCCGTTCTATTGCGCCCATTCCATGATCTCGCTGTCTTCCGCCTGGGGGCCACCGATTGACGACCAATGCTCGGCCTCGAAGCCATGTTGCGCCAAAGTAGGAACCCATTCCGCAGGCAGGTTCATGTCAATGATGAGTTTCATGCTGCCATCAGCGGCATCTCAGACGCTTCTGCAAGCCAGGCCGCATAACTCAAAGCCGCTGTGATGTCTTCCGCCTCCAGGTACGGGTAGGCACGCAGGATCTCCTCTGCGGTCAGCCCCGTCGCAACCAGCCCGACGACCAATCCCACAGTGACGCGCATGCCGCGTATGCAAGGCTTCCCACCCATGATGCGTGGGTTGAGTGTGATGCGCTGTAATATGTCCATGTTGTGATTGTACCTCAACCGTCAGCGGTTGCGGACGTGTCCAACAATGCGGAGGTTCTGCCCTTCCCATTGGAAAGGCACCTGAATGTCCTGAAGCCGGCGTTCGATTTCTTGCGCTTGGTCCCGTCCGGCAACGCCGCCGTTTGTCGCCCAACAGTGGAACGGGTCAATCTCCAGCCACTCGATTGTGAACGTCTTGAATGGACCCACGGCTCCCGAGTCAAAGTGCGTCGAATTGGGAAAGGGAATCCAGAGGCCCATCCAGACGGATACCTCAGGCACATCTACCCAGCGAAGACGATAGCGAAGCCCCATGTCTCCCAAGTCATCAATAGCCTCCCGCCATTTCGTGGCGTTCATGCGGCTTGCTGAGGAGTCGCGCGCGATGATGGCTTGAGCGTCTTTGTCGGCGGCTTGATTTTTCAGACGGTAAAGGTGGCTAGCTGTCGGCTTCATGCTATCATTATCGGCCATCCCCACTTCTTTGTCAACCGCTGCTATCGCCTAGCAACGGCTTTTCAGGTATAATAACAGACGAAATGATACCGATCCGACTCGAACTCAAGAACTTCATGTCCTACGGCGAGGACGTTCCCGCGCTGGACTTTTCCGGGATGCATACGCTCTGCTTGTCCGGCGAGAACGGTCACGGCAAGAGTGCCCTGCTCGATGCGATCACCTGGGCGCTCTGGGGCGAGAGCCGGGCGGGCAAGAACAAGCATGATGAGCTGGTCCGCATCGGCGCGGACGAGATGAGCGTCCACTTCACGTTTGAGATGGACGGGCAGCGGTATCGCGTCATCCGTAAGCGTTCCAAGAAGGCCGTTGGTAACCTGTGGGAGTTCCAGCAGGAGACGCCGGACCAGGGCCTGGGGGCGGGCTGGCGGTCGCTCACGGGCAACAAATCCACCGACACCGGCGAGACCATCCAGAAGCTGCTGCGGATGTCCTATGACACATTCCTCAACTCCGCCTATCTGCGCCAGGGACAGGCCGACCAGTTCGTCAAGCAGACGCCGACCAAGCGCAAGGAAATTCTCGCGGACATCCTCGACCTGTCCCGCTACGACCAACTGGAAGCCAAAGCCCGCGAGCGGATGCGCTCCGCCCAAGCCGAGGCGACCGATTTGGAGCGCGACATCAGCGGCATTGACGCCGAACTGAAGGACGAGCCGGAACTGCGCGAACATCTGGCCGCCCTGCAAGCGCGGCTGGACGAGCTGCACGCGCGGCGCGATGAGCTGCGGGCCGAATGGGACGCGGGCCGGGATCGGAAGAGCCAACTGGAAGGCCAAAAGCAATTCGCCGATACGCTCAAGGCCCAGATTACCGATTTGGACGCTGAGATGCGCGACCTGATCGAAGAACTCGCTGGGCACCAGTCCGAAGCGGGCAAGGCGGACGCCCTGCTGGGGCGGCAGGATGAGATCTGCCGGGACTACGAGAAACTGGTCGCCGCCCGCGCGCGCGTGGCGGGCCTGGAGCGCGACCTGGAGCAGTTCCATCACGGCCAGCAGGCGTTGGCCGCCGCCGACAAGGAACTCATGGCCGCCGAGAACGAGGTGCAGTGGCGCATGAAGCAGGCGGTGGACGAGTACCAGAAGGACGCCGCGAAGGTGCAAGACTTTGAACTGCTGAAGTCGGAGCGTGAGGCGCTGGTGCCGCGCGTCGCCGCCGCCGACCGCAGTGAGGAGCAGATCGGCCCGGCCCGTGAAGCGTTGGAAGCCATCTCAGAGCAGTTCACCCGTCTGCGTGAGGAGAACGCCAGCCTGGATTGGCAGGCGCGCGATTGGGGCCGCAAGATGGAAGCGCTGGAAAGCCAGCAGGGCAAGTGCGACGTCTGCAACTCCGATCTGCCGCCAGCGAAAGTGGCTGCTGTTCGCGCGGAGTACCAAGTGGCTCTGGTGGACACCCAGGCGAAACAGAAACAGGTTAAGGCCGAAGCCGGACGCCTGAAAGCGGACATCGGAAAACGCGAAAACGAACTCCGCGCGCTGGAAGCTGAGGTCAAATCCGCCAAGAACGACCGCATACGGCTGGGGCAGGTGGAACAGTATCTGTTAGAGCGTCAGGCCATCCTGACGACTCTGCCCAACCTGCGCGCGTTGGCCGACGAGACCACGCGGACGTTCCAACAGGGCTTGTTCGCTCCCGAGGCGCGGGCGAAGATCACGGAATATGAAACAGCCCTGGCGAAGCTGGCCCATGTCGAGGCCGCCTCCGCCGCCGTCCGCGCCGAGATCGCCGCCCTGGAGCCGTCCGAGCGCCTGCACATCGCCCTGGAACACGCGCAGGCCACACTGAAGACGGCGGAAGCCGGCATCGCCCGCGCCCAAAGGGCGCTGCAAACGCGGCAGGGCAGCCGGGACGCCGCCCAGAAGCAGCTCCAGGGCCTGGCCGATGTCAGCGGGGAACTGGCGCAGCTGGAAGCGCGCGGGCAGCAGATACGCGAATTGGAAAAGGCGCGGCAGGCCGAAGAACACGCCGTCAATCAGGACATCGGGCGCCGTCAGCAGACCTTGACCCGCTATGAGGAGCAAAAGGCCGTCCGCGCCGACAAGGCCAGGCGCTTGACCGACGCCAAGTACGACGGGGAGGTGCATAGCCGCCTGACCGAAGCCTTCGGCAAGAAAGGCGTCCAGGCGCTGATTATCGAGAACGCCATTCCCGAACTGGCCGAGGAAACTAATCGCATCCTGGACCGCCTGACCGATGGCGACATGTCGCTCTACTTCGACACCCTGCGCGAGTCCAAGACCAAGCGGGACGGCCCCATCGAAACGCTGGACATCAAGGTCAGCGACAACTTGGGGACGCGCCCCTTAGAGATGTATTCCGGCGGCGAAGGCTTCCGCGCCGCCTTCGCCCTGCGGATCGCCCTGTCCAAGCTGCTCGCCCGCCGCGCCGGGGCGCGCTTGCAAACGCTAATCATTGACGAGGGCTTCGGCTCACAGGACGCCAAAGGCCGCGAAAAGCTGGTGGAGTGCTTGGACGCCATCAAAGACGATTTCGAGCGCATCATCGTCATCACGCACATTGACGAACTCAAAGACGCCTTCGCGACCCGTGTGGAGGTTGTCAAAACGCCGTCCGGCTCACAGATCACGGTCATGGAAGGCGCGGCAGGTTGAGGCCCTGGGTTCGCTGGCTGCTGGCGGCGCTGGCTGGGGTGGCGCTAACCCTGCTGCTGAACCGCATCGGTGTGTGGTGGCTCGGCGCGACCGATTTCGCGTCCGACTCGTTCTACGATGGCTGCGCGGCCTTCCTGACCCTGTCGCTCCCGGCCTTCCTGGCCGGCCTGGCCGTCGGCTTCCTGGCCCGCGAACAGGGCCTGAACGTCGCCGCCCTGACCTTCGCCCTGTTCTGCACGGTAGGATTCGTCCACCCGTTCTGGCGCATCCCGCCGGTCTCGCCCGAATCGGCCCATTCCGGCGGGATGCACTACTTTCTTTACAACCCGCTCGTCGCCCTCGCCTTCGCCGCCCTCGGCGCCTGGCTGGCCTCGCAGTTCGCCACGGGCAAATGGACCCTGGCCGATGAGCAGCCGGTCAGTCCGCAGGAGTAGGAGACAATCTATGAAAACCGATTACATCGCGCACGACCGGGAGTATCAGAAGCGGCGGGCCAAAGGCAACGCTGGATGGGACGATGCTGACACAATCCGGGAGAACGTCGTCATCCTGACCGAAGCGTTCGCGGCGGCGCATTTTCCTCGGCACGGGCGGCTGTTGGAAATGGGCTGCGGTGCGGGAGACATGAGCCTCGGTCTGGCCGCGCTCGGCTATGACGTATCCGGGGTAGACATCGCGCCGTCGGCAATCGCCTGGGCGCAGGACAAGGCCCGTGAGCGCGGGCTGACGGCCGACTTCAGGGTCGGGGACGTGCTGGACCTTGTGCATTACACCGATGACAGCTTTGACATCGTGCTGGACGGCCACTGCCTGCACTGCATCATCGGGGAAGATCGCCACAAGTTTCTGGCCGCCGCCCGGCGCGTTCTGAAGCCCGGCGGCTTGCTGCATGTCAACACCATGTGCGGCGAGAACTTTATGCGGCGGTTCCCGGAGCAATCCGACCCGGCGACGCGCTGCCAGGTGATCAACGGCATCGCGTTGCGTTATTTCGGGCGGGCGGAGGACACGGTTGCCGAAGTATCGGCGGCAGGCTTTGAGATTGTGCAAGCAGCCGTCGTGCCGCGACCAGACGACTACTCCGAAGACATGCTGCTGATAGACGCGCGCAAGCCATCAGAATGAGACCAAATGTTTGTAGATGAAGTCATCATAGATGTCAAGGCCGGCGACGGCGGCAACGGGTCCGTGGCCTTCCGCAAGGAAAAATATGTGCCGCGCGGTGGCCCGAACGGCGGGGACGGCGGCAAGGGCGGCGACGTGTACCTGGAAGCCGACTCCAACCTGTCCACGCTGCTGGACTTCCGCTACCAGCGGCACTATGAGGCCCTGCGCGGCATTCACGGCACGAGCCGGGACATGTCCGGCAAGAACGCCGGGGACATCACCCTGAAAGTGCCCGTCGGGACCACGGCGGCGGATGTCGAAACGGGGCGCATCCTGGGCGACCTGACCAAGCACGAGCAGCGGCTTCTGATCGCGCGCGGCGGGCAGGGCGGGCGCGGCAACGCCCACTTCGCCTCGTCCGTGCAGCAGGCGCCCAAGTACGCCGAAAACGGCGAGCCGGGCGAGGAGCGCCAGATCAAGCTGGAACTCAAGCTGCTGGCCGATGTCGGCCTGATCGGCTACCCGAACGTCGGCAAAAGCACACTCATCGCCGCCCTGTCCGCCGCCAAGCCCAAGATCGCCGATTACCCGTTCACGACCCTCGTCCCGAATTTAGGCGTCGTGCGCGTGGACGAGGAGCGGACCTTTGTCATCGCCGACATCCCCGGTCTGATTGAAGGGGCCAGCGAGGGCGTCGGCCTGGGCCACCAGTTCCTGCGCCATGTCGAGCGGACGCGCCTGCTCTGCCACCTGATTGACATCTCCGGCACGTCGGGCCGAGACCCGATGGACGACTATGCCGTCATCAACCGCGAGCTGGCCGCCTACGACGACAAGCTGGCCCAGCTTCCCCAGATCGTCGTCCTGAACAAGTCGGACATCGCCGACCCGGAAGAAGCCGAGCTGCTGCGCGCCGAGTTCGCCGAGGAAGACACGCCCGTCTTTGTCGTCTCCGCCGCCACGCGGACGGGTCTGGAGCCGCTGGTCTACTTCCTGGCCGAGCGCCTGGCCGAAATGCCGCTGCCGCCTGCCTTCGACGACGAGATCGTCCGCATCACGGCGGACACCCAGCGAGGCCGCCGAACGGACCGCCGCTGGGAGGCCCATTACGACGGTGCGACTCAGACCTACATCGTCAGTGGCGCAGGCATCGAGCGCCTGGTCGCCATGACGCAGCTTGGGAACGAGGACGCCGTGAACCGCCTCCACCGGACGCTGGAAAAAACCGGCATCATCGCCAAGCTGCGCTCTTTGGGCGCGAAGGGGGGCGACACGGTCCGCATCGGCAAGGCCGCCTTTGACTTCTTCGACGAGTACGCCCTGGACGAGAAGGAGGACGAGGAGGAAGCGGCCCCCTAGCCCCCAATAATGGGGGAACCGGAAAGGAGGTGCCCGTAGGGGCGCGATTCATCGCGCCCTCTTCTCTTACTCCCCCATTATTGGGGGCCGGGGGGATACTTATGATGATTAAAAAACTGGTCATCAAAGTCGGCACCAGCACACTCACGCGCGGCGGCGGGCCGCCCGACACGGCCTACATCGCCGATCTCGCGGCCCAGGTCGCCCGGCAGCAGGCGGGGGGGCGCAGCATCGTCCTCGTCTCGTCGGGCGCGATCCGGGCCGGCATGGACCGGCTGCGATTGCCGGGCCGCCCGCGCTCCATCCCGCAGAAGCAGGCCGCCGCCGCCATTGGGCAGGGCCTGCTGATGCACACCTACGCCCAGGCGTTCGCCCCGCACGACATCCCCGTCGGCCAGGTCCTCTTGACCCGCGAGGACCTGCGCGAGCGGACGCGCTACCTCAACGCCCGCAACACCTTCGACGCCCTGCTCGGCCACGGCGCGGTTCCCATTGTCAACGAGAACGACACCGTGGCCGTGGATGAGATCAAGTTCGGCGACAACGACACCCTGGCCGCCCTGGTCGCCTCGCTCATCGAGGCCGACGCCCTGCTCCTGCTGTCCGATGTCGCCGGGCTGTACGACCGCGACCCGACGCAGTTCCCGGACGCCCATCTCATTCCCATCGTCGAAACCATTGACCTCGCCGTCGAGCAGCGCGCGGGCGGCGTCCAGACCGGCCTGGGCACGGGCGGCATGACCACCAAGGTTCAGGCCGCCAAGATTTGCGCCAACACCAATGTCCGCATGTTCATCGCCGACGGCCGCCGCCCCAACGTCGTCGCCGACGCCCTGGACGGCCTGTGCGGGACCCAGTTCCTCCCCAAGCCCACCCGCCTGCGCTCCCGCCAGCGCTGGATCGCCTACGGCGTCCTCCCCAAAGGCACCGTGACCGTCAACGACGGCGCACGGCAGCGCGTTACCGGCGAGGGCAAGAGCCTCCTGCCCGCCGGCGTGACCCACGTTTCCGGCCACTTCGAGGCCGGCGACCTGGTGCGCCTAACCGACGCCCACGGCCACGCCTTCGCGCAAGGGTTCGTCAACTACGGCCATAAAGAACTCACGAAGATCATGGGCCGCCGCACCGAAGACATCCCCCTCCTCCTCGGCACGGACGCCGGGGAGGAGGTCATCCACCGCGACAACCTCGTCCTCGACCTGTAACGCCCCGCCTCTCCCGCAAGAGGGGCAGGCACGGGGGCCTGCCCCTACGCAATCCGACCTGGGTAGGGGCAACCCCCTGTGGTTGCCCTTCCTCTCCTTTCTCTCCCGTGCCTACCTGCCAACTTGACTTTGTGCGGCGATTCGGCTACAATCAGTACGAGCCGGCTTACAGGCAAAGGAAGCGTTATTGCCATGCATCATCCTTCTTTAAACGACATACTTTTGGCTGTCGCATCGGCGGTAGTCGGTGTCGGCATCGTCCTCGCAATGAGGTATGGGTACAGAACGTGCAAGAGTAATACTCCGCTTGAACAGCGTTTGCGGCGGATCGTCATCTGATACTTTGCTTTGTTCTGTGCATGGCAGGCGTGCCTTGCCTTGCACCTCCCGGCCATGCGTTCGCCGTGGATAGAACCTACGGTTTCTTCGCTCATGCTGGCACTTTTGCCAATCACACTGCTGGTTCTAGTCGTGCAGGCAAGGCGGCATGGCACAGGCCATTAATTTTTGTCGAAACGAACTTGTAGCCGTTGATGATTATTGCTCCAAAGGCCCTGATTTATGAGTACCCTCGCGATTGAAGAGGTCGAAGACAAAGGCCGGGCCGCTAAAGCCGCCGCGCGGACGCTGGCGACGGCGGGGACAAACGCTAAAAACGCCGCACTGATAGCGATGGCGGACGCGCTGGGGGCGAGCCAAGAAGCCATCTTGGAAGCTAACAGGCGCGACATCGCCGGAGCCAGGGAGCGCGGGCTGACGCCGCACCTGGTCGAGCGGCTGACGCTGACGCCGAAGCGCCTCGGCGAGATGCAGACAGGACTGAGGCAGGTCGCCGCCCTGCCGGACCCCATTGGGACCGTGCTGTCCGGCTGGCGCCGGCCCAACGGGCTGCAAATCACCAAGATGCGCGTTCCGATTGGCGTCATCGGCATCATCTTCGAGAGTCGGCCCAACGTCACTGTGGACGCCGCCGCCCTGTGCCTCAAATCCGGCAACGCCGCCCTGCTGCGCGGCGGGTCCGAAGCGATCCATTCCAACGTCGCCCTCGCCCGTGTTTTGCAGGACGCGCTCCAAGAGGTCGGTCTGCCGCGCGAGTGCGTGCAGCTCATCGAGAGCACCGACCGCGCCGCCGCCCGCCGCCTGATGACGCTGAACGAGTCCGTGGACTGCCTCATCCCGCGCGGCGGGGCCTCGCTCATCAAGACCGTCGTCGAAACGGCGACCGTGCCCGTTATCGAGACCGGCACCGGCAACTGCCACATCTATGTGGACAAAAGCGCCGACTTTGACATGGCCGTTGAGATCGTCCTGAACGCCAAAGTCCAGCGCCCCTCGGTCTGCAACAGCGCCGAGACGCTGCTCGTGCATTCGCAGATCGCGCCGAACTTCCTGAAAATGATTGCGCCGCGTCTGCAAAAGGAAGGCGTCGAGATTAGGGGCTGCCAGAATACGCTGCGTATACTGAACCCGCAAATAATGCGCGGTATGGGCGAAGTCCCACTGACGATCTCACCCGCGCTTGAACGGGACTGGTTCGAGGAGTTCAACGCTCTCATACTGGCCGTCCGCGTCGTGGACGATCTGGACGCGGCCGTCACCCACATCAACACCTACGGCACGCGCCATTCCGAGGCCATTATCACCGAGAACTACGCCGCCGCCCAGGCGTTCACGGACGGCGTGGACTGCGCCGCCGCCTATGTCAACGCTTCGACGCGCTTCACCGATGGCTTCGAGTTCGGCTTTGGAGCCGAGATCGGCATCTCCAACCAGAAACTCCACGCGCGCGGCCCGATGGGGCTGGAAGAGTTGACCACCTACAAGTATGTCGTGCGCGGCCAGGGGCAGATTCGTCCGTAAACATAGAAAGGCAAACTTGTGGAACCGCAGCCCCCGTACCAAACTCCCTACAACGCACCCCCGGCTGGGCAGGCCGCCGTCTGGCCGCCTCCGCCGCTGACCGGCCATCCGCACTCCGGCTGGGCCGGGCCTGCCTGTGGCTTCAAGTGGCTGTTCCGGCGCCCGCCGGGCAAGATCGCCAAAAAAGCCCTGGTGGCCGACTACCGCGAGGGCTATCTCCAGTGCGACGCAGAGGGAATCATCATTCAGGGGAAGGCCGTGCCGCGCGCCGAAATCCGCCTGATGGTCCTGCTCCCGGCCATCCTCCTGAGTCCGCTGATCGCCATCATCGCGAACCTCGTCATGGAGTATGGGATGCGCAAGGATCGTCGCGAGGGCGTCCGCTGGGCCGGCATTCGGCAGGTCATGCTCGCCCCGGAGAAGGGACAGGCCGCCATCGTTTATGACGCCTACAACCACGCGGCCCAACTCAAAACATACTCGCTGGCGTTCACGCCCGCACCGGGTCAATATGAGCCGTTCGCCGAGGCCGCCCGCCGGAACGCGCCGGACCGGCTGGAAGAGGGAACGCTGGTCAGCGCCACGCCCGTCATCATCTGGGTCTTACTCGCCATTGTTTTGCTCTGCGTGCTAGGGTTGGCGCTGCTGGCTTTACAGTAATGCGCGTAAAGCCCACACCGTTTACGGGTGGGATATAAGCGCGTCGCCTTTCCGAAGGCGACATATTTCTTGATTTCGTGTGTAGATATGGTGTTTATTTCTACACGACTTGTGGTATAATATCTTTGTGAGTCAAGCCTACCGACACAAAGACATAGGCAAAGAAACCAGCGTATTCCTGCTGAACTATCACATTATTTTCTGCCCCAAGCGGCGGCGGAAAATCTTGGTCGGCGCAGTCAAGGAACGCCTGGAACAGTTGCTCCGCGAGACGTGCGCCGAGATTGACTGCGAGATACTGGCACTGGAAATCATGCCAGACCATCTGCACCTGTTCGTGTCCACCGTTCCGCAGATGGCCCCGAATCAGATAACCGCACGGCTCAAAGGCAAGAGCAGTCGCATCTTGCGGCAAGAGTTTCCATTCCTGCTCAAAATGCCGTCGCTTTGGACACGGAGCGCATTTTTCAGCACGGCGGGCAATGAAGATTTTAGCGTCGCCAGCGAAACCATCAAGCGATACATCGAAAACCAGACCACACGGGACGCCTAGCCTTGAAGACGTACACATGGAAGCTGAAACCGACGAAGCCTCAGTTGGCGGCGATGGAGCAGACACTAGAGGTCTGCCGTCACCTCTACAACGGCGCGTTAGCCGAGCGCAAAGACGCCTGGGAGAACGAGCGGCGTTCCGTGAACTTCACCCAGCAGTGCGCCTCTCTGCCCGCGCTGAAAGAGAAGTCCGAGTGCCTGCCGAACATACACAGCCAGGTCTTGCAGGATGTGATGCACCGCGTCAACCGCTCGTTTGAGAACTTCTTCCGCCGCGTCAAAGCGGGTGATAAAAAGATTGAGAGAACACCTGGGTATCCACGCTTCAAGGGCGAGAACTGGTACGATTCGTTCTGCTACCGCCAGTTCGGAGACGGACGTGGGGCGAAGTTCGACTCGTTAGGCCGACTGTCTCTTTCCAAAATCGGGGCCGTCCGCGTCTGCAAAGACCGCCCATTGACGGGGACTCCGAAGACCGTCACCCTCACCCGCCGTGCAGATGGCTGGTACGCCTGCATCGCCTGTGACACCGAGCCTGAGCCATTGCCGAGGACGGGCGAGAGCGTCGGCATTGACGTGGGGCTTGAGTCCTTTGCCACGCTGTCCAACGGCGAGACTATCGCCAACCCGCGCCTGCTCCGCCGCGCCGAGCGGCAGTTGAAGACGGCCCAACGCCGCGTTTCCCGCCGCAAGAAGGGCAGTGAGCGCAGGAAGAAAGCCCGCGTCCTGCTGGCAAAGGCGCACCTGAAAGTGCGCCGTGCCCGTCTGGACTTCTGCCACAAAGTCGCTCACGGGCTTGTGGCCCGCTTTGACACCATTGCCGTCGAGAAGTTGAACATCAAGGGCATGGTCAAGAACCACCACCTCGCCAAGTCCATCTCGGACGCGGGTTGGGGTCTGTTTGTTTCCGTTCTCACGCACAAGGCTGAAAGTGCCGCTCGTCGGGTCATCGCTGTCAATCCAGCATACACAAGTCAAAATTGCTTCAACTGCGGCATAAGGGTTCCAAAGAAACTCTCCGTGCGCCTGCACTCCTGCCCGCACTGCGGGTTTGAGGCGCATCGCGACGTGAACGCGGCATTGAACATCTTGAACAAAATCTCTCAATCTGGCGGGGACACCGCCTTCGGGGAGACGGCGACACTGGTTGCCGTCTGAGAACCGAGAACCCCAGGTGCTTTAGCCCTGGGAGATGTCAGACAAGCCGTAAGGAGGAGAACGCAGCGTCATGCAGAGGCTCGGCATCATGGGCGGCACGTTTGACCCGATCCACTACGGACACCTGCTGATGGCGGAAGAAGCGCGTCAAGCGTTCGCCTTGGATCAGGTCGTCTTCGTCCCGAATGGTCGGCCCGCGCACAAGAAGGCGTATCTGGTCAGCTCGCCGGAAGACCGCTATGCGATGACGCTGCTGGCGACGGGGTCCAACCCCTGCTTTTCCTGTTCCCGCATCGAGATCGAGCGGCCCGGTCCGTCGTATACCATAGACACCCTGCGCGCCTTTCGACGGATATACCCTGATCTGGACGCGCTGTACTTCATCACCGGCGCGGACGCCGTGCTGGAGATTCTGACCTGGCACGAGTACGACCATCTGGTGCGGGAATGTCGGTTCATCGCCGTCACGCGGCCCGGCTTCGTGCTGGAACGGCTGTCGGCGGTGGTGGACGCCGAGTTCCTGGACCGGGTCTCGTTTCTGCCCATCCCCGGCCTGGAGATCTCGTCTACGGACATCCGCCGCCGCGTCCGCGAAGGGCGGAGCGTGAAGTACCTGACGCCGGAGCCGGTCGAAGCGTATATCGAGCAGCAGGGGCTGTACCGGCCTTTGCCGATGATGCCCGCTGAACATCCCCCGGCACTGGAAGTGCCGGTCTACTCGGAGGAAACCCCGGAGGGGTTAAAGAACCGCCCGTAGGGGCGCGATTCATCGCGCCCTTCCGATCTTCAGCCCTTCCGATCTTCAGCCCTTCCGATCTTCAGTCGCGAAGCGACTTTCACTTGTAGTAGACCGGCACTTCCCGTGCCGGGCGCGACTTCCCGTGCCGGGCGCGACTTCCCGTGCCGGGCGCGACTTCCCGTGCCGGGCGCGACTTCCCGTGCCGGGCGCGACTTCCCGTGCCGGGGCCGGGCTAATGCCCATGAACCATGAGTGACGATACCCAGCGACAACTGGCCCTCGCGCGGCGGCAGCTCGAAGCCGTCCAGCGCGTCAGCGCCGCCCTATATTCGGTGACGGACACCGACACGCTGCTCCGTCAGGCCCTGGACGTGGCCCTGGAAGTGGTCGAGGCCGACGCCGGCTCTATCCTGCTGTACGATCCCGACCGGAACGCGCTTGTCTTCCGGCACGCCGTCGGGCCGGTCGCGGCCTCACTCATCGGGACGAGCCTGGACCTCTCGCTGGCACGGGGCATCGCGGGGGACGTGTTTCGGACGGGACAGGGACGGCTCACGCCGGATGTCGAACGGGACGTGGACCATATCGGCACCGTAGATGCCCGCACCGGCTACCACACACATTCGCTGATGACGGTCCCGCTCAACGCCCGCCAGGGGACGGCGCTGGGCGTCATCCAATTCGTCAACAAGCGGCGGGGCGATTTCGACGCGGGCGACATGGCCCTGGGCGAGATCGTCGGCAGCCTCGTCGCCCTGAGCCTCCAGAACGCCCTGCTGGCGCGCGAAGCAAACCTGGCCGCCGTTGCCCGCTCGGTGGGGGAGATCAGCCACGACATCGGCAACATGCTCACCCACGTTTTGCCCTATGTGGAGACGTTGGACGGCTGCATCGCCGACGTGCGGGCCGGGAAACCGAGGGCGGTTGACTGCCTGGAAAGCTTCTACGCCGAGGTCCGGGAAAATGTCGCGGACGGCGTCCAGCAGGTGATCGCCCGCACCCGCGAGATCGCCTCCGCCCTCAAAGGCGAAGTCGCTCCATTCGATTTCAAACCGGGCCGCCCGTTCGACACCGCCCAGCGCGTTGTGCAGTCTCTGGGAGACGCCGCCCAGCGCGCCGGCATCGCCCTGCGCGCGGAAGGCGACCGCGAACTTGAAGCCGTCTTAGACAGCCACCGGCTCTACAACGCCCTGTATAACCTGGTGAACAACGCGCTGCCCGAAACGCCGCCAGGCGGTTCGGTCACGCTGACCGTCGCCGCCGATCCTGACCCGGCCTTCTACCGCCTCGCCGTCGCGGATACTGGAAAGGGAATGCCGGAAGAAGTCCAGCGGAAGCTGTTCACCGACGCCGCCTACTCCACCAAGCCCGGAGGCACCGGCCTGGGCACCCGCATCGTCCGGCGCATCGTCGAGCAGCACGGCGGCACACCCTCCGTCGCCAGTGCGCCGGGGCAGGGGACGACCTTCACGCTCCGCCTGCCGAAGACACCCCAGGCGACTTCCGTCTAATCCGTATCCAACATGGCGTAAACCAGCGTGTCTTGCCAACGCTCACCAGACCACTTGTTTTGGCGGAAGTGAGCCTCCTGCCGCATCCCCGCCTTCTCCATCACGCGCGCGGACGCCGTATTCTCCGCCAGGCAGTCCGCAAAGATGCGGTGCAGATGGAGATCCTCGAACCCGAAGCGCAGCAGTTCCTTAGTCGCTTCCGTCGCGAACCCCCGTCCCCAGTGGTCACGATGTAGATGGTAGCCGATTTCCCCTTCGCGCTGCTCCGGGTTCGTAATGTCCAGGCCGCTGCCGCCGATGACCCGTTCCTCCGAGGAAAGGACCACAGCAAACCGGTACTGTGTCTGCGGCTGCTTCTGGGCATAAGCCTTCGTCCGCTCCAGGAAGGCGCGGACCTCATCGGGCGTTTCGGCGGCAGCCGTGATGTAGCGCATGACCTGTTCGTCGCCGCGAAAGGCGCACACGGCCTCAAAATCGCCCTCTTCAAAGGGGCACAGGGTCAGGCGCGGCGTGGTCAGTCGCATGGCTACTCGCCCCACTCGTAATGCACGATGTCCCCGTTGTGGCGGAGCACGTCGTCAATCGCATCTCGCTTGACTCCGTGCAAGAGCGTAATCTGCAAGTGGGCCACTTCGGAGTTCGCCATCTTGTCTAGCTCTAAGTCGCGCGTCTTGACGTTCTGCTGGTGAAGATGGTCGAGCATCAGCCCCACGGCGTCCAGCGGGTTACAGTCCGGCTTGAACACGACGGTCAGCGCCTGCCGCCGCCGCTGCCGGATCAGGTCTTCTTCAAACGTGTTGAGCAGGGTCAGGGTGAAGAGGATGATGAGGGTGGCGACTGTTGCCAGTTCCGCATACAGGCCGCCGTAGCCGACCGCGATGCCGACCCCGGCGATGGCCCACAGGCTGGCCGCGGTGGTCAGGCCATGCACCAGGCCGCCCGTGCCCTCGCGGATAATGGTCCCTGCGCCGAGGAAGCCGACACCCGTCACCACCTGGGCGGCGATCCGGTCGCCGTTCGGCCCGAACGAGTGCGAAATCTCGGTAATCAGGGCCGACCCGACGCAGACGAGGATATGCGTCCGCAGCCCCGCCGGGCGCGCGTGGCGTTCCCGCTCCCAGCCGATTAAGCCGCCCAGCAGAAGCGCCAGGAGCAGCAGGCCGGTGAGGTGAAACAGCGGCAGTTGCAGGACGTAAGCAAGGTTCAGGCGATGATCTCCGCTTTGAGCCTGTCAAGCTGCGCTCCGACATAGGCCGCCGCGTCCGCAAGGGCGACGGCGGCCTTGTTGGCACCGTCGCGCCGCAGGCTGATCTCAACCGTGCCCTCCGCCAGCGACTTCCCGACCACGACTTTGATGGGGATGCCCAGCAGGTCGGCGTCCTTGAACTTGACTCCAGGGCGCTCGTCGCGGTCATCCAGCAGCACGTCCACGCCCGCCGCTTGGAGGTCACGGTACAGCCCTTCCGCCGCCTGCTTCTGAGCCTCGTCTTTGACACCCACCAGCACGACCACGACCTCGAAGGGCGCGATGGGAACCGGCCAGCGAATGCCGTTCTCGTCATGGTGCTGCTCGATCGCCGCCGCCATGAGCCGCGAGACGCCGACGCCGTAGGACCCGCCCAGCAGAAGCTGCGTCGCGCCGGTTTCGTCCGTGAACGTCGCGTTCATCGCCGCCGAATACTTGGTTTCGAAGTTGAAGACGTGGCCGACCTCGATCCCCCGCTGCGTCTGAAGCCGCCCTTCGGGATCGGCGGGGCTGACATCGCCCGCCACCGCCGTCCGCAGGTCCAGGTACTCAGGGTGGGGGAAGTCCCGCCCCGGCAGGACGTGTATCAAGTGGGCATCCGCCTCGTTCGCCCCCGTCACGCCGTCCCGAATGACCTCGACCTCGCGATCTGCCATCACGCGCACGCCGCCGGGCAGCCCGACCGGCCCGGCGAAGCCGACCGGCGCCCCAGTCACTTTCTGGACGACAGCGGCCTCCGCCAGCGGCGACGGCCCGCCGAGCAGTTTCGCCAGCTTGGCCTCTTGCAGTTCCCGGTCCCCGCGCACTAAGACGACAACGGGCTGGCCGTCCGGCGCGACAAAGACCAGTGTCTTGATCATGCGCGTAGCCGGGACGCCCAAAAAGGCCGCAACATCCTCAATCGTGCTGACATTGGGCGTGGCGACCCTTTCCAGTGGCGCGACTACAACGTCCGGGTCTTCGGCAGGCGCGGGAACGGCCTCACACCGCTCGGCGTTCGCCGTATACCCCGTCTTGTCGCAGCGCAGCACGGTGTCCTCGCCGGCGTTGGACAGAACCATGAACTCTTCGCTCTGAGACCCGCCGATGGCCCCTGAATCCGCCTCGGCGGCGAGTGCGTCCAGTCCGCAGCGAGCGAACATTCGACTGAACGCCTCCCGCACATTCCGGTACGCCTGCTGATTACCCGCCGCGTCCTTGTCGAACGAATAGGCATCCAGCATCAGGAATTCCCGCCCCCGGATCAGGCCGCCGCGCGGGCGCGGCTCGTTGCGGAACTTGGTCTGAATCTGGTACGGCAGGAAGGGGAGCTGCTTGTACGACTGAATATCGGCGCGCGCAATCGCCGTGACGACTTCCTCATGCGTGAAGCCCAGAAAGTAGTCATGCGGCTTGACCGTGAACAGCACGTCCAGCTTGTCCCGGCCCGACTCTTCCAAGATTTCGCGCGGGAACAGTGACGGCATCAGCATCTCGATCCCGCCGATGCGGCCCATCTCCTCGCGCAGAATGTCAGAAATCTTGTTCAGGACTCGGAGGCCGAGCGGCAGATACGAGTAGACCCCGCTGGCGAGGGGCCGGATGAAGCCCCCGCGCAGGAGCAGCTTGTGGCTGAGAAGCTCCGCCTCGCGCGGCGCTTCCCGGAGAGTCGGGGCAAAAAGCTGTGTGAAGCGCATGAATCCTTGCTATCCTCTGAGTCTGTTACGCCGCGACAAGCGTCCGGCGGCTGTCATACCAAGCGTTCACGGCGTTGATGATGATTGTCAGTTCTTCCGTCTTTGGCGGTTCTGTGTTGTCCAGACGCCGCAGCGTCGTATCCGCGCTGAAAATGAGGTCGCGGCGCCCTCTATCCACCGCAGGCTCCTGAACCCATTTCCAATAGCCTTGATCACTTTCCATCACGAACACGAAGAGGCAAACAGGTATGTCCCCATATCCGCTTTGTTGCATGATCGAAATCTGCCTGCGCCAGTTGGCGTTATTTCTGTGCAGGGCTTGCTCGGAGCTAACCCCTTTGACTTCCACGCCGAAGAGACGATTATTGGAGTCACCCTGTTCCTGGATGGAAACAAGCAGATCAAATCCGGCAAAAGCAGGGTGGCGCATGACCGACAAGTCATCCCGGCGCGTGAGGTAGACAAGAGCAAGCGACTCGGCCCGTTCTTCCAATATCTGTTTATTAATGTTCGGCATTTTCATCTCCAGCTTTTGTCCTGAAAGAGCGACACTGCCTGAGAACGCGGCGTCTGCTGCCAGTAAGTAGTTACATCTTGCCTGAGTTTTGCACGGTTATCGCGACCAATCGTAAGCTTATCAAACAAAAAACCGGTGCTTAGGCTGGACAAGGCGGTCATATGTTCTCCATTGGCGGAAACAAGATAGCCGACTTCTGTTTCCTCGTCTATTCCAACGACATAAGTCGGAGCAGGGCAGGACGCTAAATACTGAATATGCCTTTTCGACACCTGCACCTTGAGCCGCCGTTCTCCAACTGTATAACCTTTTCTCGTCGCTTTGACTTGAACCAGGAAGAACAGATGAGTCGAGCCGGGTTCATCAAGAAAGACAATGAAGTCGACAAAGGGCGATTTATCGCCGAGGAATTGCGGACGAAAAAGTCTGCTCTCCCCTGGCTCGTACTTAGTAATGAGTGAAACAAATATGGACTCGCCGCGCTGTCCTATAGCATCGCTTGACTGTCTCACTGCGGCAATTGATGGGTCACGGTGCGGATGATGTCGTTGGACATGATCAACAGGAATAGGCTGCCAATAATCGCCAGGCCCGTCATCAGGAACGCCTGTTGCTGCTGCTCGGTGAACCGCTTGCCGCGCCGCACCCACTCGATGAAGAACGTCAGCAGGTGGCCGCCGTCGAGGATGGGGATCGGCAGCAGGTTGAAGATGGCTAGGCTGACGGAAAGGCTGGCCATCAGATTCACCTTGTCTACCAGGCCGTTCTTTGCCGCCACCCCCGTCGCCTGGTACATGAAAATGATGCCGCCTGCGTTGTCCTTGAGCTGACGCGGTCGCTGGACCATCTCGCCCAGCCGCATGAACAGCGACGCCATGACGATGTTCCCGGCCCGGATCGAGGCGCCCAGGCTGAGGTGCTCAAGCTCCGCGGAGGGATCAATCTTGAGCGCCCCGATCTCATGCGAATTGAGGGACGGCAGAGCGCCTGGTCCCAGCACCGTCGGAACCGTCCCATGCAGGGTGATGGGATCATCACTGGTGCGCCGCGTCACAACAATGTCAACCGGCTTACCTGCACTCCGGCGCAGGATCTTCAGGGCCTGATCGCTACTCTCGACCTTCTCCGGACCAATGCCGCGAATGGTGTCACCCGGCTCCAAGCCAATCTGCCGGCCCAGGCTGCCCGGCTGAACGATGTCCGTGTAGATAACCGGCTTGTCGTCCTTGAGAGCCGGGCGCGGTGTTGCCGTCTTGGTCAGAGTCTGCCCCTCGCGCCGAACCGTCAGGACGAGGGGCTTGCCGAGACTGCCGTTGATCTGGGCGATCATCTCTTTGCCGTCGGTCACCGGTTTGCCGTTGATGGCGGTGATCGTATCCCCAGCGTGCAGGCCGATCCGGTGGCCCTCGCCGCCCGGTTCCACTAGGCTGATGCGGGTCAGGACCTTGCCGGTCGGGATGCCGGTCGTGATGCCCATCAGGCAGAAGACGACGTAGCCCAGGACGAAAGACATGAAAGGGCCGGCCGCAATCACCAGGGCGCGCTGCCAGATCGGCTTGCTGTAAAAGCCGTCGGGAGCGGTGTAGGCGGCGTTCTCGCCGATGTTTTCCGCCACGAGCGGGATTTCATGGGCATCCGGGTCGCCGTTCTCCTTGCCCAGCGCTTTGTCTTTGGCGGCGATGAGAGGCGCCTCGTCCGGCTCCATGCCGGCGATCTTGACGAAGCCGCCCAGGGGCAGCATCCGCACGTTGTATTCGGTGTCGCCCCGCTTGCCGATCCGAAACAGGCGCTTGCCGAAGCCGATGCTGAAGTCGTCCACGCGGATGCCGCACAGACGGGCGACGATGAAGTGTCCCCACTCGTGCGCGACGACTAGGATGCTCAAAATGATCAGCAGCGTGAGGGTCTGCTGCACGTTTTGCCAAAACAACACCACGTCGAAAACTCCTTCAGGATAACAGAGAGCGGTCTTCGAGCGAAAGCCGGTGCGCGGTTTCGCGCGCCCAAGCATCGGCCTGCGTGATCTGCGTCAAATTGGGCGCCTGCGCGATTTTGTGCGTGGCCATCACCCGCTCCGTCAAGGCAACGATGGCAGGGAACGTGATCAGACCTGCGAGGAAGAGGCCGACGGCGGCCTCGTTCGCGGCGTTCATCACGGCGGGCAGCGTGCCGCCCGCTTGAGCCGCGCGGCGGGCCAGACCGAGGCTTGGGAAGCGCTCCTCATCGGGCGCTTCGAATGTCAGGGCAGGCTGCGGCGTCCGAATGTCCAGCCGCGCTATTCCTAGATCGGCCCGGTCGGGATAGAGCAGGGCAACCTCAATCGGGACGCGCATGTCCGGCAACCCCATCTGCGCCAGGGTCGAGCCGTCGCGCATCTCGACCAGCGAGTGAACCACGCTCTGCGGATGGACAACGACGCCCACATGGTCAATCGGGACGTCGAACAGCCAGCGCGCCTCAATCATCTCCAGCGCCTTGTTCATCAGCGTCGCGCTGTCTATCGTGATCTTGCGTCCCATGTCCGGCCACGTCGGATGGTGCAGGGCCTCGTCCACGGTTGCCCGCGCCATGCGCTCGGCGGGCCACTCGCGGAACGGGCCGCCCGAAGCGGTCAGCCACAGCCGCGCGACGTGCTCCGGATTCTGCCCTTGCAGGCACTGGAAAATGGCCGAATGCTCGCTGTCAATCGGCAGGATGCGCGCCCCGGCCCTGCGCGCCGCCGCCGTCACGATCTCGCCGGCCGCGACCAGCACTTCTTTGGTCGCCAGGGCGACATCCTTGCCCGCTTCCAGGGCGGCAATCGTCGCTTCCGTCCCCACCGCCCCAGCCACGGAGACGACCACGATATCCGCGTCCGGCCGCGTTGCCAGCCACGCGAGGTCGGCCTTTGTGCCCCATTCCAGCCCGTCTTCCGTGACACCGAACTCCCGCGCTTGTTCCCGCAGCAGCGATTCATTGCGGAAGGCGGACAGGCCCACGACCCGGAGGCGGTCCGGCAGGCGGCGGACCACGTCCAGGGTCTGCGTTCCGATGCTGCCCGTCGCGCCGAGAATGACGACGCGCTTCACTGGCTTTCCACCGCGCCGAACTTGCGGGTCCGCCTTTGATAATCTTCCAAAGCGTCGGTGAAGAGCGCCGGCGTGAAGTCCGGCCACAGCGTCGGCGTCACCCAGATCTCGGAATAGGCGATGCCCCAGAGCAGAAAGTTCGAGATACGCATCTCGCCCGCCGTGCGGATCAGCAGGTCCGGGTCGGGAAGATCGGGGGCGTACATATGGGCCGACAGCATTTCTTCCGTCACCTCGTCGGGTGCGACTTCGCCGCGACGGACGGCCTCGGCGACGCGGCGGACGGCATCGGCGATCTCCGCCCGGCCCCCATAGTTGATCGCCAGGTTGAACGTCAGCCCCGTAAACCCCGCCGTGCGCCGGACGGCGCTCTCGAACGTCTCCCGCAACGAGTCCGGCAGGTCCTGGAGGCGGCCGGAGACATGGATACGCACCTGGTTTTGGACCAGGTCCTCGACTTCGGCCTGCATCGCGGCCTGCATCAGATGCATCAGGCCGCCGACCTCGGCTTCAGGCCGCCGCCAGTTCTCGGTCGAGAAGCCGAAGACCGTTAGATGTTTTATTCCAAGTTCATCGGCGGTGGAGACGATCTCTTTGAGGGCGCGGTAGCCCTGCCAGTGCCCGAACAGCCGATCCTTCCCCCTGGCGTTCGCCCAGCGCCCGTTGCCGTCCATGATGATGGCGACGTGTGCCGGCAATCGCGTGGGGTCGAGACGCGCCTTCAGGGCTTCGATCCCGAAGTCGCTGCCGGGACGGGGGGCCGGCTCCGAAAGGAGACTGTTCATCGGTTGGCTGCCCCGTCAGACTTCCAGCAGCTCGGCTTCTTTGGCTTTGGTGATCCGGTCAATCTCGACGATGTACCGGTCCGTCAGCTTTTGCAGGCCGTCCTGGGCGCGCTTCAGATCGTCTTCGGAGACTTCGCTCTTTTTGACCAGCGCCTTGCCCTGGTCGTTGGCGTTCTGGCGGATCTTGCGGATCGAAACTTTGCCTTCCTCGGCCTTGCGGCCCAGCACCTTGACGAACTCCTTGCGCCGGTCCTCGGTCAGCGGCGGGATGTTCAGCCGGATCGCCGACCCGTCATTGACCGGGTTGATGTTGATGTCGGACGCCTTGATGGCCTTCTCAATCGCGCCGACAAGGGTGCGCTCGTAGGGCGCGATCACGAGCTGGCGGCTTTCGGGGACGCTGATGCTGGCGACCTGGTTGAGCGGCGTCGGCGACCCGTAATAGTCCACCGTGATGCCGTCCAGCAGGCTCGGGTTCGCCCGCCCGGTGCGAATCGTGGAGAAATCATGCTGGGTGGCGTCCACCGTCTTCTGCATCTTCTGCTCGGCATCTTTGGCGAGATCGGCAAGGCTCATTTCTTGTTGCTCCTGGTAAGTTTGCTCTGTTGCTGCACAGAAGACGGCGAAAGGTAAACGGTTTCCATAACCGTGCCACTTGATGCCATGTCCTGTGTCAAATGAGAGGGTTCATCCCTGCGAAGTTCACCCTCTTGTGCCACGATTTGTGCGAATGTAATGCCACTCTCGTCAGAGAACTCTACTTCGTAACCACCATCGGGGTACACTTCGATGACATACCCTAAGTCCCCTATGGAAACTCCCTCTGTCTGATATTTATTGGTTTGAAGCCTGACACGAGCGTAATTTTCCAACATAACGGTGCTGCCTCTCTAGCGCGCGAAGCCAGTAAAAGGTGTATTCAAAGTGATGCTGCCGTCATTCTGAATCATCCAGCCTGAGATCAGGTAGCTCTTTTGATCGCTGTAGTCGTCTGTCCCATCAAGTTGTATTTCAATATTGATGCGTTGCCCATAGTGATCCAAACGCCCAAGTGAAAATTCTCCGTGCGCGTATCTATCGGCGGCTTGTTGCTCAAAGATCGTGGCTAGCTGTGCCGAATGGGCTTGATTATATCCAAGCGAGCGGAAAACATGATCTTTGCCATGTGTTGCACCCGGCTTGAAGATATAGTCTCTAAACTTCTCAACAGGTGCCACACAAACTACCATGAGTTACGCATCTTTGGCGACGAGCGTTCCAATCCGGGCGCCTTCGGCGACGCGCTGGATGTTGCCGGGGACGTTGATGTCGAAGACGACGATGGGCAGGTTGTTTTCCATGCAGAAGGCCATCGCGGTCAGGTCCATGACTTTGAGGCGGCGGTCTATGGCGTCGGCGTAAGAAATACGGTCGAACTTGACGGCGTCGGGGTGCCGGCGCGGGTCTTTGTCATACACGCCGTCCGTGCCGTTTTTTGCCATCAAGATGGCCTCGGCGCGCACTTCGGACGCGCGCAGGGCGGCGGCGGTGTCGGTGGTGAAGAAGGGGTTGCCCGTCCCGGCGGCCAGGATGATGACGCGCCCTTTTTCCAGGTGACGCAGGGCGCGGCGGTTGATGTACGGCTCGGCGACGGTCTGAATGGGGATCGCGGTCTGGACGCGGGTATGGATGCCCTGCTGCTCCAAGGAGTCTTGCAGGGCCAGCGCGTTGATGACCGTGCCGAGCATCCCGATATGGTCCGCCGTGACGCGCTTCATGCCGGCCTTCTCGGCGAGCTGGCCGCGCATGACGTTGCCGCCGCCGATGACGATGGCCGTCTGAACCCCGCCGCGCTGCAAGCCCGCGACCTCGGCGGCGATCTTGGCGACGGCCTGATAGTCAATGACCCCGTGGCTGCCGTCCCCGGCGAAGGCTTCGCCGGAGAGCTTGAGCAGCACACGGGACCATTTCATTTTGGAAGAAGAGGCGTCCGCCATAGGTTAGGACGCCTCGCCGATCTCGAACCGGACGAACCGCTTGATCTCGCTTTTGCCCTTGAGGAGCTGCGCGACGGTCTGCTTCGGCTCCCGGATGTACGGCTGCTCCAGCAGGACGGCCTCCTTGTAGAACGTGCCCACGCCGCCCTCGATGATCTTGTCCAGAATCTCGGCGGGCTTGCTCGCGTTCTTCGGGTCGGCGGCCATGCGGGTCTTGACGATGTCGCGCTCCTCCGCCAGTTTCTCGGCAGGGACCTGATCCTTGCTCAAGAACTTGGGCTTGGCGGCGGCGATGTGCATGGCGACCTCACGTGCCAGGTTCTTGACCTCCATGCCCTCGCCCGTTAGCTCGACCAGGACGCCGATCTGCCCGCCCATGTGGATATACGCATCTACCGTTCCATCCTCGGTCTGGTAGGCGGCGAAGCGCTTGAAGATGATGTTCTCGCGCATCTTGGCGAACACGTCCTGGATGCGAAGCTTGGCGGGCTGGCCGGTCGCCGTGTGCGTCGCTTCCAGCAGTTCGTCCACGGACGCCGCGCCGGGGTTTTCCGCCGCGTGCTTTGCCATGTCGCGAACCAGGGCAACGAATTCCTCGTTCTTGGCGACGAAGTCGGTTTCGGAATTGATCTCGACCAAGACGCCCAGTTTATTATGCTCGCGGACGAGCGCCTCGATGACGCCCTCGGCGCTGGTGCGGCCTTCCTTGACGGTCGCTTTGGCGTTCTTCTCGCGGAACGCCTTGATTGCCGCATCCATGTCGCCGTTGGCCTCCGTCAGAAGCCGCTTCGCTTCCATCATCCCGGCCTGTGTCTTGTCCCGCAATTCCTTGACCATTGCGGCGGTAATCTCTGCCATGTTCGTAAATCCTCTAAATCCGTGGGTCCCGGCCCTGAAGGGCCGGGCTACTCTCAGTGAAAGTCGCTCCGCGACTGAAGAACGGCATCCGTAACCTGGTCCTCAGTGCCGGAGGCACTTCCATTTGGAGTAGCCCGGCCCTTCAGGGCCGGGCCTAAATGCTACTCCGTCCCCTGCGCCGTCGCCTGCCCCGTCACGGCGGCGACTTCCTGGGCGGTCTCGGCTGGGCTGGTCATCGCTTCGCCCCCCTCGGCGCCCGCCGTCCGGCGGGCCAGGCCGCTGGCGTTGCCCTCGGACGTCATCCCCGAAGCGCCCAGGCTCGGGTCGAGCACCCCTGCGGGGACTGCGCCCGCGCCGATGCGCTTTTCCAGGGCTTCCCACTGCGCGGCGACCACGGCGGCATCCTGGTCGTCGCCCATCTTCTGGGCCTCCTCCTCGGTGCCGACGACCGCGACGTCCTGCCACTCGCCCTGCTTGATCTCGATGATCGCGTCGGCGATCTTGTTGGAAATCAGCTTGATGGCCCGGATGGCGTCGTCGTTGCCGGGGATGACGTAATCCACCTCATCGGGGTCGCAGTTCGTGTCCACGATGGCGATGATGGGGATGCCCAGCTTGCGGGCTTCCTGCACGGCGATCTTTTCTTTCTTCAGGTCCACGATGAAGATTGCATCCGGCATCCCGTTCATGTCCTTCATGCCGCCCAGGTAGTTTTCCAGCCGGTCGCGCTCCTCGCGCAGATCGGCGGCTTCCTTCTTGGGCAGGGACTCCAGGACGCCCTCGGCGTCCAGCCGGTCCAGCTCGCGCAGGCGGGCGATGCGGGTCAGGATGGTGCGGTAGTTGGTCAGCATCCCGCCGAGCCAGCGGGAATTGACGTAGAAGGAGCGGGACCGCTTGGCGGCCTCGGCGACCGCGTCCTGCGCCTGCTTTTTAGTGCCGACGAACAGGATTTTGCCGTTGTTGGAGGCGACTTCCTGCACATAGGCATACGCCTCATCGAACAGCTTCAGCGTCTGGTGCAGGTCAATGATGTAAATGCCGTTGCGGCCGCCGTAGATGTAGCGCTTCATCTTCGGGTTCCAGCGGCGCGTCTGGTGGCCGAAGTGGACGCCTGCTTCAAGCAGGTCCTTCATGGCGAGAACTGACAAATCGTAGCTCCTTCGTGTTGTGTGCGTCCCCGCCGTTCATCCACGGCTGCGACTCCTCGGCGAAGAGAGAGCACACGCAGGCGTGTCCGGGCGGGTGAGGATTTGGGAATTTCCGTCGGAAGAGTATACCATAAACGGGCGGGCGGATTCAACCCGTCCCGCCCGCAGGCCAGGGCCGGCGCATCTAAATTGAGTTGGCTGATGTTGAGGTATCCTGAGACATCTTCTTATCAGGAGTTGTCTTGTGGCTTCCTCCCTTTCTTTAACGGACTGCTTTGCCGATCTGCCCGACCCGC
>JAABUJ010000433.1_pt1 | contig 83223 bp, 68 predicted proteins | sample 5559131 | NCBI WGS metagenome assembly JAABUJ01 (sample SAMN10711875, study PRJNA513366) | rock metagenome | isolation source: Antarctica rocks | place: Antarctica: Victoria Land, Mt New Zealand nord | collected 2016-01-07 | reverse complement strand
GCCTGACGGCGGGCAGAAGCGGTTCCAGATGTTGCCACTGAAGGTCTGTGAGGTCTGTCGAGTAAGGCTTTCGTTCATTCACACAGGCGTTATTGCCAAAATACTGACTTTTTATACACACTCTTAGACGTCAACGAACTACAGAGACACGCTTATTCCTTCGCTGGGTAACAACCATGAGAGGCAACGACAATGGCCGACACAATGACATTGGAGCCGACGGCGAAGGAAGCGGCGGAGTTGCAGGCGCAGATGAGCCACTACCTGACCGAGATGAAGCGTCTCAACAAGCAGATGGCACGCGACCAGAAGCGGATTGACACGCTGAAAGACGAGACGTGCGTCATCACAGCTGAGACGCGCGTTCTGATAGAGGACCTGCAAGACACTCTGGCCGAAATGAGCGCCGATACCCTCTCCCCGCATGATGTTGCCGTCCGTGTCCGTCCCTACGTGACGGGCCGGAACGTCGGGGACATCGCCCTGCGGATCGACGACGCCCGCATCCACCTCCGCAACGGGTACTGGAACATCCCGATCCGCCCCTCCCGCTGGCCGAACCCGTTGTTCCCTTACTACGAGACGCTGGCGGAGATTGAGGACGAGGTTCAGGAGAGGGAAGGCTTGAAAGTGACCATAGCGTCCGGCGAGCCGCTGACGGAAGAGTAGCAAGCCGTCCTCAGTGGCCTTCTGCCACGAGATCGGCCTGAACTACGTCTCGTGCTCCCCCTACCGCGTCCCCATCGCGCGGCTGGCCGCCGCCCAGGCAAACCTCAAAGACAGCGGCTCGGGCCGAGACCGCTAACGCTCGGGTATTCGGTATAATGAAGGGGCAGGCTGTATGGCCTGCCCCTTCTATCATTCAGGAGTTCTCATTGATCGCCCAAGACGTTCCTGAGACCGTTGCGCCGTCGGCTCTTTTTCGGGATTCGGCCTTTGAGAAGAACAAGCGGGACGCCATCCACCGCTGGGTGCCTTGGATCGCCGGCTTCTCGGCAGGATTTGTCGCCGATTCTTTCCGCCACTACCTCCCCGACCCCACGCGCCGGGATGTGGTCGTGGTGGAGCCGTTCTCGGGCGTCGGGACGACGCTGGTGGAGGGGTTGCTGCACGGCTATGATGTGGTCGGCTTCGAGGTCAACCCCTATGCCGCCCTTGCCTCGCGCGTCAAGTGCTCCGCGTTCGGCATCGAGCCGGGCGATCTGCTGCACAGCATCATCGTCTTCGAGCACAAGGCCAGGCAGCGGACCGCGTCTCTGGACCAGGCTTTTGTCGCGGGGGACGATCCGGCCCTCTGCCTGCCCGCGCCGAGGGCTTCTGTCCCCAGGCTGTTCCGTTCCCGTGTTCCGTTCCTCAGCCCGACCGTCGAGCGCAAGGTTTTGCACTGCCTGGACGCGATCAGCGAGATGCCGGACGCCGACATCCGCGACCTCGCCTCGCTTGCCTTCGGTGCGATTCTCGTGCAGGTCTCCAACTACTCCTATGAACCCAGCCTGGGTTCGCGGGTGGCGGCGGGCAAGGCCGAGACCCCGGATGCGGATGTCGTCGGCGTCTTGGCCGCCAAGCTGCGCTCCATGCACGATGACCTTACCGGCTACCGCGCGGCGATGGCCGAGTACCGCCCGCTGCCGAGGGCGCAGGTCTTCGCCCAGAGTTCGCTTGATCTGGCCGTCCACCTGGCCCCCGCGTCCGCCGACATCGTGGTCACCTCGCCGCCCTATCTGAACAACTACCACTACATCCGCAACACGCGTCCGCACCTGTTCTGGCTGAACTTCGTCGCCGCCCCCTCCGATCTGCGCGCCATAGAAACGGCAAACTTCGGCAAATACTGGCAGACCGTCCGCGACGCCCCGCCCGCGAAACTGGACTTCCGCCTGCCTGAATTGGAAGCCAACATCGGGGCCATCGCCGAGATGCGCCCCGAGAAGGGCGTCTACGGCGGGAAAGGCTGGGCGAACTACGCGGTCGAGTATTTCAGTGACTGCCGCCGCATCTGCGAGGGCTTGCAGTACGTCCTGAAGCCGGGCGGCGCGGCTGTTTTCGTACTCGGGAACTCCATCGTTCAGGGCGTACACCTGGCGACGGACCGCTATTTCGGCCAGATCGGCGAGATATGCGGGCTGACTTTGGAAGACATCCACGTTCTGCGGGAGAAGCGGATCGGCAACAGCGTCGTCAATTCATCGGTACGCAATGGCGAGACGACGAAAGCCACGCTTTACGAAACGGCTGTCGTGTTGCGGAAAACCCAGGCGTGAAAAAAGCCGGAGGTCAGGAAGAGTTGAGGCCGTACAACCCGCTTGAAAAGAGAAACCTCGCTGAGAGCATTGTGACAGAGTTGTTACAGCAGGCGGCGAAGCCTCTGCCGCCCGCCGAAGTCTTCGGCGGGGCCGGCATCTACGTCATCTACTACATCGGCGGCTACCCGGACTACCGGCCCATCGCCGAGCGTAACCGGGAGGGTCGGTTCGATGCGCCGATCTACGTCGGCAAAGCCGTCCCGCCGGGGAGCCGCGTCGGCAGCTTCGATGCCGACGCCCTGCCGGGGTCGGAACTGTTCAAGCGTCTCCAGGAACACGCCGAGTCTGTTAATGCTGCCCCCAGCCTCAGCCGCGACGACTTCTTCTGCCGCTTCCTGGTCATCGACGACATTTTCATTCCGCTTGGCGAGTCACTGCTGATCACACGCTTTCAGCCGATCTGGAACGTGGAAGTGAAAGGCTTCGGCAACCACACGCCGGGCGGCGGGCGCACCAACCAGCAGCCTTCCCATTGGGACACACTGCATCCAGGCCGCCCGTGGGTTGCCAACCTCACAGGCAAGGCGCGCGACGAAGAGAAAATCAAGACAGGCTTGCGACAAAAACTGGAAAAGTTGGGCCTTCTCTCACCGCTTCCTGAACCCGCGCCGGTACAGCTTGACATGGGGGTGAGTGAAGGTGGTTGAGTTGGGGGCAGCCCGTATGAAGCAGGCTGCCCCTTTTCTGTGTGGGGGCATAATAGGGCAGGGGGCGGGGACGTTAAACAAGAGTGATGCGAGGCGGGCCGGCACCGGAGGCCGCTGCTTAGAAAGAACCGCAAGGAATGGAACTGGATCACGTCGCCGTGCCGTCGCGCGACATCGCCGCATCGGTGGACTGGTATGTGGAGACGCTGGGGGCGTCGGTGCTGTATCAGGACGGCACCTGGGCATTCTTGAAACTGGGGCAGGGGAAGCTGGCGCTGGTGACCCCGACGCAGCACCCGCCGCACACGGCCGTCCGGGTGGACGCCGAGACGCTGACTGAGGCGGCGCGGCAGGCGGGCAAGACCGTCGACGGGCACCGGGATGGGACGAGGGGCATCTACGTCAGCGATCCGGACGGCAACCAGGTGGAGCTGATCTGCTACCCGCCGGGCGGGACGGTCTACGACAGAACGGAGTAACAGCGGGGCAGGGGAAAGAAGGCTGCCGGCAGCACAAGCCGGCAGCCGGGCCGACGGGAGAAGATCAGCACGCGAAGACGCGGCACGGATGCGGCGTCAGCGCGCGCCGGCGAACTTCCAGATCGGCTGGGCGTTGGTCAGATCGTCCTCGCTCGCGAACGAGTAAGCCACCTGCCGGTCGTCCAGCAGGGCGAGGCTCCCCCAGGGGATGCAGTAAACGTCGTTGGACAGCCGGCTGACCGGCGAGTGGGCGATCAGATGCTGACAGCCCGCGGCATGGTCTTCGGCGGTGCGAAACTTGATGTAGGCGTTTCTCACGCGCGCTCGGCTCCTTCCTCGTAGTTTCCTAGATGGTCTCTATCTCCTTGTGCACAATCCGTGCCAACGCGCGCGGTTCCCCCAAACCCGCCCCCTTATTTTCACGGGGGGCCACGGCCCGCCCGGTTTTGTTGACAGCCCGAGCGGGCTGTGGTATGATAACCCCATCGGAGGCGGTGCCGCCCGGCCCGCCTTCCGTCTGTCCCTTCCGCCTGTTTCTCCGCCTCTTCTCTCGACACTCCCCTGCCGCACGGGCCGGGTGAGGAAGGCAGCGCACACGACCATGCAAGACGATGAGATCGTTCTGTCCCCGGCCAAGCACCAGGAGCTGGCGGACGAACTCGAACAGCTCCAGACCAAGGGACGCCGCGAGATCGCCGAGCGCATCAAAGACGCCCGCTCGCTGGGCGACCTGAGCGAGAACTTCGACTATCACGACGCCAAGCGCCAGCAGGGGTTTTTAGAGGGCCGCATCAACAACATCAAGCAGATGCTGGAGCGGGCCAAGGTCGTCGAGTTCACGGCGGGCGGCGAGACAGTCTCGCTCGGGTCCCGCGTCGTTGTCCGTGACGAGGACGGCGACGAGACCGAGTATACCATCGTCGGCGTCATGGAGGCCGACGCCGCCGAGAGCCGCATCTCGAACACCTCGCCCGTCGCCCGCGCCCTCATGGGCCACGTGGTCGGCGACCGGGTGGACGTGCAGACGCCCGGCGGGACGCTCCGCTTCGACATCGTCTCCGTCTGCTGAGGCAGTCCCCGCAGCCCCCTCCTCACACCGTAGAACGGCACCCCCCGCTTGGAAACGACCCAATCAGACCCCCCCGTGCCCCGCGACGATTCGCCCGAAGGCCTGCCCGCCGTGGCCGAGGCCATGCGCCGGGTGGGGGACGGCATCGAGACCGTCATCGTCGGCAAGCGCGAGGCCGTGGACCTGGCCCTGACCGCGTTCCTCGCCGGCGGCCATGTGCTGATCGAGGACATCCCCGGCGTCGGCAAGACCACGCTCGCCAAGTCGCTCGCCCGCGCCCTGGGGCTGGTCTTCAAGCGCGTCCAGTTCACACCGGACCTGCTGCCCGCCGACGTCACCGGCACGACGATCTTCAACCAGAAGACCGCCCAGTTCGAGTTCCGCGAGGGGCCGGTCTTCGCCAACATCGTGCTGGCCGACGAGATCAACCGGGCCACGCCCAAAACCCAGTCGAGCCTCTTGGAGTGCATGGAAGAGCAGCAGGTGACGACCGACGGCGTCACCTACGCCCTCCCGCACCCGTTCTTCGTCATCGCGACGGAGAACCACATCGAGTCCCACGGGACGTACCCGCTGCCCGAGGCTCAACTAGACCGATTTCTGCTGCGCCTGTCGCTGGGCTATCCCGACCCCGCCGAGGAAAGCCGCATCCTGGCCCAGCAGACCCGCGCCCGCCCGCTGGACGCCCTCCACCCCCTGACCGACCGCGACCAGGTGCTGCGCCTCCAAACCGAGGTCCGCGCCGTGTTCGTCGCCCCCGCCCTGCGCGACTACATCGTGTCCCTCGTCGGCGCGACGCGCGTCCACCCCCAGGCCGCCCTGGGGGCCAGCCCGCGCGGCTCATTGGGCCTGCTCCACGCCGCCCAGGCCTACGCCGCCGTCCGGGGCCGCACCTACGTGCTGCCCGACGACCTCAAGCGCCTGGCCGTGCCCGTGCTCGCCCACCGCCTGATCCTGCGCCCCGAGACCCGTGCCCGCCGCGTCACCGCCGCCATGGTCATCGAAGAAATCTTAAGCAAAACCCCCGTCCCCACCGCCCTCTAGCCGTCCGTAGAACATCGCAAAAATAGTTCTTGACACCGCGCGTGAGTCGTGTTACAATGGGACGTGGCGCTGATGTCGGGCGTCCTTCGGTCATAGCCGTCTCGGGTCTTCGTTGCCTCGGTGTCGCTGTCTGATTGGGGGATCATCATGCGCCTGTCTCTTCGCCTACCTGCTCCTTCGCCCGCCCGCTCCTTCGCCGCTGTGGGTAGCCTGATCGCCTCTCTGCTGCCCGTCGCCGGACCCGCCCGTGCCCAGTACGGGCAGCCCCCCGCCGCGGCCTACTCCGCCCCCGCCTTCAGCGGCGGCCAGTGGTTCAGCTCCTACCGGACCCCAGGCACCCCGATCCCTTACAGCAGCGGCGGCAACGGCATCTGTACCGGCGACAGCTCCATGCAGGTCAACTCCACCGGCACCGTGACCGCCGCCTTCACCTGGTCCGACGCCGGCAACCCCGCCGACCCCGCCCCGCCCTGCGTCATCGAGCAGACCGGCCACGCCAACTGGTATGGGGTGCCGTCCTTCACGTCCAACCCCTCTTGCAGCGACGGGCTGGGCGACCCGGAGGTCGACTCCTCCAGCGGGCAGACCCTCCAAGGCCGCTCCTCGGGCACGCGCTACGGCCTCGGCGTCCCCTCCTCGGGCGTGATCAGCGTGAGCCTGACGGGGGCGCAGGCCAACGTCAACCCGATGGGCGTTGACAGCGGGATGTTCGGTTCCAGCGTTGACTGGGCCGTCACTGTCTACCCCATTGTCCTCTCCTCGCCCGACCCGCTGGGCCGCCCGGACCTGGGCGACGGCAAGAACCAGTTCGTGTATAATGGTTATGCGACGGGTCAATTGCTCATCCCCGCAAGGATCACCGCTCTTGGAGCCGGTGCGGCGCAGTTTAGCTGGCTGACCGCAGGGCATCATGTGGACATCAGCGTGATAGGCCCTGCCATATCAGGCGAAAAGCCGTACACCTGGTATCCCTCATCGTCGGACATCGAAGCCCAAACGAGCGGCGTTGATGCCGCGGGTCAGGCTTACCCGCTTGGTGATCTTGCCTTCTTGGGGCTACCAACCATGTACAACGGCTCGACAGGTGATCCGAACGCTTTTGGGAACCACCTGGCAGTCCTCAAGGTGGATGGGCAAAATTCACGCTCCGCACATATCCAAACGTTCTTTCGCGGATCAGCAAGCAACTGGTCCGGCTCAGATGGCATCACGCCGAATTGGTATCACTATTACGATCAAGTATATGCTTCGCCTGGACTCTATGACCCAGACCCTACTTCTTCGTACACCGACGCGCAGGCACCACCGCAGTACCCTATTCATATTGCAAACGATGCATACAAATCAGGGAGCATTCGCGTCTTCGACATCAATCCCGTCGCGCCCAACTATGTGCGCTATGTCGGATACTTGGATATCGAAGGAGTGTACGGTTACATTTATAGCTGTGCTCACGAGACGGGGCACCAGATTCTGTTGTTGCAGGGCGGCGTCTATAACTTCGGCGCTGACCCCGTTCACACTGCGCCCATCTCGGCGGACGGTGACAATGTTTCCGACGCCTGGGAGCCAAATCATCATTTGAATCCATATTCGTCCGATACAGCCAATGCTTATGGAGTGCAGTCCAATGGGGATAAAGGCGATAACGAAGTTCTCGCTGACGTTCAGGCACTTCCTGTGATCTTTCAGCAGGCAAACGCATGGAAACAGGACTGGGCTGATGGGGGTGTACAATGGGGAGCAAACACGTACTCCACGGGAAGTCCCTCTGGATTCTACTGGGTCTTCCACGCTCTAGTCAATGGAACTTCGGTGGTTAGTGGGAACTCTTACTCCATTCGCAGTTTAAGTGAACTGCAACAACAATATCCGACTCTGCTAACGGCCTTACCCTAGGGTAAGCAGGAAGGCGTACTATGAAGATCACAAAGTCCCTGCGAGCAAAGACTCTGATAGCGAGCGCCGTTGCTGTCGCTTGGGTTGCGGTGGAACAGGCTGCTGTGTCTAATCCACACGCTACTGTGTCCAATCCACACGCCGTTGCTCCTGCACACTCGGGGGGGTTGCCGGCCCCTGTTGTCACGCCCCAGGACGCGAGGCAGCTCGCACGGCTTAGAACTGCCGGTCTGCGCCGGGATGGCACTGCCGTTGCCGCCCTGATCGGCTCGCTGAACGACCCGCCGCACCCCGACCACACAAAGACGGCGCTGCACTCGCTGGCACGTTTAGGGGCTACGGACGCCATCCCCGCCATCGACCATACCATCAACACGGGTGACGCCGACACCGCCTGTTATGCAAGGGCCTCCAAAGACAGGCTGATCGCCGAGGATGCAGCAAGAAACGTCGCGGGTGCGGCGGGTACGGCCGTTAAGATCGACGTCTTGTACCGGGAGTTGGGTGAGACGCCAGAGCAGATCAACGCCGCCGTTGCTGCCCACTATGACAACGGGGGGAATAGCACTGATCCTCAGCCCGTGGAGGTTTATGCGCTGCGCGAACTCGCCGACATCGTCTACTCGGGTGCAAAGGACTCCAGTGCTATGGCCGTGCTGCCCCCGAATGCTGCGGCGTTAAACTTCCGGCTCGACCCGCCTGCGGCCCTCAAGATGAAGATCGCCGCCCTCCCCCCAGGGATGAGGCTGCCCAGCCTCATCCAAGGTCTGTCGCAGAAAAAGATGCTTGGGGCGGACGAGTATTTCGAGATGCAGCTCGCGGCTGATGAGGGGCTGCCGGCGAGTCGCGCCGCTGCCGCACAGTTGACCAGAATGGAAGCGGACAGGACACAGGTCACGCCCGACGGATGCATCGCGCTGTTGCAGGTGATCCACGCCGTCGGCGACAAGTCACAGGTGCCTCTATTCGCGCGCCTCATGGCTGGTGCCAATGTTGAATTCATGTACCCGGACGTGAAGAACGGTGAGCCGCAACAGATTGTGCCCGGTTACTGATGCCCCCTCACGAGCGCCTCTCTAAAGCACCCGGCCTCCTCTGAGGCCGGGCGTTTTCGCGTCACACCCCTAGGTACGTCTGCTGGGCCGATCCCCGCGCCGCGGCGGGCCGCCCCCGCCGCCGGGCGGGGTACAATAAGGGAGCATGGAACGCTTCGCGCTTAACATCGCCGGGCTGATGGTCGCCATCGTCGCCGTGCTGTTCGCCCTGCCTCGCCCGACCCGCTGGGCCGCCCGGACCTGGGCGACGGCAAGAACCAGTTCGTCTACACCGCCGATACGCCCGACGGCTACCTGTACGTGCCGGGGGCTATCCAGGTGGTCGGGGGCACGTCGGCGGAGGCGAACTGGCTGATTAACAACAGCCCCATCGTCGGCCCGCTAGACAAGGTGAACCTGACGATTGACAACTCGATCATCCCCAACACGTTCACGCACCAGTGGGCGGTCAGCGGCAACACGATCTATGTCAACACGCCCCAGGACGTGAACAATCCGTACCCCAGCTACCAGTTCAACCACTGGATATTCAAGGGGCTGCCGACCAGCTTCAACACGGCTGCTGACGGCAACCACACTGTGAACCTGCTCGTGCAGGGGGCGAAGACGCAGACCGCCAAGATACAGACGTTCTTCAATGCTACGGCTAACAACTATCCGGGAGCACTGTCGTGGGATGGAGATGGAAACCTTTCGTACTCCGGCATCCCCAATTGGTACTACTATTACAACCAGGCGTACCCTTCGCCTGGTACTTATAGCCCTGGCGCTGCATCTTATTACGATCCCTCATTCAACCAGATCATCATTTCAGATGATGCTCATGGTTCTTATACCGTCATGGTCTTTGGGATCGATGCGTCTTCAAGAAAAGTTCAGTATATAGGTCAGCTACCATTGGGCGGTATTCACAATTATATCGAGGACTGTGGGCATGAGCTCGGTCACAAGTATTCAACTACGAACTCGATTGAGGTATATGGCTCGACAAGCGCTCATCCTGACACAGATAATGATGGCTTAGATGATAATTGGGAGACGCGCAACGGTTTTGATCCTAACAAGAATGATACTACAGGAGCATATGCAGGTATTCCCACTACAAGTCCAGACTACGGCAAAGGCGACCGTGAGTGTGTTGCGGACATACAAGCGTTAGGAGCGCTTCTTCCGAAGAAATCTTTATGGACTGCGGACTGGGCTAATGACGGGTTGCAGTGGGGGACCTGGAATCAGCATAATGCAACGGCTGACCCCTCGCATCCTTATTGGCCGTGGAACTTCCTCTCAGTGCTAGGTGCGCCGGTCAGCTCTGATCCTCCTGCCAATGCTCTGTCTAGTCTAAACCAATTGCCTGGTGGCGGCAACTAGCCACAGCCCTCCAAAATTCACCAAGGGAAGAACAAATGTATTCCAGAGCTATCAAAGTAGTTGCGGCTTGTGCAATAGGATTGTGCTTGATCGTGTTGCCAATTGTAATGGCACGGCTTCAGATAGTACCAAGAAACGGCTTCCCTTTGTTCAATCAAGACTCCATTCGGAACGCTGAAAGGACGCCTGCCCCTATCACGCCCAAAGAAGAGAGCCGCCTTGCGGCTCTGCGAATTGCCGGCTTACATAGAGACTTGTCGAAAATGTCTCAGATGATCGCGTGCTTGAACGATAGCAACCCTACCTATGTTGCTACCGGGCTACACGCCCTTGAACATCTAGGGAATGAGCAGGGAATACCTGACATAGACAGAGTAGCAAGCGGCTCTAATACTGATTACATACGTGAGGAAGCTAAGTCCGCACACGCGCGACTTCTGGCAGAAACGACCGATCTCAGCCCAACACTGCCTGATGAGCGGGTACAGATAAAGATCGACAGATATTTTTCTGAGGAAGGTTTAGACAAAGATAAGATTGTTGCTGGAGTCTTAGCCTTTCATTCTCGCGGCGGGAGCCAAGGACTATCACATGAAATGAATGCGCTGCGGGAAGTTGCCGATATGGCGTATCGAGATTCTTCAACGGGCTTCTTATCTTCGCCACAACTACAAGGTCTCGATTATAGTCAGGACCCAGGTGCGGCGTTGAAGGTTCGTCTTGCCCGAATGCCGCAGGAAGGCCGACTTCCGTGGATGATAAACGAGTTAGCCAACAAGAAGAAAATCGGCAAAAACGAAGGGTACTTGTTGCAGTTGGCTGTCGATGAAGGAGAAGCGGCGAGCCAGGCGGCTGGCTCTAAGCTCAGGGAGATGGACGCCAACCGTGAACAGTACACATACACAGGCTTCTCCGCATTGTTTGACGTGATACGTGGTGTAGGCGACAAAAGGCAGACATCGCTTATCGCGCATTTTCTCAACGATCAAGATACTTGGATAGCTTATTATGCCCAGCAAGTTTATCCTAGTGTGAAGAAGGGCCTTGGCAAACAATACGCAGTAGGATACTGAGCCAAATAGCTATGTATACGCCAAGAACCGATTCCAACAAGCCGCATCGACCGGCTAAATTGCCGCTGTTGGTGGCGGGATCGCTCATCCTCGCTGCCTTCGCGTATGCGGGTAGGCACGGCTCGACGGGATTAACCGGGACGCTCCCCGCCCAGACCTCACCCACGAGGGGCATCTTCTCGTATGAGGCCAAACAAATATTCCTGATGCGCCGGGCGGGACTGACGGGGGATCGCTCACAGGTCCAGGCGATGATAGAGGTCGTAACCGGGCCGTCGCACCCACACATCATGGTCGTGGAGACCGCCCTGTCCGCACTCGCTCGCCTGGGCGCGGTCGAGGCTCTGCCGGCGTTCGATTACGCCGCTCAGAGCGGGTCGGTAGAGCCGGGTTACCTGAAGGTAATGCGCCAGCGACTGGTGGCGGAGGACCTAGCCAACAACACGCCCGCCGGGGCCAAGCGGGCTATGGCAAAGGTCAACTCTCTGTACAGGGGCTTAAGCCTCTCGCCGGCCCGCATGAGTGCCGCAAGCCCGGCGGCGTCGCTCTCGACGCTGGCAAGCCCTGTTACGTCTGATATGTTTGCGGCCCGCGAGATCGCCGACATGGTGTACCGCGGCAACTACGCCGACTACGCCTCATTGGACGCGGTGAAGCAGGTGACCGGCACGTCGGACTACCCCTGCGCGCTGAAGATGCGCCTGGCACCCCTGTCTCGCTCGGCGCGTGTCCAAGCACTCGTTGATGATCTGGCGCACTCACGGGTTATGGCGGTGAAGCAATGGTACGAACTACAACTTGCAAGTGATGAAGGGACTCTGGCGAGTCAAGCTGCTGCTGTGAAGCTCCAGGATATGGACAAGCACCGGGACGAGTATCCAAGAGAAGGGTTCGACGCTATCTTCAGACTGTTGGGCGGTGCCGGGGATGCGACTCAAGCCGCCCTGGTAGAACACTACACCCATGACCAAGATGGCTACGTCGCCTACTTCGCTAACAGCGTTTACGCGGAGGCAAAGGCGGGACACCACGCCATCTTTGCGCCTGATTACTAAAACGAGTGCCAGCGCATGACGTTCACGCCCGGCCTCCTCTGAGGCCGGGCGTTTCTGTGTCACAGCCGCGCGATGTTCGCGGACTCCAGGGCCAGCAGCGCCCGCTTGCGATCCAGCCCCCCGGCGTAGCCGACGACCGTGCCGTCCGCGCCGACCACGCGGTGACAGGGCACGACGATGGACAGGGGGTTGCGGCCGTTCGCCAGGCCCACCGCCCGCGCCGCGCCGGGCTGCCCCATCTGCCGGGCGAGTGCGCCGTAGGAGACCGTCGCCCCGTAGGGGATGGCGCGCAGGGCGTCCCAGACGCGCGCCTGGAACGGCGTCCCCACGGGGGCCAGCGGCAGGTCGAAGACGGTCCGTGCGCCTCGGAAGTATTCCCCGAGCTGCCGCCGCGCCTCGGCGAACGGGGCCGCGCCGTCGTCCTGCACCCAGCCCGCGCCTGTGGGCGGGCCATTCCGGTGCTCGTTCATGTACAGGCCGGTCAGGGCCGCCCCGTCGGACAGCAGCAGCAATGGCCCGATGGGGCCATCGGTGTGGGGGTCGAAGTAGGTACAGTAGGTCATAGGGGTCATGCGTTCAGGATACCCCATTCCCGGATACCCGGTAGCGGCGGGAAAGAGAGGCCGGGGGCCGGGCGGGGTACAATAAGGGGGCATGAAACGCTTCGCGCTTAACATCGCCGGGCTGATGGTCGCCATCGTCGCCGTGCTGTTCGCCCTGCCCAGCTTGTACCTCATGGCCGCCGTGCTGTGGCTCATCCCCGCCGTCTCGTACCTGATGGGCTGGCTGATGCTGGGCGGGCTGACCTGCGAGCGGTCCCTGCCGCTGTCGGCCACGGCGGGCGAGGCGCTCCCCCTGACATACACGCTGGGGAACACGGGGCGGCTGCCCAAGTTTTATCTGCTGGTGCGGGACAAGCTGCCGCCCGGCCTGGCCTTCGAGGGCGGCCCGCCTCCTCTCGTGCTGGGCCTGTGGCCGGGCGAGGAGGCGCAGGCGCGGTGCGTGGTCGTCCCCCAAAGGCGCGGCGTCTTCGCGGTCGGCCCGGCCCAGGTCTACTCGACCGACCCGCTGGGGCTGCAAACGTTCACGCAGAAGATGCCGCGCATCTCGGAGCTGGTCGTCTACCCCGCCGTGCTCCCCCTGCGCGACTCGTGGCTGCGCGGCGTGGCGGCCCAGGGGTGGCGCGGGACCGCCGATGCCCTGGCGCGCGGCGACGGCGACGACTTCTACGGGGTGCGCGAGTACCAGCCCGGCGACGCCCTGCACCGCGTCCACTGGCGCACGACCGCCCGCACCGGCGTCCTGGCCGTCACCGAGTACGCGCAGGGGGTCACGCTCGACGTGGTCGTCGCCCTGGACCTGTCGCGCGAAGCCTACGCGGACACGGGGGTGGGGGGAGACAGCGCCTTGGAGTACGCCGTCACGCTGGCCGCGACCCTGCTGGATGACCTGTCGCGCCACGGCCACACGGTCCGGCTGCTGCTGCCCGGCGCGGACGACGGCGCGGACGCGGACCAGTCCGGCGGGGCCGAGCGGATGCCGCGTTTTCTGGAGACGCTGGCCCGCGCCCAGGCGGACGCGGGCCAACCCCTGGCCGACGTGCTGGCCGGCGCGCTGGGTGAGGGCCGGGCGGCGACCCTGGTGACGATCACGCCCGCCGCCGCCGACCCGCGTTTGCAGGACTGGCTGGCGGGCTGGGAGGCGCGCGGCGGGCAGCGCCTGGGCTTCGCGCTGGACGCCGCCTCGTTCCGCCCGGTCCGTGTCCGCCCGCCCGGCCTTCCCGGCACCTGGGGCGGCCCGTCCACCCGCGCCGTGCGGCGCGGCGACGACTTGCAGGCGCTGATGGAGAGACAGGCTCAAGGGAACGAAGGAGGGGGCAGTGATGGCTGGAACGGCTGAAGCGGACGGCAAAACGGATAACCCGGAGTCACGCCCGCCGGACGCGGTCAGCCTGCCGCTCTATGTCGCCGGCCTGGTCGTGACCCTGTGCGGCATCCTCGCCGCAAGCTCCGCCCTGACCACGCCCGACTACGGCTGGATGGGGCGCACGATCCTGCTGGCCGGGCTGGGCTTCCTGCTCTCCTACGGCGCGCGCCGACTTGGCCTGAAGCCGCAGGGGCTGGATTTCGGCTTCGCCGCCGCCTTGGGTCTGGGGCTGGCCGCCGTCGCGACCGGGCGGGTCAATCTGGAGCAGTTCCTGCCGCTGGGCGCGGACAACCCCGGCCTGCGCTTGATGTCCGGCCTGGTCTGGGGCGCGACCGTCTGGGCCTGGGCCTTGCGCGACGACAACCGCGTCATGCTGACGACGATCCCCGCTATGGCCGCCCTGGGCCTGGCCGCCAGCATCGACCTGAACGACCCCGTTTTGGCCTGCTTCGGCGTGTTCATCCTGACGGTGATCTTTCTGCTGATCCACCAGAACTTCTTGCAGAACCGCGCCCGTGCCCGGTCGGACGCAGGACAGTCGGATGCGGACTGGCCGGTCCTGCCCGAGACTGCGCGCCGCCTGCTGCCCGCCCAGCTCGCCCAGACGGGCCTGTGTGCCCTGGCCGTACTCGGTATCGGGCTGGTCGTGATCGTCCCCGCCCAGGTTGTTTTCTCCCACCTGTCGCTCGCCCAGGCCATCCGCCGACTCGCCGCTGCCAACAAGACCGACAAGCCGGGCGTCACCCCCGCCCTGCACTTCTCCGACGACGACAGCCTGCCCATCGGCACCGGCGAGGCCTACTCGGCCAGCGCCGACGTCGTGATGCGCGTCACGCCCGGCGACGGCCAGCCCCACTACTGGCGGGGCCGCACCTATGACCAGTACACCGGTGCGGGCTGGCAAAGCTCTCTGGAGAACAAGCACACGCCCGTCGTGCGCGGCGACCCCGGTGAAAGCCCGACCCAGCTCTCCTACTTCGTGGGCGTTGCCCCGACGCCCGGCGACGTCCCCGCGCCGTCCGGCACCCCCACGCTGTCGGCCACCTTCCAGGCCAAGGGCGACACCGAGCAGTTCTACTACGCCCCGGCAGCCAGCCGCATCCTGTTCAGCACCGCCTTCGCCCGTAACGGCCGCTACCCGGACGCCTGCCGCGACGGCCGCCTAGGCCTCGCAAGCCGCGACCCGGTCCGCTTCCCCTACACCGTCGTCTCGTCGCCCGCCCCGGATATCGCGGCCCCCGCCGTGCAGGACCGCCTGCGCGCGGCGGGCACGGATTACCCCGCCGATGTCCGGCATTTGTATCTCGACCCGCGCCCGAACGGCATCACCACGCCGGGCGACCTGGCGTTCTACCGTCAGGCCGCCGGGGAGGCCGTGTCGGGCCTGCCCCCGGACCGGCGTGACCCGCTGGACGAGGCGCTGGCGATCCGCGACTGGGTCTCGCGCCGGTGCGTATACTCGCTGTCCCCGCCGCCGATCCCCGACGACGCCGACCATGTCCGCGCCTTTCTGGACACCAACCGGCTGGGATACTGCGACCTGTTCGCCTCGTCGCTTGCCGTGCTCTGCCGCGCGTCGGGTATCCCCGCGCGCCTGGCGACCGGCTTCGCGCCCGGCGACCCGGACGGTGACGGCTTCAACCTGCGCGCCGAGGACAAGCACGCCTGGACCGAGGTCTACTTCCCCCGCGCGGGCTGGGTTGCGCTGGACGCCACGCAGGGGTCGACGAGCGACGGCACGGTGCCGCGCGGCCAGACGACCCGCCGGGGCTGGCTGTCGGGCCTGCGCGGCGCGCTGGCCGGGGGGGGGGCGCTCGTCCCCCCGCTCGTCCTGGTCATCCTCGCCCTCGTCGGCTACGTCCTCAAAACCGAGGTCTGGGACCGCCGCCGGCCCGCCCGCGCCCCGGCCCTGCGCGAGTCCCCGCAGCGGACGGGCCTGGGCCGCCGCTACGCCCGCATGACCCGCGCCCTGGCCCGGATGGGCCTGCCCCGGCGGGCGTCCGAGACGCCGGCTGAGTTCGCCGCCCGCGCCGCGCCGTTCCTCGCCGCCCAGGGCGTCGCCGCCGCGCCCGGCCTCATCGCCGGGCTGTCCGGCGAGTTCGCCCAGGCCTGCTACGGCGGGTCTGCCGCCCCGGAGGACGACGGGGCGCGCTGGGAAACCGCTCTGTCCGCCCTCCTCGCCGCCTCCCGCCGTGCCTTCTGGCGGCGGCTGCTGAGGATGGGGTTGTCGGGAAGGGAACGGACGGCACAGCCGTCGTAGGCACCGGCCCGGCGGCGGAAGCGAAAGGCCGGGCGACCGCCATCTCAGAGACCCTCCATGGAACTCGACTACACCAAACTTGCCAAAGGATTCCCGCAGCCTATCCAGCGCGTCTACCTGCTCATGGGCAGCGACGACGCGCTGAAGCGCGAAGCGCTGGAAAAGCTTGTCGCGCCGCTGCTCGACCCCGCCTTCGCCGACTTCGACCGCGAGGAGCGTGACGTCCCGCCGACGGGTGCGGGCGAACCCGGCGAGGCCGCCCGCGCCATCCTGGCTTCGGCGGGCGGCGTCCCGTTCGCCTCGCCCCGCCGCGTCGTCGTCGTCACCAACGTCCACCGGCTGGGCAAGGACGACCAGGAGGCATTAGCCCTGGGCCTGCCCCGCCTGGGCGACCTGTCCTGCCTGGTGCTGATCGCTGGTGCGCCGGAGTTCGATGCGGGCAAGGTCAAGGGCCGCACTGCGGTCGGGACTAAGCTGGTCGCCGCCGCCGCCAAGGCCGGCGCGACCGTGCTGTGCGACGCCCAGGGTGATTCGGGGCTACAGGCCCGCGCGCGAGCGCTTTTGGAGGAGCGGGGCAAGACCATCGAACCCGCCGCCCTGTCGCTGATCATGGACCGGGCGAAGATGACGGCCGCGGAGCGGGGTGGGGGGGGCAAGACCGGCGACGCCAACGTCCTGGTGAGCGAGCTGGAAAAGGCCATCGCCCACGCCGGGACTTCCTCCAAAGTGACCCGTGACGACGCCGCCGCCACGGGCCGCGTGGCCGTCCAGGAGAACATCTTTGCCCTGCTGGACGCCGTGGGCAGCCGCGACCCGCGCCGCGCCCTGGCCGAGGCCGACAAGCTGCTCGACGCGGGGGACAAGCCCGACGCCGTGGCCGCGCGGACGTTCGTGATGCTGGCCCGGCACCTGCGCCAGGTCTGGGGGGCGAAATACCTGGCCGACAACCGCCTGAACGGCTTCAACCTCAAGGGCGGGATGCCGCCCGACGTCCAGGCGAACCTCTCGGGCGAGATGCTGGGCATGACCCTGCGCCAGTCGTTCCTGCTCAAGAGCCTCCAGGAGCAGGCCCGTGGCTGGACCTATCCCGCGCTGCTGGCGGGCCTGCACCGGGTCCTCGCCTCGGACCTCGCCATGAAGAGCATCCCGCCCGGCGCGGCCCTCGCCGCCCGTGCGCCCGCCGACGAACCCGCCGCCAACCTGCGCCTCCTGGTCGTCGAACTCTGCCGCGACGCCGGGCCGCCGTTGTAAGTCCTTCTCATCAGTCAGGGGCGGGCGGGATACCACTCGTCCGCCTCGGGGTACACCCAATCTTCTGGAAACGAGTAGGTCTCAAGGCAGGTCGTCGCCGCGCCCTCGGTGTCGAAAAAGGCGAAGTGATTTGTGCCCATCCAACTCCCGGACTGCACGAGCGGAAACCCGCGCCGCCCAAACTCCGCGATCCGCTGCTCGAACGGGATGCCGTTGCAGTCATAGGCGATGTGGTGGATGCCCTCGCCGTGACGCTCCAAAAACTCGGCGAAGATGGTGGGGCCGGAGACCGGCTCCATGAGTTCCCAGGTCATGTTACCCACCCGCGCGAAGCAGACCTTGAGGGTGAAGGGGCTTGGCTTACCGCGATGGGTCTGATTCGCCGTGTTCTCCGGGCTGAACGTGTGGACCTGCCACGGCCCGATGCCGAGTCGCCAGGGACCTTCCATGGTACGCCTGTGATCCCGCGTCACGATGGCGATCTCGACGGCATTGCCCAGGAACGGGTCGGTAAGATCGTCTCCGCCCACCGCTTTCTCTCGGTCGCTTTGGTTTAGCATCTGTTTCTCTCGACTCTCTTTTCGGTTCCCCCGGAGATGCGGTCTGGGTGGCCTTTGTACCCACGCGCAAGAAAGGCCACCCCGCAAGGGGTGGCCTTTCCTGTGTTTTTATGGAGCTAAGCGGATTCGAACCGCTGACCTGTTCGTTGCGAACGAACCGCTCTACCAGCTGAGCCATAGCCCCGCGTGGCCGCGCCTTTCCTGGCCGCCGAACACCATTCTAGCACAGGCCGCGCCGCCTTGTCAATCCCCGGCGGCGCGTTTGCCTCTGGGGCTACAGGGGGATGTCCGTGCTCTTGCCCTCGGACTCGCGGAAGCGCAGCAGCTCCAGCGACAGGAACAGGGGGTCCAGGTTGACCACGCTGCCCAGCCTCTCAACCGCCTTCGCCAGCAGCCGCTCCTGCGCGTCGTCGCGGGCCGCTCCCGGCGGCGGCATCAGGGCGTCCATCGTGTCCGAGATCAGCTTCACCGCCGTCAGCACGTACTGCGCCTGCCCGTGCGGGTACTTGATGAACGGGGCCAATTTGTAGCCCTGCGACAGCCGCTCGTTCAGCTTGTCCCAGGACGGGCTGGGTACGCGCGCGGGCGCGGCGGGCCGGGGCGCGGACTTCATCGTCATCGTCTGCGGGGCGGGGGCCGGCTCGGCGGGGGCCGCCGAGTATTCGGACCGGAAAAAGGCCGGCGGGGGTGCGGCGGCGTCTTCCCCGTCGTTTTCATCCCAGCTCAAGGCCGGCGTCTTCTGCGCCTCCCAGTCGGCGAGCGACGTCCCCACGACCACCTGCAAAGCCAGGACGCGCCCGGACACCGTCTCCAGCGCCTCTTCGATGGTCGCCGCCGCTTGGGCGGCCTGAAGGCTGCTCGCCAGGTACTTGTCGGCGGGCGGCACGGCGACCACGAAGTCGCTGCCGTCTATCGTCACGGGGCGGGCCGCCTGCATCGCCAGCCACACGGTCGGTTCGGCCAGTCCGCTGCGGACCTGCTCAAACGCCTTCGCCCAGATCTCATCGATTCCCATACGCCTGCTCCCTTATGTCTGCCCGTCACACTGCCGAAACCTATGCTATAATTAAGGACACCAATATTCTTTTACGCACTGGCCCACGGAGGACCGAATGATCATCCCTGAAGTCGCCCCCATGCTCACCTGTGTCGCGAGCAATGACGGCTTCCAGTACGAGCTGCTGCTGCGTGCCGACGAAGGCAAGCCCGCCATCACCAAGGTCCGCATCGGGCCATACTTCTTCCGGCCCGACTACCAGCCCAAGCCGCTCTTCCTGGGCCTGACCCGCGGCGGCCCCGAGGCCGCCTTCTGGATGCACAAGTCCGTCGCCCGCGGCTGGTCCCGCCTGCGCTGGGAGGTGGCCGTGGACGAGCCGGAGACGCCGACTTATCTTGTCTCGACCGGGACGCTGATGCCGGGGGCGTCGGCCTTGTTCCGCTTCGTGTCGTTTTTCCCGCCCGGCGGCCTGCGGACGGGCCTGGAAGTGTACCGGGGCGGCGCACGGCGCGACTACGGCGTCAGCGGGCCGAACTACGAGAACTTCCTGCGCGGCGAGCACGAGCACTAGGGGCGCAAAGAGGGATTCCTAACTTCCCCCTTGCGCCCCGGCAGCACGCCCACCCCTATCACCAGCAGGGCGCAGAAGCCGACAAACCAGTCCCCCCAGCGCACATAGGGTGTCCGCGTCGCGCGCGACTGCACCGGCGCGGACACCACAGCGGGCCGGAACAAATCCGCCTCGGCCAGGACGCGGCCCGTAGGGTCGATCACCTGCGAGACGCCCGTGGCCGCGCTGCGGACGAGGTAGCGGTCGCTCTCGGCGGCCCGGACGGCGGCGATGGCCGAGTGCTGGCGCGGGGCCGCCGTCCGCCCGAACCAGGTGTCATCGGTCGAGATCACCAGCAGCCCTGCCCCGCGCGCCACCTGCTCGCGCAAAAATCGCGGGTACGACGACTCGAAGCAGATCGTCGCCCCGATCTTGCCTACGCCCGGCCCGCCGTCCAGCAAGGCCTGGCGGTCGCCCCCCGCCTTCATGTCGAAGACCGTCACGTGCAGGGCTTCCAGCCAGGGCATCGCGCGGCGGAACGGCACGTACTCGCCGAACGGAACGAGCTGCCGCTTCCGGTAGCTGCCCGTGACTTCCCCCAAAGACGTCAGCATCAAAAGCGCGTTGGCGTTCTTGCCCGAAGAGGCGTCGGCCTCGACGCTCCCGATCAGCAGCGCCTGCCCGTCGCGGGCGGCCTCCGCCGCCACCCGCGCCCGCCGCCACGGGTCGCCGCGCAGAGCACCGGGATAGGCCGTCTCGGGCCAGACCGACAGCTTCGCCCCCCGCGCCGCCGCCTGGGACGCCTGCGTTGTGAACGTCCGCAAGACGCGCTCGACGTAGGCGGGGTCCTGGGGCACGTTCTGGTCGATGTTCCCCTGCAACGCCGCCGCCACAAACGTGGGCCGCAGATTCTCGGTGCGGATGGCCGCGACGCCGTAGACCAGCGCGGCCACGAGGCAGGCGGCGGCGAGGGCGGGGAACGTCAACGGGCGGCGCGCTTCGCCCCGCCCGTGGGGCGGGGTGAACACCTCTGCCACGGCTGCGTTCACCAGCACGATCAAGAACGCCAGGCCCCAGATGCCGGTCAGCTTGACCATCTGCAAGACCGGCAGGGCCAGGTGCTGCGTGTAGGCCAGGTCGCCCCAGCCCAGGCCGGTCGTGCCGCACTGACGCCACCATTCGACGACCGCCCACAGGCCCGGAACGCCCAGCCGGAAGGCCCAGGGGCTGGGCCTGCCGCGCAGCCACTGCGCCCCCAGCGCCCACACGGCGAGGTAGAACGACTGGTAGGCCGTCACTAAAGCCCAGCCCAGCAGGCTCAGCGGCCCGCCGATCAGCGGGCGCGCGAAGGCGGCCACCCAGTAGGCCATGACGCCGAGGTAGCAGACGCCCAGTACGCCCCCGTGCCAGAACGCGGTGCGCGTGCTGCGGAACGGGAACAGCCGCAGAAACGGCACCAGCCCGATCCACGCCAGCCATCCCCAGTCCAGCGCGGGCAGCGCCCCGGCCAGCAGCAGGCCCGACAGGGCCGCCACACCCAGGGATTTCCACGTTGGGGCCGTTCCCGTCGCGCCCGGCTCGGTTGCCTTCTCGCCCTGAATCCTGCTATAATCTGCTAATGCCAAACCTTCCCCTGCGCCGGTTCGTCTACGGCCTGCTCCCAATGTCGCTGCTTCTCGTGCCCGGCTGTGCCAAGTCCCCCGGCAACAGCGGCAGCACCAGCCCCGTCTCGGGGCCGCAGCTCCTCGTGTCCATGACGGTCGCGGGCCGCATCAACCCGAGCTACTACTACTACATCTTATTCAACACCAGCAATACGGCGACCTCGTCGGTCGGCCCCGTGCCGGTCGTCGCGCCGCCCTACGGCAACGGCTTCGCGGCGGGGGCGTTCACCAACTACGTCGAGTACAACGGCAGCGGGCTGGATGGGACCGGCTTCGGGTTCTACACGATCAGCGCGGACCTGCTGACGCCGAAGCCGTTGGGGACGGGCCAGCTCATCCAGAAGCAGGTTTCGGGCGGCACGCTGACGTTCCAGATTCCGCTGGCCTATCTTGCCACGCAGAACATCACCGTGGATCAGATCCAGTCACTTCAGATCAACTTTGTCGCCACCAATGTCGCCCCGGTCGTCGGCCAGACGTTGGCCGTCCCCAAGTTCTTCGACGCCCTGTACCCGCCGACCGAGACGACGAGTTACGTCAACATCGTCACCCGCGGCATCAGCGGCAGCCTTCAGCCCGGCATCTACCGCAACGGCGACGCCAACATCGAGGGCAGCAACGACGTGGCCCAGTACGTCGGCGGCCTCCCCGTGACCGTGGCGGACGGCACGGACCCCAGCCTGCCCGACGGGACCAAACTGACCGTCGCCGACCTGGACATCACCGACTTCACGATCCAACTCAACGGGCAGTAGAAAGTCGCGGCACACGCCGCGCGTCGGCCGGCACGAGAAGTATACCCCACCCCATGAAGCGCCTGGACCGCTACCTGCTGGGCGAGATGGTACTGCCGTTCGTCGGCGGCGTCCTGCTCATCGTCGTCATGCTCGTCGGCAACACGCTGTTCCCCCTGATCGAGGACATCGTCCGAAACGGCATCCCGCCGCTGATCGTCGCCCGCCTGGTCGCCTTCAACATCCCCATCCTGGTGCCCTTGACGCTGCCGCCCGGCGTCGCGCTGTCGTCCGCCTGGGCCGTCAACCGCCTGGCGCGCGACTCGGAGATCACGGCCATCCGCATGGGCGGCGTCTCGCTGCGCCGCCTGTTCCTGCCCATCATCGTGGTCGGCCTGCTGGCCGGCGTCGCCTCGTTTTTGGTCGGCGACCGGGTCGTCCCGCCCGCCTGGCGCGAGTTCCAGAAGACGCAGGGGCGGATGTTCTCCTACGCCCTCCAGGCCTCGCCATCCCTCGCCGCCAACAAGGTCTTCACCTTCCAGAACTACTCGTTCCACGTCCGCGAGATTCGCAAGGACCCCGGCGGCAACGCGAACCGGCTGAACCTGCTCGGCCTGACCATCTTCGAGAACCCGGCCCAGCCCAACGGCTTCCCTGTGTTGATCACGGCCAAAAGCGCCGATTACGACCGCGACGTCTGGACGCTGCACGAGGCGGACGTGATCACGTTCGACCGCAACGGATTCGTCGCCGCCGAGATGCCCTCCCGGAGCGTTACGCTGAACCTGCAAGTACCGCTCGCGAGCCTGTCTCAGACCGCCGCCGACACGCCCGACGAGCTGACGATGGCCCAGCTCGGCGCGCAGATGTCCGCGCTGGCCCGGACCGGCCAGGACAACACCGCGGTCGCCTTCAACTACTACTTCAAGCTCGGCCTGCCATTTCTGTGCCTCGCCTTCGCCCTGTGCGCCCCGCCGCTGGCCCTGCGCTTCGCGCGGGCGGGCGCGTACACGGGTATTTTCCTCTCCATCGTGATGATCTGGGTCGCCTGGAACGTCCTGCTGCTGACGAAAATCCTGGGCATCGCCGGCAAGATGCCCCCGGCACTTGCCGCCTGGTCCCCCGCCCTGCTGTTCGCGGCCCTGGGGATTTATTTCTTGTGGAAGGCGGAGTAGGGGAGGGGTTCCTCACGCAAAAAGGCCGGCGGCATCGCTGCCCCCGGCCTTCTCTTGCTGTCCCTGCGGCGACTAGATCGCCCGCCGTCCGGCCATGGCGCGCTCGATGCCCACCACGATGATGGCACCTAGCGTCGCCCACAGGATGCTCATCAGATCAAAGTGGGTGCGGAAGCCGCTGTTGCCGCCGGATACGAAGTGGTAGATGAACCCGCCGACGATCGCGCCGACGATGCCCAGGATGGCCGTCCCTAGGAACCCGCTCGGCTTCTCCGCCGGGCCGGGCACGATGGCCTTCGCCAATAGGCCGGCCAGGAAGCCGACCACCAGCCACATGATAATCGAGCCGATCAATCCAAACATTTGTCTTCTCCCAATCTGCAAGGGTCGCTTGCCCTTGCGCTGAGCGTGAGTTGTTGTGTTCGTGCGCCGGGGCTTGGCCCCGACACCCTCAATATTCCCCATGCCTGTCTGCTCCAAACACGGCCCCCGCGCCGGGGCGGAAAACCCGCATAATCGCCGGGAATGCGCGGGTTTTACTCTGCCGCCACGGAACCCGCCCCCGTTGGTGGGTGTTTTAAATGCATGACACTTGCCGCACCCGCCACCCCCCCAACGCCCGCCAAGCCGCGCCTCTGGATGCCGCAGCGGGCGCTGTTCACGCCCGCCGCTTTGGAGACGCCCTGGGGCCGGCAGATCGAGGCCCGCGCCCTGGCGCTGGGCGTCCCCGTCGAGCGGCTCAAGGCCAATCGCCTGCCTCCGATGCGCGGCGACGCGGGCGGGACGGCCTACAACAAGGCCAAGCGGACGCTGGCCGTGGTCCATGCCGCGCCCGGCGCGTCGAAGCTCCAGCCCATCCCGCCGTCCGCCGACTGGCAGTTCCACCTGGCCGAAGGCTGCCCCGCCCACTGCCAGTATTGCTACCTCGCCGGGAGCCTGGCCGGCCCGCCGGTCATCCGCGCGTTCGCCAACCTGCCTGACATTCTGGACAACCTGGCCCGCTACGAGACGCCGGGCGCGGGGCGCAACGAGCAGGCCGGAACGACGTTCGAGGCGTCGTGCTACACCGACCCCTTAGCCCTGGAGCACCTGACGGGCAGTTTAGCCGAAACGATCCGCTGGTTCGGGACGCGCGAGCACGCCTTCCTGCGCTATACCACCAAGTTCGACGCCGTGGAGCCGCTCCTGGACCTGCCCCACAACGGCCACACCCGCCCGCGCGCCTCGGTCAACGCCGACTCGGTCGCCCGGCGGCTGGAAGGCGGCGTCGCGCCCGTGTCCGCGCGGCTGGCCGCCCTGCGCCGGCTGGCCCTGCCCCGCGCCGAGGGCGGCGGAGGATACCCCGTCGGGCTGGTCATCGCCCCGATCATGCCCGTGGACGACTGGGAGGCGCACTACGGCAGGCTCTTGGATGATGCCCAGGAGGCGGTCGGCTTCGCCCCCGACATCACGTTCGAGCTGATCACGCACCGCTTCACGCCTGGCTCCAAGGAAGTGTTGCAGGGCTGGTATCCCAAGACGTCGCTGGACATGGTGGAGGAGACGCGGGCACAGAAGCGCAACAAGTTCGGCGGCGTCAAGTTTGTTTATCCGTCCGACACGATGAAAGCACTGCGGGGCTTCTTCACGTCCGAGATTGCCCGCCGCTTCCCCCAGGGGCGCATTTTGTATTGGACGTAGGGATGCCCCTGGGTACACTCCCCCCATGACCGCTATCTCTCTGGCCGCCAATCCTATTGACACTTATGACGTGCTGACGCCCGCTGCGCTGACGCCGCTGGGATTTGACGACCCCGCCCAGGCCTGCCGCATTTTGCAGGGGATGGCCGGGCATGACGTGCCGGACGACGCCTTCGGGCGGCTTCTGGGCACGATCACCCAGGCGCTTGTGGGCAGCGCGGACCCGGACCGGGCCATCACCAACCTGGGCCGATGGACGGACGCGGCGGGCAGCCGGACGGCAGCCTACCGGATGCTGGCAGCGGACCCCGAGGCGGTGCGGAGCCTGCTGCTGGTCTTCGCCGCCTCGCAGTTTTTTGCTGACCTGCTCATCAAGACCCCCGAATATCTGGAAGTGGTCACGAACCCGGCTATCCGCGACCGGGCACGGGGCGCGGACGCCCTGGCCTCTGACCTGGAGCGCCGCGTCGGCATCGCCAAGACGCCGAACGCGCGGCGGGACGCCCTGCGGCGGTTCAAGCCCCCCGAAGTCCTGCGAATCGGCGTCCGGGACCTGCTGGGCCTGGCGGACATGGCCGAAACGGCGCGGGCGATCAGCGACTTCGCCGACGAGAGCGTCCGCATGGCCTTCCGTATCTGCGCCGACGAACTGGGCATCCCCGACGCGCCGCTGGCCGTGCTCGCCCTGGGCAAGCTGGGCGGGCGCGAGCTGAACTACGCCTCGGACATCGATCTGGTTTTCGTCCACGACGACGCCATGCCGCAGGTCCAGGCGACGAGGCTGGGTGAGGCCATCCGGGACGCCCTGGCGCGGGCGACCGACGCGGGCTTCGTGTTCCGGGTGGACCTGCGGCTGCGGCCCGAGGGCCGGTTCGGGCCGGTCTCGCGGTCGCTCGGCGCGTGCCGGGCGTACTACGAGTCGTGGGCGGAACCCTGGGAGCGGCAGGCCCTGATGAAGGCCCGCTTCGTCGCCGGCAACACCGGCGTCGGAGCGGCGTTCGCCCGGATGGCCGAAGAATTCGTTTATCCCGCCCGCGTGGACGAGGCGTTCGTCGCCACAATCCAAGGCGGCAAGCGGCGGCTGGAAGAGAAGATCGCCCGCGCGGGCGAGGCGGATGTCAACGTCAAAGAGGGCGTCGGCGGCATCCGCGACGTCGAATTCGCCGTCCAGCTCTTGCAACTCGTGGCGGGCGGAACGAACCCGGACGTGCGCGGGGGGAACACGCTGGCCGCGCTGGAAGCGCTGGCCCACGCGGGCCTGCTGAGCGGCGAGGAGCGCGAGACGCTGGCCGACTCGTACTGTTTCCTGCGGACGGTGGAGCATCGGCTGCAAATCCGCGACGAGCTGCCGGTCCGCTGCCTCCCGCGCGACACGGGTGAGCTGCGCCGTTTCGGGCGACGGCTGGGCTATGCCGACGGCCTGGCGTTTCTGGCCGATTACCGGCGGCACACCGCCCGCGTCCACGCGCTGTTCGTGCGGCTCTTCTACGGCGACGCCGGCGAAGACGCGCGCGGGGAGACGTCCTCGCCGCTGGCCGAGTGGGTGCTCGCCCCAGACGACCCCGCCGCCCAGTCGTCACTGAGCGAAGCCCTGGCCGCGCGCGGCTTTCGGGACATCGCCGCCGCCCAGGACCTGCTGCGGCGCAGCGTCGCCGGGTCGCGCTACGGCGACGTCACGCCCGACGCGCGGGCCGCCTTCGCCGCTCTCGTTCCCGCTTTGCTGGATGCGGCGGGCGGTACGCCGGACCCGGACGCCGCCCTGCGCGGGCTGGACGCGCTGGCCGACGCCGTCCCGTCCCGCGCGGCTCTGGACCGTTCGCTGTCCGAAAGTGTCTCCCTGCTGCCGCGCCTGTGCCTGCTGGCGGCGTCCAGCCCGTACCTCTGGCAGATGCTCCTGGGGCACTTGGAGCTGCTGGACTTGGTCGCCGACGACGAGGCAATGGACCAGCCGCCGACCCTGCGCCCCGCCGCCACATTGGCCGAGACGGCGGCCCAGGCGCGGCGGGCGCGGCTCCAGACGGGCGCGCGGGACCTATGGGGCCTAGCGGACACAGTCCAGGTGGTGTCTGAAGTGACCGGGGCGGCGGCCATCACGCTCGGGAGCGCGCTGGATCTGGCGCGCCGGGAACTCGGCTTTGTTGGCCGCTTCGCCGTGGTCGGCCTGGGCAAGCTGGGCGGCGACGAGATGGGCTACGGGTCCGACTTAGATGTGCTGTATGTCGCCGACACGGGCGCGCTTGCCCCCGCCGCGCGGCTGGCCGAGCGCGCCCAGCGCATCCTCAAAGACGATCTGGCCCCGTTCGGGTTCCGCTGCGAGATGGACGCCCGCCTGCGGCCCGAAGGCCGCAAGGGGCAATTGGTGCTGGACGTGGCCTCGTACCAACGCTACTGGGCCGAGTCCGCCCAGACCTGGGAGCGGCAGGCTCTGGTCAAGGCCCGGTGGGTAGCTGGTGACGAGGAGTTAGGCCGGGAGTTCATAGACGCCGCTCATGCTTTCGTCTACGGCCTGCCGCTGGGGGACGAACACGCCGCCGAGATTCAAGCGATGAAGCGGCGGCTCGAAACGGAACGCAGCAAAGGCGCGGGTGACCTTAAACTGGGGCCGGGCGGGCTGACCGACATCGAGTGGACCGCGCAGATGCTCCAGATGCGGCACGGTGCGCGCCGCGCCCGCCTGCGGACGCCGAACACGCTGGAGGCCTTGCGCCGCCTGCGCGACGACGCCCTGCTGACACAGGCGGACTGGGAGGCGCTTTCGACGGCATACGAAGCTTTGACACGGTCTCGGAACCGCCTTTATCTACGCGCGGGCGTATCCCCGACCGCGCTCATGTCCCCGCCGGACGCCCTGCGCGCGCAGATGGCGGCGGCGCGGGCCGCCTGTCTGCGGCTGTTTTACGCGGAGTAGGGGTCTACTCAGCCATTGGGCGCAACGCGGTGATCTTGTGGGCGGCGTCCACGGCGATAAGCCAGCGGACGGCGATGGGGCCGTAGAGGGCGCGGTAGAGGGAAGTGCCGCCCGCGTCACGGGCGAGCAAAGCCAGCGAGGTCAGCGGGCCGAGCGGGGCCAGGAGCGCGCGGGCCGGGGCGACGGCCTGGGGCGTCAGGGCGGCGCGGAGGGCGGGGGCGAACTGTGCGGAATCAAGGTTGCCGGCGGCGATCTGGGCGGACACGGTCCTGACCAGGGCCGCCGTCTGCGGGTTCGAGTCAGGGATGCCGGCGTCGGCTTTGACGAGATCGGGCAGGTACAGCTTCGCCAGCCCCAGCGTCAGGGAGTAGGCGGGCAGACTCAACAGGTCGGCGGGCTTCAGCGAATTGGCGAGCAGGACGACCGAAAGCCGGTCGTCGGGGAAGCGCAGCAGGGCGGCGGAGAAGCTGAAGGGCAGGACGCCGTTGTGCCAGAGCAGGCGGTGGCCGCCGACCGTCTGCGCGATCCAGCCCGCCGCGTAAGAAGTCTGTGCGCCGCCGGGCAGGGCGGGCGGTGTCCACAAAACGGCCTTGGAGGCGGATGAAAGGACGCCGTCGCCGTCCAGGGCCGCGTCCCACTTGACCAGGTCGGGGGCGGTAGATAAAACGCCCCGGTCCCCGAAGTCGAGCGACGGGTCCAGCCCAAGCGTGTCCGGCACGTACCTGGAGCCGTCCCAGCCGTAGCCGCGCGCGCGGTCCGGGCCGGGAGGGCCCGAGCCGTCCAGGCGCGTGTGCGTCATGCCGAGCGGCCCGAAGAACGTGTCGTGCAGATACGCGCCGTAGGGCCTGCCGCCCGCCTTTTCCACGACCAGGGCGAGCAGGTGATAGTTGGTGTTGCTGTAGGCGTACTGCGCGCCGGGCGCGAAGAGCAGCGGCTTGGAGGCGGCGGCTTCGAGAAAATCTCGGGTGGAATAGAACTTGCCGTAGTCGTCCGGCGGGATCGTCTCCAAAAAGTTTGGGATGCCTGTGGTCTGATTCAGGAGCTGGCGGACCGTGATGCCCTTCCAGGCGGCAGGCCAGTCCGCGACAAAGTGCGCGGCCTCGTCGTCCACGCCCAGCTTGCCGTCCTGGGCCAGCCTCAGAATGGCGGCTGCGGTGAACTGCTTGGTCAGCGAAGCGAGGTTGAAGACCGTCTCGGGCGTGACCGGCCTGTCCGGGGCGAGGCTTGCCGACCCGTAGCCGCGCATCTTGACCACCTTGCCACCCTGCACGACGGCGACCGACAGGCCGGGGATGTGGCGCTGCGCCATCTGCGCTCGGACGTAATCGTCGGCGTTATCCGCCCGCGCCGTGCCCGTCAGCATGACCGTCCCCACCAGCAGGCCCAGGGCGAGGGCCATAGTCTTCCCGTACATCAGCGTTTCCTCGGCCATAGTATGCTTTGACGCTATCCCCGCTGTCAAGAGGGCGCGAAAATTTCTTGAAGCCCTCGCACCCGCTTGGGGTCTTAACGCCTATCACTCTCGCACACGCCAGGAGGACCGCCCGATGACTTCCCGATCAATGACTCCGCTCCCGATGTTCACGCTCGACGACGTCCGCGTCGCCTCCCCGTGCCCCGCCGACTGGGACGCGATGACCGGCACGGACCAGGCCCGCTTCTGCGATCATTGCCACAAGAACGTCTACAACCTCTCGGCCCTGACGCGCGCCGAGGCCGAGGCGCTTGTGCTGGAAAAAGAGGGCCACCTGTGCGTCCGCTACTATGCCCGCGCCGACGGCACGGTGCTGACTCGGGATTGCCCCGTCGGCCTGCGCGCGGTTCGCGCCCGCGTCGCCCGCAAGCTCTCCTACGCCGCCGCCCTCTTGCTGGCCGGGCTGACGGGCCTGATGCGCGGCAACGTCGCCGAAGCCGTGGTCACCAAGCAGCAAGCCGCCACAAAGGCTCATGCCGCCCCGCCGCCAAACTGGCTACAGGCTATCGCCGGTCGCCTGAACCCACCGCGGATGGGGGCACCGGCGTCGCCTGTGCTGATGGGCAGCCCCCCCTCAAGGCCTCTTATTGTGGGCAAGCTCGCCGCGCCGCGCCCGGCCCCCAAGCCGCGCCTCATCCCAATGCTGGGCGGCATGGTCGCGCCGCTGCCGCACCCGCCTGCGCCGCCGATCCCGCCGAAGCATGGAAAAGGGAGGCGTTAGCAGGCGCACTTCCGGTGCCGGTTCTCCCCGCCGGCCTGCCGGCTGAGTCTCTACGCCCGCACGGATTGGGTTTTGCGCGGTGCCTGGGCCGGCGCGAACAGCGCCTCCATCTCGGAGACCGGGAGGGGCTGCGGGGCCGGCGGCAGGGCGCGCACGAAGTCGGGCAGGGCGTCCTGGAGGACGACCGGCACGGTCGGGTGGGATAGGTCGAGGCGGACGCCCGAGCGGAACACGGCGACGGCGTGGACCGGGACGGACACTTCACAATCGACCAGGAAGTGCGCGAGCGCCTTGCGGCCCCGCTTCACCTGGCGCGACACGCTCCCCCGCAGCGGCTGCCGCGCCCCGTCCGCGTGGACCGCGAACCAGGCATCCCCGTGGCAGGCGCAGTGGCCGGTGTACGACTTGACTTCGACCACCAAAATCCCCGCCGGCCCCAGGACCAAGAGGTCCGTGTCGCCCTGCCGTGTGCCGGGGACCACGAAGCTTGTCACGACCCCGTAGGCGTCCCCCAGTGACCGCAGCGTGTGCAGCACGGCATCCTCGCCCTCCGTCCCGCGCGCGTAGCGGTTGAACGCCCGCAAGGCGCGCACGCCGGACTGGATGCCGGTCAGGGCCAGGAACGCCGCCGCGGCGAACCCGTAGCCGCCCAGGGGCGCGGCCTGCGTCCATAGCAGGACGCCGCCCGCGACCCCGGCCACGGCCAGCGTCCCCTCGACCCGCATGACCTTGTCGGCGTGGCGCGCGTGGCGGATCACTTTCATTCCTCGCCCCTCACAAGCCTGATACCCATGCCGCTATTATTGGCAGGGGCGGCCCGCCGCTTCAGGGACGGGCGCGTCCTGAAGACGAGCCGTGACGGCAAAGCGCCCGGCCCCGGTCTAGAAACGGGGTCGGGCGCGTTGACGGTATGTGGATGCTGTCGCACTTTCGGGAACAGGGCTGCCGTGCCGGCCCCCGGCCCCCGAGGATGTTCGCCTTGGGGGTATGGGATCGGGATAGGCCCCTTGTTTTGCGTCCCCGCGTTTCCACGGGTTTGCCTTTGTCGAGCAGCGATTGGCGTGTCGGACGTTCTCTATATCGGGAGATTCGCGGGCGGCGTTTACCCCCAACAATGCGGGGTTTGCTTTGCCTGTCCCTATCGGCCTCGCTGTTGCGCCCCCGGAACCACCTCCAGGGCGGAGCCGTCCGCCAGCCGGTATACGTAGAAGTCGCTGTCGATGCTGAACACGCGCCGGCAGCCGCCGACTTCGGCCAGGGCGACCAGGGACGCATCCGCTAAATCCATCGGGCGATCCTGGTACTTGTCCATCAGAGCGAGGATGCGCCGAGTTTCCGTGTCACCCGGCGTGTGCAAATGGACTATGCCGGTTTCGACGTATTCCGCGAGGAGCTTCTGCATCCGCCACCCCCCCGCTTCGCCGGTGAGGTACATGGCTTCGGAAAAGCAGGGCCAAGTCGTCACCCAGGGCGGCGGCAGTGGGCGGCGTACTGCTTGGCAGCGCTTGTGTTGCTCCGGCTGGCCCTTGGGGTCAACTAGAGCAAACCCAGAGCAAACAAGGGACCTGTGTCCGTCAGGGTCCCAAAGGGTGTCATACGTTAAACCCCTGCTTGCGGTACTTCGCGGCGATGATCCTGCCTACTTTGCTCGCGCGGTAGTAAGGTGCGGGCCGGAGAATCATCAGGCTCGGGAACCGTCGCGTGTGCCTTTGCGATCAACTCGTCCATCAGCGCATGAAGGCGTTCCTGACGGTCTTGCTCACTCTCATCCCGCTCGCGCGGACCGGCATCAGGCACTACTTCCCCGCGTGGAGGCCCTTGCTGCCACAACTGCTCGATTGCGGTGTCAACCACCACCTCGGGCGTCTGGTTGCGGCGCGCGGCCACGGAGAGCAGGCGGGCCTCGGTTTCAGGTGTGAGCGTGAGTGTCATGGTGTTTCCATTATACCGGCTCCGGGGGCTATTGGAGGCCGCAGGCGACACCCTTGCCTCAGCCCCGGATAAAAACAACCCGAGTCGCTTGACAAAACCGTGCGGTTGTTGTATGATAGTGGGTGCAACGGGCACCTCGTCGCCCCCTGCCCTCATCGTCAAAGGAGAAAGAAATGCCTACTGCCCGCCGAAGCCGCTTGGGCTTCACGCTGATCGAGCTGCTCGTCGTGATCGCCATCATCGCGATCCTGGCGGCCATCCTGTTCCCCGTCTTCCAGAAGGTCCGCGAGAATGCCCGCAAGGCGTCCTGCCAGTCCAATGAGAAGCAGATCGGTCTGGCACTGATCCAGTACAGCCAGGACAACGATGAGCTGCTTGTGGGCGGCTGGGCCGGGAACAACGGCTACGATGTCTCCGACTCAGACCCCACTAACCCCAGATACAAGTGGATGGACATGATCTATCCGTTCGTCAAAAGCACCCAGGTCTTCCACTGCCCCGACGACAGCGGCAGTTCGATCTCCGGGACGGACGGCGGCGGCACCGGCAATGCAACCGGCACTTACGTTCCTTACCAGCAGCTTGGCACCAACGGCACCGCCTCGAAGAGCCAGAGGTACTATGGGAGCTATGAGATTAACTCTTATAACTACGGCGGCACTGCGCCCGACGATGGGCCGGGTAACACCCCGAGTGGCAAAGGCTCCTACTCTCTGGCTACGCTCCTGGCACCGGCTAACACCATCTGGGTGGTGGATGGGGCGGGGAGCTACACCTTTGACTGCGGCGGCCCAAACCTCGCGGCGACCACCCTCGGCAATGCTCCGGGCATCAACTGCGCCGGCCAGGCCTTCACCCTGAACGACAACGCGCCCATGCTTTTTCGGCATGGTGCCCCCGACCTGTCGAATGTCCTGTACTGCGATGGCCACGTCAAATCCGTCCGGCAGGGTGTACTGCTCCAGACGTCGATCAGCCCCGCCGATGGCAAGCCGTACTTCTACAACTTCACCATGCGCGGCTCCTAGCCCGCGACGCTGCCCGTTCCTGCGGCAGAGAGTATCGAGTAAAGAAGCCCCGGCCCCGTAAAGGCCGGGGCTTTTTTTGTCCCTTTTCCTCATCCGCGTCAGTGCCGCGAAAATCGCCCTTGACAAAACGGCTGGGTTGTTGTATGATAGTGGGTGCAACGGGCACCCCGCCCGCCGCCCTCATCGTAACAAAGGAGAAAGAAATGCCTACTGCCCGCCGAAGCCGCTCAGGCTTCACACTGATCGAACTGCTCGTCGTGATCGCCATCATCGCGATCCTGGCAGCTATCCTGTTCCCCGTCTTCCAGAAGGTCCGCGAGAACGCCCGCCGCACTTCCTGCGCCTCCAATGAGAAGCAGCTTGGGCTTGCCTTCACTCAGTACACCCAGGACGCCGACGAGAAGTTTCCGCCCACGTGTACTTACAGCGCCCCACTCGGCAGAAACGTCGCAAACTGGGGGCAGGAAATCTATCCCTTCGTCAAGTCCACCGGCGTGTTCATCTGCCCGGATAACACCGAGGGCGGGCAATACAAGGGAGATGGATCAGGTAAGAACATGCAAAATGACGGCAATCCATCCTCCACTGGTGCCCCGGAGGTGCCCGTGTCGTATGCCTACAACTACGCACTCGGGCAGTCTTACAACGACTACGACCATATCAGAAAATTCGCACCCGCTGTCCCGCTCGCCCTGGCAGCCGTGAACTCGCCCTCGAACAAGATCATGGTGGCGGAGTCGATCGAGGAGTACGGCATGGCCTACTACGACTGGAGTGGTGATGGCACGAATGGCTTCGGCGATAGCACCCATCGTGTGTTTGCTCCGCACGGCGGCCGGTGGAACTGCTTGTTCATAGACGGTCATGTGAAGACGCTGCTGCCAGTGGCAACCGCGACCCCGTATAACATGTGGGGCAACTTCCAAGACAACGCCACGACTGACGGCCCTAACTGCGGCACGGGCGTCATGGACGTCAACTGCGACGTGGCACCGGCTAATGTCATCAGTGCCTTGGCGAATAAGACTGCACAGTACAAGTAGGTCAGCGCGGCCTCTTGGCTGAGACGAGGGCCGGCTTCCTGTGCGTGGGCACGGGGGGCCGGCCCTTCGTGCGCGTGGTCCTGTCCGCGCCTGACGCTTGACAATTCGGCGCGTATGGTCTAACATAGGGGCATGAAACTATTATCCCGCTTGCTTGTCCCCGCCCTGCCCGCTCTTCTTCTGGCCGGCCTTGCCGCCGGCTGCGCCCGCGCCCAGGGGCCGGCTGCCGCGCCGGGGCAACTGACGGTCCAGGTGGACCGGCCCGGCGCGCGGGTCAGCCCGACGTTCTACGGCCTGATGACCGAGGAGATCAACCACTCCTATGAGGGCGGCCTGTACGCCGAGCTGATCCAGAACCGCGACTTCAAGAACGACCCAACGCGGCCTGTCCACTGGGCGCTGGTCCAGGACGGCGGCGGGGTGGGGGCCATGGCCCTGGACACCAGCCGGCCCGTGCCCGGAACGGCGCTGACGACGTGCCTGCGGCTCGACATCACCGATGCCGGACAGGCCGGGGGCCGGGTCGGGGTCGCAAACGACGGCTTCTGGGGCATCCCCGTCCGGGAAGAACCCTATCGCGCCTCGTTCTACGCCCAGGCCACACCCGGCGTCGGCCCGCTGACGGTCGGCATCGAGGGCGCGGACGGCAAAGTCAACCCCAACCTCGCGCGCACGGTCGCGGTCGGAACGGCCTGGAAGAAGTACACGGTCACGTTCCCCGCCACCTACACCGCCGCGTCCACGGCCAACCGCTTTGTCCTCTCGGCGCACGGCAAGGGCAGCGTGTGGCTCACCGAAGTGTCGCTGATGCCGCCGACGTACAACAACCGCGCGAACGGCCTGCGGCCCGACCTGATGCGGCTGATGGGCGGGATGCACCCGGCCTTCCTGCGCCTGCCCGGCGGCAACTACGTCGAGGGCAACACCATCGCCGAGCGGTTCGACTGGAAGAAGACCATCGGCCCGGTCGAGTCCCGCCCCGGCCACCCCAGCCCGTGGGGCTACCACTCGACCGACGGCATGGGCCTGCTGGAGATGCTGGAATGGTGCGAGGACCTGCACATGCAGCCGGTCCTCGCCGTGTTCGCCGGCTTCGCCCTGGGCGGCGAGCACGTCCCCGCCGGGCCGGGGCTGACGCCCTATGTCCAGGACGCCCTGGACGAGATCGAGTACGTCACGGGCGGCCCCCAAACGCGCTGGGGCGCGCGGCGCGTGGCCGACGGGCATCCCGCGCCGTTCCCGCTGACCTACGTCGAGATCGGCAACGAGGACTTCTTCGACCGCTCGGGCAGCTACGACGGCCGCTACGCCCAGTTCTACGACGCGATCAAGGCCAGCTACCCCCGGCTCCAGCTCATCGCCACGATGGGGGTCAGGGGGCACACCGTGGACGTCATCGACGACCACTACTACCGCTCGGCGGCGCAGATGGCCGGCGACGCGGGCCACTACGACTCGGTCAGCCGGACCGGGCCGAAGATCTTCGTCGGCGAGTGGGCCTCGACCGAGGGCAGCCCGACGCCCACGTTCCAGGCCGCCCTGGGCGACGCCGCGTGGCTGACGGGCCTGGAGCGCAACGCCGACCTGGTCGTGCTCGAATCCTACGCGCCCCTGCTGGTCAACGTCAACCCCGGCGGACGCCAGTGGGACACCAACTTGATCGGCTACGACGCCCTCAACAGCTACGGCTCGCCGTCCTACTACGTCCAGTCCCTGTTCGCCGGCAGCCACGGCGACGTCATCCTGCCCACGTCGGTCACGCCCGCCCCTACCGCTGCCCTGGCCGCCCTGCCTGCGCCGCACGGGCGGATCGGCGTCGCCACCTGGGCCACCCAGGCCGAGTTCCGCCGAGTCAAAGTCACCCAGGGTGCGCGCACGCTCTACGCCAAGGACTTCGCCACGGGCGACGCCGATTGGACTCCGCAAGAGGGCCAGTGGGTGACCGGGGACGGCGTCCTGCGCCAGACCGGCGACGGCATCAACGCCCGGATCACGACCGGCGACGCCGCCTGGGGCGACTACACGCTTTCCCTCCAGGCGCGCAAATTGGGCGGCAAAGAAGGCTTTTTGATCGCCTTCCACGTCCTCAGCGACACCGACAAGGTCTGGTGGAACGTCGGCGGCTGGGGCAACACCCGCACCGCCTTGCAGCGGTTCCAGGGCGGCGGCGGCGAGGAGATCGGCGGCTCCGTTCCCGTGACGGTCGAGACGGGCCGCTGGTACGACGTCAGGATCGAGGTCCAGGGCCGTGCCATCCGCTGCTTCCTGGACGGCAAGCTGATCACCCAGGCGACCGACGCCCCGCCCACGCCCGCGCCGCTGTACGCCGCGTCCAGCCGCGACACGGCGACGGGCGACGTCATCCTTAAAGTCGTCAACATCTCCGGTGCCCCCCAGCCCCTGCGTGTGGACCTCCAGGGCGCGTCCGGCGTCGCCCACTCGGCCATCCTCCAGGAGCTGACCGGCGACCCCGCCGCCGTCAACACCGTTGATGCCCCCCTGCGCGTGTCCCCCCGGACGACGCGGCTGAGCGGGATAGGCCGGACCTTCCTGCACACCTTCCCCGCCCATTCCGTTTCGGTCCTGCGCGTGGGTGCCCGTAAATGACGGGTGCCGGGGCGGTGGAGCGCCCCGGCACAGCACCCTTCGGGTGAGGACAGGCTCGGCCACCCTGATTCTTCACCCGCCAGGGTGTTATCCTGCCGGGGCATTCCACCGCCCCGGCACAGCCGCGAACACCCATGAGAATATTCCAAACGCTCTTGTTCCCCTGCCTCCTCGCCGCCTCCCTGCTGCTCCCGCCCGCCGCAGGCCGCGCCGCGCCCGCCGCCTCGCCCGCCCCCGTCCCGCTTGACGCGGGCTGGCAATTGCAGGACGCGGCCAAAGTCGCTGTCACCGGCGCGGCCCTCTCCGCCGCCGGCTACAAGCCCGCCGCGTGGCACCACGCCGTCGTCCCCGGCACCGTGCTGACCAGCCTGGTCGCCGACGGCGTCTACCCCGAGCCGCTGTACGGCGAAAATAATCGGCCTGACAAAATCCCCGACTCGCTCTGCCGGACGTCCTACTGGTATCGGACGGCGCTGACGGTCCCGCGCGCCTACGCGGGCCGGCACGTCTGGCTGAACTTCGAGGGCATCAATTATGAGGCCGAAGTGTGGGTGAACGGGCGCGATTTAGGGAGCATCAAAGGCGCGTTCTCCCGAGGCCGCTTCGACATCAGCACGGATGTCGTGCCGGGCCGTCCCGGCGCGCTGGCCGTGCAGATTTTTCCGCCGCCGCACCCCGGCAGTCCCGGCGAGCAGACGGTCGCAAACGGCGTCGGCGGGAACGGCGGCGAGAGCGCCCGCGACGGGCCGACGTTCCTCTGCACCATCGGCTGGGACTGGATACCCGGCGTCCGCGACCGCGACATGGGAATCTGGCAGGGCGTCTCGCTGTCGGCGACGGGGCCGGTGACGGTCCAGGACACCTACGTCACGTCGAACCTGCCCCTGCCGCGCACGGACAGTGCCGATCTGACCGTGCAGACCACCCTCAAGAACATCACGGGCCACCCGCAGAAGGGCGCACTGGTGGGCGCGTTCGGCCCGTCCCCCGCCGGCCCACCCACGTTCCGCGTCCCCGTCACCCTGGCCGCCGGGGAGACGCAGTCGGTGACGCTGACGCCCGCCGATCTGCCCACTCTCCACGTCGCCCGCCCGCGCCTGTGGTGGCCCAACGGCTACGGCCCGCAGAACCTCTATGCCCTGAACCTGCGCTTCATCCCGGACGGCCAGGCGGTCTCCGACCAAACCGACACCACCTTCGGCGTCCGCAAGATCACCTACAGCGTCCCCGACTCGGACAACCTGACGCTCTCGGTCAACGGCGTCCCCGTTCTGTGCAAGGGCGGCGACTGGGGCATGGACGAGGCCCTGAAGCGCATCCCCGTCTCCCGCCTGGATGCCCAGGTACGGATGCACCAGCTCGCAAACTACACCATGATCCGCAACTGGGTCGGGCAGAGCACGAGCGAAGACTTCTACCGTGCCTGCGACAAGTACGGCATCTTGCTGTGGGACGAGTTCTTCCAGCCTAACCCCGGCGACGGGCCGAACCCGGACGACGTCAACTTGTACCTCGCCAACGTCCGCGAGAAGATTCTGCGCTTCCGCTCCCACCCGTCCATCGCCGTCTGGTGCGCGCGCAACGAGGGCTTCCCGCCGCCGGCCATCGACGCCGGCATCCAGAAGCTGATGGCCGCGCTTGAGCGCGACCGCCTCTACCAGCCCTCCTCGACGTCCGGGCGCGGCGTCAATTCGGGCGGGCCGTACCGCTGGCGGACGCCGCGCGATTTTTACAGCTTCGGCGAGGCGTTCAAGACCGAGATCGGGTCGGTCTCCATCCCGACGCTGGAATCCATCCGGTCCATGATGCCTGCTCGGGATTGGAACGTCATCAACGACGACTGGGCCGAGCACGACCTGGCGGCGGGCGCGCAGGGCGGCGACAGCTACCCCCGCGTCCTCGCCGCGCGCTTCGGCCCGATCCGCAGCCTGGCCGACTTCGCGCGCAAAGGCCAGCTCGCCAATTATGAGGCCTTCCGGGCGATGTACGAGGGCCGCAACGCGAAGCTGTTCCACCCCGTGACGGGCGTCATCACCTGGATGAGCAACCCCGCCCAGCCGTCGTTCGTGTGGCAGCTTTATAGCTGGGACCTGGAGCCGAACGCGGCGCTGTTCGCCGTGAAAAAAGCCTGTGAGCCGGTCCACATCCAGATGAACCAGACCGACTGGCACGTCATGGTCATCAACAACACGCCCCGCGCGCTCACCCAGGTCACGGCCACGGCTTCGGTGTACGACATGGACGGCTCGCTGCGCTACACGCACGCCGATACGCTCCTCGCCGCCCCAAGCGCGGCGACCGACGCGGGGGCGGTCGCATTTCCCGCCGGCCTGTCCCCGGTCCACTTCGTCCGCCTCGCCCTGCGCGACGCGCGCGGGAAACTGCTGTCGGACAACTTCTACTGGCGCGAGACTCAGCAGGACGACTTCCGGGCGCTGGACGCGCTGCCCCGCGTCACGCTCACGGGGACGGTCACGCGCCATGACGTACATGGAAAGTGCCTGCTGGACGTCCGCCTGCACAACCCGGCAAAGTCCGTGGCGCTGATGACGCATTTGCAGCTCCGCCGCCGCCATTCGGGCGCGCGTGTCCTGCCCGTCTTCTACAGCGACAACTACGTCTCCCTGCTGCCGGGCGAGTCAAGGACGCTAACGATAGAGTCGTCTGCCCGTGACCTGGGCGGCGAACAGCCGCTGGTGCTGGTGGACGGCTGGAACGTCTCGGTCGCGCCCGCGCCGGGCATCGGCCCGAATCGGGGGGCGCTTGCCATCGGGCCGCCGGTCCCGGTCGCCCGCCGTGCCCCGAGTGAACCCCTGCGGATCGACTGCGGCGGGAGCGGGGGCGCGAGCGGCTTCTTCACGTTCGGTGTCCCCGCCGCCGTCCCCGCCGGCGGCTTCCTGCCCGACGCCGACTTCAGCGGCGGCGAGACGTATTCCGGCGGCGATGCGGTTGACGCCCACGCCCCGAGCGCCGCCCCGGCTTCGGTCTACGGGTCCGAGCGGTACGGGGCGTGTACCTATACGCTTCCCGCCGCGCCGGGGAAAACCTACACGGTCCGCCTGCACTTCGCCGAGACGCGGTTCGACGCCGCCGGCAAGCGCCGGTTCAACGTGGACATCAACGGCAAGCGCATCCTGACCGAGTTCGACATCTACGTCGAGGCTGGCGGCAAGAACAAAGCCGTCGCCCGCGACTTTTCCGGCATCCCGCCCGACGCCCAGGGGAACATCGTCCTCGCCTTCACCAGCGGCTCCGCAGACCTGCCCAAAATCTGCGGTATCGAGGTCCTGCCCGCCGCCCGCTGAACGGGAGAAAGCGCGTCCCATGAAACCTGCACCGAAGCGTGGGGCGGGGGGGCCTCGGCTCCTCCTGCTGGTGCTTCTCCTGGCCTGCGCGGGATCAGCCGCCCGCGCCGATGTCACGCTGGGCGTTTCGTCCCCCGCCGCCCGCTTCAGCCCCGGCAACTGGGCGGGCGACGCGGGCCGGGGCGGGGCGAGCCGCCGAGTCACCTGGAACAACGGCGCGTGGTGCCTCTGGCGCTGGACCACGACCGCGCCCGCCCCGCGCGCGACGCTCCAGATCGCGAACCCCACGCCCGGCAGCGCCGTCTCGTATTTTCTGGACGGCGCGCTCACCGACAACGTCCCCGTCCCCATCAGTGGCGGCATCCCCCTCGCCGGTCTGACCGCGCCGGGCGGCCACACCCTGCTCGTCTACACCCGTAACAGCCCGCAGGCGGGGCGCTGGGCTGGCCCCAACGCCTACACGGTCTCGGGCCTGACGCTGGACGACGGCGCGAAGCCGCTGCCCGTCCTTTCTGCGCGCCCCTGGGTGCTCCTCGTCGGCGACAGCATCACCGAGGGCATCCAGGCCGACAACGGCGGCGACGACGCCCTCGCCGATTACGCCTTCCTGGTCGGGCGCGGCCTGGGTGCGGCGGGTTACGACCTGGGCGTCTCGGCCTGCGGCTATTCGGGCTGGCTCCGGCCCGGCGACGCCGGGGGGGACGTGCCGCCCTACTTCCCAATCCACGGCGGGCCGGTCCGCAGCGGCCAGGCGCGCTGGGACAGGATCGATGCCCACACGTCGCTGCTCGATGCGCGCGGCCACCTAAGCGCGCGGGGCGGGGTGGGGGAGGAGCCTGACGCCGTTTTGATCAATTACGGCGTCAACGAGTGCCTCAGCGGGTCCGATTTGGCCGACATGAAGGCCAGCGTCACTGGTGCTTTGCTCGCCCTGCGCCGGGCTGCCTCGCGCGCGCAGCTACTGGTTCTCGTCCCGCCCGGCCTGCCCGACGCGCGCATCTATCCGCGCGGCCCGGCGTACATCGCGGCCCTGCGCGCGGGCATCGCTGCCTACCAGGTCGCCCACCCCGCCGATACAAAAGCAGCTTTGATTGATCTGGGACCGGACATCGCCCGCGCCCTCGGCTCGCCCGCCTATGGCGGCGGCGTCCACCCCCACGCGGCGGGCCACGCCGCCCTCGCCCCATTGGTGCTGCAAGCGCTCCTGCGCCGTCTCCCCGAGAGGTAAGCCATGCTTTCCAGGAACCACAGAACGCTCTGGACGCTGCTGGCCGCCCTGCTGACGGCGTCCAGCATCCCCCTCGCCGCCTGCGCCCAGGACGTCCCGCGCCCCGTCCTGACCGTCGACTTCGCCGCCGACGGGGCCGCGAAAATTCTGACGCCCGCCGACGCTGCCACCCTGGTGCTGACGACTGACCCCGCCGAAGGAGTCGGCGGCCGAACGTCCCTCAAAGGGGACTCGCGCGGGGCCGCGCCCGAGTGGAACGAGTTCTTCCACTCCAAGGCGGGGCTGTTCGCGCCCAGGGTGCTGTACACCGTCGCGTTCGACTACAAGGTCATCGCGCGCGCGCCGGACGCCAAGTTCTACGTCCTCGCCCGCCGCCCCGGCACCGCCGAGGGCGGCGCGGGCTGGCAGGAATGGGCCGGCGGGCCGGGCGCGGCCGGTCACATCGAGACCGACTTCCGCCCGGACACCGGGGGCGACGTGCTCATCCTGGGCATCCATAACAAGGGCGCGCTGGCGATCAACGCCATCGTCATCACCAGCCACCCCGACCTGCGCCCGCCCGCGCTGCCCGCCCCGGCGCGTACCTGGAAGTCGCCGGGCGGCACGTCCTACTTCGTCGATTCGGCGCGTGGTAGTGACGAGGGGAGTGGCCGCAGCGCCGCCCACCCCTGGCGCAGCCTGGACCGGATCAATGGGGGCGTATTTGCGCCGGGGGATCACCTCCGGCTCAAAGCCGGCAGCCGCTGGGCCGGCTTCCTGTCCCCCGGCGGGAGCGGCACCAAGGGCCGCCCGATCACCGTCAGCGCCTACGGGACCGGCCCCAAGCCCGCCCTCGACGCCGGGGGCAAGTTCCTCGCCACCGTCTTTCTGCACAACGCCGAGTACTGGGACGTCTCGGGCCTGGATGTCGCCAACCGCGCGCCCGCGCGGGTTCCCCGCCTGGTGGGTGTCCAGGTCGGCGAGGACGACTTCGGCGTCGCCCACGGCATCCGCCTCCGCGTCCTGGACGTCCACGACGTCTTCGGCTCCAACGTCAAAGGCGACGGCGGCGGCAGCGGCATCTCCTGCACCAGCGGCGGCGGCAGAATCCCCACGCGCTTCGACGGGCTGGTCATCGAAAACTGCCGGCTCGCGCGCACCGACCGCAACGGCATCACGATGGGGGCCTATTACCCGCGCCCCGCCTGGCCTCTCTCCACCCGCGTCGTCATCCGGGGCAACACGCTCAACGATATCGGCGGTGACGGCATCGTCCCCATCGGCTGCGACGGCTGCCTGATCGAGCACAACGTCCTGCACGGGGGCCGGATGCGCGCCTCGGACGCCGCCGCGGGCATCTGGCCCTGGTCCTGCGACAACACCGTCGTGCAGTTCAATGAGGTCAGCGGGATGCGCGGCACGAACGATGGCGAGGGCTACGACTCGGACTATAACTGCCGTCGCACGCTGTTCCAGTACAACCTCAGCCACGACAACGACGGCGGCTTCATGCTCATCTGCGACGACGGCGGCCAGCACCTGCCCTGGAACATCGGCAACGACGGCACGGTCGTCCGCTACAACGTCAGCACGGACGACGGCCTGCACACGTTTAACATCTCCGGCCCCTGCACGAACACGCTGGTCTACAACAACACCTTCCGCCAGACCAAAGCCGGCGGGGCGGGCGGCGTCCCCTTCGTCGCGTCCGGCAACTGGGGCGGCGCGTGGGCCGATGGCACCCGCTTCGTCAACAACCTGTTCGTCACGTCGGGCAAGTCGCACTTCGACCTGGGCGGCATGACCCGCGCCGCCTTCGACCACAACGCCTTCGTGGGTGACATCGCCCCTCGGCCCGCCGACGCCCACGCCGTCCTCGCCGCCGGCCCCTCCCTGCGCCGCGCGGGCGTCCCCGTCCCCGGTGCCCCCGTCCCCGGTGCCCCCGCCCGCGACTTCCGGGGCCGGCCCGCCCCCGCCGGGCTGCCGCCCGACATCGGCGCGTACCAGGGGGACTAGCGGCGGGGTGAGGTCTCTCAAGGCCGGGGCACAAAAAAGCGGCCCCCGCTGGGGCCGCCCTTTCTTCATCCTGACCAATGCCAACGGGAGCGTCTACTGGGGCACCCCCGGCACACCGACCGCGCCGCCCGCACCCCCCGCCTCATCTGCCGGCTCTGCGCCCTCGTGGACGCTGGCGAGGACGCGCAGGAAGGCGGGCTTGAGGGCGGTCCACTCGCTCTCGGGGCATTGGCACACCACCTCGGCGGTGTGGCTGCCGCCCGCCAGCGACGCCCGGTAGCCGTGCTGCGCCCCGCCCAGGCCCAGTACATTGCCGCGCGCTGTCCACTCCGCCAGGCGCGCGTCGCCCATCGCGCTCTCGAACTCGCCCACCTGCGTCTCCGCGTACCCCTTGTGCGGCGCGGCCACCATCGTGTGCCAGTGCTTGTGCAGGGCGGCGGCATGGGAGCCGGTCAGGGCGGCGTCGCTCTGGCCGGCCATCAGGCCGGCGGCGACGATGGTCGCCAGGGTGTCCGTCGTGATGTCTATCGAGGAGCTGCCCGAGGCGAACAGGACCCCGCCCGTCGTCGAATCGCTGCCCGCCATCTGGTGGGACTTGTCCGCGGGCGTCACGCTCCACCCGCCCGGTGCGGCGCACCCGAACGACTTGTCCGGCGCGGCGTAGGCCGTGAACGCCGTCGGCACGAGGGCGGGCTTGGGCGTCAGCAGGTAGAGCGCCCCCAGCAGCCCGGCCAGCACGACGGCCCCTAGGCTGATCCAGAGCCAGCGTCTCCCGCCGCCCTCGGCGGGGGCCGCCGCCATCGTCCGCGACGGGGCCATCCCGCCCGGCCTGGGCGGGACACCGTAGCCGCCCCCACTTCCTGCGGGCCGGAGCGACGGGTGCAGGGGCGGCGTCTGGGCGGAGGGGGCCGCCGGGAGCGGGTTCCCGGCGAGGTCCATCCGGGGCGCGTCGTCCCCGCCCGAGCCGGAAGAGTCGGGAAGCGGATTGCCCGCCAGGTCGTATTGCGGCATCGGTATGCGCTCCTTGACTCCGATTATACTCCTGCTACAATGCCCGCGTCAAGGCAGCAGTGGCCTGCTATCTCCTGCCGCCAAAGCGGCAGGCTAGACGCCCGCGCTGCCGGCCCCCCTGCACAGCCCCACCAGCCCCGGCACAACGGCGCTCTGGTACAATGATGTTCCTATGGATACCCCGCCCTCAGAGGGCCACGCCGGGCGGAAGACGCTGCTCGCGCTGTCCTCCCTGTTGATGCTTCTTGTCGTCCTCCTGTGCCTGCTGCCAAGGCCCGAGAACGACCTGTTCTTTGAGCTGCGGACCGGCGCGGACATCCTCCGCACCCACCACCTGCCCCGCTCCGACACCTACTCCTGGGTCAACCAGGGCCGGCGCTGGGATGTCCCCGAGTGGCTGGCCTTTGTCTGCTACGCCCTCGCCTTCCGGGCCGGCGGCTTCTTCGGCACCTGGGCGCTGATGGCCGTCCTGGCCCTGGCCGCCGTCGGGGTCGTGTGGGTCCGGCTGGTCCGGCGGCTGGGCGTGGCCTGGGCGTTCGCGCCGGCCTTTCTGATGCTGCTCGCCCTGCGCGACTGCCTCCAGGAGCGGCCCTACGCCTTCACCTACGTCCTGCTGCCCGTGTCCCTGATCCTCGTCGGACGGGGCCGGGATGGCAAGCCGCGCACCCTGCTGGGGCTGCCGCCGCTGTGCGCGCTGTGGACCAACCTGCACCAGGGCGTCGTCGTGCTGCTGGGGATTTTGGCCGTCTACGCCCTGGCCGACGCCCTGATGTCCGCCTGGGCCTGGGTCCGAGACTCGCGCGCCGAGCCGCTGGACCTGCTCCAGCCGGGCTGGGAAGAAGAAGCGCAAAGACGGGAAGACGGGCGAAAGGCGGGCGGGGAATGGCGGCGGCACCGGGCGCAGGCGGCGCGCATGACCGCAGCCGCGCTGGCCTGCACGGGCGCGGCCATGATCTCGCCCTACGGCTGGCGCGTCTTCTGGAACGTCTGGATTACGGTCCACGATCCGACGCTGATGTCCAGCGTGACCGAGTGGAACTCGGCGTTCACCCTGCCGCTGGTGCAGCTCCAGCCGTTCCTGCTGGTCGCCGCCTTGGCGTTCGGGTCTTTGGCCGTCAGCCCCCGCCGCAGCCCCGCCGATGCGCTTGCCCTGGCCGTGTTGTTCTGGCAGGCGCTGCTCCACGCGCGCAGCATCCCCCTGTTCGCGCTGGTCGCCACGGTCATCTGCACCCCCTACTTTGCCTACTGTGTCCGTGCGCTGGGCCGGCAGGGCCTGTTCGCGTCCCGGTCTGCCGTTCGCGGCCCGCTGCTGGCCGGGTTCGCCCTGGCCTGCGCCGCCGCCGTCGCCCTGGTCAGCCTGACCGCCCTACGCCGGAACATCGGCCCCCTGGGATATAGACCCGAGGGCATCGGCCAGGCCGTCGCGCGCGTCCCGACCTACCCTGCTGCGGCCTGTACGTTCGTCGAGGCCGAGGGCTTCCCCCCGCGCCTGCGCCTGCTTAATAACTTCGAGATCGGGGGCTTTCTGCTATGGCGTCTGCCCCAGGAGCCGGTCTTTATCGACGGTCGGTTAGACGTGTATGTGGGCCGCACGTTCGATGACATGCTCCTACTCTCCCGTGGCCGCGCCGCGCCCGGCTGGGCCGCCCTGGTGCGGCGCTACGACTTCGACTGCGTCCTGACTACCAGCACGCGCGAGGCCTCCGCCTTCGAGGCCGACGCCGGGTGGTGCCTCGTCTACTCCGACGCGCTTGACGCGCGCCGCCCCCGCTGCCGCATCCTCCTGCGCCGCCGCCCTCGGTTCGCCGCCCTCATCGCCCGCTGCCTGCGCGCCCACCCCGCCCCACCCGTGCCCTGACAGGCCTGACGCGCGTCTGTCAGTAGAGGAGAAGAGCGGAGCGGCGGGGAATGTAATACGAGGAATGTATAGTAGCGGGACGGAGGCTTTCATGGGCAAAGCAAATGACGGAGAGGATATGACGGGGAATATGATCAAGCGCCTCGCAACGCTCTGTGTGCTTCTCGCGGTTCTGGCGACCACACCCGGTGCTTATGCTGGCGCGCTGGGGGCGGACGTGAACGCGGATGTGGACGCCTTCGGCCACGGCCAGATGGACATGGGCGGCCTGCTGGCGTTCTCGCAGAAGAACACGGTGTATGCCCTCCCGATGTATAACCTGCCGCCCGGCGACCACGCCCGCTACTGGGACAACATGGTGGAACAATACGGGTCCGCCCAGATCGACTTCGTCGCCGTCTGGCTCAAGGGCAATAATCAGCCGGCCACCTTCGCCAACCTCGTCGCCGCGTTGGACGGGCGCGGGCTGGGCGGCCGCATCAAGGTCATGCCGTTTGACGACAACCCGGCCTCCTGGACCGCCCTGTGGAACTCGGAACACGGCGACGGCTACGGCTACAAAGTGCCGTTCGACGTCGCCGACCCGGCCCACTGGGCTTTCGTCTGGGACAAGAATCTGAAAGCGTTCTTCCAGAACGTCCCCGACTCCCACCGCTACAAGATACAGGGGCGCCCGGTGTACATGATCTGGTCCGGGGCACCCGCGTTTCTGTCCAACCTCAGCGGCAACGGCTCCAAGCTGCTGGACTACGTGCGCCGGCAGTGCCGAAGCACGTTCGGGTTCAACCCCTACATCATCGTCTCGGGCGACTGGGTCAAGAACGATCCCTCCAGCGCCGCCCCCGGCGTCGTGGACGCCGTGTACCCCTGGTTCACGCCGGTGCCGGGTCCGGTCTACTCGACGTGGAACGTCAGCGCCCGCGGCGGCATCACCCTGGGGGCCTGCATCCCTCAGTTCCGCATTTCCAACGACGCGGACCCGAACTCCCTCACCTGGATCGTCGATCCCAAGCACGGCCAGACGCTGGCGGACGGGCTGGACGGGACGGTCGGGGCCGGCAGTGCGGCGACGTTCATCGAGGGCTTCGACGACTACTGGGAGAATACGACCCTCTGGCGGGCGCGCAATTTAGACCAGGACGGCCGCGCCCTGGGGTATGCCCAAACGTACTATGACTACCCGAACCAGCGGATCAATTTGGTACGCCGGCACAGCAACAACGCCTTCCCCGTAAACCTCAAAGAAGAAGCGGAGGGGTGCGACTCGTTCTCCGGCGCGCTCGCGCTCCCCGGCAGGCCGGACTTCTACCGGAACGGCCCCATCGCCATCGAGGACACGACCGATAGGTATGGCGGGTACGATGTCTGCCACGGCCAGGCCGGCGAGACCCTCCAGTGGCAGGAGGTGCCGCTGGAGGGCACACTGCACCTCCTGGTCCGCGTGGCGACCGCGTCCACGGGTGGAAAGATGCACTTCGTCATCGACGGCGTGAAACATCGGCCCGTGAACGTCCCGAAGACGGGCGGCGCGCAGACCTGGGCGACGGTCGATGCGGGGGCCTACACGTTCGCCTGCGACAGCTACCACACCGTCGCGCTCGTCTCGGACACGCCCGGCATCAGCGTCAACTGGTGGCAGACGCGGACGGCGGCGCTGGCCGACGGTCTGTACAGGATCGTCGCCCGGCAGGGCGAGGCCGCGCCCGACGCCGGCTTCAGCGGCCAGAAGTGGCGTCTCCGCGCGCTGGGCGGCGGCCGTTACGCGATACACACCGTCAACCAAGACGGGGCCGCCCCCGCGCAGTGGACGATCACCCCCCGGCCCGACGGGTTCTGCTCTCTTCTCACGGTGGGGACGCGCGCGGGCACCCCGACCCTGGCGGGGACGGATGCCCGCCGCCGGGAGTGGAGCTTCATCCCGACGCGCTGACCCCGCCCCCGGATGGCTGCTGAGAGGACACCGAATGCCCCATATAAATAGGATAAATCTGCGCCTCGTTCTGCTGGGCGGCCTCCTGGCCGCGCTGGCCCTGGGCGCGAAGCCGTCCCTCGCCGCCCCGCCGCGCCCCGCGCTGTCCACCGAGGACTTTCTCAATCACCTCGGCGCGAACACGCACCTGGACGGGCTGACGCCGGGCGACCCCTGGAACACGAATGCCGCCCAGGTCGGGGCGCAGCTCGGCTACCTCGGCGTGCGGCTGGACCGCGACTGGGCGCACTCTCCTGCTGCCGGGCCGGTCTGGAAGGCCGTCCAAAAAGCGTGGAGTCCTTACGGGCGCTTCTGGACGTCGGTAGACGAAGCCGGGCCCGCCTACCAGCGTAGCGTTCTGGGCTACGAGCAGGGCATCTATCAATCCTTCCCAGGGCTGGTCTACGCCCTGGGCGGCCCGAACGAGGAGGACAACACCTACCCGCAGGGGCTGGGGGCGACCCTGCCGGACTCGGCCCTGGTGCAGCAGTCGCTCTACACGTGGGCGCATACGGGGGGGCGGAACATCCCCGTCAGCCAGATGGAGTTCGGGGCGGGGTGGACAGCGGCGAACAACTGGCAGGGCGATTACAACCCGCGCGAGACGGGCCTGCACCAGAACTACACGCCCGGCCCCGCGGACTTCGCCGGCGCGCACACCTACCTCAGTCAGCCCGGACAGCGGCCTGCCGACGTGCTCGACCGCCTGCGCGCGCTCGCCACCCTCACGACGCCGGGTAAGCCCGTCGCGCACACGGAGTTCGGCGCGTACCGGGGCGCGAACCTTTCGGCCGCCGTGTTCGGCCAGTACCTCGTCACTGGTGCCCTCGACAGTGTCGCGGCGGGCGACGCCGCCTACATCGTCTACGGCCTCCAGGACAGCGCCCCGGAGAACTCCTACGGCTTCTTCACCTATCCCGGCGGGGCCGCGCACGACGCCGCCCTCTACTTCCACACCCTGACGACGCTGCTCGGGAGCGCGCGCGGCGGCTACGGCCCCGGCGCGCCCCCGACGTTCACGCCCCGCCCGCTGGACGTGTCTTTCACGAGTCCTTCGGTAAACCACCTGGTTATGCAGAAGCCGACCGGCGAGTTCGTGCTGGCCGCCTGGTCCGAGCAGCTCATGACCGGCATGGAGCACGACGAGACGGACACGATCCGCCTGGGCAAGCCGACTGCGACGCTCACAGTCTACGACATCGAGCAGGGGATGACACCGATTGCCACGCGGCACAACGTCGCGCGGTACACGCTCCGCATGAGGCCGAGCGACGCTTATCTCCTGGTGCTGGGCCGTGGCGTATCCCGGTAGCGCGCCGGAGAAGCAGGCCGGGGTGATGCCAAGCGACAGCCCCACAGTCAGGCCCATCGGTTCGCCCCCGCTAGCGTCACGGTAACCTTTTGGCCATGACCTGGGACTCTATGATTGAGGGTGAAGGCCAGAATGCAAGAACTAAAAAAACTTGTTGTCCGCGCGCAGGGCGGCGATTTTGGGGCGTATGACCAGCTAGTCCATCGGTTTCAGGACAGGGCCGTTGCCTACGGCTATGCAATCCTAGGCGACTTCCATTGGGCTGAGGATGCCGCGCAGGAGGCGTTCGTGGAAGCCTTCCGCTGCCTTCCCAAGCTACAGGAACCGCTCGCCTTTCCCGGCTGGCTGCGGCGCATCGTGTTCAAGCACTGCGACCGAATCACGCGCAGGAAGCAAGTTCAGACTGTACCCCTGGAGGCCGCACTCGCAGAGGTCGGTCTCGATGGTCAGCCTCATCGGGTGATGGAAGAACAAGAATCCGCCTCGCAGGTGCGGGAGGCGGTGGCGGCGCTGTCGGAGGCTGAACGGAGCGCGACTTTGCTCTTTTACATGGGCGGACACTCTCAGATTCAGATAGCCGAATTTCTGGAAGTGCCGCTAACGACCGTCAAAAAGCGCCTGCACACGGCGCGCAAGAAACTCAAGGAGAAGATAATCGGCATGGTTCAAGAAGACTTGGAAGGGCAGCGCCCCTCGCGGGACTCCCAGTTCGTTGAGCGCGTGAAGACGTTCATTCCTCAGCTTTCACAGAGAGTTGATGCGGGCCAATCCCTCGTCCGGTCACTAGCGGTGATGGCGGAATTAGAGCACAACGCAGACCTACGCCAGATCATTGCTCGCATCCAGCAAGACATCACAGGGGATGGGCGGCACGGTTTGAGCCTCTCCGAGGCCATGTCAAAGCATCCAGATGCGTTCAGTCGGGCCTATGTTGATGCCATCAAGCAAGGCGAAACCGGCGGCAATCTGGCTGTCGTGCTGGAACAACTCGGCAGGAACTAAACACACCGCGCTGAGGTGAAAAGCGGGGCGGGGGATGCAATCCCCCGCCCCGTTCCCGCGCATCTCTTACTTTAGGGCACCCAGCCGCAGGACGGCGCGGTGGACTAGCTCGTTGGCCTCGTCCTGGCTGCCCGCCTCGGCGTAGACGCGAAAGAACGGCTCCGAAGCGTCCGGCAGGATCAGCGTCCACGACCCGTCGCCGCGGTAGGTCTTGATGCCGTCCACGAGTTCCGCCCGGCCCCCCGCCTCGCCCGCGTGCCCGTCGCTCCCCGTGGTCAGGACGCGCATGATGCGGCCCTTGACCTCCCACGGGCAGGACACGGTCTCGGACGCCAGGAAGTAGGGCGGCAGGAGGGCTCGCACCTGGCTCAGGGTCGTCTCCTGCAAGGCCAGCATCTCCAGCAGCCGCGCGAACGCGAACAGGCCGTCGAAGGCCGGCTGGAACTCAGGGAAGATGAACCCGCCCTCGGTGTCCCCGGCCAGCGCCAGACCTTCCCCGCCATCCGTTCCCTGCCGGCCCGCCGCCGCGGTCGCCATCAGTGAGCGCACGTCCGTCTTGGTGCGGACGACGCTGCCGCCGTGCTCCGCGAGGATGCGCTCGATGATGGACGGGGCCGTGACCGGCACGGCCACCTGCGCGCCGGGCCGCGCGCGGGCCACCAGCAGCGCGAACACGCCCAACAGGTCGCTCCCCGACAGTATCCGGCCTGCCTCGTCCACCACCGTCAGCCGCTCGCCGTCGTCGCCCAGGAAGACGCCCACGTCGGCCTTGAGCGTGACCAGATACTCGCTCAGGCTCTGCACCAGCAGCGCCCGGTCGGCCGCCGTCCGGGGCGACTTCTTGGGGTCGGTGTAGGCGTTCAGCGCGACGGTCTCGGCTTCGAGCCGCCCCAGCATCTGCGGGAAGACGCCCGAGATGCGGTTATAGGCGTAGTCCACGACCGCCCGGAATCCGCGCCGCTGGATCGCCCCAGTGTCGAGCAGCCGGAAGAAGTCCTGCGAATACTGCTCGATGGCGCGGGGCACGTAGCCGATCTCGCCCACCTCGTCGGGGTCGGTCCGCCCGAAGTCCTCGCGGTAGAAGATGGTCTCGATCTTGCGCTGCCCGTTGGTGGACAGGTAGATGCCGTCCTTGTCGAAGAACTCGACGAGGGCCAGGGTCGGCTGGTCCGGGGCCAGGCGGACGTGGATGCCGCCTACGGCGTTGGTCGAGCGGACCGTGTGCCGCGAGATCGGCAGCGGCATGCCCTCGTTGTCGAGCACGTTGACGCCCACCGAAACCAGGCCGGCGATCAGCCCGCGCTTGAGCATCCGGCAGACCAGGGTCGAGTCGCGGCTCGTGATGACGGTCGAGCCTTTCTTTAAAAACGCCCCGTAGCTCGCGCCCAGCTTGGTGGCGAAGTCCGGCGTCATCTCGACGTTGGCGATGCCCGAGACGCCCAGGTTGCGGAACAGCGCCCCCTGCCACTTGGAACCCCAGATCAGGCTCATGGTCACGACCGACCCGGCCTCGATGACCTTGTCCGGCCACAGCTTGATTAAAGGCCGGATGGCGCTGCCGCTCTCGATGTGGCAGCGGTCCCCGATGACGGCTCCCTCCTGGATGACCACGTCCTCCTTGATGGTGTTCTTGAAGCACACCGTGCAGGCCGTGAGCTGGGCGCGCGCGCCGATGTAATTGGAGTCCCAGACGATGGCCCGCTGCAGGGTCGCGCCTTCCTCGATCAGGCAGTTGTCGCCGATGACCGTCTCCGGTCCGATGTGCGCGCCCGCCTTGATCCGGCAGTTCTTGCCGATGCAGACCGGCCCGACGATCTGGGCGGTGGGGTCGATCTCGGTCCCGGCCCCGATCCAGATGTGACCGCCCGCCCTCTCCCCCTCGATGGGGAGCTGCGTCATCCCGCCCAGCATCTCATACTGCGCCTGCCGGTACTGCTGCAAAGAGCCGACGTCGGTCCAGTATTCGCCCAGGACGTACCCGAACATCGGCTTCTCGTCCTGCAAAATCTGCGGGAAGATGTCCTGCGACCAGTCGTAGGACTTTTCGGGCTGCATGTACTCGAAGATGGACGGCTCCAGGATGTACATGCCCGTGTTGACCGTGTCCGAGAACACCTCGCCCCACGACGGCTTTTCCAGGAAGCGCCGGACGCGCCCGCCCTCGTCGGTGATGACCACGCCGAACTCCAGCGGGTTGTCCACGTGCTGCAAGACCAGCGTCGCCACCGACCCCTTCTCGCGGTGGAAGGCCAGCGCCTTGTCCACGTCCAGGTCCGTCAGCGCGTCCCCCGACACGATGATGAACGTGTCGTCTTTGAGGTACTCCTCGGCCTTTTTGACGCTGCCCGCTGTGCCCAGCGGCGTGTCCTCGACCGTGTAAATGAGATTAACGCCCAGCTCGGACCCGTCGCCGAAGTAGCCCTCGATCTCGTCGGCGAGGTAGTAGAGCGTGACCACGATGTCGGTGACGCCGTGGCGCTTGAGCAGCTCAATGGTGTGCTGCATGCAAGGCTTGTTGAGGATGGGGACGAGCGGCTTGGGGCGGCTGGAGGTGAGCGGCCGGAGCCGCGTCCCTTCCCCGCCCGCCATGACGACGGCTTTCATCGGGCATATCTCCTTTGCGTGGCTGCTTGCCAAACTGGCAACACTGTTGGCTTGTTCTTTCCCAATTCCAATGGGTTTCAGTGCAGGAACTCACCCCGGCATGAGGAACCCACCCCGGCGCAAGCGGGGGGGCGGGCTGGGAAGGAGACAAAGGTTTTGCGGGTTCTCATGGGCGACGCCAAGAGAGTGGCAGAGAGAGGGCTTCACTTGGACCTTCCGCCTACTCCACAGCCTGCGGCGGGCCGGTGAGGTTGGGGGACGCCGCGGCTTGCTTTTCGCGCAGGAATCACTTGATCTGATACAGCACCACCCCGACCTGCTGCTCCACCTGCCAGTTCGTGAAACGCAGGACGCTGATCCCCAGGCCTCCGAGTAGGCGATCCCGCTCCGCGTCGTACTCCGGGTTATGGACCGCCCCATCCACCTCAACGACGAGCGCGGCGGCGTGGCAGTAGAAGTCCGCGATGAACCCATCCGCGACCTGTTGCCGTCGGAAGTGCGCCCCTAAACCGTTGCCGCGCAAGCGCCGCCAAAGCTTGGCCTCCATCGGGGTCATCTCCCGGCGCATCTGTTGCGCCAGCAGAACCTTTCCCTCGCTCACCCGCTGTCCGACAACGATGTTGTGCGGCCTGACGTCCTCACCCCGCCGACTGCTCCCCTCTTCCATGACATCTTTCTCCCCCCCCGCCCCGGCAGCACATCCAATTCTCTGTCCCCCTCCCAGCCAACCCTCCCGCTTCGGGAGGGAAGCGGGCTTGCCCGCAGGGTGGGTTTTTACTGATCCTCCGCCGGGTGCTCCACGCGGGCGAACCACTTCGGCTCGACGTCCGGGAACACCGAGTCCCGTGCCTCGCACTCGGCGACGTTTTTCCAGTCGCCCACGGATAACTCCTGCCCCGACGCCGCCCGGCGGACCAGGCCGGCCAAAGCCTGGAAGCTGTCGTAGTGGTTCCGCAGCCGCACGGTCGAGTAGTCCTTGGCCCCGCCCGTCGAGATGCAGAACTGCCAGTCAGACGCCATCAGCAGCAGGGCCTCGCGGGCGGCCTGCTTCAGGATCGGCGCGGCTTCGGCGATGTCGCCGAACTCGCGGGCCAGGGCGGACATCTCGGCCTCGACCTCGTAGACCAGCTTCCACGACCAGGCCGTTTCCTCGTTGAGCCAGATGAAGTGGAAGCCGCCCTCGCCCCATGACCCTTCCGGCAGCGTCACGGGCAGCGTGGCCGGGTGCTCGTCTAAATAGGCCCCGACCGTCTGCATCGTGATCTCGGGGTCGGTCGCCAGTGCCTTGAGCGCATGGTACAAAAACTGCGGCCCTTCAAACCACCAGTGGCCGAACAGCTCCGTATCGTATACCGCCGTGAGGATGCACGTGGGGTCGGCCTGCGCCCGCAGCACGTCTTTCACCAATGCGGCGAAGTGGGCCGCGTGGCCTTGCGCCCGCGCCTCGGCCTGGTGCGGCTCGTACAGGCTCTTGGCCCCCAGGTCGGCCTTGTCCGCGCTGACCCGCCAGTAGCGCAGGCCCAGGGACTTGTCGCCCGCGCCGACGTGCTTCTTGTGGAACTCCAAGTACCACTCGTCGCCCGGATAGCCCCGGTCGCCGCTCCACACCTGCTCGCCCGTGGCCGGGTCCCGCCCGAACACGGCCAGCGGCGGCTTGTCGCCTTGCCCCGACGAGTCCACCAGGTAGGGCTTATAGGTCGTGTAAGGCCGGTACTCCACTGTGACCGTCTCTTTTTGGAACTGCTTGTAGATCTCCTTGAGCGGCCCGAACTTGTCCGCGTAGACGCCCAGCGCCTCGCCGCCGCGCAGCAGGCTGCCCTCAACGAAGAAGTAGCCGATGCCGTTCTCGGCTAAGAACTCGTCCACGCCCTTGCGTAGCACCGGGAGGCGGGGGACGTCCGGCACGGCCAGCGGCGCGGCCCAGTGGTAGCGGGGCCGGTACGCGCACTCAGGCAGCCAGTAGCCGCGCGGCGCGCGCCCGAAGTGGCGGGTGTAGGCGGCGATGCCGGTCTTCACCTGGGCCTGGATGCTGGTGTCCTGCGACAGCAGGGCCGAGTAGCCGTGCGTTGCGCTGCTGGTGATGACCTCGATGTGCCCCGCGTCTTGAAGGGCGGCGAACGCGCCGACGATGTCCCGCTCATACGCGCCCTCGAAGTCCGCCCGCGCCTTTTCGTACCAGTCCTCCCAGTAGCGGGCGAGGTAGGCCATGTGGTAGTTGCCGTCCTGCCGGAACTGCGCGCCGTCCGCCCGCGCCGCCGCGACCTTGCCGCCGAGATAACCCGACAGCTCCTCTTGAAAGCTCGGGTCGCGCAGTTGCTCGACTAAAACCGGCGTCAGCCCCAGCGTGATTTGGGGGGACAGTCCTTCGGCGATAAGCCTATGGCAGGCGTCCAGCAGGGGCAGATAAGTCTCCCCCGCCGCCTCGGAAAGCCAGTCGGTGCCGTGCGGCGACCGCCCGTGGGCCAGGACGTAGGGGATGTGCGAATGCAGCACGAGAGAAAATGTGCCGAGCGGCGCAGCCATCGGGGGATACCTCGCGGGGTGGGGGTTTGTCCCCCGGAACGACAAGGGCAGGATAGCACTTTTACCGGGAATTGTCAAACGCCGGCGCGGGTGACGGGGAAGCTGTGAGGGCTGTCACGGCAAGCCCCCCGCACTGCGACCCCATCCTGTGCTACGCTCATGCCCCGGCTCCGCAAGCGAAAGGCCCGGTACTTCTCAGTACCAGGCCTTTCGACGTGGGCGATGCCGAGGGCGGCTTCAGACCACCCTTTTGTCAGGCTATCTCTTTGTACGACTGGGCCGCGCCGGGCCGCCCTTGGGGGGCGGTGCCGTCGGGCGCGGACGCCTGCACCTTCGTCGCCGTGGACTGCGCCTGGCCGACCCACTGCTCGGTCAGCCGGGCCGCCGTGTCGCGCCCGCCCAGCCCGAAGGCCAGCCCCAGAGCCAGCGAGATCGCCGCCACCAGGCCGATGTACAGCGTGTTGACCACGACGGGGGCGACCCCAAGCTCGTTGACGGCGGCGATGACCGCGAACGCCATGACCGCCCCCGAGGCCAGCCTCCCCAGCAGGGCGGGCTTGCTCATGCCCGCCTCGGACGCCGCGCCGCGCACGACGCCCGCGAGCAGGCTGCCCAGGAACGCCCCGACGCCCAGCAGGACCAGGGCCACCAGGATGTTGGGGATGTAGGCCAGGATGCCGTTGATCAGGGCCGTCACCTGGGTCAGCCCGCACTGCTCGGCGGCCATCTCGATGAAGATCAGCCGCACCACCCACTTGACGACCTCGCCGGTGATGTCGCTGGCCTTCATGCGCGTGCCCGACCGGCTCAGGAAGTCGTTCACGCGGGCGTGGTCCGCCAGCGTGTCAATGTGGAGGGTGCGGGAGAGTTTGGTCACCAGGGCGGCCAGCACACCCGCGATGATCCAGCCGATAACGAGGATGAGGAGCGCGCCCAGGACGGTGGGGACGCCGTTTGCGAAGCGGTCCAGCCCCGCCGTCAGGCCGTGCCAGAGCGAAGCCGACCCGTCCGTGACCGATGTTGTCAGTGTGTTCAATGCGGAACCTCCTAGGTTCATCTGTTTTATGACATTTCATGACGCCGCCGTCACGGCGGCCTGATCCCGCCACTTGGGAACGGCCAGCAGCCCAGGGCATACCCGCCGCTTTTGTCATGCAAACAACAAATCAGGGCGTTTTCTGCTCGCACTCTCTCTGAGCTAGGAAAATAGCTCATGAGGCTGGTGTCAGCTCCCCCCGTTAATGCTGTCTTAACATGTGGGGGCTATAATGGCCGCGCTGTATCCGTCACGCGCACACGAGCGCCGTGACCGGACCACCCGAAAGAGGGACTCCATGACGCACACGCGACGCACGCCGGGCACACGCGCCCGCACCCTGGCCGGCCTGACCCTGGCCGGCGCGCTCTTGGCCGCTGCGGCCCACGCCGGCCCGACCGCCGCCCCCGGCTACACCCTGACCACCTTCGGGGCCACGCCGCCGGGCTTCACCGGCCCCGACTCGCTCGCCGTGCTGGGCGGCAACGTCTTCGTCGGCTACGGCGACATGGGCGGCAAGACCGGCGGCGGCACCAGCACCGTCGCCGAGTTCAGCGGCACGGGCAGCCTGCTCAACACCTTCACCCTGGCGGGCCACAACGACGGCCTCAAAGCGGACCCGTCCACGGGCCTGCTGTACGCCTTACAGAACGAGGACGGCAACCCCGCCTTGTCGATCATCGATACCACCGTCAAGACCGGCAACATCCAGAACTTCGCCCTTAACCCCGTCAACGGCGGCGGCTACGACGACGTCGTCTTCCAGAACGGCCACACCTACCTGAGCGCCTCCAACGCCTCAAAGGACCCCAACACCGACCCCGCCATCGTCGAGGCCACCCGCACGGCCAACGGCTTCACGTTCGCCCCCGTCCTCCAGGGCAACGCCACCGCCAACGGCGGCGCGGCCCCGCTCAACCTGACCGACGCCGACTCGCTGACCACCACGCCCAACGGCAGCCTGCTCCTGACCGACCAGACCGCGAACCAACTCGTCACCGTCAGCAACCAGGGCACCCCCTCCCAGGTCGTCTCGGTCGTCGGCACCTCCTACAACGGCGCCAGCGTCCCGGTGGACGACACCGTCTTCACCAGCGGCCCCGGCACCCTGCTCGTCAGTGCCACCAAAGACAACGCCGTCTACGCCCTCCAGGGCGCGTTCAACAACGGCGTCTTCTCCGCCGCCAACGATGCCGGCATCGTCGGCGCGCTCGACCCGGCCACGGGCAGCCTGACCGCCATCGCCACCGGGCTGGGCGCACCCCACGGCCTGGCCTTCCTGCCCGCCGCCGCCCCGGTGCCCGAGGCCTCGACCACCGTCTCGCTCGGCCTGCTGCTCGCCCTCGGCCTGGGCGGCGTCGTTGTCAGCGCCCGCCGCAAGAAGGTGAACGGCTGACCTGCCTCACCCGCCATCAAGAACCTCACCCGGCGCTACGCGCCACCCTCTCCTTCAGAAAGGAGAGGGTGAAGAATCAGCGTCTTCTCTGGCTCCCTTCTCCTTGCAGGAGGAGAAAAGCTTGGGATGAGGTTCTTGGTGGCCGGGATGAGGTTCCTACCTCCCCGACTTAATTTTCCAAATCATTGAAGCCCCCGGCGACTTCGCGGGTCTCATCCTACAGGCGGGCCGGCCCCGCAAGGAGAACCCGCGATGAACCGACCCCGCCGCGCTGCCCTGCTGCTGCTATTATTCCCGCTCACCCTGGGCGTGCTCTTCGCCGCTCGCGGCCAGACGCCGGGGGACGACACGCTGCCGCCGTTCCGCGCGATGCACCCCCTCGACCCCCTGCCGCCGCCCTTCCGCCACCGCCCGCCCTTCGGCACCCTGCCGTTCTGGCCGACGCCGTTCCAGCAGCGCCTGCGCGTGGACTCGGTCAAAGTCGAGACCGCCATCACCGGGGGCGTCGCCCAGACCAGCGTGTCCCAGGTCTGGCGCAACGATTCGGACGTCGCCCAGGAAGGCTCTTACATCTTCCCCCTGCCCGACGGGGCCGCCGTCTCGGACTTCGCGCTGTACGACGGCGACACCAAGATGACCGCCCGGCTGCTGGACAAAGACCAGGCCTCGGACACCTACGAGGGCATCGTCCGCCGCGAGCGCGACCCCGCCCTGCTCCGCTACGTCGGGCGCGGCGCGTATGAGGTCAAGCTCTACCCCGTGCCCGCGCACGGCACCCGCCGCGTCACCCTCCGCTATACCGAAGCCCTGGCCCCGGCCAGCGGCGGCGCACAAAAGTATGTCTACTCGTTCCAGGCGGGGACCCTGGGCGGCGGGCCATCCGGGCCGCCGCCGCGCAAGACCACCGTTCAGGTCACGCTGGCCGGCGACGCGCCCCTGGCGAACATCTACTCGCCCTCGCAGGATATTTCGGTCCGGCACACGGGCGATAATACGGCCACGGTCTCGTGGGAGGGCGGCGGGCAGACGCCGAGCGACTTCGTGCTCTACTACGGCACGACCCGGCGCGACCCGGTGGGCCTGTCCCTGCTGGCCTACAACGTCTCGCTGCCTGGGGCGCGCACGGCGGCCTTCGACCCCGGTGCCCCCGTCCGCGAGGGCAAGCGCGACTCGGGCTATTTTTTGCTGCTGGCCTCCCCGAAGATGACGCAGGCCGACACGGTTGCGCCGCCCAAGCGCGTCGTGCTCGTGCTGGACCGCTCCGGCTCGATGACCGGCCCCAAGATCGAGCAGGCGCGCGGCGCGCTGGCCTTTGTCCTGCGCGCCCTGCGCCCCCAGGACCGCTTCAACGTGATGACCTTCAACGAGGACAACGACGTGTTCAGCGCCGAGGGGCTGCTGCCTGCCACGCCCGACAATGTCAGGCGCGGCCTGGCCTTCGTCAAGGACATCGAGGCCGAGGGCGGCACCAACATCCACGGCGCGCTCGATACGGCTCTGAAGATGTTCCCGGCGGAAACGGGGATGAGCCAGAACATGGTCGTCTTTTTGACCGACGGCCTGCCCACCGTCGGCGAAACCGACGACGCCAAGATCACCGCTCAGGCGCGCACTTTGTCCCGCGCCCGCCACGTCCGCCTGTTCGACTTCGGCGTGGGTTACGACGTGGACGTCCACTTCCTGGACCGTCTGGCGCTGGCGAACCGGGGCGACTCGGCCTTCGTCCGGCCCGAAGAGGACATCGAGGCCACGGTCTCGCGGTTTTACAACAAGGTCGCCTCGCCCGTGCTTACGGATGTCGCCCTGGAGATCAACGGCGTCCGCACCGCCGACGTCTTCCCGCGTCCCGATGAGCTGCCGGATCTGTTCGCCGGCTCGCAGCTCCTGCTCGCGGGCCGCTACACGGGTTCCGGTCCCGTCACCGCCCGCCTGACCGGCATGCTGGCGGGCAAGCCCGTCTCCTACGCCCTCGCCACCGCCCTGCCCGCCGTGGCCGACGCCAACGACTTCCTGCCGCGCCTGTGGGCCACCCGCAAGATCGGCTACCTGCTCGACGCGATCCGCCTCAAACAGACCGAAAGCGGCTCGGGAGGGGAGGGGAACGGCGGCGACCCCGAACTGGTCGCCGAGATCGTCCGCCTGTCCAAAGATTACGGCGTCGTCACCCCCTACACGTCCTTCCTCGCCACCGACGGCAGCGATTCGGTGGACCGCCCCGGCCCGATTGCCTTCCATGGCGGCGGCTTCGGCGGCGGCGGCTTCGCGACCCGCCATGGCCTCCGAGTGGCCCCCGGCGTCAGCCGCGTCTATGCCCTGCCCAGTGCCGCCGCCTCGCCGATGATCATCGGCCAGGCCTACGCCGCCGTCAGCGGCGCGGCCGCCACGACCCAGAGCCGGGCGCTCCATGCCGCCAAGCAGGCCTCGGTCGCCGACGGCCTGGCCGGCTACGACCGCGATCAGGCCGACGCCCTCCGGGGCCGCGTCCGCGTGGTCGGCCCGCGCACCTTCACCCTGGTCGGCGGCACCTGGACCGACAGCGCCTTCGACCCCGCCCACCCCCAGGCCGTCACGGTCGTGCGGGCCTACAGCGACGCCTACTTCGCCCTGCTGCGCGCCGTGCCGAGTTTGGCCGCTCCCGCCGCCCTGGGCGACAGCGTCCTGCTCGTGCTGGACAACGGGCTGGCCGTGAGGTTCAGCGCGGGTGAGGGGAAGACGGCGCTGGACGCCGGGGAGATCAAGAGGCTGACGCGATGACGGACGGGGCGACAAACGGGGCGAGTGGTTTTTAACCACTTGCCCGACCGCTCGGACCTGCTCGTTCGACCGCTCGGACTGGCCGCAGGCGTCCTTCCTCACCCGGCTTGTTCATGCGCCTCCCGGTGGCGGCGCATCAGCTCTTGGTAGATCGGGTCCGCCTTCGCCTCCTCCCAGCGCGCCCGGAAGATCGCCGCCGACTCGGCCTTGACCGGGTCGGACGTGTACGGCAGTGTCGCCCGCCCGTGTGCCCCGCTGCGCCCCTTCCGGTCGTCCGGCACCGGCCCGTCATACTTGCGGCCCCCCTTGTGGTTCGCGTAGCGCCGCGCCCGCGTCATGCCCATCTGCAAAAACTTCCGGGCCATGTCCATGCCCACGAAGTCGTCTTGCTCGCCGTACCGCTGGAACAGCTTGAAGATCGCCTCGGACGACTCGCGGGCGGCCTCGGGCGTCGCGAACCGCCACAGCGGCAGAATCTCGCCCTTGTACGGCTGCACCCGGAGGACGCCCTGCTCGCCGATCCCGATCCGGTACAGGTCGGGCCGCGCCCGCAGGTCAAGATTGTCATAGTCGAGGGAGTAGTCGAACTTCGCCGCCATGATTGCCTCCGAGCTGAGGGGGTTGTTTACAAGTCGCGGGCCGGTGCCCCTTTCAGCGCCGGTGCCCCTTTCAGCGCCGGTGCCACCGCGCCGCTCTGACGCTTAACGTCCCGCCCCCTCCAGCCCCCGCAGCGTCTCTTCCAGAACCGCCCGGAACCGCGTGTCCTGCCCGCCCCCCGTTTCCAGCAGCCCGCGCAGGGGGTTGATCGCCTCGACCAAGCCTAGGTCCAGAGCCGTCTGCGCGCCCAGCGTCTGGAGCCAGGGGTCGTTCGCCGTCAGCAGCCGCAGGGCCGCCCGCCGCAGCGTCGCCTTCTGGGAGGGGCCGAGCGTCGCGTCCAGGGCCGCGACCTGCGTGTGCAGCCCCCAGAACTCCTCGGCGTAGCCCTGCCGGTTGAGGTGGGCCAGCGTGTCCTTTAGCTCGGCCAATAAGTCGGGATCGTCCCCGTCGCGCGGGCGCGGCTGGAAGGCCGCTTCCAGCAGGGCCGCGTCCACCAGGGGCGTCGTCAAAGCCGTGCGCGTGATGCGCGCCCCGCGCAGGCGGCCCACGATGCGCGCCAGGAAGATCGCGCCGACGGCGACGCTGCTCCGCTCCAGCCAGAGGGGGTTCATGTCTCTGTCTCTTCCCAAGCGTAGGCCGCGTCGAACTCGGCCAGCCGCCGCTTCTGCATGAACGGGATCTGGGTGCGGTAGGCGAACGGGCTGGAGTAGTTGTACTTCAGGATCATGTCGTTGGTCTGCTTCAGGTGCCGCGCATACGCCGCCCGTGCCAGGGCGCGCAGGCGCGGGAACTCGGGCGACCCGCGCAGGCCCGGCGCGGACGCCTCCCAGCGGGCCAGCGTCCCCAGGGCCAGGGCGCGCGACGCCTCGATCTCCTGCTCCAGAGTCAGCCAGGGCGGCAGCACTTTGTTGTGCTTCAGCAGCCGGTTGACCGCCCCCATGCCCGGCGGCTCGAACGGATTCACCGATAGGTCCAGTGGCTGCCCCCGCCCCGGCAGGTCGTCGAACAGGCCCTGGTCGATGGCGTCCTGAATCTTGCGCTCCGCGATCCCCGCCGTCCAGTCCGGGTTGTTTCCCATTTCCTCCATCGAAGTCACCCTCCGCAGCTATTTTGCCCTGTGTCTATTGTACCCAGTGGGTATACTCCTCCCATGCGGATACTGGTCGTCGAGGACGAAGCCAAAGTCGCCGCCTTTCTGCGCCGCGCGCTGGAAGAAGAAGGCCACGCCGCCGAAGTGGCGGGCGACGGCGAGGAGGGGCTGACACGTGCCCTGACGGGCGAGTACGACCTGCTCATCCTGGACCACCGCCTGCCCGGCCTGAGCGGGCTGGACCTGTGCCGGCGGGTGCGTGCGGCGGGCCTGGATGTTCCCACGCTGATGGTGACGGCCCGCGACGCCGTGGAGGACCGGGTGGCGGGGCTGGACGCCGGGGCGGACGACTACCTCCCCAAGCCGTTCGCGCTGGACGAGCTGCTGGCGCGCGTCCGCGCCCTGCTGCGCCGCGCCCACCCCGGACTCTCGCCCCTGGACTCCACGCTGACCGTGGACGACCTTTCGCTCGATTCGCGCACCCGCCAGGCCGTCCGGGGCGAGCGCCGCGCCGACCTGAGCGCCCGCGAGTACGCCCTGCTGGACTACCTGATGCGGAACGCCCGCCGCCCCGTCACCCGCTCGATGATCGCCCAGCACGTCTGGGGGTTTGACTTCGACCACGGCTCAAACGTCATCGACGTCTATATCCGCTACCTGCGCCGCAAGCTGGACCCGGACCAGACCTTGATCCGCACCCTGCGCCACGTAGGCTACCGGCTGGGGTAGCGGAACCAGCCCATGCTCAACCTCCGTTCCTGGACACGCCCCCCGCGCTGGACACGCTCGCTCCGCTTCCAGCTCACCTCGGCGTTCCTGGCCGCCGTGGCCCTGGTCCTGCTGCTGGCGGGGGCGCTGGGCTATGGACTGGTGCGCGCCTCGCTCGTCCGCGAGACCGACCGGGCGCTGGCCGACGCCGCCTCCCAGATCGGGCGCGGCCTGGGCGGCGACCACGCCGAGGGTAAAGACAGAGGAGAGGCGGGAGACGCCGAAGCGCCCCCCGACCCGGTCGCCCTGGTCGCCGGGGCGCACCTCGCCCCCGCCGTGCTGCCCGGCGTCGGGGCAGACGCCCTGCTGCTGCGCCTGGCCCGGCGGGATACGGGGCGGACGCTGGCTCTTTCCCCCGGCACCGCCGCGCGGCCCGACCTGCGGGCGGTCCTGCTCCGCCTTCCTGCCTGCGCGCATCGCCCGTGGTTCGCCGGGGACGGCGACGACGACCGCCTGCGCGCGCTGTGCGTTCCGGTCCCCGGTACGCCCGACGTCCTGCTGGCCGCCGTGGCCTGGGACCCCGCCGAAGACCTGCTCGCGCGCCTGCTCCTTGGCCTGAGCGGGGCCGCCCTGCTGTTCCTCCTCCTGAGCGGGGTGGGGAGCTGGCTGCTGGTGGGCCGCGCCCTGCGCCCGATGGGGCGCATCGTCGCCGAGGCCGAGGGCCTGACCGCCGACCGGCTGGCCCCCGGCCCGTTCAGCCCGCGCGCGCCCTCGGACAGCGAGATCGGCCATCTGGTCCAGGCCCTCAACCGGATGCTGACGCGCCTGTCGGACGCCTTCTCGGCCCAGCGCCGGTTCGCTGAGGACGCCTCCCATGAACTCAAAACGCCGCTGACCATCCTGCGCGGCGAGCTGGAGCTGGCTCTGTCCCGCCCCCGGCCCGCCGCCGACTACGAGAAAGCCCTGCGGAGCGGCCTCGAAGAGACCCTGCGCCTGTCGCGCATCGTGGAGGGCCTCGCCCTGCTCGCCCGCGGCGATGCCGCCGCGCCCACCCCGGACTTCGCGGTCGTCCCGCTCGGGGCGCTGGCCCAGGAGGTCGCCGCCTCTTTTATGGCCCAGGCCGAAGAAGCGGGCCTGCGCCTGACCTGCCGGGCCGAAGCCGGGCCGGGGGTCATGGGCGACCCGGACGCCCTGCGCCGCCTGCTCCAGAACCTGGTGGGCAACGCGCTGGCCTACACCCCCCGAGGCGGGGCGGTGTCTGTGTCCGTGGCGCGGGACGGTGCCCAGGCCGTCTTAGAGGTCGCGGACACCGGCATCGGCATCGCCCCCGACGACCTGCCGCGCCTCTTTGACCGCTTCTTCCGGGCCGACCGGGCGCGCGCGAACCCCGGCGGTAGCGGCCTGGGCCTGGCGATCGCGCAGAGCATCGCCCGCGCCCACGGGGGTCGCGTCCTGGTCGAGAGCGTTCCAAATCAGGGCAGCCGGTTTACGGTCACGCTCCCGACGGCGCAGCAGGCCGACGCTGATTGAGGCCGGATGAGAAGATTCTCATCTATTGTTAACATGGCTTTCATCTCCAGCGTGTATACTGGGAACAGAGAGAACCGGCCGGGATGAGACTCCGCGCCTCCTGTACGCGGCTGAAGCGGGTACAAACAGCACCGTATGACACACACGCTCCCGCTGCTTTTCGCGGCGTCGCTCGCCGGTCTGGCCGTGCCCGCCCGGCCTCAGCCTGCGCCCGCCCGGCCTCAGCCTGCGCTCGCCCGGCCTGCGCCCACTGCGGCCCAGGCTGCGCCCGCCCAGACGCTGACGCTGGGGCAGGCCACTGACCTTGTCCTGGGCAGCAGCCCCGCCGTCACCGCCGCCCGGCAGACGCTCGCTCAGGCCCAAGCCCGCGTCGGCCAGGCCCAGGCCGCGCGTCGGCTCCAGATCACCTTCAACAGCACCGCGTCCCTTTCCAACGCCAGCGTCTACCAGCCCCCGCCGGACCAGGAGACGTTCGGGACGCTGCAAAACACGCTGACCGTGCCGCTTCCCTTGGGCGCGCGGGGGGGCCTTCTGGTCCGGTCGGCTCAGGACCAGTTTTTGTCCGCGCGGGCGCAGTTCGGGGCCGCGCGGCTGGCCCTGGCCGGGCAGGTCGCCGCCGCCTATTACGACCTGCTGCGGAAGCAGGCGCTGCTGGCCGTCGCGCAGCAGACGCTGGACCAGGACAGGCGCGCGCTGGCCGATGCCCGCAAGCGCGAGGCGGCGGGCGACGTCGCCCGGCTGGACGTCCTGCAAGCTCAGGTGCCCGTGGCCGCCGCCCAGGCCGCACTGGACGGGGCCGAGAATGACCTGGACGTCGCCCGCGAGGCGCTCAACAGCCTGCTGGGCCGTCCGCTCGACGACCCGCTGGACATCGCCGATGTGTCCTCGCCCGCCGCCGACTTCCTGCCGGCCACCCTGGCGCAGGCGCGGGCGCTCGCCCTCGCCCGCAGCCCGGACATCCTGGCCGCCGACGCCACGGTCCGCGCCGACGAGTCTTCTCTGGCCGCCGCCCGGCTGTACCGCGAGCCGTCCGTGTCGCTCCAGGCCATCGACATCCGCAGCAAGGACGTCACCAGCTTCTCGCGCGAGGACACGCTCCAGGCCGCCGTCACCGTGCCGCTGACCGACGGCGGGCTGGGCCGGGAACAGGTGCGCGAGGCCGAGGCCGCCCTCGCCGGGGCCAGGGCGCAGGCCCAGACGTCCCGGCGGTCCGCCCTGGCCGCCGTCAGCGCCGCCTTTCTCACCGCCCGGAGCCGCCGCCGCCAGCTCGCCGCCGCCCGTGTCACCCTGGACATCGCCCGAATCACCTACGACAAGACCGTGCAGGGCTACCAAAAGGGCCTGTTCCCGCTGTTGCAAGTCTTGAACGCGCAGGCCGCCCTGATGCAGGCCCGGATCGCCTACACCCAGGGCGTCTACGACGCCGCCGCGTCCGGCAGTGCCCTGTCGACCGCCCTGCAAGGCGAGCCGCCCGCAGCGGGCCTGTCCCCCGGCGCGGCCCCGGCTCCGCCCGCGCCCGTCCCTGCCGCCCCAGCGGGTGGAAACGGCACCACGGGGAACGGCGGCACCAGCCCCGCCGGTGCCGGCGGGCCGGGGGTCAGCCCAGCGGGCGGCAGCACGACCGGCACGGGCGCGGGTGCGGGCGGGGCGGGGGGACGGGGAAACCCGTGAGGGGAAAAATTGTGACAAGGCCTTTTCGAGCTATGGAGCGAGCGGTTGAAAACCACTCGCTAGGTGAGGCACCCTCCGGGCGGGGGAACATTGGACGCGGGCCTGTAATCTCTTTTGTCGTCCGCAGGACGCCTCTCCCAGCGAGTGGTTTTCAACCGCTCGTACTACGCCCCATGCAAAAACATTTCCTAACCCGCCCGCCGCTCCTCGCCGCCCCGGCTCTGCTCGCCGCCGCGCTCCTTGCCGCTGGCTGCGGGCACCACGCGGCGGGCGAGGGGAAGGCCGAGGCCGCCAAGCCCCTGCCCGCCGTGCAGGTGGGTGTCGTCACGCGCGGCACGCTGGAGCGGCTGCTGCCGGCCTCGGGCACGCTCCAGGCCCTGCCGAGCCATGAGGCCACCCTCAGCCCGCCCGTGTCGGGCGTGCTGGACGGGCTGCTGGCCCACTACGGCCAGACGGTGCAGAAAGGCCAGACGGTCGCCCGTCTGTCGGTCCGGCAATTATTGGGGCAGATCCAGCAGGCCCAGGCGACGCTGGGGCAGAACCAGGTCCAGGTGCAGCAGGCCCAGGCCAACGCCGCCCAGCAGGCCGCTCAGACCCGCACGTCGGTCTTGCAGGCCCAGGCCAGCCTCCAAAACGCGCGGGCGACCCTGGCCGGGGCGGACGCCACGCTCACCGGTGCCCAGGCGGCTCTGCTCAACGCCCGGCAGACGCTGGACCGCGAGCGGACGCTGTACGCCGACGGCCTGGTGCCGCAGAAGGACGTCGAGGCCGCCGCGCTGTCGCTCCGCACCGCCCAGGCCCAGCGCGACGCCCAGCGGCAGACCGTGGCCGGCCAGCGGCAGACCGTGGCCGGCCAGCAGGCCGCCGTGTCCGCCGCGCGGGCGGCGGGGACCCAGGACTTCGTCAAGCGCCAGGACGTCCTGGTCGCGCGCCAGCAGGTGCGGAACGCCCTGGGGGCGCTCGCCACCGCGCGCGCCCAGGTCGCCCTGTACACGCTCCACGCGCCCCTGGCCGGCCAGGTCACGTCGGTCGGCGCGACCGTCGGCGAGACCGTGGACACGACCACCAAAGTGGCGGTCATCGCCGACCTGAGCGTCTTGCAGCTTCGGATCAGCGTCCCCGCCGACGCCGTCGCGCAGGTCCACCGGGGCCAGTCGGTATTGTTCTCCGTGGGCAGCCTGCGCGGGCGCAACTTCCGTGCGACGGTGGACACCGTTGCCGCGAGCGTGGACGCCGCGACCGGGACCGTGCCGGTCCTGGCCCTGGTGTCGAACCCCGGCCACCTCCTGCGCGACGACACGGTGGCCCGCGTCCGCATCCTCACCGAGCGCCGCGACCACGTCCTCCTGGTGCCCCAGTCCGCCGTCCTGGCCGACCCGGATACGGGCAAGCCGAGCGTGGTCTCGGTCGGGGCTGACGGCGTGGCCCACGTCGTCCCCGTCGGCGTGGGGCTGACGGCGGAAGGCCGCGTGGAGATCACCAGCGGCCTGACCGAGGGCCAATCCATTGCCACTTCGGGCCAGTACGGCCTGCCGGACGGTGCCAAAGTGCAGGCACAAAAGGCACCGGACTCGGCTGCCCCCGCCGCGCCCGCCGCCGAGGGTTTGGGGGCCGCGCCGGGCGCGGGCCGCGCCCCGAGCATCGACACGCAGGCCGGATCGTCCCCCGCGTCGGGCGGGGCCAACGCCCCCGCCCCGGTGCCCTCGGCGGGCGGCTCGCCGGGCGCACCGGCCCCCGCCCCGCCCGCCCCCTCGAACGTCCCGGCCACGCCCAATGCCCCGGCCCCGAATCCTTCGGCAGCCCCGAATCCTTCGGCAGCCCCGAGTTCTTCGGCAGCCCCGAGTTCTTCGGCAGCCCCGAGTTCTTCGGCAGCCCCGAGTTCTTCGGCGGGAGGGGGTTCGCATGGGCAGTAAGATATACGAGAAGCCTTCGCGCCCCGAGGGGGAGACGGAACCCACCCCCGCCGCAAGCGGCGACCCCTCCCTGCTAAGGAGGGGTGAGGACCCCGTTCCGACGCTCTCTCTGTCTCCCCCTTCCTTGACAGGGAATGGGGTAGGTTCTCCGGGGTCAGGTTCCAGCCCCCCGCATCCGGGGCGAAGAAGCCTCAGCGGCTGGGTGCAGCACTACCGAAAGGCCATCCTGCTGCTCGTCGTCCTGCTGTGCCTGGGTGGGTTCTATGCCTCGCGCGCCCTGCCCGTAGCGATCTTCCCCGAACTCGCCGCGCCGCGCATCATCGTCACGGCGGAGGCGGGCGATACGCCCATCCCTACGGTCCTGGCGAACATCACGCGCCCGCTGGAGAACGCCGTCTCGGGCGTACCGGGCGTGTCGCGCGTGTCGTCGCTGACCGAGCGCGGCAGCGCAGAAATTGATGTCAACTTCGGCTGGGGCACGGACATGGGGGCGACGCTCCAGCTCGTGAACGCGCGGCTCGCGCAGGCACAGGCGGCTTTGCCGGCGGGGACGAACGTCACTGCGGAGCGGCTCAACCCGGCGGTTTTTCCCGTCATGGGCTACAGCCTGTACTCCAAGACGGTCAGCCCGTCCGAGATGCGCCGGCTGGCCCTGTACACGCTGCGCCCGCGCCTGCTGCGCGTGCCGGGCGTCCGCGAGATCCGGGTCGGCGGCGGCGACAAGCCCGACTTCCTGGTGCAGCTCCGGCCCACCGCCCTGCTGACGCGCGGCGTGACCACCCAGGACGTCCAGACCGCCCTGTCGAAGAACAACGCGGTCAGCGCCGTCGGCTACTACGACCAGTCGTTTTTGCGCTACCAGGTGCTTGTATCCGGCCTCTTCCACACGGCCAGGGACATCGAGAACGTCACCGTCGCCGTCAAGGACCGCGTCCCGGTCACGGTCGGCGAGGTGGCGACGGTCACGCGCAGCGTCGAGCCGCGCACCATCGAGACCAGCGGCGACGGGCACCAGGCCATCCTGCTCAACGTCATCAAGCAGCCCTCGGGCAACACCGTCCAGGTGTCCGACGGCATCAAGAAGGCGCTGGCCGACGCCCAGAGCCTGCTGCCGCCCGGCGTGACCGTGTCGAACTTCTACGACGAATCGGAGATCGTGCTCGGGTCGCAGCACAGCGTTCTGGAGTCGCTGATCATCGGCGGCGCGCTGGCCCTGGTGGTCCTGACGCTCTTTCTGGGCAACCTGCGGACGGCAAGCGTCGTCTTGATTCTCCTGCCGCTCACCATCGTCATCACGTTCGCCCTGATGAAGCTGCTGGGGCAGACGATGAACATCATGACCCTGGGCGCATTAGCCGTCGCACTGGGCCTGGTCATCGACGACGGCATCGTGGTGGTCGAGAACATGTTCCACGAGCTGGAACAGGGCCGCCCGCGCGCCGAGGCCATTGCCGTGGGCCTGAAGGCGATCACGCCCGCGATGGTCGGATCGTCGCTGACCACGATGGCCGCGTTCCTGCCTCTGACATTCTTAAATGACCTCACGGGTCAGTTCTTCGGGCCGCTGTCGCTGGTGATGATCGCCACGCTGTCGGTCTCGCTGGCCCTGGCCCTGCTGCTGACGCCGATCCTCGCCGGCTGGCTCCTGCCCCAGAGCATCAAGCCGCACGGGGAGGGCGAGAAGCCTTCACTCCCGGCCCGCGTCCTGGGCTTCTTCCCCCGGCAGTTCGACAAGATCGTCCGCGTCTACGCCCGCGCATTGGGCTGGTGCCTGCGGCATCGGTTGGCCGTCCTGCTGCTGCTGATCCCCGTCGCCGCCGGGACGGGCCTGCTGTACCACAACTTGCAGACCGGCTTCTTCCCCGAGTTTGACGAGGGCGGGTTCGTCCTGGACTACCAGCTCCCCGCCGGCACATCGCTGGCCGAGACGAGCCGCGTGGCGGGCCAGATCGAGACCGTGCTGGGCCGGACGCCCGAGGTGGCCGCCTGGTCGCGCCAGACCGGCGCGCAGAACGGCTTCGCCATCACGACGCAGAACACGGGCGACATGACCGTGCGCCTGAGGTCCAATCGGTCGCGGGATATCAACGCGATCATGGAGGACATCCGGGGGCAGCTCGAATCGGCGTACCCGGCGGCCCAGGTGGACTTCCACCAGACGCTGCAAGACGAGATCGGCGACATCGCCGGCAACCCCAACCCGGTCGAGGTCAAGATCTTCGGGCCGGACCAGGCGACCCTGGAAGACCTGGCGGGGAAGGTGGACGCCGTGGTCGCCAAGACGCCGGGCGTCGTGGGCGACTTCAGCGGCGTCGTCCATTCCAGCCCCGAGGCCGTGCTGAACATCGACACGCAGGCCGCCCAGCGGTACGGCCTGACCACCGACGACGTCACGCAGGCGGTCCAGTCCGCCTTGCAGGGGACCGAGCCGACCCAGGTGCAGCAGGGCGAAGAGTCGGTCGGCGTCCGCGTGGTCCAGACCCACCCCGGCCAGTCGCTCGACGCGGGCCTCCTGCCGCACATCCTCGTCGCCTCACCCGTGACCGGCGGGAACGTGCCGGTCAGCGAGGTCGCCGCGGTCCAGAACCTGCCCGGCTCGGCCCAGTTCACGCGCGAAAACCAGCGCGGCATGATCGCGGTCACGGCGGGCCTGGCCGGGCGCGACCTAGGGAGCGCGACCCAAGACATCCAGGCCCGCATCGCTCGGGGCGTGACGCTGCCGCCGGGCTACTCGGTCGAGTACGGCGGCCTGTACGCCAGCCAGCAGCAGTCGTTCGCCGAGCTTGGCGTGACACTCTTGATCACCATGCTGCTGGTCTTCACGCTGCTGGTCTTCCAGTTCCACTCGCTGCGCCAGGCCGCCGCCCTGCTGGTGGCCGCCGTGCTGTCCCTGTTCGGCGTCCTCTTAGCCCTGACCCTAACCAAGACGCCGCTGAACATCTCGTCGTTTACGGGCGCGATCATGATCATCGGCATCATCACCGAGAACGGCATCGTGCTGTTCGACTTCTTCAGCAGCCTGCGCCGCGCCAGCCCCGGCCAGCCCCTAGCCGCGCTGATGGCCGAGGCGGGCGAGAAGCGCCTGCGGCCGATTCTGATGACCACCATCGGCGCGATCCTGGCCCTGCTGCCGCTGGCCCTCGGTTTAGGCGCGGGCGCGGCCCTGCAAAAGCCGCTCGCCATCGCGGTCATCGGCGGCCTCACCGTCTCGACCCTGTTCACCCTGATCGTCGCTCCCGTGCTGTACGTCGCCTTGGAAAGCGTCAAACCATCCCGCCCGCCCGGCACCGAGACCGGCCCCGCGTGAGGGCCGCATTCGAGGGCCGCGTGAGAACACTCTCACTCCGCTCTCACGGCTCTTTAATGTCCGTGGGATATACTGAAATAGTTACACCGCCCGAGAACACACAAAGGAGAATCGACCCATGAACACACGCACCGTCAAGTTCGCCGCCGCCGCCTCGCTCGCCGCCGCGACGCTGTCCCTGTCCGCCCTCGCGGCCCCCCACGCCCCCAAGGCGCGGATCAGCCCGGCCCAGGCCGAAGCCGCCGCCGTCAAGGCCGTGCCCGGCCACGCCCAGTCCGCGAAGTATGAGTTCGAGGACGGCCACTGGCAGTACGCCGTGCTGGTCCGTGACGCCAAAGGCCAGCTCTACGAGGCCGAAGTCAACGCCGCCACGGGCCGCGTGACCGCCACCGAAAAGACCTCGGCGGCGGAAGAAGCTTCCGAAGCCGCCGCCGACCGCAAGGCCGCCCAGCACGCCAAGCCCGGCGCGCGTCACACAACGCCCACCGCGCCCGAAAAGGGCGAGGCCGGCGAAAAAGGCGAGAAGGGCAACGGGTAGCCACCCGCCGCCCCCCAAACCGACCCAAACGCCCGGCAGGACATCCTGCCGGGCGTCTTGCCGCCCGGCGTTGGTGTCCGGCGGCTGAACCACGGAGACGGTTCCCGCGCCGTTAGCAGACGACTTGGAAGGGCTTGGTGCTGGCGGCCACCAGGGCGTTGCCTTCGTCGTCTTCCAAGAGGAGCAGATGGACGCCTTTCTGCTCGGCCAGCGACTTGACGGCTTCCAGGCCGCCGCGCGCCTCGATGGCCTTGCGCTTGCGCTGGCTCATGGTGTTGGAGCCGTCGGCGACGCGGTCAATCCAATCAGTTTAGCGGATACGCTTGACAATCTTTGTGGCACGCTGCCATAGGTTTAACTTCCAGTATTCTTCCCACCATGCTATGTCGAACTTGTAATCGCTGGCTTCATTCTTGATACGGGCAAGGAAACGCTTTTCTTCTTGATCACAAATACGTTCGATTCTTTGAAAGTTTCGTTTGCTGTATATTATATTGTGCGCCTCTATTTCCCCATGTGTCGCCTCATGGATCAAAGTACAAGCCAACTGCACAATATAATGATATTCATTCACTTCAAAGTCAAACTTAGTTAAGTCAACGATGCAAGCCTGTAACCAGTCTCGGTACTCCCCGCTTCCTAAGCACAATCTGTTCACAATATACCGGAGCCTTTTCTGTAAACGCTGAAAACGCCGGGTATCGTGAGCCTTTATCAAGTCTATCGCTTGAATGATGTATCCGAGATGTTGCTTCTTCTCGAAAGAACTAGAATTTGCTAACTCACAAATTTTTATGCCCTCGTAAACTTGTAACAAAGTGTTGTCATAACCCCATTTGACAACAGGAAGCATTAGCTTTAGAATAATCTGTTTCATTGATGTTGGTTCAATTACTTTAGGAGTTACACAGTTGAAGACTAACTCGGCGCGAGTGAGCAAATGAAGCTACTCTCGATTTGACTTCAACTGCGTAACTCCTAAAGTTGCCCACTGTGTCTCTGTTTGAGAGTCCGGTGTTTCCATTCTCTGCCTCCCAGGTGAGTCTTGCGACCGCCAGCCGGTCGCCCCTCCGTGTTCAACGCCCCCGCCCCGCTTTCCTCCCCTGTCTTGCTCCATGCGGTATACTGATGGTTCACCATGCAAGCCACCCTCGAAGCCATCACCGAAGACCTCCACGCGCTGCGCTCCCAAGCCCTGCTCCCCGGCCTCGAAGCGGGCCTGAACGCCGAGCAGCGGCAGGCGTTCTTCCATGACGACGGCCCGTGCCTCGTCCTGGCCGGGGCCGGATCGGGCAAGACCACGGTTTTGACGCGGCGGGCGGCGCGGCTGCTGGCGCGGGGGGTGGACCCGCAGCGCATTTTCGTCGCCACGTTCACCAAGAAGAGCGCCGAGGAGATGGGGGCACGGCTGGCGGGGCTGCTGGGCGATGGCGGGGCGGCAATCGTCGAGAAGATGTGGATGGGGACGTTCCACGCCCACTGCCTGCGGATTCTGAAGCACGAGTGGGCGCACCTGTATGGCAAGGCGGGGTTCTTCCAGCTTGCCGATGAGAACTGGCAGGTGCGGGTCGCCAAGGCGATCCTCGGCGACAAGGACTGGATGGCGCGCGGCCTGCCCTCGCCCCCGTTCGGCCTGAACGTCTCCTACGACCCCAAAGGCGCGCTGTCCGCCGTGTCCGCCGTCAAAAATCGGGGCTTCAAGGTCGAAGAGGCCGAGGCGGCGTTCCGCGCCCACGACCCCAACCTGGCCGAGCCGACCATCAAGACGCTGACCCAGTTCTGGCGCTGCTATGAGCAGGCGAAGTCGGCGAAGTATGACATCCTCGCCAAGAAGCCGTCGCGCCGCTTGGACTTCGACGACCTCTTGATTGAGACGCTGACGCTCTTGCAGCAGCAGCCGGAGATACGGGCCAAGTACCAGGGCTTTTTCCAATATCTGTGCGTGGACGAGACGCAGGACACCAGCGCGGTCCAGTGGGAGATCGCGCGGCTGCTGTGTGCGGGCACGAGCAATATTTTCATCGTCGGCGATGTCGGCCAGGCGATCTACGGCTTCCGGGGCTGCTCCCCCGAGGCGACCGTGGGCCAGTTCGGCGCGGCCTACCCGAACGGGACAATTATTAGACTCCCCGCCAACTACCGCTCGTCGGGCACCATCGTGCGCGCGGCCAATGAGCTGATCGGGCGCTCGGATATCGACGCCCGCTACCGGCTGGAGATGGCCGCGACGCGCGCCGAGGGCGCGGCCCCGACCCAGCACGAGCACGAGCACGCCGAGGCCGAAGCCCTGTTCGTGGCCGAGACGCTCAAAGAGATGCAGCTTGCCGGCACGGCCCTGCGCGACTGCGCCGTGCTGTTCCGCACCAACGCCTACTCGCGCGCCCTGGAAGAGGCGTTCGTCAAGAACGGCGTCCCCTATGTGCTTCAAGGCGCGATGGGGTTTTACGCCCGGCGCGAGGTGCGCGATTTGTGCGCGTTCTTGCAGCTCAGCGTCGAGCGCGACGGGTTGGCCGCCGACGAGGCGGTCAAGCGGGTCATCAACATCCCGTCCAAGACGTTCGGCAAGCCGACGCACTTTCTGGGCCAGGCGTTCATCGCCGAGGTCGAGACGCAGGCCGCGCGCAAGGGGCACTCGCTCTACCGGGCGCTGGCCCTGGGGCAGTTCAAGACGACGAACCAGGGCCTGGCCGTGTCCGACTTCCGGCAGATGGTCAAGGCCGTGGCCGAGGCGGGCGACGGAGCCGAGGACCGCCTGCGCCGCGCCCGCGAGATCGGGTACGACGACTGGCTGCTGCGCGAGGAGGGCCACGTCGAGGACGAGGGCAACTCGCGCCTGGACAACCTGGAGGAGTTGTGCGTGTCGGCGGGCGCGTTCCCCTCGGCTGCGGACTTTCTGGCCTTCGTGGCTGCCCAGAACAAGCCGCGAGAAGAAGGGGCCGAGGCCGGCGACGCCGTGGAGATGATGACTATCCACCGCGCCAAGGGGCTGGAATGGCCGGTCGTGTTCGTGGTCGGCTTCGCCTTCGGCATGCTGCCCCACCATCGCTCGCTGCGCTGGCTCGACGACGACAAGACCCAATTGGCCGCCGACAGCCTCGAAGAAGAGCGGCGACTGGCGTATGTCGCCCTGACGCGCGCCAAGGAGCGCGTCTTCCTCTCCTGGCCCCTCTCGCACCAGACCCGCGCCCTGTCCCGCTCGCCTTTTTTGGCCGAGATGCCGTCGCTGCCGATTCTTGAACGTGAACACGACGATGCAGTTTAACGCAACGGCGTTTGACTCTCACAGACTTGCCCAGGTTCGGAGCAAAGGGACACGCCCTGAGGTTCTCCTGCGCAAGCTGTTGTGGCAGAACGGCCTGCGGGGGTATCGCAAGCATCCCGCGCTACCTGGCAAGCCTGATCTCGTTTTCCCGCGCTACAAGCTGGCAGTGTTTGTAGACGGCTGCTTCTGGCATGGCTGCCCTGCCCACTTCAAGATGCCGACCCACAACGCCGACTATTGGGCCGGCAAGATTGATAAAAATCAGCAACGTGATGGTTCAGTGCGGGAAACGTTGGAGCAGATGGATTACCACGTGCTGCGGCTGTGGGAACATGAAGTCAAGCGCGACCCCGAAGCCACCTTGCGGAAGGTGATGGGAGCTCTCGGAAGAACTTGACAATATGTTGACGATGTGTCACAATACGGGTAAAAGCTAGGGAAGGCGGGGAAACAGTGATGCTGGAGTCTTTGTTCTCTGATTTAGAAGTTCCTATGGTCAAAAAGCCAAAAAAAGCCAAGCTCGGACGCTATGAGCGCCTACAGCGGGAGCTAACGGCAGACTTGTCGGACACACGCAAGGAGTTTGTTGACATCAACTCGCCGGTCACACCGACCTCCTGCATCAACTTCGTGGACCTTTTTTGCGGCGCGGGCGGCATGACCCAGGGCATGACGCAAGCGGGCTTTTCGCCGGTCGCCAGCGTGGAGATTAACCCGTTCGCCTCGAACACCCACGTCAATAACTTTCCTGAGTGCCGCCACTACAGTGGGGACATCGAAGAGTTCGATCCACGGCGGTGGCTGGAGAGGTGCGGATCGCCCGACGTTCATCTTGTCGTCGGCGGCCCGCCATGCCAGGGGTTTTCCGTTGCCGGACGCCGTGACCCGGACGACGCGCGCAACCGGCTGTTTCGGCAATTCGTCCGTGTCGTCTCGGAACTAAAGCCCTGGTACTTGGTCATGGAAAACGTCCCAGGCATCTTGACCATGCAGAAAGGGGCAGTCAAGGCGGCCATTCTGGAAGCGTTCGCTGAGGCGGGTTATCCCAACGCCTCCATCGCCGTGCTTGAAGCGGCGGCTTACGGCGTTCCTCAGCTACGCGCACGAGCGATCTTCATTGCAAATCGCTTCGGCCTGTCTAACCCTTATCCCAAGCCGCATCTCATGCCCTCGGAGTACAGGCCCATCGAGTCGGCTATTTCTGACCTTCCTGCCTTTGAGCCGATGCCAGAGATCAATCACGAGTGGACGCGGCATTCGGCGGCTTACATGGAGCGTCTGGCTCAGGTTCCTCCTGGCGGCTCGCTTTATCCCACCTTTTTGGACGCGTTCAAGCGTCAGTATCCCGGACTGCCGAGCATGACCATCAAAGAGAATCACGGCGGTACGCACATCCACCCCCACCTAAACCGGGTCATTTCCGCCCGCGAGATGGCGCGTCTACAAACCTTCCCCGACTCGTTCCTCTTCGCGGGTCCCATGAAAAAGGCCATGTGGCAGATCGGGAACGCCGTCCCGCCGCGCCTCGCGGAAGCCATCGGTCAAGCGCTGACGCCGAATCTCAACGCGATTGCCATACATGGGAATGCGGCAATAGGGTTGTACGTAGCAGCCGATAGGCATCAAACGTCATCACAACTCGCCCTCCTCCGCGAGAGACGGGCAGCTTGCGATTGACTCTCATTCAGCAGTGTCAGCCAAATGCCTGTTCAATGCTTCGCGCCAAGCTTGAAAGTCGTACCAGCCGCAGCCGAAGCAACCCGGTTCCGCTTCCGGCCCGCGCTCGGCCTCCACAGACCAATTCTCGCCGCCGATGTACCAGAAGTTGATGCCCAGAGGCGTACCGCGCTTTTTTTGCGCGATGCAGCGTTCACACGCTCTGGACTTCAGCAAGTTGTGGTTACCGCCCTCATCTTTTTTCAGCAGTTGAAACTTTTGTCGGATTTGATCATCCGTCATGGAAACGTTATGCGAAGGCTCCGTTTGTCCCCACCGTTCCATTGGAAAGCGGTGGTCTATCACCAGTTCGTGTTTCTCCCGCCGACGGTTTTCAATGGCATCCCGATTGCCATAAACCTGTAAGACGTGCTCAACGAGCTTTGGCGGAATGCTGGCCGCTGCGTTTGCTTTTTGTGTCTCGCCGGTCCAACGATCCCAAGTCGTTTTCTCTTTGCAGATTTCGCAGTAGTATCTGCGCCGCTCTATGATAAGCCCATCTCGCTTGCTGTTACCGCGCTGCAAGCCTTGTATGCCGCCCCCGCCGGCGTACTGAGCCGAAGCTACTTGTTTGCCTTCGCAGTTGCGGCAGTGCCATTGTTTATCCGAGAGCAGCTTCAGAACCTTGTACTGGCTCCTGTCTTCCCGAAGCGTTGCTTGTAATTCGCCGAAGAGATTGCTTGCGACTTCGGCGGTGCTTTGGCCCTGATTCTCATCAACGGCTTGGGCCGGGTTCTCCAGGGTGTACTCCGATTGGTCTTCATCGGTTTGCATTTCCCATCTCCTGTTCCAGTTGGTCAGCGAGATCGGAAACGTTTATGCCAAAGCCTTGCGCCAGACTGACCAGTGCCGTCAGGGAAGGGTTGCGAACGCCCCGCTCAAGACCGGAGACATAAGTTCGGTCCAAGCCGGCGCGGTAGCCCAACTCTTCCTGAGAGATGCCCAACGTCTGACGCCTCTGCCGGATAAGCTGACCGAAGGCTTTAAGCACCTCGCTTCTCGACTCGCTCATGGGGAGATTATAAAAGACTGTTGACAATCAGTCTACGGACGATATGTCACAATGACGGATGAGAAAGCCAGACATTGACGCGGAAACGCCCCGGCTTCCTCGTAGGCAGCCGGGGCGTTCTGCGCCAAGAGGGCTACGGCCTCTCGTCGTAGACGACTTTTGCCACCACGTCGCCGACGGCCTTGAGGCTCTCGGCGCTGCACTTGTCGGCGGTGTCTTCCAGCGTGTGCCAGTAGGGGTAGTCGAAGTCGATCAAATCAACGGCGGGGATGCCGGCGGCGTGGAAGGGGACGTGGTCGTCGCCGATGGTGTACTTGACGCTGTCGGGGAACTGCGCCCGGTAGCCCAGAGCGCCCGCCGCCGCCCAGACCTTGTCGTTGATCTCGGGGTCCCAGTCCTGGGAGCGGCCTTCGCGGTAGATGTCTAAATCTTTGTCGCCGATCATGTCCAGCAGGATGGCGTAGGCGGGCCGGTACACGCCGGGGTGCTGGGCGAAGTAGACCGAGCCAAGGTACATCCGGTTTTCCTCGGGTCCCCAGTCTTCGCCGTCCACGAACAGCAGGACGACGCCCACCGTGGGGCGCTTGGCGTGGAAGACGCGGGCCAGCTCCAGCAGGGCCGCCGTGCCGGAAGCGCCGTCGTCGGCCCCGACGATGGGCCGGTCTTTGTGGTCCAGGTCGTTGTCCGCCGTCGGGCGCGTATCCCAGTGGGTGAACAGAAGGACTTTCTTGGCCGCCTGCGGGTTGATCACGCCGATGATGTTGGTCAGGTGCAGCGTCACCCGGCGGTCGGGGTCGTGGAACGGGAACGTCTGGGTGTCTACTTTGTCTACTAAGGGGGTCAGCGTCTTCAAGATGAACTGGCCGCACCGACGGTGCGCGGTCGTCTCGGGCGGGCGCGGCCCCAGCGCGCACTGCGTTTGTAGATCGGCGTAGGCGCGCGCGCCGTCGAACGACGAGCGGGCGGCGGGGGCAGGCGCCGGGACCGGGCCACCCCCCGCCGTCCCGGATCGGCTGCGGCACCCAGGCAGCAACAGCAGGGGCAGGAACAAGGCAAAGGGCAGTGGGGCGGGGCGGGGCGGGTGGGGCATGGGATGATCCGGGGGCCTCTGCGCCCTCACCGCGTCGTGATGCGGCCCTCGACCGTGTTCGTCACCGTCCGGTGCGCGGCCAAATAAGATTTCAGGCTCTTGGCGACCGAGACTCCCGTATCCTCGGCGATGTCTTTCTGGCTCCAGATCTGGAAGTAGCCCAAGCCGCCCGTCGCGATGGGGCGGGTCGTCGCCACGCGGTACGTCTTGCCCGCATCCAACTCGCCGCCCTCCGCGCCGACCAGTGAGACGCGCTTGCCGGCGGTCTGGGAGGGGTTATAGCGAATCTGGAGGCCCGAGACTTGCAGGAAGCCGTCGAACGGCTCCGGGGCGCGCGAGACCGACCGCTCGGCCACTTTGAGGAGCTGCGCCCCGGTCAGGTTCAGCACGACCACGGTGTCGCTCGCGTCGTCGGCGTAGCGCAGGGTGGAGACGATGGACTCGACACTGGCCCTGCCCGCCGGAATCGCGGCACTGGGGCTGATCTCATCGGCGGCGGCCAGCCCGATCTGCGCCCGGCCCGTCTGCCGCAGGGCGTCGGCCACCAAGTCCCCCAGGTTCGACTCGCGCGCCGAGACTCCGCCGCCGGACAGGGCCGTCTGCACCTGCACGGCGTCTTTCGAGGCCGGAGGCGCGGCGGACGCGCCAGGAGGTGTTATGGAGATCAGCCCTAAGAGGGCAAAAGCCGGCACCGGGGCAAAAATCGGTTTCACTATGCGTCCTGCACTTTCTTGGTCTTGCTTAGTTCTGAGTCTTTTGTTCCTGCTGCCAGCGCAGGAAGTCGTCAATGAAGTCGTCGAACTCGCCGTTCATCACGCGCTGGATGTCGCCCGTCTCGTGGGCCGTCCGGGTGTCCTTCACCAGCGTGTACGGCTGGAACACGTAGTTGCGCGTCTGGTGGCCGAACGCGATGTCGTGCCGGTCGCCGCGCAGCTCGTTGATGCTGGCCTTGTCCTGCTCCTGGGCCAGCGTCAAGAGCTTGGACTTTAACACGTTCATCGCGAACGTCTCGTTCTGAAACTGCGACCGCTCGTTCTGCACGGCCACGACGATGCCCGTCGGCAGGTGCGTCAGGCGAATCTTGGAGCTGGTTTTGTTGACGTGCTGCCCGCCCGCGCCCGACGACCGGATGGCCTCGCGCCTTAAATCCTTGTCGGGGATCTCGATGCTCTCGACTTCCGCCGTCTCGGGCACGACGTCCACGCCGGCGAACGACGTCTCGCGCGTCTTGTTGAACGGCGAGATCCGCACGACGCGGTGGACGCCGCGCTCGCCTTGGAGCAGGCCGTAGGCGTTCTTGCCCTCGACGCGCAGGGTCGTGCTCTTCAGCCCGGCCACGTCGCCCTCCACCTCGTCGGTGATCTCGGCCTTGAACCCGTGCCGGTCCGCCCAGCGCAGGTACATCCGCTGGAGCATCTGCGTCCAGTCGTTCGCGTCCGCCCCGCCCGCCCCGGCGTTGATCTCCAGAATCGCCGGGGCCGCGTCGTGCTTGCCCGAGAGCAGCGTCTCGACTTCCAGCGCGTCCAGCGCCTTGGCGATGGCTGCCAGCTCGTCTTTGATCTCGGGCGCGTAGCTTTCGGGGTCTTCTTCCAGCGTCGCCAGCTCTGCCAGTGTCTGCACGTCGTCGAGCCGCTTGCGGGCGGCCTGCCACGGGGCGAGGCTCTCCTTGAGCGTGTTCAGCCGCTGCATCTGCGCCTGCGCGCCAGCGGGGTCGTCCCAGAAGTCGGGGCGTCCTGCCGCAGCCTCCAGCGACGTGATCTCCAGCCCGCGCCCGATCAGGTCTAGGGGGCGGCTCAGGGCGTCGAGCTTGGCTTCGGTCCCTTCAATGGCTTTGACGACGTCTTCGAGCACTTCGTTCCCTTTCGGTTCTGTCGCACACAGTATACCCTATCGGGGCAGAGGCCCCCGTTTCACCGCCCCGCCCCGGCGGGAAGACTCCCCATGGACAAGCGGGACCAGTTCCCCGAGGAGTTTCACACCATGACCACGACTATGACAAAGGCCGCGCCCGGTGCCGCCGTGTCCGGGACGTTCACGATGGGCGGCGACATGACCGTCAACCGCATGGGCTTCGGCGCGATGCGGATCACCGGACAGGGCATTTGGGGCGACCCCAAGGACCCCGCCGAGGCCAAAAAAGTCTTGCAGCGCGCCGTCGAGCTGGGCGTCAACTTCATCGACACCGCCGACTCTTATGGCCCTTATGTCTCGGAAGATTTAATTGCCGAGGCTTTAGCCCCCTACCGTGACGGCCTGATCATCGCCACCAAGGGCGGCCTGACCCGCCAGGGGCCGGACCAGTGGCTGCCCGTCGGGCGGCCCGAGTACATCCGCCAGTGCGTCGAGATGAGCCTGCGGCGCTTGAAGACGGATACCATCGACCTTTATCAGCTCCACCGCATCGACCCCAATGTCCCCGCCGAGGAGACGCTGGGGGCGCTCAAAGAGCTGCAAGCCCAGGGCAAGATCCGCCACATCGGCCTTTCTGAGGTCTCCGTGGACGAGCTGACGCGCGCCCAAACCCTGGTGGACATCGTCTCGGTCCAGAACCTTTACAACCTGGCCGAGCGCAAGTCCGAGGCCCTGCTGGACCACTGCACCCAGCACGGCATTGGCTTCATCCCCTGGTTCCCCGTGGCCGGCGGCGAGCTGGCCAAGCCCGGCGGCGTGCTCGACGAAGCCGCGAAGTCCCACGACGCCACCGTCGCCCAGCTCGCCTTGGCCTGGCTCTTGAAGCGCTCCCCGGCCATCCTGCTCATCCCCGGCACGTCCTCGGTGGCGCACCTGGAGGAGAACATCGCCGCCGCGTCGCTCACGCTGACCGACGCCGAGTTCGAGACGTTGAGCGAGGCCGGCAAGAAGCAGCCCGCCTCCTGACTTCCTTGCGCTGTCTCAGACGTACAAAAGCCCCCGGCGAGTGCCGGGGGCTTTTCGTCTTTACCCTTCCCTGACAGGGGCCTCCCAGGGTGCCCATACTGGGGCGGGCGGCTTGCCGCCGGGAGGGGTCCCTAACGCTCATTTGGGCGGCCCGAACGCCTTCAGAGCCTCCTCGGCGTTCTTCTTGACATCGCCCTCACCCAGCTTCGCGGCCTTCTGCAAGGCGGCTCTGGCCTGCGCGGCGTTGCCGAACTTTGCCTTCTCGGCAGGGGTGAGCCGCTGCCAGCCGGTCCCGTAATGGTAGTTCACTAAAGCGTCATTGGGCGCGAGTTGCAAAGCCTTCGCGTACTCAGCCATCGCCTCTGTGTTCTGAGACTCGCCCGCCCAATCGGGCTGCCCGCCGTACTCCTGACCCAGGATGATGTGCAAGGCCACCGCCAGAGCCGCCGGCTCCGGCACGTCGGGGGAGAAGCGGCTGTTGGCCCGTGCGAAATCTCCAGCACCAGGTGGGGATAAAATCTGGTTGTAGACGGCAACCGCCTGCCCCCACTGCCCTGCCTTCAGCAGCAACTGGGCGTAAGACAACAGGTCACGCAGGTGGTCGCTTTTTTCATCCACCACCATCTTGTGGTAAGCCTGGAGTGCTTCCTGATCCTTGCCCTGCGCGTCCAGAGCCGCTGCCAGCACTTCCTCAGCGACCCCGTTGAGGGGGTTTGCGGACGCAGCTTCGCGGGCCTCGGCTTCCGCTTGGGCAGAACGGCCCGCATGGAGGTCGACGGCGGCAGTCTGAGACAGCAGGAAGTTCTGCCGGAACTGTTCATGCTCTTCCTGCGTGATCGGAATCCGTCGGTGCTCGGTGACCTGGGCATGGGCAGTTTGACCGGCCAGCGCGTAGGCAACGGTCAATGAGAGGCCCAGTGACGCATAAAGCGTTGAAGCTTTGTTGTTTGCCTTCATCAGCTTTTCCTTTCTAGTAGTAACGTGCAGAACGTGGGCACACTTGATCAGAAGCTTATACTTCTATCTATTGTTTTCCAGGATGGATAGAAGGCTGGCCCCATAATGCTGTTGAATTTCACGACTGCGGCTTGGCCTGGGGTTACTGTGCCCGCCGCGTCGGAGCCGTTCCGCGTTGCATAGGTAGCCCAGTCCGCTGCGGTAGGTGGCGTGGCACCCGCGTTCGTGGTGGGCACCGTGGCATTCCCGTCCGTGCTCCAACTGAACTGTCCCAAAGTAATCCATTGGGTGTCGGTGCCGGGCGGCTTGTACATCAGGTAATCGATGTAACTAACCATTGGTGCTAGTTTAAGGTGCGGCCATCGGCTCAAGAATGTAGAGGGACCAACCACTACATTTTTGGAGCGAGCCGATGACCACGATTGATTTTATCATAGAACTGTTCTGCCGCGTGGAC
>JAABUJ010000432.1_pt1 | contig 83280 bp, 106 predicted proteins | sample 5559131 | NCBI WGS metagenome assembly JAABUJ01 (sample SAMN10711875, study PRJNA513366) | rock metagenome | isolation source: Antarctica rocks | place: Antarctica: Victoria Land, Mt New Zealand nord | collected 2016-01-07 | reverse complement strand
CCGCCGACGCCGCCGCCGCCGCCCGCGCCCAGCCGCCGGCGCGCGGCGCGCCGCGCGCGCTCGGCGTCCCCGCGCCGCTGCGCCGGCCGAGGCGGCGGCGGCAGCGGCGGCGGCGGCGCGGGCGCGGCCGCGCCGGGCGCGCCGCCGCCCGGCGCGCCCACCAGCTCCAGCATCAGGTCCAGCACGGCGCCCTGGACCGGGCCGCGCAGCGCGTCCACGCGCATCAGGGTGTCCAGCAGGCTCGCGCCGGGCGGCGCGCCGGGCGGCGCACCCGCGGCCGAGCCCGCGCCCAGCACGAACCAGGCGGCGCGCTCGGAGTCGCCGAGCGCATGGCCGGGCGCGCCGTCGCCGGCCGCCACGGCGGCCATGGGCTGCAGCAGCCAGCGCAGCTTGCCGGCGTCGCGGCGCAGGTACGCGCGCAGGCCGGCCACAAAGTCGGCGGCCGCGCCGGCGTCGCCCGCCAGGTGCGCGGCCAGCTCGGCGGCGACCGCGTCCGGCTCCGGCAGCGCCGCCGGCGCGCCGCCGTCGGGCCTGGCGGCAGCGGCGGGCGCGTCAGAGCGCGCGGGCTGCAGGGGAACTGAACGGCTGCAGAGCGGCACCAGGAGCGGGCATGGCCCGGCGCCCACCCTGCACCGACAGAGTTGAGCGGTCCGCCGGATTGAAGACACTCGGGCGGGCGCCCGGGGCGGCGGACCTGGCGCGGCCGGCGCGGATGAGCGTGCAGAAGAAGGCGTCCACCTCGTCGGCGGCGTCGCTGCCGCTGTCGGTGCCGTCGGCGGCCTCGTCCGCCTCCGTCGACGCCGACGCCGCGCCGTCCTCGTCCGACGCGTACACCTCCAGGTCCGCAAACTCGAACCTGCGCGCCGCAGCGCGCGCGCTCGGCGCGCGCGCGGCGGCGGCCGCGCGGTGCGGGGAGCCGGGGAGCTCGCGCTGGGCAACCGCGGGCAGCGGAGGCGGCCAGGGCGGGCAGCATCGTGACGCGGCCTGGCCTCGCTGGCATGTCGCCACCGGCTACCACAAGCGCATGACCCGCACGACGAAATGCCGCCCGTACACCATGGCGCCGCGCACGCGCCCGCGCAGGGCGGCCAGCGGACGCGGGCAGGCGCAGGACAGGCGCTGCGCCGGATGCGGGCGCGCGCGCGCACCAGGGGCAGCACTCAAGCACCTCCACGGCCAGCACCACGCTGTCGCGCAGCAGGAAGCCCGCCTCCGCGTCCATCACCTCCGCCACCTGCGCGCGCGCGGCCGCGCTCCCTACCCTATCTACTGGAGATACACACATCGTGCGCACTCGCAGCCCTGGCCGCGATGCGCACAGACAGCTCCTGCAGCGCGCTGTCGCATGCGCGCGCTGGCGGTGCCGCACCGCGAGCCCGGCCTCGGTGCCGGGCCGCAAGCCCGGCCTCTGTTCAGCACCACAGGCGACAGCCCCAGCAAGAAGAAACGCAGCATGGCGAGACAGCATCCCACAGGGGCGGCATGCGGGCCGCGGCGGCGGCCGCGCCGCGCGGCTGCGCGCGCTCGGGCGCCCACATCCCCGACCCTGGCCGCGCACCCGCATGACCTGCAGCACCGAGTTGTTCCAGGTCTTGGTGCAGATGGCCGACTCCTTCCACTCGGTGCGCTCGGGGCGGCGCTGGTTGACGACGGCGATGCGCGACTTGACCCAGTGGTTGCGCTCGCCCGGCGCGCCGGGCGCGCCGCCCGCGTCGCTCTCCAGGTAGATGCACAGCGTGCTCAGCGACTCGTACGCGCCGATGCGCAGCTCGCAGCCCTCGGCCGTGAAGTACCTGCGCGCGCGCGCCGGCGCGCTGGGCCCGGCGCCGGCGCGCGCCTGCGCGCCGCAGCGGGGCAGGACACGCCCGAGCCGCCGCCGCTCCCGCTCGCCCGCCGCCCGTGCGCCACGCGCAGGCGCAGTTCAAAGCGCTCGGCCTGCTCGTGCAGCCTCTGTGCGCTTGGCGTGCGCCGCCGCGGCGGACGCGCGAGGGGGGAGCCTGAGGTCGATTAGGCCTAGGGTAAGGGCTACAGGGTTACAGGGGGGCGCGCCGGCTGAAGATCTTGCGCGTCTCCATGACCTCCTTCCAGGCGGTCCAGTTCTCGATGCGCCACGTGAAGCGCACTTTGACGCCGTCGTCGCCCTTGTCCGCCGCGCCCGGCAGCGCCAGCGGCGCGGGCGGCTGCGCCACAATCACGCCCTCCGGCATGTCGCCCACAGGCACCTGTGCGCGCCGCGACGCGGCATTCTGCGCGGGCCGGCAGGCCGGGACGATGCCGCCCTTGGCGCACGGCCGACGGCACACGCCGCCGCGAGCTGGAGCCGAATCCCGCCGCCACGCTGCACGCCGGCGCAGACACTGCAATGCCACTCGGATGCGCGGCCGGCGGGGCCAGCGGCGGAGGCGGCGCACCGAGCGCGCCTCGCTCGACTCACGCAGCACGAGCACGTCCGCGGAGAAGACTACCGCGTCGCCGACCAGGAAGCCGGCGTCGCAGTCGAACAGCGCCGTCAGCGTCACAAACTCGCGCCAGCCTGCGCGCGCACGCGCCGCGTCCACTCAGTAACGCTGAGTCACAAACTCCCCCCACCCCCCCGTCCGCAGGGTGGGGACGTGCGAGCAGTGCGCGCGGTGGCTGCAGACGTGATGCGCAGTGACAGCAGCCAGCCTGCACCGCCTGAACCTGCCTTGCGTACGTCACAGGATGCTGGGCGCCGGGCGCAGCGCCCGGCCTCGCGGCGGGCGCATGCGGCATCAGAGCGCGCGCGGGCGGCGCGCGGCGCGCCCGGCGCGTACCCCAGTCCTTGGCGGCGCGGCTGTAGCGGTTCTGGCTCTCCTTGGCCAGGCTGCGCGGCTCCTCGCGCTGGTTGACCACGGCCAGGCGGTGGCTCACAAACGCGCTCCAGTCGTCAGACGGCGCGCGCGGGTCGGTCACCTCCAGGAACATGGACAGGTGCATCGGCGGCTGCGACTGGCCTGCGCGCGCGCGCGGCGCGGGCCGCTCGCCGCCTGCCTGCGCTGCCGTGCGCTGCGCGACATGCCCCATGAGCGGCGCCCAAGCAAGCGGTCTCCACCTGACAGCTGAACGGACCTCCACCTGACGTGCACGCGCCACTGCCTGCCCTCCGCCAGAGACAAAGTCGTAAGACAGGCTGGTCGAAGTGCACGCGCGCCCCCGCCCCGCACGCCGAGCCTGCGTCAGGACCAGAGACAGGCCTGCCCACTCCTGGTGGGCAGGCCTGTCCGCACACAAGAACATATCGATCTGGCATGGTTGAGCACGGCGGGGGCCTGCGGCGGCGCGCGCACCACGCGGGTACACGATGAGGCGGCAGTCGCGCCCGCCAACGGAGAAGCGCCGGCTCTTGATGCACAGGCCGGTGATCTTGCGCTTCTTCAGCAGGTCCTTCAGCCGCGTGAAGTGCTCGATGCGCCACGTGAAGCGCCCCTGGAACGTCTCGCCGCCGCCGCCGGCGCCGGCGCCACCGGCGCCGCCGCCCAGGCCGCCGCCCGCGCCGCTGCCCGCGCCGGCCTTGGCGGCCTTGAGCGCGCCGCGCGAGCGCTGCCCGCGGTCCTGCCGGCTGAAGCTCGCGCTCTCCTTGATGATGTGGTACGACGCCGCAAACACAGCGCCGCCGTCCTGCGCGCCGCGGGGCGCTGGGTCGCATGCGCAGAGTCATAAGCATGTGTGTCGGCCGTGTGACGAGGCCCGCTCGAGGCAAGGTCTCTCGTCCAGTGCGCCCTGGTTCGCGCTGCGCACGTCATAGGTGGGTGGCGCGCAGGGCTCGCTCGGTAACATGCCTGGGGCATGACAGGCCCTCCCTGCAAGCGTGCGGGGCGGCGCGCGACGAGCGCCCGGACGACGTCAACCGCGCGGTCGCCCGGCTGTGGCAATGCACGACGCCTGCAGGCTGCACCAGGCCAGACAGGCTGAGCGGGCGCGCGGGTGCGCGCGGCGGGCCGGGCCGCGCGCCACGAGGAAGCCGAGCGCGGGGTCGGCAAAGTCGGCCATCGGCTGGAAGTCATTCCAGCCGAGCGAGGTGTTGTCGCCGGTGGCCGCGGTGCCGGCAAAGCGTCCGTACGAGTCGCGGTGCATGCTCTTGCCGCCCGGCGCCTGGCTGATGACGCTCATGCGGAACAGGCACCAGCAGCTGCGCTCCGCGCCCGCGCCCTTGTCCGCGTCCTGCGCGCGCGCGGCCGCGCGCCCTCATGCCCGCGCCGGCCCCGCCAAGGGCAGGCGCCGGCGGGCAGGCATGGCGCGCACCGGCGCCCTGCCGGGTCCCGTCGCGCGGTGGGGTCGCAACGCGCTCGCACGCGCTTGCACGTTTGCAGCAGAGCGGGCGCGCGCTGCAGAGCAGGCGATGCGCGGCCGCACGAGTGTGAGCAAAGCGGGCGGCGGCAGCCGCAGCAGGGACCGCGGCAGTTAGAGGCCGGCGGGAGGCGCGCGCGCGCGCCTTGCTTTCTAGGCAGAGGCTCAGGAAGTCTGCGCCGGCCACGGTGGACTGGTACACGCTCAGGCGCAGGCTGCACTCGCCCGCGGGGAACGCCGGCGACATGATCTTCTGCGTCTTGATCATCTCGCGGAACAGCGCCAGGTTGCGCACGGTCCACACAAACTTGCCGCTGCGCGGCGCGCCACCCCGGCCGTGAGCCCAGGGACGGGCGGGCGGCGCAGGTGCGCGCGAGGTGCGCCCTCCGGCAGGGCTGGAGGCCTGGCAGGGCCCACTCTGCGCGCCTTGGTCCGTACCGGGCTCCTGCAGCGCCGCGCCACCCAGGCACGCAACCCCTAAACAGGCTGTTCGCAACCGCCTTGACGCCAGCATATCCCCATCACGCCGGCACGGCAAGATCGCGGCTTGCTCACCTGAGGACCTCGCCGCCGCCTCCTAGGCTGCCACTGCCGCCGCCGCTGCCGCCGAGGCCGCCGCCAGTGCCGCCGCCGCTGCCGCCGCCGCCGCCGCCGCCGTTGACTGCCAAAACGCCAACGCCCGCGCCGGCCGCGGCGCCCGTTGCCAGGTCGGCCTCGCGCGAGAAGCTGACGGCCTCGTCCAGCACCAGGATGTCGGCCGCCACCACCATCGTGCTGCCCACCAGGAAGCCCTACGCGAGGCGCTCGAGGGTTCTGCGTTGTGGGCGGCAGGCCAACGCGCGCGCGCAGCGCGCCAGCTTGCTGGTTGGGACGACCCGGTGCGGCGGCGGATGCCTGACCACCACCACGACACACACTGCATGCAGGTACGGGGTGAAGTAAAGGCGGCACGAGGCCGCTCAGCCCGAGGATGCTCTGCGCTTTCACTGGATCCATCGCGCCAGCCAGTAAGCGCACGCCTTGTGACACAAAGGCACCATCTGCGGTGCTGCGTCGGGCAGCCAGCCGCACCAAGGCATGCTAGCGCGGGAGGGGGGGTCGCCAGCACGCGCCTGGCGCGCGTCGGCGATGGTGGCCACCGGCGCAAAGTCCGCCCAGCCGTGGCTGGAGGAGGCCGGGCGCGCGACGGCCGTGGGCCGCGCCACGCGGCTGCTGAAGCGGTGCCAGCTCTCGCGCGCGATCGACTTGGCCTCGTCGCTCGCGTGCACGACCGCCAGGCGGTAGCTCGCGAAGCAGTCCCAGCGGCTGGACTTGGGGTCCGTGACCTGCAGGTACAGGGACACGTACCCCGGCAGCGCCTGCGAGTCGCCTGCGCGCGCGCGCGCGCGGCGTCAGCACACGGCGCCGCCCGCTCCCGGCCCCCGTCTTGCTCCCCCGGCGCCTCGGCGGCGCCTGCTGCTCAGCCCTGCCGCCGCGCGGCGCCAGCGCGGCTGCCTGCACGCCCTGCCAGACGATGGCCCGCCCGCGCCCGACAGCGCCGCCAGCCCCCAGCGGCCGTGCCAGCAAATGCCCCACGGCAGCGCCGGAGTCGCGCGCGGCTCCGAGTGTCAGCGCTGGGGAAACACACGCTTCCCCGCAGCGCTCGCTGTGCCATGGCGCCGCTCCCCGACCAGGCTGCCGCCGCACTGCGCCCTGCTTGGCCTGCCCGGCGCCGCGCGGGCTGGCGCGCGCTGCCGCGCGCCACGCCGCGCCTGGCCGCCGCGCTGCCGCAGGAGCAGCTGCCGCGGCCACACTCGACGCCAGCGCAAGGGCGCGGGTGAGCAGCAGCGCTGGCCGCCACGCACAAGGCAACCCCCCGGCAGCCCGCTGCCGCCGCGGCTGTCCCGCGCCAGCCAGCACGCCGTGCACAAGAGCTGCATCAGCCAGCCCGTCACGAGGCGCCGTGGCGTGTGCTCTGCGCAGCACTCCGCAGAGGGCCTGCTCTGGGCTGCCCAGACGCATGGGTGCCAGATCCATGCAAGCGGCCTAAACGAGGCAAGGCTGGCTTGCTGCCGCATCGGCGGCCTTGCTGCGCTGCGCGGAACACGTGCACGCCAGCACGCGTGCGCCGCCCGTGACCCGTGCAGCCAGTTATGGATCATTAGCTGCCCGACTCGCCTGAGCCAAGAACGGACCAGGCGCAGGCCTGCCCCGCTGCCGCCAGCCTTTGCGGCCCACGCAGTCTTTGTGGGCGCTGGGCGCCAAGCCGCAGACGGACAGCACGAGCAGAAAAGCCTGGCGCAGCCCTCGACACGCCCAGGCCGCACTCCAGGTCGCCGCTCCGGCCCGGCCAGCAGCTCAGGCCCGACCCGGGGGCGGGCGGGCGGCCGGCGGGGAGCGGCGCCGCACCTGCAGGATACACCAGCAGGCGGCAGTCCTTGCCGCCGACCTCAAAGTAGCTGCTCCACAGGCAGCGCGTGGTTTTCTGCTTCAGCTTATTGCTGGTGAAGGTCCAGGGTATGGACCAGCGTATCGCGACCGACTTGGGGCCATGGCGCGTGACCGACAGTTCCACGCCCTCCACGGCCTCGCCCTCCGCGTCGCCGCGCGTCCCGGGCTGCGAGGGCTCGATCATGTTGCCACGCTGGCGTGCAGAGGCGCCAGCTTATCACCTGGCGCCTCTCAGGTGCCTCTGCGAGGCCCTGAGGGTTTTCCTGCTTAGGAGGCAATTAAGAGAGCAGTCGAGGTACAAAAATGATGTGGTACAAGGTGTGGCCAGCGCATAAGCGCCCGTGCATGCAGGTAGATAGCCAGGAAAAGAAGTAAAACTCGAACTTCCCAGTGGCCCCGCTCTCGGCAGGCACTCCCGGCAGCGCCGCCCACGCCCAGCCCGTCACTGCCAGCGCGCGCCCTCCGCCTCCGCATCCCAGCCGCCCAGCTCGCCCGCGAGCGCCGCGCAGTCGGTGTACAGCAGGAACTCGTTGGCCAGCTTCTGCTCGTGCTCGGGCCGGAACGCGACCGGCCTGCAGCGCGCCCCGCGGAGGGTCAGGCCGACGCACTTCGGTGACCCGGGCGCGAGGACGGCAGCGTGCCGCGCGGCAGGGCAGCTCGCACCTAAGCAACAGCAGCTCGGCCGCCAGCTGCGCCATGACCGCGCCGGTGAGCAGCACGAGGACACCGCCGCCCTCGCGCTGCAGCAATCGCATGGTCTGCGCTGTCTTCTCCAGGCACTCTGCCGCCTGGGCCGCGCTCCCTTGGGCAGGGGAAGCCCTAAGGGCTGGATGCCCCATGATGTGCAGGCTTCTGTGTAACGACATGTATAAAGGACGAATGAGCGCACTACAAAAGACGTCCTGGTGACCACATGCACAGCTCGTGAGCACCTCCAGACCGGTCGCCACTGCCATGATTTTTGCATGCAGGCTCCCTACTGAGACAAGGACGAGGCCCCCTCACTAAGCACTGTACACGCTCACGCAGTGGGCAGCCCGAGCCGCACCAGGTACGGCGGGTCGGCGACCACGACGCTGAAGGCGTGGTGCAGCTCCGGCGCGACCGCGCACGGCTCCCGGTAGTCGTACAGCGAGAAGGGCCCCAGCGCGCGGAAGCGCTCGTCGATCTCGAGCAGGTGGCTGCGCAGCGCCGGGAAGGCCGCCCGCAGCGCCCGGAACAGCGATGGGCAGGCCACGCACGCGACAGCGCCGCCGCCGGCCGCCAGCGCGACCGCCCGCGCGACCGCGCGTGCGGTCTCGTCCGTGTACCAAAACTGCCGGGCCGCCTTGGACTCAGCAGTGGTCTGGCGCCTGGGGCGCGGCGCCCAGGCCGCGGCGCCGGCCATGCCCGCACCCAGCGCGCGTCGCTGCACAGCACGAGCGCGGGAGCGGCGCGGCAGCGCAACGTGCTGCGCGCCGGGCGCGCCTGCGACAGGCTCCAGTCCTCGCTCAGCTTGCCAGGCGAGCCGGCGCCGTGCCCACGCTGCTGCTCCGCCCGGAACGCCTGCAGGCGCCGCTGAGGACGTGGGGGGCGCCGCAGGGGCAGGGGAAATCTTGCGTGTGGGTCGTTACAGAGGTGCGCGCCTCCAGGGCGGCCAATGTGCTGCTGCTCAGAGCGGGCACGTCGTCGTCGCTGTCTGCGGCGCCATGCCCGCCAGCACCGTCTGGTGTGCCGGCAGGCTCACGCTCGGGGCATGCTTCCCCCGGTGTGCCCATTGCAGTGCGTAAGCAACGCTTAATGCACTTGCTAACAAGCCAAGGTAGTTTTCCCGCACACAGCCAAGGCTTCAGGCTGTTGGTCTGGACTGGGCAGCTGCCCCGCAAGATTCTGTAAGTGCTCGGAGGGCAGCCTCAGCTGTCTCAAACAGACCTTCTCGGCGCAGAGCAAAACTCGAGACTCGAGAGTGACTGCTAGCACTAGTAGGGTAGGGTGCAGAGCGCAAAGCGACTCGAGCATGGAAAGCTCTAGAGCGAAGGCAGTAAGTGTGCCGCGCTGGTCTGGAGCTATACTGCAGTGCAGCCATGAGTGTGGCCGGCATAGACATCGGCAGCTCAAAAGCATGCATCGCCGTGGCGCGGAAGCGGGGCATCGACGTGTTGATGAACAAGACCAGCAAGCGGGTGCGTGCGGCTGGCGCCGCCGTGTTTGCGCCGTGCTTTCGCTAGCCAGCGTGGCCTGAAAGGGGCCTGCCCGGCTGGGCGGCGGGCGCGGCGCGCCAAGTGTGCGCGCGCGGGGCGCAGGAAACGCCGTCGCTGGTCAGCTTTGGCGCCAAGAACCGGCAGCTGGGCACCGACGCGGAGGGCGGGCTGTCGATCAGCCCCAAGAACACCATCTTCCAGCTCAAGCGGCTGCTGGGCAAAAAGTTCAGCGCGCCCGACGTGCAGGAGGACATCCAGCGGCTGCCCTTTCAGGTGAAGGAGGGGCCGGATGGGGGCTGCCTGGTGGTGGTGGACTACCTGGGCGAGCGCACAGCCTTCACGCCTGAGCAGCTGATGGCCATGCTGCTGGTGGACATGAAGGCCATCGCGGAGACCGACGGCAGCCCGGTCACCGACTGCGTGCTGTCGGTGCCCACGTTCTACACCGAGGCGGAGCGGTACGCCATGCTCAACGCCGCCCAGATCGCCGGCGTGAACTGCCTGCGGCTGATCAACGAGACAACGGCTACCGCGCTGGCGTACGGCATCTACAAGACGGACCTGCCCGAGGGCGAGCCCGTCAACGTGGTGTTCGTGGACGTGGGGGCGGACGCCTTCCAGGTGGGGCCTGCTGGCTCAGATGTCTGTGCAGCCGCGCGTCCCCGGGCGCGCCGCAGGCGGCACTGCAGCGTGTATTATTCCAAGCCTGCAGCCAGCGCTGCGCCTCGGCAGCCAAAAGGGCCGGCCTTGCTCTCACCTCGCACGCTCGCAGCGGGAGGCGTGCGTACAGACGAGTAATTCTGAGGGCGGGCGCGGCGCGGCAGGTGTCCATCGTGGCGTTCAAAAAGGGGCAGCTGCGCGTCCTGGCGCACTCCTGGGACCGCAACCTCGGCGGCCGCGACTTTGACGCCGCGCTCTTCGACCACTTTGCGGCCGAGTTCCAGGCGAAGCACAAGCTGGACGTGCGCACAAACGCGCGCGCCAGCTTCCGGCTGCGTGTGGCCTGCGAAAAGGTGCGGCGGCAGCGCGCGCCGCTGCCACAGAGCGCGTGCGGCCAAGCGGCGGGCTGAGCGGGCGGCAGGCCTGCTTGTAATGTGCTGCCTGCATCAGCCTTCTCCCACCGCAGAACACGAGCTGGGCACTGCCCTTCAACCTGCTGCCCTGCCCTTTGACCTGCTGCTCCGTTTTGCAGCTGTCCAGGCTCACGAGTTTGTTGTCCTCCTGACGAGTGATGGCCTCAGCTCCGCTTGGATGCAGCATGCAGAAAGGGAGCAGGAGCACAAGCGTGTCGCCCGTCTTGGCCGGTGTCAGCGCCTGCCTGATATGCTGCTCAGCCAGCTGTTGCAGGGCGCGTCACTGCGAGGGCGCGCTGTTGCTGTGGCAGCCGCGCGCCCCTCGCTGCGACCCCAGCCGGCCGGCGGCCGCGGGCGCGCAGCTGAAGAAGCTGCTGAGCAGCATCCCGGAGGCGCCCATGAACGTGGAGTGCCTCATGAACGACCTGGACTTCCGCAGCACGATGACGCGCGAGAAGTTTGAGGAGCTGGCGCAGCCCGTGCTGGAGCGCGCCAAGGGGCCGCTGTCCAAGGCGCGCGCAGCCGCGCGCAGCAACGCACGCTCGCACAAACCGCGCCGCGCCTGCGTGCATGGCCCGAGCCGCCGCGCTGCGCCGGGCCTTGCGCGAGCCCAGCGCCGCGCGGCCTGTCCGACAGCACGCGCGGGCAGCTAGCGGCGCCGGCAGCCTGCATGCTCAAGCAGGCGCGGCGGCGTCTGCGCAGTCCAGGAATGCGGGCGGCCGCGCGCACGCAAGCAGAGGACGCGCGAGCGGCGCGAGCCGGGGCCGGCGCGCGGCGCGCGCAGGCGCTGGCGGAGGCGGGCGTGGGCGCGGAGAGCCTGGCGTCGGTGGAGGTGGTGGGCGGCAGCAGCCGCGTGCCGGCCCTCATGCGCATCCTGCGCGACTTCTTCGGCCGCGAGCCCAGCCGCACGCTGAACGCGACCGAGTGCGTGTCGCGCGGCTGCGCGCTCAACTGCGCCATGCTCTCGCCCATCTTCCGGTGCGCTCCGCCTTTGACGGTGCAACTAGCGCCCTTTGGATTGTGAGGGGCTGCGGTCAGCTGAGTCCATGCGCGTCAGCTGCACCTGTGCCTGTCAGCTGAAGCCACGCATGTCGGCCGGACCCATGCGCGTCAGCTGAGCCCATGCACACCTTGCATGACGCGCCATGCTGCACGCATGCAGCTGCAAGGCCTGGCACCTGTCCGCGCGGAGCTCACGCGCGCGCGCGCGTGCGCAGGGTGCGCGACTTTGAGGTCATCGACGCGTTCCCCTTCGGGATCCAGTTCTCCTGGGAGCGGGACGGCGAGCAGACCACGACGGTGCTCTTTGAGCGCAACGGGCCCATCCCCGCGGCCAAGATGCTCACCTTCTTCCGGTGCGCAGCATGCTCAAGAGTGTGCTGCAGCGGCACAGGATCAGTGGTGTCTATGCCATCCGTCAGTGCCTGCGACCGCAGCCTGCTTGGCTCACTGTAAAGAGTCTGAACGGTTGTGTTCACACGGGGCGCGGCGTGCCTGCGGGAGGGCTGTCCGTGAGTGAGCCGCTCACAGGGCCTGCCAAGGCCGCCCGCGCTGCGCAGGAATCAGCAGTTCACGCTGACGGCCGCGTACACGGAGGACTCGCCGCTGCCGGCCGGCTGCGACCGCACGATCGGCACCTTCACCGTCGGCCCGCCGCCGCGCGTGCCGAGCGAGGGCGAGGCGAAGGCGAAGCTGAAGGTCAAGGTGCGCGGCCGGCGCGGCATGCCCAGGCCGCCGCGCGCCGCCCCGCGGCTGCCAGGCTGCGTGAGCGCGCATGCATCTGGCGTCGCGAGGCATGAGCAGGCTGCTGAGGCGTTCCCTGCCTCTGCATGCAGGATCGCAGAGAGCCAGTGTCGCTGCAGATCCTCTGCCTGCCATGCACACGAGCACAAGCACAGCTGAGGCCAGGCGGGTAGCCAGGGCACCTCACGTTTCCTTGCATACACTCAGTCCTGTCGTGGATCACCAGTCCGCCAGACCAGTCTGGCACCAGGATGCTCCGGCAGAGCTCTAATGTTGCTTTGCATCCAGGCATGAGCAGCCTGGAGGCGCGTGACTTGCGGCCGGGCTGCACGTGGGAGCGCGCCGCTGGCCAGCCGCCCAGCGCGCTAACAGCCGCGCCGCGCTGTGCGGCAGGTGCGGCTCAATCTGCACGGCGTCGTCAGCGTGGAGAACGCGCAGCAGGTCGAGGAGGAGGAGTACGAGGAGACTGTGAAGAAGGCGCCGGTCGCCGCCGCCGCCGCCAAGGCGCGCCCGCGGCGTCCGCGCGCTCTGCGACAAGGAGCTGCTTGTGCAGGCGCAGGGCTCGTCCGCTGGCACACAGCGACGTGAGTGCTGACCAGTGAAGCGCGGAGCCTGCCCTGCTCCTCCGCAAGGCTGGTGTCCCCCGCTAACGGCCAGCGAGCGCATGTGACTCTTGGTGGCAGGCTCGCATGGGGCGCCGCTGACGACACGTGGCTGGCCATGCAGGTGGCGGAGCCGCCCGCAGCGGATGCCGGGCCGGACGAGAACATGAGCGACGCGCATGCGGAGGCGGGCGCCGCGGGCGAGGCGGCGGCCAACGGCGCGCCCGGCGAGCCGGGCGTGGCGCCGCCGCCGGCGGGCGGCGCGGCGGACGGCGAGTCGCGGCCAATGGAGGCCGAGGTGGCGGCGGGCGCGGCGGCGGGGCCGGCGGCTGAGGAGGAGGTGGAGGTGGTGAAGAAGAAGCGGACGAAGAAGCTGGCGGTGCCCTACGCGGCCAAGACGGCCGGCCTGAGCGAGAAGGCGGTGCAGGTGCGGCCGGCGGCGGCGCTCGGTCCGCCGCGCTGGAGCGGCGCTGGCCGCTGATGCTTGCACCTGGGGCTTCGTGGCCTGATGGAGCTTGGGAGCACGGGCCCCCTTGACCCAGACTCAGCGGGACCGCACCCCGGGGTTGCAGCTCGGGAGTGCCGGTACATGCGCGATGGAGAGCGGGGAATTAAGTGGGCGCGCGGCTGCACGCGCGGCAGGAGCTGCACGAGAAGGAGTGCCAGATGGCGCTCCAGGACCGCGTGCAGGAGGAGACCAACGAGAAGAAGAATGCGCTGGAGGCATACATCTACTCGCTTCGGGGGAAGCTGGCTGAGCAGCTGGCGCCCTTTGCGAGCGAGTCCGAGCGCAGCAGCCTGAGCGAGCTGCTCGACAACCTGGAGGCGCGGACCGGCCTGTACCTGTGTACATCTTCATTCCTGGGTTGGTGCTGTGGGCTTTTGCAAGCTTGGCATGCAGCCTGATGCCCACTTCCAGACTGCAATGTTTGCGTTCCTGTAGGTTGTTTGTGCTTGGTACACCCACCAGGCCTTCTCACAGCAAGTGAAGTGTGTGCCTTTGCGACCTGGTGCCGCTGCATGCCTGAGCTGGCGGTCGAGCACAGGCCTGCAGCCGGCCGTCTGCAGCTGGCTGGAACAATTGCTGAGGCGGTGGCTCATGGACGCAGAACTGGCTGTACGACGAAGGCGAGGATGAGAGCAAGGGCGTGTACGCGGCCAAGCTCGAGCAGCTGCGCGGCGCCGGCGAGCCGGTCGCGCGGCGCGCGCTGGAGGCTGCCGCGCGGCCAGCCGCGGCGGCCTCGCTCGCGTCAACGACAGGGCGCCTGAAGGCCGCAGCGACCAGCAGTGATGCCAAGCTGGCGCATATCCCACAGGCCGACAAGGACCAGGCGTGCACCTCTGAGCCGCGCCAGGTGGCTTGTGACTGGGGCGGCGCGTGCGTTTTACTACATGGCGCTTACTTTGCGTTGCATGTGCTCTATTTGGGAGCGCTGGTCGCATCCCGCTGCTCGTATTTGACAGTGCTCAAGGCCAGGGACGGCCTGATATTAGATATCAGTAGTGCTGAAGAAGTCGACAAGTCCTGACAGAGCGCTGCATGCCGAGCACAGGTGGTGGCGGAGTGCGACAAGGCAAGCCACTGGCTTGCGGAGAAGTCGCAGGCGCAGGCCAGCCTGCGGCAGACAGACGACCCCTTGCTGACGGCGGAGGACATCCGCAAGCGCGAGAGCACCGTGCTGCGCTTCTGCGAGCCGCTGCTGTCAAAGCCGCCGCCGCCGCCCAAGGCGCGCCCCTGTCTGTCTGCATCCTGTGCCTCACTGTACCATGTGCTGGAGAGCAACGCACAGTTGTCTGTCTGTCACTGTGCGCTACCTGTCTGCTTGCATGCCACGTCTTGCGGAGGTGGTGACGTGTATAAGGAGCAGCACTTCTTGTGTTCTGCTCCTGACTGAGGAAGGTGCTGCAGGAGGAGAAGAAGGCGGAGGCGAAGCCGGAGGAGGCGGGAGAAGCCATGGACACAGAAGCGGGTGCGGCAGCGCCAGAGCCGATGGAGGCAGGCGAGGAGCATGCGGCGGGTGCAGGGCCGCAGCCGACGTCTGTCGAGGAGCCAATGGAGCAGTAGGAAGCGCGCCTGCGGAGAGTGGCTGACGGCTGCATGCCAGCCAAGAAATGCATGCGTGTATTGCTTTTGGTAGGCAGGACTGCTGCGGCTGGGGCGCTGCTCGTTTGGTAGGGCTTCCAGCGTTAGCTGGCGATAGCTGAGTGAAGGTTGCTTATAGCCTGTTGCACTGCGGCCTCCCCTGCATGTGGTGCTCGAGGAAAGACAGCGAGTGTGCCGCTTGTCAGTTGTGTTAACGTGTGTCTCGGGTGCTGCACCAGTGTCACGAACATTTGCCTCCCTTCATGCAGTGCCATGATGAGGGGGAGGGCTGCCCTTGCCCGAGCTAGGGTCTACACATTGCAAGTCATGGTGAAAGCATGAGAGCAGTGTTAGAAGAGAAGGCATGCATCAGCCACAGTACCTGACTGCATCACAGTTGCAATCACAGTAGCAGGTGAGGAGTACCTTTGTGAGGCCAATTAACACCCTTCTCAAGTCAGGCTGCCCTATCCTATGGCTTGAACGAGTACGTGCTAGACGTGGACAGGCAGCACAATGGCGAACTTGTCCTTCCTAGGTGTAGGTAAGCATGTTGCGTCTCCCCTGGCTGCTGCTCGAACGAGGTGACGGTCTGCTTTCTGCGCTGGCTCAACTACAGTCCAAGATGGTTTGCGCAGATGACAAGGAGGACACCAACCTCGACTTCTGCAAGGCTTTGATGGCAGAACAAAGGAGCATGGGAAACTTGCCGCACGATGCCAGTGTTGCGCTTGCTCCAGTGAAGGAGAAGCACCCCACCATGCCTGCAGGTCTTGCACACGCTTGTGCACTGTGAAGCACTTTCATACTAGCTGTGCTGTCTGTCACAACTAAGTATAGAACACTGCTTGCTTGCAGATGATGGCCAAGAGGAGGACATCTTCGCTCAGTTTACTGTTACTAAGGATGACGACGAACACCAGTCCCCTGTCGCCACCAAGAAGCTAGCCAAGCCAGCCACGAGCGCAGGTGAGCGCATTTCGAGCCAGGTGGAACATCACTGATGTTCCATTGGATGTTCAGCAGTGGCATATGCAGCAGGAGGAGCAAAACATCCATGCAGCTCTCTATCGTTTGCATGCACAGGGTCTCAGGACACAAGCGAGGCAGCACAAGACACGAGCGAGCCAGTGGATGGCTTGATGGCACTGGCACCACTGCCAGAGCTGGCGGGTAGCGCTGCATGCCAGCTGTCGCCGCACCTGCCTGGGACAGCCTTGCTACCAGAGCTGGCAGGCAGCCCCGCATGCCAGCAGTCGCCGCACCTGCATGGGACAGCCTCGCTGCCAAACCTGGCAGGTAGCCCCGCATGCCAGCAGTCGCCACACCTGACTGGGACAGCCTTGCTGCCAAGTCTGGCGGGTAGCCCTGCATGCCAGCAGTCGCTGCATCTGCCTGGGACAGCAAACTCATCACCCATGCACAGCGCAGACAGTGAGCCAGCTGACCAAGCAGACAGCGTAGGAGGCACTGCAAGCCTGGCTAGAGGTAATGCGATGGCTGGCGTGCCGAGCACAGTGCCAGATGATGCAGCGGGGTCCCCTGCAAATGACTGCGCACCTGGTGCCAGCAGCTGCCAGGGAATGCTGCAGGATGCTAGCGACGCAGCCGTGCCAGAGGTCATCTTGACCCTGCATGCCACTGCAACGTGCGCCGAGGACCAGCTAACCGACCATGGTGTGCTTGGTGAGGGAGGGGAGCAGGCGCCAGCAGGCGCCCCGCAGCATGCAGACCCAGAGCCTAGTGATGTCAGCATGGCGGCTGTAAACGCCGAGCAGCAGCATGAGGTGCTGGCAGATGGTGGAAACAAGGACGCACAAGTGCAGGAGCCTGCATCATGGACCAGCAGGGGCACAGACGCACCTGCAGCAACCCACAGAACGGCGCCGCATGACATGTCAGCAGCAGCAGCGCACATGATCACAACGGCTGTCACGCAAGCTGGGGCCGCGGCGATCGCAGACAAGGCAGCGCCTGGCGAGGAAGCAGCAGAAGCAGCTGCAGCAGCGACTGCAGGCGCGCAGAGCTCTGGCGCACAGGCAGAGGCACCACAAGCAGACGTGGACATGCGCCCTGCAAGCGCTGAGGAGGCCTTGCATGCGGACGACCCATGCCCCGAGCACATGCAGCTCGATGCCGCGACAGTGCCCAAGCCCATGCATGCGCCTGCAGCGAAGTCACCCTGGGCAGGCGGCAGCCCGCAGGTGGTGCTGCATGGCGGGCAAGGCATCCAGGGTGCAGTCATGCGCACGCCTGCGCATATGCACACACCCAAGGCGTACCCCGCGCAGCACACCGGCGGCCTGGCGTCGGCCGACAAGCGGGCTGCCGAGACCCTGCCTGAGCCAGGGCGTGCTGCCCTGAAGCCGGACGCAGTAGTCAGCTCCCGACCCGCTGGCGGATGGTTTGGCGGCAGCGCCTTCAAGAGCGCCGCTGCTCAGCCTGCGAGGGCAGCGACGTCTCGCCCCACCAGCCGGGTGGTTCCGCTACTGCAGCAAAGCACGCCTGCAGCAGCTTGCGCGGCTCACTCGCGGTCCGGCACGGCATCTCCTGCTCTTCGCACGCCTGCACAAGCGAGCCTTGGTGCGCGCCTGGGCGCAGCACCTGTGCCTGCTGTGGCTCGCCAGTCCGACACGCCGGGCAGCATGCCACCGCCAGCCAAGCGAGCAGCGGCCCACAGCATGGGCGGAGGAGGCAGCCGCCTTGCGCGCAGCACCATGGCCCCGCCTGCGCTGCCGGCCGCCAAGCCGCAGACGCACATGGGGCCGCCATCAGCAGACCGGCTGGGGAAGCTGCCCGCGGCAGCGGCCAGCACAGCACCGCCAGGTGGTCGGCCGCAGGGCAGCATGCCGCCGCCGCCGCCGCGCGAGCGTGCATCCGAGCAGGGGTATGCTGCAGGGCCCGCGGCTACGACGCGCAGCGAGAGCGCCGGGTCCCAGGCCACAGTCCTGCGCAGCAGCGGAGTCGCACCTGACATCAACGGAGGAGGCTGTCCTGCCTCGCTGGCCACCTCACATGCCAGGGACCTGGTGTCATGCAACAAACGGCTCCAGGAGGTGCACCCCAGCTCTCCTGCTCTCTGCATGCCTGCACCATTCATTCGTTCTGCATGTACCTTGCATGTTTGTGCATATGTGCCATGATGACAGCAAGCAGCTCTTGACGTCCATGTCTGTTGCATGAGCCTGTAAGAGGAATACTGCCTGACCCACCAGAACTCACAGCTCATCCTCACTGGTGTGCGCAGATGCTGCTGAGCATGCAGCAATGCAACGACGAGGCTTTGGCGCTGCGTGTGGCCATGGCGATCTCGGGCAACCGCCTTGCGCGCCTGGACAGCCCCATGGCCAGCAAAGCGCTTGACGACATAGCAGCCAAGACGCGAGCCGTCCTTCCTGAGGTGTAGCTGCAGGCAGGTGTAGCATATGACCATGTCAGTACGGGCTGCGCAGAGACCAGCTCATGACGCTGTAGTGACTGGGTATGCGGGGCATGCCCAGTGGGAATGATGCTGGCTGTTATCTGAAAAACATTCTGCACGCCTTGCTAATGGTCAGTTATCATGTACACGGTCAACGTGTGATGTCCGCCAGCTTGTATCCCACACACCTGAAGTGCAGGCGGCATCGTGTGATGTTTCAGGGACGCATGTACAATGCGAGCTGTCTGCACAGCAGTGCTAGATCGCTGTGTGCGGCACATGGTGTCATATAGAGCTTGTAAAGTGGAGCCGGACATGACAGTGGATGACAGTGCACTTGAGTCAGGAAGCATAGCTGCAAGGCTTATGGCATGCGCATTTCACACCAAAGCATTACATTGTTGGAGCAGCTGTCACGCAAGCCAGCATGAAACATAGTCCCACAGTCAGCTTAGCGGTGCATAGGGCACACCCTCCATGCGCACAATTTGTCACTTGGCCAGTACCCGGCAACAATGCCTCAGCTCAAAGCCGTTCAGCCTTACGGAGTCAGTGCAAACATTACGGGTTAAACGGTATTCTGGCTGTTCTGCTCTCATCGGCCTGCCGCTGACACACTAGTGACCTGTCCCGAGCCCTGCATGCGTTTCAAGGTGCCGGCCAGCCTGCAGCACCACCCACGCACATGTCAGCCACCGTGCTGCACATGGGCTTGCATTGGCGTCTCAGCATAGCGCGACACGCCTACGCGCTGGCCGGCAGGCAATGTCAGACACATCTGCACGAAGGAGCGCACCAGTCCAGCCCCTCATACAGGCCTTCGCCACGGATGGCCACGGCCGACTGCACATGCCACTTCCGACCCTTCAACTGCGACATGCCTAACGCCTCGCACACCTCTGCTGCCGACAGCGCGCCCTTCTGCGCGCTCACAAGCAGTGTCATCGCGCGGCTGCTGTCATATCCCTGGCAAGCTGAAACGACACCGCACGCGCGTAAGGCAAGAGCAGCGCACCATGTCCTGCTTGTTAGCAAAGACGAGGACAGCGCTGTGCCGCATGAGCGGGTCGTCAACAATAGCCTGCATTCCGGAGCAAGCGTACTCAGGCGAAGCGTGCGACGCAGTGCAGCGTGCAGTGCAGCGTGTGCACTGTGCGGTGCTTTGCGACACACGTAGCTATCTCAAGGTCGCCAAAGAATATGCAAGGGGTGCGTCACTGTGTGTCGCGGCCACAACACCCGCCTCCTGATGCAGCAGAGTGTGGTGTATGTCGAGGGGCGGCCACATGTCCAGGCCAGCGCCGGCCCCGCGCCTTGAACTCGCTCGCGGCTTTGCTCACGCGCTCGCGGTCCTGGCTGTCAACGACATAGATCAGGCCGTCTGTGTTGTTGAAGTAGTGGCGCCACAGCGGCCGCAGCTTCTCCTGGCCGCCCACGTCCCAGACGGTGAAGAGCACGTTCTTGTACTGCACCTTCTCCACGTTGAAGCCTGCGCGGCCGGCGCGCCGCTGGGCTGGCGCCGTGCGGGGCAGGGGCAGCAGGGCTGGCGCAGCCAGTGATCTCAGCTGGGGCCCGCGTGCGGGGCGCATTGGCGCACCGATGGTGGGCACGGTGCTCAAGATCTCGCCTATGTGCAGTTTGTAAAGGATGGTCGTCTTCCCCGCAGCGTCCAGGCCAAGCATAACCACCTGCACGACACCGGCCGCACTCGGCAGCTGCCAAGTGCGCGGCGGAGCTGCCGGGGGGCCGCAGGTGGGCGTCGGCAGCAGCGGCGCACCCGCATTTCCCTGTTGCCAAAGAGCTTGTCCATCAGTTTGCGCATCGAGTTGCCCATGACGGGCAGCCCGCCCGGGAGAGGCCGGTCCCCTTTCTACAGCGGCAGCGCAAGCGCTACTGCGCAGCTCACTCGCCCGCAGTGCTGCTCTTGCGGGTCGCAGACGCCTGTCTCAGGGGCAGAGCAAGTACGCAGGCGTGCTGCGCTTTCTGCTGCTTGCTGCTCCGACGCAGGGGCTCACGTAACGCGTTCGCTGGAAATTGCCTTACTCTTTGCTGAAGCTCCTGGGTGTACAGCGACACTGCTTAGCAGGAGGAAAGCTTGTGGGGGAGCAGGCCTAGGGTAGGGCCGGGCTGCGGTTGCGCGCCTGCAGACTCGGGACCAGGCAGGGAGAGTATGGGAGGGCGCAGGTGACTGCAGCCTGGGCTTGCTGCGCTGCGCCCGCGATGCTGCGCGGCGGCGAGCGCGATCGCAGGGGCGGTCGGGACGCGCAGCATGTGGACGGGGCGGCCCATGGTGCCGGGGCGCAGTACAGCCATGCGCTGGGCCAGGGAGCGCAGTACCCTCTGCACACTTTCCAGCGCGGCGACTTGCTCCTCGCACGTAATGTGAACCGTGCTGAGCGGTACTGGCCGGTGCGCCGCAACGGTGCAACGTGTACACCTCTGTTTCAGTGCAGCTGGCGCTGTCCGGCGTGCTGTGCTCACTGTGGAGTGCGCCGAACGAAGGCGGTCGCTGTGGACCCTGCCCGGGATGCGCCGGAGCGTGTCCGCCGTATCAGCCAGCCGGGCAGGCTCTGCGTCATGTTCTACGGACCGGCAGCAAATAAGGCGCGCTGGACGCTGCGTGCTGCAAGCACGCTCTCATTTTGCCCGGCTGGCCGCCCGGGTGGGAAGCCAGCCTGACTAGAAGCCAGGCGGCCCACTTGTGCACTAAAGACGCTGCCAACATCTGCTTGCACTAGGCGTCTGCTTACCGCTGCGGATCTGCCTGTCTGGCTCGCTCCGTCGCGGGTGGGGCAGCTGTGCCCTGCCCCTCGCTCCTCCGGCAAGGCGGCTGCTCCATGTGGGCCCTCGCGCGCGCGGTGCTGCGTGCTGACCGCAGGGGCCGCGGCGCGCAGCTGGGCCGGCGGGACTTCTGCTGGGCGGGCGACGTGCTGCCGCTGCGGGAGCAGCTGGAGGAGCTGCGGGTGCGCGCCCCACTCGCCTGGCCAGCGCAGGGCAGCAGGGCGGGGCGCCTGGCCCCGGCCCTGCTGCCGCGCGAACGGCCCGCCCGGTGCAGCCCTGCCTCGCTCTCCGAGCTGGCTCGACAGGCGGCGCGCCGCTGACCGGGGCTGGAGCAGCGGTGGCCTCTCGCGGCACCTGCACACGGCCTGCACCGCGGCAGCGCGCAGCCCCTGCCTCTGGAGCCCGCAGCGTTACCCATATCTCGCTGCGGGGGCAGAGTCACCGGAGGCGGCCGTGCGACCCGGCGTTCGAGGATGCTGTGCGTGAGGCGCGCCGCCCCCGCGCGAGCTGTGGCTGTGCGAGCGCGGGCGGCTCGCGTGGGTTTCGCACCCGAACTGGCGCACGTGAACAGCCTGCATACCCGGCGCCTGCGACACCCTTTTGCTCGGCCGCACGCCGTGCGTCGCGCGCAGCTGATCAGTGCACCTCCCTTGGCGTGTGACTCAACGTCCTGGAGTGCGCGCCTGTGAGCGGTGCGGCGGGCGGCCCGCAGGCGCTGCTGGTGGAGCGCGGGCGGGCGCACCCACTGGAGGGCGCGCCCGCCGAGGATGCGGACATGGGCGCGGACATGGAGGATGAGGAGGAGGACGAGGAGGAGGTGGGCGGCCGTCCCGGCGCCCCACCCGCACCCCAGCGAGCTGCATGCGGGCCGGCCTTGTGCGCAGTTCTGCGCAGCTCTGGTTGCGGTCACGCGGCTGGGCGCTGCACGCTTGTGCGGCCGGGCAGCGGCGCGCCGGCGCGTGCGCTTCGTCTCGCACCCGCCCAGGCGCATGGCGCTGGGCAGGCGCGCGGGGCTGCTGCGGCGCCAGGGAGTGTGCGTCACTACAGTGTACTGTCGTGTCGCGATAAACAGACTTGCTCGCGCATGGGGCTGAGGACTCGTATGCGCATGACTTCGCCAAGGAACGATCGTGGCTGATGGCGCCTGCTGGCGCGCAGGCGCCGGCGCCGTGCACGTCTTGCGACGCGGCGCGCAGCGACTGGGAGATCCGCCACAGCGATGCCTTTGCCGGGCGCTGCACGCGGTGCCAGCGGCTGTATGAGAAGGGCAACTACTGCCCCGTCTGCGACCAGGCGCGCTGCGATGCTGTCCGGGGCCGTGGCTGCTGCAGCGCTGGCAGCAGCGAGTTGCACTGATCTGCACTGAGCGCCCACTGGTCAGCCTGCCACAGCACCGCATCGACGGGCAAGCTCAGGCTTTGCCCCTCGTCATGCTCGTCGAAGCCGTGCGGCCATGCGTGCCTGCTGGGCCCACGGGCGAAGCAGCAGCGGGTGACGGGCCGCCTGGGCGGGGGCGCAGGTCTGGCAGATGAGCGACCGCAACATGGTCGGCTGCGACTCGTGCGACTTCTGGGTGCACGACCACTGCGACCCGCGCGCCGCGCTCGCGCTCGCGGCCGGCTCGGAGGACGTGCCGTACCAGTGCCCGCGCTGCGCGGGCGCGGCCGGCGAGCCGTGGGGCGCCGGCGACGCGCCGCGCGGCGAGTGGGGCCCGGGCGCGCAGGCGCAGCTGGCCAAGCTGCGCGAGGTGCGCCAGGCGCTGCGCGAGGCGGAGCCGCGGCGGCCGCGCACCAGCTTCCAGCTGTTCGTCATGGACGTGCACCGGTGCGCGCGCGCCGCCCGGCGGCCGGGGCGCGTGCGGGGAGCGGCCGGGCTCGTGCAGTTTGCGCTGTTTGTTGGGCGGCGGCAGCCTCGGAGTGACAAGGTGGGTGTGCACCGCTGGCTGTCTGCGGTGAAGGTGGGCCAGGCTGCGGCTGCCCGCTGCACACTGGCGCAGCGCGCGCCGCGGCTGGCCTGGCCTCCTGAGCCCGCTGCTGGAGATACGCGTCTGCAGCACGCGCACAGGCATTCACAGAGCGCGCCGTTATAAGGGCGGAACGCGCGCGCCCAGGGGAAGCGGGGGTGCAGGCGCAACGATGGGTTCATCTCGAGGGTAAAAATGCGATATGAATAGGGGTTAGGGCGATGGTCAGGCGGCCGGGCGCGCGCGCGCAGGGTGCACGGCGCGCGCATGGCGCAGTACACGCCGGACGAGGTGGCGCACAAGGTGCGCGAGGCGTGGCGCGCGATGGCGCCCGAGCGCGCGGCGCCCTACGAGGCCGCCGCCGCCAAGGAGCGCGACGCGTGGGAGGCCGCGCGGCGTGCGTACGCGGGCCTGCAGCAGACCTACCAGCAGCTGCACATGGGCGCGCAGCAGTCGGGTGCGTGCGCGCGTGCGCGCGAGCCCCCGGCTTCGGAGTGCGGCCGGTGTGTTCGGGCGGACGCGCCGGCTGGCAGCAGCTGCGCTGCCGTGCAGATGCGTATGGTATTTGTCCACGTGCACAAGCGCAGAGGTATGCAAGCATGCATGAAGCTGTCACAGTGAAGCGCCAGGCAGGGAGGGATGGGTCTGGGACAGGCCTGATGCTGGGTGCAAATCGCACATGCGGAGCGCGAGGGAGCGACGCGGGCGCCCTGGGTGTGCGGCAGGCCTCATAGACGCGGAGGGCGTGATCCAGCCGCCGCCGCCACCGCAGAGGCGCGCGCCGCCGCCGCTGCCGCCGCGCAGCGCGGCGGGCAGCGACGGCGGCAGCCGCGGGCGCAGCGCCGCCACGAGCGAGGAGGGGCGCGGCTACTCCGGCGGCTGCCGCGTGGGTGCGCGGCCCATGCCGGCAGCGCCCGCCTGCGCTGCGGCAAGCGTGAGGACAGGGGGATACTGCTCGCTATCATTGCGTTGGCGGCCTGTGCTTGTTGGCCATTCAGCCAGCCTGAGGGGTCGAGCGAGCGATGGAGGCTGCGCCCCGCTTAGGGAGCGGGCGCTGCTGAGCGGCAGGTGACCGCTCTGGAAGCCTGCATTGTGTGCTATAGCAGGCGCGGGGTGCGCCCGCCTCCGCGCCCCGGCAGGGCCAGCCGCGCCGGCTCGCAGCGTGGCGGCGTGGGCGCAGGCGCGCGCAGGCTGAGCTCCCTGCGCTGCGCGGCAGGCTCCCGCGGCCGCCTGAGCGGCCGCAAGCGCGCCGCCGCGTCCGACTGGTCCTCCGACGACGATGACAGCCCGCCGCCGCCCGTCCGCAGGAATCACGCCAAAGCCAAGCGCGGCGGCGGCGGCAGCGGCGGCGGCGGCGGGGGCGCGCGTGCAGCGGCGCTGTCCGGCGAGGACTTTGACGAGGATGGCGTGGAGGTGCGCGAAGGGGCGGGGCGCCAGGGCTTGCGGCGTGCAGCCGAGGGCGGGCGGGCGCCCAGGCCCGATGCCGGATGCTTGCCTGCTGGATCACAGGCGCCGTGCTCCACAGCGGCAGAGACTGCCCCGAATCCAGCACAGCGCACACCTTGTGCGCGTGGAGCTCATGCCAGCCAGGCAGCGAGGCGTCCGCCCGCCCGCACGAAAGTGCCAGCTACAAACAGGACGTGGCACGTCCCAGGCGTCGTCCCCTCTCTCCTGGGCAGCGCGTCGCGGCCGCACCCTGAGGCGCGCAAGCGCACGCGCAGCTGCCCGTGGTGTGCGGCGACAAGCGCGGCACCTTCCTGCTGGGCCGCCAGCGCGTGCTGTGCGCCTGCGCCGAGTGCGCGGCGCGGCCGCCGGGCGGGCGCGAGCTGACGTGCACGCAGTTCGAGGCGCACGCGGGCGCCGGCGCGGCCAAGAAGTGGAAGTCGTCCATGCGCATCCGCCCCGGCGGCGCGCCCGAGGTGCCCGCAGGCGCGCGCCCGACGCGCCCGCCGACGCGCGCGCCTGCGCGCTGCGCCCGCGCGGTCCGGCCGCGGCCGCTCTGGCGCCGCCGCCCTGCCTGGCGAGCGCTGCCGGGGCTGGGTGGGGCGGGCCGCCGCAGGGGCAGCTTGGCCTGCTGGGGCGCGAGACGAGTGTGAGGGCGAGCGGTGAGGGCGTGGGCGGCGGCAGGCGGCTCGGGCATGCCCATCGGCAAGTGGCTGGACATGCGCGGGCTGGACGTGCGCGGCGCGCGCGGGCCCGGCAGCGGCGCGGGCGCGGGCGTGGTGGCGACGGGCGCGCCGCGGCCGCCGGCGGCGGCCGCCGCCGCGGCCGTCGCGCGCGCGGCGCGCGAGGAGAAGGCGGCGGCGGCGGCCGCGGCCGCCAACGGCGGCGTGCCGTATGAGCCGTGGCTGAACATGGCGCGCGGGGACTTTCAGCCCGTGAAGGCGCGCCCGCCGTCCCGCTCGCGCCAGCGCCGCGCAGCCGCGCTTGCAGGCCACACGTGGGCGGGCGACACCCGCTCAAGCAGGAGCCGCCCGTCGTGCCCGGGTGCGTAAGTGCGGCTCATTGGAAGCAGGCGTCTGCGGGTGGCGGCAGCCTGCCGCCTGCTGCTGCACGCAGGCGTGCTGCTTTTGCAGCGTGCGCCTGGTCCGCGCGCATGTCGCCTCTGGTCTGCTCGGCGTGAGTCCGGCAGGCACGGCGTCCGAGTGGGCAGAGCACTGTGCGCGTGCGTCGGCACAGCGCGGCCGCCCTGCGGTGACCGCGGCGGGGGCAGCAGGTGCGCTGGGCGGGCGACCGCTGCAGCGTGTGCGACAGCGATGTGGACTTTGACACCGACCAGCTGGTCAGCTGCGACGCGTGCGGCGTGACCGTGCACCAGAGCTGCTACGGCGTGGCCGAGCTGCCCGGCGTGGACGACATGTGGCTCTGCCGCGCCTGCGAGCTCAAGGCGCGCCCCGCGGGCCCTCCGCCCTTAGCTTCATAGCTTCATTGTGGGGCCCAGGCAAGCAGCCCGGTCCGCTCCGCTCTTTGTTGCTGTTCACGGCGGCCATACCTGCGAGCGGCTCTCATGGGGGCGCGCTGGCGCGCGTGCCCGGGCGCGGCACAAAAGGCTGGCGCGGGTCGGCAGGGAGGGCGGACATGCACGCGCAGCAAACCAGGAGGCGGCTGCAGCGTGCCGGGCGGGCGCAGGGAGGGCAGGTTGCACACGCAGCAGGGCCAAGCTGCGCCCTACGCCAGTGATGTGCGCGCGCAGGAGGAGGGCGCGCCGCCGCCGCAGTGCTGCCTGTGCCCCGTGAGCGGCGGCGCGCTGAAGCCGGCCGAGGGCGACGGCCTGTGGTGCCACGTGACGTGCATGCAGTGGGTGCCCGAGGTCACCGTGGGCGACACGGGCACCATGGAGCCCGTGCTGCACGTGCGCTCCATCGTGCGCGATCGCTGGGAGCTCATGTGCTGCTTCTGCAAGTGCGCGCCCCCCGCCCGCCGGCCCTGCCCGGCGCGCCCGTGCCGGGCAGCTGCTCTTGCCCTGCTCAGCCGCGCGCGCGCTGCATTGCAGGGCCGCAGGCGCTGCATGCGTTTTGCGTGGAGACTACGCAGTATGCGCACCCTGGCCCGCGCGGAGCCGGCAGCGGTGACAGCGGCGGCAGGGCCTGTGTTGCGTGTAGGAGGTTGACACACATGACAGGGAGGCTCGGCCGCGCCTGGTCGGGCGCCTGCCGCCTGGCCTGACGGCGGGCCGTGTGCGCGCGCAGGCAGCGCGTGGGCGCCAAGATCCAGTGCACGTCCTGCTACACGGCCTACCACCCGCTGTGCGCGCGCATCGCGGGCATGAAGATGGAGATTGTGGACAGCACTGATGGCCGCGACGGGCCCGACGCGCCCGTGCGCCCTGCCTCCCCGGGGGCCGCGCCATGCGTGCCTTCTCCGAGCGCGCATGGCAGCAAGGACTCTGGCTTTCCTGGGGCGTCTGCACGGCAGGGCCCTGCCCCAGACCCGGCCGCCCGCGCCGAGGCTGCGGCGCCGCCCGCGCAGGCCCGGGCGCCGCGCTCAGCAGGCGGCGCGCGTGCGCGCAGGTGCGCATGGTCAGCTACTGCCCGCGGCACTGCGCCGCGCGCCCGGAGCTGAGCGGCGTGGCCGCGCTGGCGCCCGAGGACGCGGCCGCCGCGGCCGGCGACGACGGCAACGGCCTCTGGAACGCACAGCCCTTCCGCCCGCCGCCCGCCGTGCCCGCGCCGCTCTGCGCCGCCGGCTGCGCGCGCGCGCAGCCGCTGGAGGCGCGCCCGGCGCCCGGCGCGGCTCGCGCGCAAACACCGCTGACCCTGTCTGTGCACACCCAGCTGCCACACGGGCTGAAAAGGCCCGGGAGCCTCTGCGGAAGCGGCTGGACAGCTCCCCATCTGCCATGCTGGCTGCTGAGCCGGTCAAAGGGGACACAGGACGGGATCAAGGAGGGATGTGCAGTGTGCTGCAGCCTCACGACCTACGTCGGACCCAACACAGCAAATTCTCCCTGCCACTTTCTCCGCGCGGCCGCCTCCCGCCCCCGACATCTTAGCGCCACAGCCTACACACGCGCGCGCGCGCGCAGGAGGGCTGGGAGCGCGCGTCGCACGGCACCGGCGTCGGCTTCTCCTCGCGCGCGGGGTTCTGGATCCCGGCGCGGCCGGCGCCGGCGCCGGAGCGCGCCGCCGCCGGCGCCGCGGCGGACGCCGCCGGCAAGGGCGGCAAGCGCGTGCTGTCGCGCGGCGCACGGCGCCTGCTCGGGCGCGCCGGCGAGGCCGGCGGCGGCAGCGGCGGCGAGGGCGGCGCGATCGACATCAGCATCGTCGAGCCGGAGGTGCGCTCTCCCTGCATCCCGGCCGGCGGGGGATGGTCGTCCGCGCGCGCTCTGCATATCTTGTGTTTGGGGTGTGGTCCAGTCTGCCGTGCTCACACGCCCGGCCCTGTGGGCCGTCATTCCGGGCCGCGCACGCCGCCTCCAGAGGATCACCACCTGTGTCCTGGCTCGATCCCGTGGGCCGGCCTGGGGCTGCCGAACGCGAGCCCCGCATGCAGCGCTGGGGCGCGCCGAGCGAGCCAGGGTGTTCCCCCGGCTCGCTCGGGAGGCCCACACTGCGCCTGTGGCCCAGCCCGCGCCGGCGCGCGCAGTGCGTGGCGCTCGTGCCGCTGGGCCCGGGCGTGCCCGAGGAGCTGCCGGTGGTGTGCGCGGGGCGGCGCGGCGTGCTGGCCGTGCGTACGCAGCGCGTCGCGTACGCGGGCGGCGAGGTCAGCGCGAGCCGCTTCGAGCTGCTGTGCGGCCGCGGCGACGCCAAGAAGTGGAAGACCAGCATCTGGCTGGCCGGCCCGGACGGCCAGCAGGAGACGGCGCGCCCCCGCTCGTGCGGCGCCGCGTGCTGCGCTCGGGGGCGCGCGCCTGTCAGGCCGCGGCTCCTGGGGGCGCTGGTCGCTAGCCGGCCGGCAGGGCGCCGGGCGGTGGCGAGCCAGTCCCGTGCCATGGCTGGCCGCGCTGTGGGGGCGCGCACGGGGCATGCAAGCTCTCATGGCGGGGAGCTGGCCGCACTCATGCCAAATTCAGCCTCGCAGGCCTGCACATGCGCCGCATATCCCCATGCTGGGAGCCTGCAAGCGCGGCGGAGCCAGGCCCTGGCTGGCCTGCTGCATGCGGTGCGAACGCAGCGGCCGGCCGGCGGGCGTGCCTCGGGGTGGCGGGCGTGCCTCGGGGTGGCTGGCCTACAAGCGCGCCCGAGCGCGTGCGGGGGCATGCGCGCAGGTCATGCAGGACTGGCTGGCCGAGCGCAAGCTGGACCGCAAGGCGCTCGCCGCGCTGGCCGCCAACGTGGCGGCCGTGGAGGCGTACGCGGACCACGTCAAGCGCGAGGTGCTGCCGCCGCCCGCTGCGGCGGCCCTGCGCGCGCCCTCGCGCGCGCACCAATGAAGACGTCGGGCTGCCTGCTGCAGTGTCTCAAGCGCAGCTGCTTTGCGCACGGCCCTCTTCGCGCCTGCGAAAGCTTACACACACACTCGGGCTCGTGTGACTGCCGCTTGCATGAGCAGCTGGGGTGGCTGGGGAGTGTCTTGGTGCACTTGTGCGAGCGGCCAGACTTTCACAAAGCTTCCCCCGAGGCGCCTTGGCGCGCCGCGCAGGTCGCCGCCACTGTCGACGACCTGGTGGACGCCGTTGCCTGCGCCTGCGGCCCCGAGCTTGCCGCGGCCGAGGCCGGCCCCGCGCCGGCGGCGGCCGGCGGCGGCGACCCGAGCCGCGGCGCGGGGGACGCCACCTGCTCGAGTCTGCAGGCGCTGGGCAGGCAGCGCGGGAGCGAGGAAGCCGGCGCGAGCGCGGACGGGGAGCCAGACGCGGGCGGCGCCGCCGGCAGCGGCTGGGGCGCCAACGCGAGGGCCGCTGCGCAGAACGGCGGCGGCGGCCACCCGCCCGGCGGCAGCGGGCGCAGCGTCGGCGAGGCGGCGGCGGCCGGCGATGGCAGCGGCGGCGGCGGCGGGCGGCCGGTGGCCGCGCCGGCGCGGTCAGCCGCGGCGCAGGGGCCGGCGGCGTCTGGGGCCTGCGCCCGGGCGGGGCTTGGCAGCGCCTTCCTGGACCTCGACGGCCGGGGAGGCGACCCCCCGCGCCGCTGGGTGCTGCCCAGCGACGAGGATGAGTACGCTAACGGCGGCGGCGGCGGCGGCGCGCCCAGCGCAGGCGCGGCAGCGCACCCTGGGAGCGCTGGCCAGACGGGCGGCAGAGCACCCGGCCGACCGGCGCCCGCCGGCGCGGCCGGGCCGGCCCCGTCCGCAGCGGAGGGCGCGGCAGGAGGGGACGGCCCGGCGCGGGGCGGCCCAGCCGAGCCCGCGGCGCGGCCCGGCGCCGACGTGCCGCCGCCGTGGCAGCCGGTGGCCGCCACGCCGGCCATGGAGCTGCGGCGGCGGCGCGAGCGGGAGGCGGACAGCAGCGGCAAGCGCGGCGCGCCGGGCGGCGGCGGCTCGGTCAAGGTAGAACCTGGGGTGGGGCACGGGCGCGGCGGCGGCGGCGGCGGCGGGCGCGGGCACGGCGCCGCGCAGCGGCCGTCCGCGGCGCCCGACGTCAAGCCCGCCCTGGGTGCGTTCTCGGCCAGATGTGTCGTACGAGTGCCTCCAGGTGTTGCTCTGCGTGCCCAGAGTGCGCCTGTCGAGCCGGCGGTGCACCGCGCACTGGCGCCCACCTGGCTCAGCTCTGTGCTTCTCAGTGCTTCTCAGGGCCAGCGGCGGCAGGGGGCGCCGCATGTAGCTAGGCCCCCAGGCCGAGCCCGGCGCGCGCGCAGGCCTGGAGGAGGAGCTGCGCCGGCGCATGACCAGCGCGCGCGAGGCCGCCGACGAGGACGCGCCGGCCTGCGAGCCCGGCCCCGGCGGGCGCGCGCCGGGCGCTGCGCCGCCCGGGCGCGGCGCCGCGGCTGTCGGCTGCCGCGTGCGCGTGGAGTGGCCGGAGGATGCGGACTGGTACGAGGCGGTCGTGCGCGCGTACAGCGCCGCATCCGGGCGACACAACCTGTGGTACCCCTTCGACGAGCAGGCGCGCGCCCCACCGGGCGGGCGCCGCCCGCCGGGGCGGGCCGCTGTGTGCCTGGCTCGGGGCGCTCTCGGGGTTCTCGGCCGCCCGCGCGGGCCGGGCTGCTGACTGGGGCGCAGGGGGGTGCGCCAGGCGCGCGGCGCGGCTCGGGCGCGCATCCTCGCGCGCCCGCCGTGCGTTGCTCCCCAGGCGTGCAGGACATCCCCGCCCGCCGGAGCGTAGCATGGCGTGGAGGCACGCGGCGGTGAGGTGACTAAGCGCGCAGGCCGAGTGGCTGGACCTGGGCGCGGAGGAAGCCGCCGGGCGCGTCGTGTGGCTGAGCGACGCGGACGCCGTGCAGCCATCGGGCGCCGAGGCGGCCGCCGCGCGCGCGGCCGCGGAGGGCCGCGCGGCCGCGGGCGGCGGGCCCGCGGGCGCCGCTGCGGTCGGCTGGCGCGTGGGCATCTGGTGGCGCGACGACCAGTGCTTCTACTACGGCCGCGTCGACGCGCACAGCGCCGACACAGGTGCGCGGGGGCGCGCGGGCGGCACGGGGCACGCGCTGCATGCCGGTGCGCATGTGTCATGGGGCAGCGGCGCGTGTGCACGCTAGTGAGACAGTCCTCCTGTGCGGCGCTGGAGCGGGCGCTGTTCAGGCGTCGCTCGTATGCGTCAGTTTCCAGCCTCATATGCCTGCCCTCCTGCGGTCCGCTTTGTTCTGGGGTGGCGTGTTGACAGGCCGCAAATAAAGGAGCGTGAGTCAACAGGCTGAGCCAAGTGTTTAAACCATCTGCGCCATTGCATGCCAACGCGGACGCCTCGATGCCGCTGCTGCCGCGCGGACGGCAGCCCCCGAAGGCGCGTGCCGCGCGCACGCGCGCAGGCCAGCACCTGGTGCACTACGAGGACGGCGTGGAGGAGTGGCTGGACTTCGCCAAAGAGCGCGTCGACTGGGAGAGCGCGCCCGACCTGGCGCCGGCGGCCCCGGGCGACGACGTGCCCGCGGAGGCTGGCGCGCCGGACGCCGCGGCGCCCCGCCCCGCCGGGCGCGCGTCCCAGGAGCCGGCGCAGCCCGCGAGGCGAGCGCTGGAGGCCGGCACGCCCGCGGCGGACTCCGACGTCGCGGACGGCGCCGGCGCCGCCGAGGACGAGGCGCCGGGCGCGGCCGGCGGCGCGCCCGCGCAGCGCGAGCCGCGCCGGTCGGACGGCCCGGCGGCGGTCGCCGTGTGCTGCAACGGCCTGCGCGGCGCGCTGGACGCGCTGCGGCTGGTGATCACGCTGGAGGGCGGCAAGCGCGTGTCGCCGACCGAGTTCGAGCGCCTGGCCGGCAAGGCCGCGTCCAAGAAGTGGAAGGCCTCGTTGCGCGTGGACAAGGCGCGCGCCCGCCGCCGAAGCTCTGCCCTAAACCTAGTCCTACCCTACCGCAGCCCGCCTGAGCGCCTGCACAGCTTCTTCAGGCTGCTCTGTCGGCCGCCCCGCGCCCTGCCTGTGGCCGCGTCGGCATGGCTGCGACCGCGGCTGGCGCCCGTCGAGCGAGCCCTGCCTGCCAGGCCGCCCTGCCACCATGGGAGCGGGTCCGAGCGCTGGCCGCCGTGCTGCAACGTGGCCCGGCTGCCGAGCACGTCCAATGCGGCGCTGCGGAGGCGCGTGCAAGGCATGCGTTTGGCGTTATAATCCCGCGTGCGCGCGCGCGCGCAGGGCAACGGCGTGCCGGGGCGCATGGTCGGCGACTGGCTGATCGACGCGGGGCTGGACACGCCCAAGGCGCCGCGCAGCAAGGCGCCCTCGCTCAACGCGCTGCGGCGCCGGCAGGGCACGCTCATGCGCGCCAGCGACGGCGGGCGCCCGGGGCAGCCGGGCGGGCCTGACGGCAAGCCGGTGCGGGGCGCGCGCCGAGCTGCGGCGCGCCTGGGTTGCGTGTCCTTGTGGCTGCGAGCTGGCCGCCTGCGGCAGAGTGCGTGTGGGGTCTGTCGCCTGGGCGCGCCACCGTCGCCGGGCCGTTGGCGTCTGACACCTGGTGCACTCATGCTGCCGACAGGCTTCAGACAGGCCAGGCTGTGCTTTTCCAAGGGGCTTGAAAGCTACTGACGTTGGCTGGTCAGCCCCCGGACGGCTGTTCATCCATGGCTGGCAGCGCGCTGACGAGGCGCGGGCGCCTGCCGGGCAGGGCCACCGCGAGGGCTGCCTGTGCGTCATCTGCAAGCAGGCGCGCCGCTCCGGGCGCCTGTGGGCCGGCATGGGCGCCGGCGGCGGCGCGGTCTGGGCGCCCACGGGCGGCGGGCGCCGCGGCGGGCCGCAGCTGCGCATCGGCAAGCGCGCGTTCGTGCGCGCCTGCCCGCAGGTCCTGGGCGGACCGCTGCAGGGCCTGGTGCGCTGGCCCGAGGCTGTCAGGGCTCCGTGCTCGATGGGGGCTGCGCGATGCGATGGACAGTGTGCCGAACAGTGTGACCCCATGCAGCCGACACCAAGGCTGCCTGCTTGCATACCGCTCAGGCCTCTCGAGTGCTCTGCTCCGCGTTGCATGCAGGCATGATACTGAGACTGACCACCGTGCTGCGGCAGCTGTGGAAGCTGCCACCGGTGCGCGTCTGGGCGCCCGGGGACTTTGCCGCCGCGCGCGCGCCACTGTCAGCCGCTGCAGAGGCCAACGGCCAGCCGGCCGCGCGGCTCGAGGCAGCCGCCAGCGGCGACGCAGACGACGGCGACGGCGGGATGTGCGACGGCGGCGGTGGCGGCCTCATGGTCGCGGGCGGCGGCGGGAGCACTGGCTCGGGGGGCAGCAGCGGTGGCGACGGCGGCGTCGAGGGCAGCGGCGCCGGCGGCGGCCCAGCCGGCGTGCTCGCAGACGGCGGCGGCGGCGGCGGCGGCGGTAAGGGCGTGGCCGGGCGCGAGCGCAAAGGCCTGACCGCTAAGGAGCGCCTGGCGCAGTGCCGGGCGACCGAGCCGGCGCGCATAACATTTGGCAAGGTGCGCGTATTGCCCCCCGCCAGCTGCACAGTTGAATCAGGGGAAGGAACGCTTCACAGTTGAAGTTAGCGTGATGCAAAGATGGCCCAATTATTTTACAAAGTCAAACCCTCCTAGTCCACAATATGGGTTTTTCAAGCCGCGCACAAAGAGCGCTCCTGCACCAAGATTGGCATGGGGTCGCCACACGTCGCTGTTCAGAGCCTATGCGCTTCCGGCACGGCACGGCACAATGCGCAGCAAGTGCTGCCTCGGACGGGTCAACGAGCGGGGCCCAACCGTGGGCGGCACGCGCGCAGTCGGGCATCCACGGCTGGGGCCTGTTTGCGCGCGCGGCCATGGCGCAGGACAGCATGGTCATCGAGTACCGCGGCGAACTGGTGCGCCGCGCGACCGCGGACGCGCGCGAGCGGCGCTACCGCGCGCTTGGGCGCGACTGCTACCTGTTCAACCTGAACGAGCACACCGTGATCGACGCCACGCTCGCCGGCACGATCGGCCGCTTCACGGTGCGCGCCGCCGGCACGCAGCGCCCCGGCCGCAACCTGCGCCGGCAGCTGCGCGCTGCTGATTGGTCTGCCACGCACTCTGTGAGAGTTCCGTGACCCTGTGGGAGCTCGGAGCGCGCATGCTTCGCTGTGCTGTCCAGGAGCGGCCCGCGCCGGCAGCTCCTGCCCATGTGGCGCGTCCGCCTTCCTGCAGCCAGCGGCCGCGTGCAGGGGGTTCTAAAGCTCTAGCGCGCCGCGCGCAGAACCACTGCTGCGCGCCGTCCATGTACACGCGCGTGCTGGACGTGGACGGCGCGCCGCGCCTGGCCTTCTTCGCGCGCACCGACATCCGCCCCGGGCAGGCGCGGCCCCGCCCGGCGCCCTCTGTTTCTCAACCCTTACATGTCAGCATGGTGGTGCAAAGAGGGCCCTTGCAAGCGGCAGTCGTGGGGCTGAGGGCCAACTGGACAAAAACTTGTGCGGCGCAGGAGCTGACCTACGACTACCGCTTCAAGGAGGAGGCGGGCGAGGACAAGCTGCCCTGTGGCTGCGGCGCGCCCTCCTGCCGCGGCTACCTCAACTGAGCGCGCCCCCCGGCAGCGTGCAGCCGCGACGCAGGGCGTGCCCTCTGCGGCCGCCGTGCGCGGGAGGGAGGGTGGGTGCACTGGAAGGGGCGGGGCCGCATCGGGCCTGCCGCATGTCGGCGCGCGCGTGCGCTTGTGCCAGCGCCAGCGGAGCTCGGTGTTATCTGGGTGGGTCTAGGAGGGTAGGCGAGAATTTGAGGCTGCGTGCTGCCGGCCGCGTGTCACTGCACTGTGTGCTGTATGCTTAAGGGTTGATTGATCCTTTCAGCGGCTAGGGCCTGGCTTCTGAGGCGTCCTCCCTCATGTATAGGGTTCTGCAGCAGTGCCTCGAAGTGGTGCAGCAGTGGGAGCCAGCGGGTATGGGGTCGGTGTGGGGACAGCTGCGGGGGCGGACACGCGCAGCGGAACAAGGCAGCCGCGCGCTGCTACAACTGCAGTCATGCTGGGTGTGATGCGAGTGTGAGGCTGCGAGGGTTGCAAAGTTCCTCGTCATAACTTGGTCTGCAGAATGAGTTTAAAGCAAGCATGAGTGGCATGCAAACGTATGCGGCGTGCTGCACACTCGAGGCAACTGCTTGCGCAGGGCACCCTTCTTCGCACTCTCTCATGCTTGCACATCACTTCACTTCACCCTCTCTCATGCTTTACCATGGGAGTGGGCGCCACATTGCCATGCCTTGGGCTTGAAAGGCCCTTCACATCAGATTGAAACTGCCCACATCTGGCTAGTGGGCAGTTTCACCCCTATGTAGGGTTGTGAGACAGATGCTCTGTCTTGTATGAGCAATCAACATTTATAGATAGCCTGCCAAGGCCGAGAGTGGGAGCGAGCACATCCATCTCCAGCTGGAGCTAGGAGCTTGTCGCCACCATGCTGCCCAGAGCGCAACTGGGCAGCACGAACGCTGGCCCCGGGCCTGGTTCACGCTCAACACGCCTCGCACAGGGACATGCGAGCGGCAGCTGCAGGCCGGTTGTTGACAGGCCACTTGCCGGCAGGCCTTCCAGGCGAGGCAGGTGCGAGCCGCGCTTGGTGCTCAGCCTGCCCTGCCAAATGCCGCCAACGTCTTCAGCCCCCTCATGGCCTACTGAAGGCAAGCTTGACAACAAAGTGTGATGCTCGTGCCTAGATTGCCTGGGAGCCACCAGGAGCGCCCGCCCCTGCTGCAAAACGGTGCAGATGTGGTTCGAAGCGCTTGCAGGCTGTGCCTGTGTCTGATGGCACCTTGGGGTGCCCTCCAGGCGGCGTGAGCAGCAGCAACCGCGGGCGGCCAGCGGTGGAGGCAGCATTGGCGCAGGCAGCGGGGGCCTGGGCGGCGGGGGCGGGGGCGGTGACGATGGCAGTGCGCCTGCTCTATGAACTTGTGTGCTCCATTATCAGCCTCACGCCTTGCACCCTCCAGAAGGATGCCAATCACACCTGCGCCTGCGCCTGTCCCAACAAGACCAGCTGCACGGCGGCAAAGCCTGCCTCGCGCGCCTGCCGCGGCCGTTGCAGCGCCAGGGCGCCGCTCCGAAAAGAGCCAAGCGGCCCGCACAGCACACGGCTGAGAACGGTGAAAGCACACGGCTGCAAGCACGCAGCACACGGCTGAAAGCGCTTCATGGCAGGACCGGGGGAGGGCGGGGCGCACGGGGGCGGCAGCGGCGGGAACTTCCTGATGCGGTGGCGGGGGTGGCAGGACCGCGTCGCAGCCGACCCGTCCTTCCCGTACAAGGTCTTCATCGAGCAGGCGCCGCCCCTCCAGAGGGCCTGGGCATGCCGTCGCAGGCCCTGCCTTGCAGGCTCTGCTGTAAGCAAGCATGCCCGCCTGTGTGCGGCGCCCTGCCTGCGCGTGCACCTTGAGCACGCCATGCCTCCCCCTGCCAGCCACCTCGATCGCCGCCAGGTCTGCAAGTCTGCCGGGTGTCGTGTGCAGCGTGCGCGCGCTGATCCTGACCCGGCCGCCAGCCGCGGCGGCGCAGATTATTGGCGTGGGCGCGGCGGTGGTGGGCGACATGTCGTCGCGGCCCTACTGGGGCCTGTACGAGCTGGACTTTGTGTTCTCCACGCTCGTGGTGCGCTGCCCCTGCGCGCAGGACACCTTCACCCGCCGACCCTGAGCGGAGGCCGCCTGGCATCAGCTGGTCGCAGCTCGGCGCTGTCCGACGCGGTAGGCTGGCAGTGCCTTTGCTACACCTTGCGCCCGCGTGCTGCCGCCGTGCTTCTGCCTCCGCTGTCCTGCATGACTGGGCAATGGTGGCGTGAGGAGCTGCCGGAGCTCGCAGCAGCAGCTTCAGTAACAAACACGCATCGAAGCGAGCTTCGTGATTGCATGCGTGGGCGGCATGCATGTCGTGCACCGGGGGGCGCCCCCCTGGGCACATGCGCATGCGAGGCTGGCGCCCGGGCGCAGGTGGGCAGCATCCTGAACTTCTCGCTGATGTACCTGCTCGCGCCAACCGCCGGCGCGGCCGGCGGCGGCGGCGGCCTCCTGCAGCGCATCTTTAGCGAGCAGATGCTGGTCGGGTGGGGCGCGCCGGGTGCGTCCCCCGCATGCATTGCATCTTACCCATAGACAACATTTGTCCTGCGACAAACAGCTGCATGAGACCGAGGAAGCATAGGAAGCATTGTGAGGACATCCACCATTGGCGTGGTTAAGGTGCGAGTCCGGCACTGCGCATGTCAGTGGATGGAACCGACTGTCCTGCACACACTTGTTCGGGCGCCAGGGCTGGTCAGGTGTCCCCGGCAGCCATGCACCCTGCAGGCTTGCAGGACTCACAGCTTTGTTTGGCCAGGCGGGCACATGTTCCAGGCCGGCTTCCCTGTGGGCAAGCGCCTGCTCAACTTCACGTACAAGGTGCCGCCCGGCCAGGCCCTGTCACCCGCAGCCGTCGCGTGCTTGCCAAAGTAGCTTGCAGGTTGCTGTTTGCTGAGCGGCTTGCACCGCGCGGCAGATGTCAGGCGGCGTGCAGGTCAGAAGCCACGCGTCTTGTTTCTGCCATGCCTCCGCTGACATGCTGTTGCCTGTCACAGCTTGCCAGCCCTGTCTGTATGCGCAGCCGCGGCGTGCATCTCAGGGCGCGCCCTGATCGATCAACAAGCGCGGCGGCGGCAGGGCGCGGTGTTTGCGGCAGTGGGCTTCGCGGCGGGCCTGGTCGGGACGGCCATGTCCAACGGGCTGCTGGCCGCGCGCAAGGCGCTGGACCCGGACTTCCGCAGCCAGAACCAGGCGCCGGACGTGGCGCTCAACGCGGCCACCTGGGCCGCGCACATGGGCGTCTCGTCCAACCTGCGCTACCAGATCCTGAACGGCCTGGACATGGCGCGCGCACCAAAGAAAACCCCTGCCCTCACGTGCCGGGGCGTTTTACTTTCCGGGACGAGCGTTGGATGCGGCGTTAAAAAAAACCTGTGACACACATTCAATGGGCATACGCGGGCTTAGGACCTCGCATGGGCGCGCCCTCGGGCGCAGCTGCGCGCGGCCCGGCCTGACGCGCGGCGCGCCGCGCGTGCAGGTGGCGCAGCCGGCGATGCCGCCGGGCGTCTTCAAGCTGCTCACGTCGGTGCTGCGCACGGCCAACAACATCCTGGGCGGCATCTCGTTTGTCACGCTCGCCAAGATCACCGGCGTGCAGAGCTCCGCGGGCGACGACAAGAAGTCCGCCCAGGTCGGCGACGCTGCGAGGGCGTAGCCCGCCCCTGATGCGCCCGGCTGCGGGGGGTGGTCCCCAACTGAACTCTGTTGCGGCCCAATGCCCTCACGCGCATACAACATGTCTGTGCTTCTGAGCGGTGTGATGATGATGATGACCCTTTGGGTGCGCGCGCCTTTCGGCGCACTCAGGGCGTATCTGGTTACAGCCTGTTTCAGCCAACCGGGGCTGTTTTCAGCCAACTGGGGCTGTTGAGCAAGGAGGGTGCCGCAGTGGCTGCGCTCGATCGAGATCAGCGCTTGTGATAACCTGCAGTCTGTGGAGGCGTGCTTCATCAGAGCGAGGTCTGGAATGAGTGCAAGTGTGGTTGACGGACGAGCTGTGACTGTGAAAAGCAACAGCGGCATGTCAGGCAGATGAACTTGCGGTGCCGAGATTGTGCATGCCGTGTCAGGGGCCTGCATGCGAGCTCTGGTGTGACTAGGTATCCTGGATGCTCCAGGCAGGGAGCCGCTAAGCTGTTTTGCAGCAAGTTCTCTGCTGCCGTAATGACTTGCTATAATGTACGGGCACGACATGCATTGGCAATTACAAATGTCTTTGGGGAGCCATCCAGGTGCTGTCAGAACATAGGTGAGTGTACGCATGCGGTGAATTCACACATAATTGTGCAGGCAGGTGGTTACACTTTACAGCCTGGTCTCGTCTGTTGCCATGGGTCTTCAGGCGCACAGCCCGACATGACTGTACTATAGACGAGAATCTGTGCTACGGTTGCAGACAGCACAAATTCACAAATACACTGGAGGCCAGATCCTCTGGTGGAAGATGACATGCTGAATGGGACGGGTACACACAGCAGAGCTCCCTGCCGCTCAGAGGCAATGAACCAGACTCCCTGCGTACATGCACACTCCCGGCGCATGTTGCATGTCGGCCTTCACAGCTCCGCCAGCGCCGACAGCAGCGCGTCAGTCTGCGCGGGCTTGCCCACAGACACCCGGATGAAGCCGCGCAGCTCCGCCTTGGTGTAGTGGCGCACCTGCGCCCACCCGGCAGCCACGCTCAGGCATGCCCTGTTTTAGGACAGCCCGGCAACGCAAGCGGTGCCGGGCGCCGACTGCCTTTCTAGATGCGCGGAGTGATTTCCAGCTGGCCCCTCGGTTATCTCTGCCACACACTCATTCGTTCCAGGGGACTGACAAGGTATCATGGCAAGCCTGCCAGAAAGCCAGCTTTCATATCAACAAGTAAGCAAGAGGATAAGCGACCCTCGAGTGCCGGACTCCTTTCGCAGCTTTAAGATTGCACTGCAGCTGCCGCCAGCACATAAACACATGTGACCCTAACTAGGCTGCAAGCATACCCTGGCCAGCAGACCCAGCAGCGCACCATGATGCCGTAGCTCTGCGCGAGGGCGTCGCGCAGCTCGCCCGCATTGCGGCCTTCAGCCACGCGGCAGAGCACAAAGTTCGCCTCGCTGGGGAAGGGCTCCAGATAGGGCACGGCCGCCAGGCCCGCCGCCAGCCGCGCGCGTTCCTCAACGAGCAGGTCCCGCACGCGCTGCGCGCCCGCTCAGCAAGGTCGGCGGGTTTGTCCATCCTCTCCACGCCTAGAGGTTGCTTCATTTCTGCGCATGCCCAATCTGCAGACGCCAGGAAATACAACGCCACCACCCACGCGCAACAGACCGGGCCACCTGCCCTCTGTGCGCTGTCTCAACCGAGCGCTGTCCCGTTCGCCACAGCGGATGGCGTGCGGTGGCGCCAGCACGTCCTGGTGCTCTGTCACAGAATCGCGACATGTGGGGCGGCCTATACGAGCAGCTGGCGGCCCAGGCCGCCACATTGGGTCGCGGGCCCCGGCCCTCCAGCCCTGGGGGCGCGCCTGCAGGTAGCCAGGGTTCTCCAGCGCGGCGCACGCGGCCGTCTCGGCGGCCACGCCCACGTTGTAGGGCTGCTTGGCGCGCCAGAGGAAGCCGATCACCGCGAGCGGGAAGGCGCCCCAGCCGACGCGCAGGCCGGCCAGGCCCGCGCTCTTGCTGAACGTGCGCAGCACGACCAGGTTGCCGTGCTCCCGCACCCAGCCCACGCGCGACGCCTCCCTGGCGCGCGCCAATCGCTCGCCGTGTCCCGGCGGCCCCCCATGCACGCACGTGGCACAGCCCAGGCCATGATCGTGCTTTACGAGGATGGCATGTCCCGCCCATGGCCTGCCTGCGGTGTGGCCAGCAAGAGTGCAGGCGGACTTGCGGAGGCTGCAGCAGCAGGCTTCAGCGACACTCGTCGCCACACCTGCGCATGCCCAGTACCCGCAAGGCCAGCAGCACTTGCGTGAAGACGGGCAGCACGCTGTCGGTGTCCAGCGATCAAAGCTCGGGCGGCGCACTCGGAGAACTCGATGTACGCCTCGTCGAGCACGACGAGCAGCGGCAGGCGCAGCAGGCGCAGCAGGTCCGCCTCCGCCACCAGCGAGCCGTCCGGGTTGTTGGGCGAGGTCAGGAAGAGCAGCTTTGGGCGGTGCGCCGCCACGGCCGCCTCAATCGCTGCGCGCACGAGCAGGGCGGCGTCATGAACGTGGGCCCCTCGGCTGCACGTGCACCTGCTTGCAACAGCCCCCGAAAGCTCACTCATGCGGGTGCGCATGCATGCGTTCCGCTGCCGCCCAACCTGGGTAGCGCCCTTAATGTGCCGGGCATGCAGGTGGGTGTGGGTGCACTGCTTGGGAGCCGCGTGCAGCGCCAGCACCTGGCACATCCACGCTGAAGTCTGCTCGCCGCGGCACGGTGACCACCTTGGCGTCGTTGACGGCCGCGTCGAAGGCGTACATCGTGAACGTCGGCGGCGTGTCCACGATGCTGTCGCCAGGGTCCAGCACGCAGCGCATCAGCAGGTCTATCAGCTCGTCCGCGCCGCAGCCCACCTGCCGGCATGCTGCGCTACTCAGCCCCCGCTGCTGCAGGCTGTCAGGACGGTGGAGTGCGGGCCCACCAGGCAGTCTGATACGGTGTTGTCGGTGACTCGAAGCAGGTGGCACGCACCGCCTGCTTACATAGCGCCGCACAGGCACAGTGGACGCCCAGCAACCTCAAGGAACGCTAGGGGCAGCAAGGGGCGGCACACAGCGCCGCAGCGCGCACCAGCAGGTTTTCTGCTGGTACGCTGTGCAGGTCCGCGAGCGCCCCGCGCAGGCGCCGCGTCTCCGGGTCCGGGTAGATATTCGGGAAGGGCATCGCGCCCAGCGCCTGCCGGACCTCTGGCGGCGGGCCATACGGGTTCTCGTTCGCGTCCAATTTTACGATGTCCTCTGGACGCCGCCCCAGCCGCGCCGAGAGCACCTCAAAGGGCTCGATGGGCGTGTATGCAGCCAGCTGGCGCAGGTGCGGCCTGATGTAGGCGCTCCCGTTGGCTGCGGCTGCGCCATTGGTGGACGCCGTCGTCTCCGGCGCCGCCACGGCCGCGGGCTGCAGCAGCCAGGGGCCTCGCCGCGGCCTGTGCTGGCAGGTGCGCGGGGAGGGCGGGACCTGGGACCACAAGCAGAGTGCGCGCGCTTTGCTGCCCAGCAGAGTCTCGCCGCCCAACATGGACAGGCACTAGGACGCAGTAATCAGGTGCGGAACGCTTGATTCATGTAAAGTTGCTCTACCGATGTTGCGAGTGGCACCCCAATGCTTTTACACCCGGGTCCAGCTCTTTGGCAGGGTGTGAGGTAGCAAGTGCACTCCCCCCCTCGTCACCGTGGTGGCACCAGAACTGGTTCCCGTCAGTACTAGTTCCCGCAAGGGACGGTAGAGTGTACCTGAAAGTACAGGCTCTGCAGGCGCATACAACATGGCGCACCTTGCCAGGGCCGGAGCACTGCGGATCGGCCCACTGCTGCAGCCGCGCTGCGCCTTGCACCGCGCTGAGCCGCTGAGGCCGTGCGCACGGCACGCACAGCGTCCAAGGTGCCTCCTGTCACTCGCTGATTTGCATTTGCAACAAACCCATGCATGCGCATGTTGTATACTGAATTGTGCCTTGTCAAGCAGGCCCACTCTTCTGCGCCTGCCAGGTGAGCAGAATTGCGCCTTCACCAGATGGTCTGCTTGCATTTTTCTGAGGCTCGAGTCATGTTACAACATGCCAATGCAGTCTTGTAGTGTACCGTGCCAGGCCAGGTCACGTTTAAGGCTTGTGTTGTGGTGCCAGCTCTGACTCGCGCTTGAATGTGTATACTATTGTACGTGTTGCAATATTTCGATTGGTCGCGCAAAGCGCAGACCAGTGCTCGTGGCGCACGGCGCAACCGGTGCCGCTCTCCGCGCCGCACAGCAGCTGGTCACGTTCCAGCAAGTGTGCTGCAGCGCCTTCTGCTGACGGACCTGTCTCCGAAGCAGGTGCGCTAGGTTCCTGCACAATTCCATATCTGCAGGCATGGGAAGGCACGGGAAGCCAAGGAATTCTGCAACAACCTTTAAATCTCTCATGGTTTCTTGCAGGGAAAGGGTGCCTCATGCAGACACAATGCAGGCACAATGAAGTCGGCAGCCCGAGTGCTTGGTAACACCACCGAGCTTTGCTTCCCTTGCAGACCTGCCGAGCGTCCCTCTGGGGGAGGTCGTGAAGGGCAACCTGCGCTGGCTGCTGCTCATCACCATCGCCGTGCCGATCTGGGCCTACCAGGGAGCGCTGGCGCTCGGGGCCATGACGTTCGCGTGCGTCCCTCAGGGCCTCTCGCCTTTGCCTTTCCCCGAGTCGGACTTGTCGCCGCCATGATGCCCATGTGCTGTGCAGGCTTTGCAGTGCGCTGCACACTTGCACACCTCTGAGCGCAGACTGGCGAGGCCCAGCGCTGAGCACATGCTCACTCGGGGTGGCAGGCGGGAGGAGTTTTTTGCGAGAAAAGACCGTGAGGGGATCGAGTACCCAGACCCTCCCGGCTCCGAGCACCGCTACATCCAGGCCAACGGTCTCAGGTGAAGGCACTATGCCTGCTTTGGATTCGTCTCCGCATCTTAACCCTTGAAAGGCGCTGGGGCTGTAGAAAGACTCTGCTGCAGTCCATATGCCTGAATTGATTATTACAAGCATCAAGACCTCTGTGCACGACAGTTTTCAGGTGCAGGCGGCTGATGGTGATCTGCAGCGCCCAGAGCGTGTGACACCTGCGCCCCATGCTCACCGTGGCCTCTGCATGCAGGTTCCACACAGTCACCACGGGTCGCGGAAAGGGCAAGCCGCTGATGCTGTTCCTGCACGGCTTCCCCGAGCTGTGGTACTCGTGGCGGCGGCAGCTCGACGAGTTTGCGGACGACTATGAGGTGCTGCCAGCGCTGGCGGCTTCTCTCAGCCCCATGCTGAAGGCAGCAAGAGGAAGCCTGTGAGCATCCGTGGACATAGAGCGCTTGGGAAACAGTGTTGGTGTCGCCCTGGGCGTACAGCGGCATCCTGCAAGGCTCCGTCCGGCTCCTTCCGGTCATGCCAAGTTGGCATGCAGCAGCTCGTGAGTCTGTAGGAGCTGCCAGCTGCAAGACGCCGGGAAGCCCTGCCTGACAGACGGCCGGCGCGGCAGTGCGTGGCCGTCGACATGCGCGGCTACAACCTGAGCGACAAGCCGCCCGGGCGCGAGGCGTACCGCATCGACGTGATGACCGAGGACGTGGCCGCGCTGGTCGGCGCGCTGGGCCACGAGCGGTGCGGGCCGCGCCTGGCACTGAGCTGCCCCGTGCCGCGCACGCCTGCATGCCACGAGGGCTTGGGCAGGGTCAGGAATGGCTGCAGAGGGGAGGGGTTGGTCATATAGCGCAGCACAGCTGCATGAGGAGCGAAAGATATGAGCTTCCAGGTCATGAGATGGCCCATGTCACTGTTTTCATATTTGGTTGCAATGCATGTCGCTCTTTCTGCTTCTACATTTCTAGCATGTGCCCAACGGCCTCCTGCATGCCTGCGAAGTGTGTAGGGAAGCACGACGCCGCTCTGAGCGCGCACGGCTGCCACGCAGGTGCACGCTTGTCGCTCACGACTGGTGAGCCCCCGCGCTTCATGGCGCGTCACCATCTCGTCCCTTTGCTTGCAGACAAGGGGTCTCACCAGGGCCTTGCTCTGGCTGCCTAGCCTGCTGCAATGCTCCTGCAGATGCTGCTTCCTAACCATGCTGTGTGCTGGCGCCATGTCTGACCAGTGTACTGTAACAGCCCTCCGGCAGTCCCACGCTGCACCGCCAGCCAGGCCGCGCCGACTGGAATGCGCCTGGCCCGCAGGGGCAGCAACATCGCGTGGTTCACGGCCGCGCTGCACCCGCATATTGTGGAGCGGCTGGTCATCTGTGCGCTGCCGCACCCGACCGCGGCCATGGAGAACATGGGCCTGCAGCAGTTCCGCAGGCGCGCCCGCACTGGCTCCACGTGTGCACACAGAGCAGTGAACAGCGATGCGCGCGTCCTTCTCCCAGTGCCGCCGCTGTCGGAAGGTGTCTTGCCGTGCGTCGCAAGTGACGTCGCATGTGACGTCGCGCTGCGTGCCGCGCGGTGCAAGCAGCGGTGTTTCCGCGGCCCCGCGCGCGGCCTTGCTGCTGTGGCGCAGGCTCCGGCGCGTTGAATGCGCTGGCGCCCCCCTGCAGTCACCGCAGAGCGCTGAGCATCAGCGCAGAGGCGCGCGGTGCATGCCGCATGCGTCGGCTCTGCGCACGGCGCGCCCCGCCCACGCAAGCACCCCACGAGCGCCCGCCCCGCTGCGCAGGTCCTGGTACATCCTCTTCTTCCAGGCGCCCGGCCTGCCGGAGCTGCTGTCGCTGGCGGCGGACTGCAAGTTCGTGGAGGACGCGCTGCGCGCCGGGCCCATCGCGCCGCGCCGCCCGGGCATCATCAGCGACGAGGACATCGAGCGGTGCGCCCCGCGCTGCCGGCCGTCCCTGCTCTGGCGCCCTGTCAGGCCCGCTCTCGCGGCTCAGGCTCGTGAAGCGCGCGCCCTTGACCATCAGCGACAAGGGCGTGCAGTGCTGCCCACTCTGCTTTCACCTATTGAATCCATGTCTGAGGCTGGGGTCTGACATGCGTAGGATATGGCCATGCACCGGGCCCATGCTTGTGAGCTCACTGCTCGAAGGCACAAGCGCGAGCGTCGAGCACGCCCACACCTCAAAGACTGGGAGCCTCAGCCCCTGACGACGAGGTCCCGGTGGGCATGAGCGGGGCCCGGGGAGCGCGCCCCTGAGCGCGCGCGCGCGCTCGCGCAGGTACAAGCAGGCACTGACGCGGCCGGGCGCGATGACTGCCACGCTCAACTACTACCGCAGCTGGGTGGACCGGGAGACGCGCTCGCCGGGCGCGCGCTACCTGGAGGGCAAGCGCCGGCTGCGCGCCGGCCTGCGCATGCCGGTGCTGATGGTGTACGCCGGTAACGACTCCGCGCTCGGGCCCGAGCTCGTCAACGTGCGCCCGCGGTCAGTTGACGGAATGGGCTGCCGGGTTGACCGCGTAGGACATCCAGTGCTGAGAGTGTTGCTCTCTCTGAGTGTCAAGAGGAGTGTGAGCTTTGCAGCATTGCCTGCCACACTGTGCACCCAAAGTCTGTGCCAATGAAAGGCACTGCCTGGAGGGCCTGATGGGGCGCGGCGGCCTGCGTGGCTTTCGGGCTAGGATGAGCAGAGGCTATGTCACGCACTCAGCCTTCGCGTGGCCGCCACAGAGTTGCAGACAGCCTTTCGCATAGGGGGCAGGCCAGTGCCGGTCCCGGTCATATCGATGCCACCTGCTAACCGTGCACGCATGCAAGCACGGGCCAGCATGGCAGCCCTGCACCGCGCATGCAAGGCGGCGCAGCCGCTGCTGCAGAGCCCGCCCGCAGGCCCGGTCTCACGCCAGTGGGGGCTCCCCGGGCGCGGCGCAGGGCACCGAGAAGTACGTCCCCGACCTCGACCTGCACGTGCTGGACAACTGCAGCCACTGGGTGCAGCAGGAGCGCTGGGAGGACACCAACCGGCTCATGCGCGCCTTCTTCGCGGCCAAGCCGCTCGCCGCGCCCGCCGCCGCGCCCGCGCGCGCGGTATCCGCCTGAGCGCGGCCGTCCGCCGGTGTGGGGCCTGCGCTTGGAGGAGGTGCGTCGGAGGCCACCTGCGGAGGCGCCTGATGGCGAGGTTGGGTACCCCCCCCGCCATCGGGCAGCGTGAGGAGTGCATCTTATCTCAGCATCCTTGCATACAGCCTGCAGGTTGCCGTCGTGCGGCCTGGGCTGTAGAGCGGTGCCCACTCAAAGGTCGTGGTATTTTTACGGGGAGGCAGTGCGCCAGTCCATTGCTGGCTCTTTCAGGCTGAGTTTCAGCCCTCCCTTATGTCACTTTTGCGGGCTCTGAGGGCTTTGAGGGCCAAAAGGGCAAGCCAGGAGCCACAGCTCTGCCATGGGTTCGTTGTCGTTCGGGTTCACGTCTTCAGCAAATGCTTATGCAGGCGCCTGCCTGCGCTGTTTGGTACCAGGACTGCAAGAGCAGGAGTGTGTAGGTGTAAAAGGGTCCGTCGGTCGCAAGGCACTCGGTGCTTTGCACATTGCATGCTTGCCAGAAGACCAGGTGCTGTCCCAGGGCACCAAAGGTTGGCACTATAAACACTGCCTAGTGGTGTGAATGCGCGGCCGCGGCCATGTGTCGTCTCGCAACGTCGGGCCAATCCACGGTGCACCCCTGGGCGCCGCACGCGCGCAGGCAGTCCAGGTCCTGCACACCCTCGCGCGCAGTCAGTCGCCGGGTACTCGCGCACCGCGCTGCTCAGCCTGCAAATGGTCAGGCTGCATCGCCTGGAGCCTTGCACGGCATGCTCAGCTCCCGGACCCAGCTGTGAGGGCATCAGGTACGGGGCACGCCGGTGCGCCAGCTGCATGTGCTGCAGCGCCGCCGCACGCCAACAGCATTGAAGCGCTCCAGCTCCAGCAGGTTAGCAAGTGGTGCACCCATCATGCCATGCACCTGGCCCTTTCGCCGCCACACCAGGGCAGCCCCTCCTCACCACGCCCAGGCAGCGCCCAGCCTGCCAGCAGCGGCGGGGGGCACCTCCAGGCTGCGCACGCCCCAGCCGCGCACGCTGTGCCCGGCCGTGCGTGCGGCGGCGACGCGCTCGGCGGTGCACGCGTTGGCGCGCGGGCACAGCTGCAGGGGCGGGGCGCCCACAGCGGCAGCAGTCTCGGCCGCCAGCTCCAACACGCCGCCATCCAGCTCCTGGACGAGCCAGGCGTGTCGCACTCGCGGCAGCAGCTGCGCGACCAAAACCTCATGTGGCAGGCGCCGCACAGGTGCTGAAGCGCTGGGGCCCCCCGGTGGCGGCCTAGGCAATGCCGCATGCTTTTATGACAGTGCATCCTTCTGTTGAAGTCATCTATGCTGCGCGAGAGCGGGCAGGCGTGGGGCACCCGCATCGAGCGCCTCAGCTGGTCCAAGTGGAAAGAGGTGATGGTGATGCCCGGGACGCCAAAGGCGTCACCCGCCTGTGCGTCCGCCCTGCGCGGGCGGCCGCCTCAGCACACTTTCAAGATCTCCGTATCACGGAGACTGTGCACAGAGCCTGTTGAGCTCCGCGCTGCTGTGCACACCTGCACGCCGGGGCACCGGCGCATGCACCGGCTGGCTCCGCCCGCCCCGCGGCACGCAGCGCCTCCGCGACCTTTGCGGGCAGCTCGGGCTGCGCTGACTTGAGCTCCTGGGCAAGAGTGGCAGGATGAAAGCTGTGAGGCTATCGCATCTGGAACTGGCCTTTCCATGTGTGGCTCGCCTGCCTTCCAGCTGTGGGTTCTGGGTGACGTAGGAGGCAGCCTGCGCTCCGTGGACCGCGCATGTGATGCCCGCCACAGCGCACAAGGCCGTGCTCAGCCTGAGGCAGTGAGCTCACCAGGTGCAGGTGGGCCTCCGCCAGGAGCGCCAGGACCTCGGTCAGCAGCGGGATGCGCTGCCCCGCATACTCGGCCGCAAACCAGCTCCCAGCGTCCAGGCGCCGCAGCTCGGCCGCGGAGAAGCTGCTCACCGCGCCTGCACACCAGGCTCCCAGCCGGCTCAGGTGCACCCGGGCCACACCGAGGACGCCCTGCCACTCTGCGGCAGCGCTGCCCTTCAGGTCCGCGCCGCGAGCAGCACCAGGCTCACCGGCCCCGTCGGTGGTCCTGTGCAGCTGCTCGCCATGGATTATCACAGGCACGCCGTCGGCGCTCAGCTGGCAGTCGGTTTCTATGTGCCAGAAGCCCTGGTCCGGCGTGTCACTGTGAGCCTGTTGCGCGCTGTGCAGCACAGTTGTGAGGCGCTGCTGAGCGGTGCGCGGCCCACCTGCTGCAAGGCTGCAGAGAACGCTGCCACGGTGTTCTCTGGTCGGGAGGCAGACAGCCCACGGTGTGCGATGAGCGCGAACGCCGCGCTTTCCACATGTGAGTCGCTCATTGCACCCAGCGCTGTGTAGCAGTCATGCTAAACTGCAGGTGTAGTGTTGGTATCAGGCTGTCCTGCGCTGCACACAGCGGCTGGAGAGCGACATTGCGATCTGACTGGCCTCTGCAAAGGGCACCCCAGACTTGAGCACCTCAATGCCTTCTCAAGGAGGTATGTGCGTCAAGCGCAGAGAACCGAGCAAGCAGGTCCTGCACGTACAACATCAGGTGTGCTTCAACTTTCCCGCGCGGTGTCGACCATCTGCCAGCTCGCTAAGGCGGGGCTTTTCAAACGGTGGGCTCAGCCCTAGAAAGCTGGAGCAGCGCGTCTCGAGGCAGAGATCAGCAACATCAGTTCGACACTGGCCTCTCTGCACCATTATACAGCACACCAAGTGTAGAGCCAACTGTTGCGGACGGCTGTCTCGCTGTGGCACTACACCGCTTCTGCACGCTGCATTGGTCACTTCGTCAGCGTGTGACTGTGGCGCCGCTTGAGCCAGAGTCCGACACCTGCTGGGCTGAGCGTTTGCGCTCCTGGCCGGCATATTCGCACCAAGCAGTACTGCGGCTGGCCTGGGCGGCCCCCACATGTGCGCACCCGCGCCCGATCGCACGCGAGACAGTGACTGGCTGCATTTACGCTGCCCTGGCTGCGCAGGGCAGGGCTTCCAGTGAGCCCCACGCGCACGCAGGTTGCCAGCGAGGACCATAACAGCTCACGCCCCTGCTGCAGGGCCAAGTGGGAGGACCGGGATAACCGCTGGATTGTGGAGGAGCGCAAGGATGGCGCCAACGTGAACGCGTGGCACTGGTCCGAGCGGAGCTGCCTGGCGTGGTCGCGGCAGCGGCTCGGCGAGCTGCTCACCGGGCTGCCCGCTGAGCTGGACCCCTCGCTCGGCCACGCCCGCGTCACCGGCGTGAAGGAGCTCACCGGCGAGGCGCGCCCCGCACGAGCAGGCGCCTGTGCGTTGCGTGCGCGCGCGCCCGGGAAGGCGCAGCGGCCGCTGCTGCCAGGTCCCAGCGAGCTGCGCGTGTTGCCCCACCCTGGCTGCAGGCGTGGTCGCAAGCTCGCCGGCAAAGAACAGTTGCATACACAGCCGCAAGCCTCCGCGGCTGCCTCGTTGCTGAGCAGGGCCAGCAGGGGTGCGCAATGTGCTTGGCAACAGGCACAAGCCACCCTGCGTACCTTTCAGGGGGGCGGCCATTTGGTGATGAAGAGAGCTGTGCCTGGCGCGGCGGCAGGCATTTATAACGGTAAGGAAAGGCAACAAGCGGCTCGCCGTCTACGACCTCACCCTGGTGCTCGCTTGGGCGGGCCGCTGGGAGGTCGACGGGCAGGAGGTAACGCCTGCCCGGCATGCTGCTCCTCGCATCATTGTGGCCGGTGCCTGCACATGCAGCATCCTTCCGTGTCTGGGGTCTGCCCCGGGTCTGCAGGTCAACTGCCGGGCACCCTGTTTGGTCAGTAAGGGCAGAGCACCAGCAGCCCGCGCCACAGGCGCCCTCTGCAGCCTGGGCTGCAGCTGACCTGTGCGGCGCTCGGCGGGCTCCGTGGTTGCATGTTTGAGCATGGCGCGCGCTGCGTAGGTGAAGGGCGAGATCAGGGTGGCGGAATTCGCGCTAGCGAACGAGCCCGAAGATTACATCTTCACGTGCACGGCAGACACCTCGGCCGGCACCGCGGATGCACAGGCACGGCTGCTCCCTCTCGGTGCATAATATTCTCGGCCCGGCGTGCAGACTGGTTTTGCCCCAATTTCTTTTAATTGTGGCACAAAGTGCTTCGGGGGGCCAGCAGGTGACTGGCTCAGTGTGTTCCTCACTTTCTGTGGCATACACGGGTGATCAGGGCTGCAAGCACACTGGCAACCTTCCTTGGCTGCCCTGCGGTTGAGTCGCACAGTGATGCGGCCTGCGGCGCATGCGCAGGCAAACCTGCGGGCGGCCATGGCGGCGCAGCGCGAAAAGCTGTACGCGCTGCTCGAGCGGTATGTGGCAGAATTAGGGCAGCTGTGATGCGCGGGGCAGGCGCGGGTCGGCCGCCGCGTGCGGCCCGACCAGACCGCCGCGGACCAGCCGCGCCAGCGGCAGCGCAAGCGCCTGCCGCACGCTCCTGGCGGCCGCAAGCTGTCCCACCCAATCACAGGCTGCTGGCCTTCCAGGCTGAGTGGTCTAGAGAGCGTGCGTGCAGAAGACAGTGAGACCTGGCCAGGGACTCGGACAATTCACCGTCCTGGCAATTTGGCGTAGCTTGACAGGCCATGTGGAGGTCACCACGGGGTGCAACTCTGACTTGCACAATCCCGCACCAGTCTGGCTTGGGCGCAGCAGGATGGGTGCTGGGTTGCATGCCAGAGCCGCTACTGACGCATGACATACTGTGCCGAGGCCGTTGCGCAAGCACCGGACCCCGCCGGTGACCACAATGACAGACTGGCTCGACATGCCGGGAGAGTGCTGCCCTTTCATCACCTTCCCCTGATGCGCAAAAGGCTCTGAAAGGTTCCGCAACAGCGCAACTCAGCAACAGCGCAAATCAACGGCGCGCACAGCACACCGCTCTGTTTGCCATGAGACGACTGTGCAAAAGGTCTGCAAACACTGACCCGAGGAGCACAGGCAGACCAGGCCGCTTCGACTGAACTGCCCCCCAGGCGCATGCATTCCGCAACAACACGCATGGCTAGCTGGCTGACGTGCTCCACAGTCCAGACTTGAGCAACAAACAGCAGAAGAGAGCGCTAATGCCCTGCCTACAGCCACACAACACAGACTTTGTTCTCGACAACAAGACAATGTCTGTCAGACTACCCCAGTAAACAAGGCCAAAACTACCCCAACATCACAAGACACACAAGGCGATGCGCCGAGTGGGATAGAGCAGCCTTGAACCCAGAAAACGTGGCGTCAGCGCCAGCGCGCGCTTTCGAGCATGACTCGTCTAGACCGCTGCCACGGCTTGAGAGCCCCGACACATCACTGCACCTCTGCAAAGGGCGTCTGGTCGCAGCCGAGCGCCAGCGCGTCGAAGTGCCGCCCCGACGGCGAGTGGCGCACAGCTGGCGGCGGCGGTCCGCGGTCGCTGCCGCGGCTGATCTGGCGCGACACGGAGCGCTTGGGCTGCGTGTCCATGTGCCGCGGGCACCGGCGCACCACCTGCGCGCCGCCGCCCGCCACCCGTGGGACGCGCGGACATGCTGCCATGCCCACCCCATGCGCGTGACAGGCGCATTTGAGCGCGCGAGGTCCTCTTCCGCCCTGCTTGAGCCCGTTGCGCTGCTGCCAGGCATGTCATCCGAGGATGGGCTGCCGCGATGTCAGTCAGCGGCACGGACTTCCCAACACAGACTTCCCAGCACGCCAAATGCGGCAGGCCATGCTGTCTGTGCCTGCTGACTTTCAGGCAACGGAGTGGCAGCGCTTGGGCAGCATTGATTGGCACAGCAGCTACCTATGCCTGCATGCAGCGCTGACACCGCCTCCTGTTGAGAGAAGAGGGGTTGCAGCAGCCGAGCACAAACAGTTGGACAGTCACATGCTCGCTCGCCCACGCCACCCCTGCCCATGCACAGCGCATGCAGGCCACGGCAGCAGCGGTCGGTGGCAAGCGCATGGTCTGCACCACCTGGGACCGGCTGTGCTCAGCCAGGGCGTTCAAGGGTTACAGCTAGGATTCAGGCGCGCCTGGCTGCTGCAGTGCACTGCGCCGTACATGGACGTGATGGGCGTGAAGTCGATGATCTGCACGTCGCCGCGGAAGTGGCTGTCGCGCACGATCTGGCGCGCCGTGTGCGCGTGCACGCTGATGATGCGGCTGTTGCCCAGGTTGAGCACGTTGCAGCCGTACAGCTGCGCGCGCGCGCCGCAGCGCGGCGTCAGGCGGCGTTCCCGCGCCCTTGGCGGCGTGGCAGCCGGTCCGATGTGTCACGCGGGCTCGGCAGCGAGGCTGGAATGACGCATGCTTCGACGCGCAATGAAATGTCGCATGCCTGAGTTTCCATGCCACGGACAATACCGTTTGATGCCATGCGCAATGCAGCCGTCGGCCGGTGCGTGCCACGGCCATGATGCATGAGCAAGCACCCTCCCGCCAGCCTCAGACTACGTGCAGACACCCGGACGCGCCGGCTGGCACCCGGAGCGGCCTCGGCGGGGGGGGCGGGGCGCGCGCCAGCTGGTCCGCGCCAACGACCGGGATGATGTGATAGCCGTTGTCGCGCATGTAGTCGGCGAACTCGACGCCCTGGCGCGACAGCGCGTATGGCTTGCCGGGCTCGGGGCGCGAGTACTCGTCCACCAGGCGGCGCGTGGGGCTGTCCTCGCCCATCATCTCCTCCAGCATGAGGCACACGTCGTCGCCCAGGATGCTGAACACGCAGTCCAGGTGCATGCGGTCCTGCGCGCGCCGCGCGCGGCGCATCGGCGCGCGCCCCCGTTTTGCGGGCACGAGCGCGGCTGCACCGCGCGCCGCTCTGCTGCAAGGCAGCAGGCAATTGGGAGTGCAGGGGGATGCTGCCCTCCGTTGCGCGGCGTGCAAGCGGGAGGTCCTTGCGCCCGAACACGACAAGCGAAGCAGCATGTGAATGAGTGCGCGGTGACGGTGGCGCGTCGGCTGGAGCTATGTCGCTCACGAACGCACTGCCCGCATCCGTGCTGTATCAGCCCGCCCTCCCACAAAACACCACCTCGCCTGTTTGAGCCCCACTGTGATAAAACCCTCTGTTCTGCTGTTGCCCACATGCACATCTCCAGAGGCTGGCTGCGCTGCTGGGCGCGAGGGCGGCCAGCAGGCGCGGCGCCCCGGGAGCGTGCGCCCCGGGCGCGGCCGCGCGCGGCGGCGGGCGCGCCTGGTGCTGCTCAAAGTCGTCGCGCACGACGGCCAGCCGGCTGGTGCCGAGCAGGTCGCCGTCCATGAGCTGCCGCGCGGCCTCGGAGTTGCTGCGCAGGCCGATGCCGACCAGCGCCAGGTCGCGTCCGGCCGGGAAGAAGTCGCCGCCCTCCAGGAAGCCTGGCACCCGGATCTCGCCCACGACCGGCAGGCCTGCGCCGCACGGCCGGCCCGCTCGCGCCGCCGTGCTGCGCGCCGGCGCCGCGGCGGGCGCGTCGCGCCCGCCGCAACCCGGGCGGCCGCCGGGCGCCGCGTGCCCGGCCAGGCGCCCGCCTCGGACAAGCCCGCAGGAGCCGCGCCTGATGACGCTCGCCTCTATTCGCCGCAGGCACATGTCGCCCACGAGCTTCCCGGGTGGGGCGCTCCCGGTCCGCAGGCGGGCCCCGGGCGCGGGCGGGCACGCGCACCCAGCTTGTTGAAGCAGAAGCGCATGAGCTCCACCTCCAGCTGGCGCTGCGGGCTGCGCAGGCGGCCCATGACAATGCCGCGGCAGGTCGTGACCTGCGCGGCGCGCGGCTGCATGTGGGAAGCAGCCTACTTGGTGCAGGCCCGCTCACGTGCTGCGCCCGCAGCAGCGACGGCCGCCCAAATAGGACCGCGCGCGCGCTTGCCTGTCTGTGCGCAGTCGCTCCGTAGCCAACTTGCTCTTCATTAGGCCAAAGTGCGCATCCCAAAGCGGGATCACTGGGCGAGCGGAGCGGCGCCGGGCAGCCCCCGCGCAGGCCCGAGCGCAGGCCGCAGCGCCACGCGGGGCGCCCGCGCCTGCTGGTCGCGCGTGTAGACCAGGTTGGACAGCGGCTGGAAGGTGTACGTGGCGGACAGGCCGGTGTCGCGGTACGAGGGCGCAACGTGCACGGTGGGGTTGATCAGGATGGTGTCAATGAGCTGCGCGATGCTCATGTGCTCCAGCACCTCGCGCATGTACGCATCGGTCAGGTAGTAGCGGTCCTGCGCGCGCGGCGCCGCCGCGTCGCATCAGGCCCGCGCCGCGCGCTCCGCTGGAGCGCCTCCGCTGGGGCAGCCGGGCGCCAGCGCGTGCCGGCGCGCGCCGGCACCGCCGGACAGGAACGCGCGGCAGGGGGCCGGGCGCTCGGGCGCCGGGGCGGTGCACGAGCTCAGCGCCGTGCCGGAACACGCCAGCCCTAAGACGCGCTCCGTCCACTGCGCGCCTGTGCCCCTTTGCGTGCGGGCGACTGCTGTGACAGCAGTGCATGCGATCTCCGCCCGCCTGTGCTTCCCTCGCTGCCTCCCCCATGCCCCAGCGCCCGCGCTCCTGCGGCTTGCGCGGGCCTCAGGCGCATGCAGGGCGCATCATCGACTTCCTCGTCGCGCAAATGCCCAGGCTGCCCACCACACAGGCGCCCGGGTGCACGCAGGGCCACGATGGGCACATGCGCACCTCCTCCGTGAGGTCCTCCACTGTGTGCCCCTCGGCGATCTGGTACACCAGCGCCTTCATGGCCAGCTCCTCCAGCTCCACGCGCGCGCCCACTGCGCCCGGCAGCCCCGTTCGGTGCATGACCTATCGTCATTCCGCTTGCGCGTCCTTGCCTGTCGAATTGCGCCTCGCTACCAACACTGCGCATGGAGCCCGAAGGACCTCACAGCACAAGTCTGAGAGGCGTCACAGCACAGCCGTCAGGCAACTGCCACGCTCCTTTATGGCAACGCGCCTCCACTACCCGAATCCTCCTAACGTTAGCACAAGTGGTCCGTATATACTGCACACCAGCGTCTGCTCTGTTGCAAGGAGCGCCAGACAGCTATGAGCATGCGCGGAGGGGGCTGCTGTCTAAGCCATCAGAGCCCATGACCTAAGGTAACCCTCCTTCCTGCCGCCGCGCGGCACCACCGCGCTGGCAGCCAACGAGCGGCGTGCGCACTGTGGTCCCCAACGCCGTACGCCATCACGTCCCTCACTGTCAGCACCTTGACGCCAGCCTCACGCATTACGCGCCGGAACTCAGCATGCGCCGCCTTTGCTGTCTCCAGGTTGACTGGCCGCTCGTACAGCGAAGCCCTGCACGGTACAAAATGCACTGACTTGCGGCTGAGGGGCCGGCTGCTCATGCAGGCTGCTGGTGCGTTAAAGCAAGGTCGACGAGCACTGGTGCAGGTGTGCGTCTGCCAACAAAAGCAGCGATAGAGGTATTGAAAACACCACTGTAACAATGTGTTGCGAGCTCCACGCAGTCACAGTGCCAGGCAGTCTTACACACAGCACACGCCGCGACGCATACCTGGGGTGCAGGCCCCCCATCATCAGCGACGTGCCCTCAGGCTCGCACACCAGCACTACTTCGGCCATCTCGTTCTCGTGCTCCTGTATGGCGCTGTGGTGGTGGTGCGCTGACTCGTGCACAAGCACTGCCCCAGAGCTGCGTGACTGCAGCAAGTCCCGCTTGGGCACCAGCGTGCTCTCAGGTGCCACCGCCAGCACGTCCCGCATTGAGTCCGAGTGTGGGATGGTGCCGCCATTGGCACGTTCCCGCATGGCTCCTGCCTTTCACCGACCTGCGTTCCACGGCGTACTCTATATAGTTCGGGGAGGTGAGAGCAGCTTAAGCTGCATTCACGTGCTGAGCGGAGGAACTGGCGCTCAGCGGGTTAGGGTCGTGCTGGGCGTGCTGAAGACCCGAGCAGCTCTGCAAATCGAGCATTTTATTCATTCATTCTGGCTGGCGATCAGGCTTACAGGTCATCAACATACATGATGTCCATGATCATCATGGCATGACGGATCACGGTTGACTCTCTTGTCGGTAGAGTGAAAGCCGCTGTGCTTCTGATGCTTGCTGCACAGCCTGTGGCAAACCTGGGCTGCTGCTTGTAACGAGGATTACGCGCAGCAGGCAGGATGATAAGCGAGGCGCAATCGCGCTGGGCTGCATAGCCGCTCCAGGCATGATTTTATGGAATAGCTAGGGCGGCCTCGGGCCTGCTACCTGGCCTGACTGCAGCCGCTGCAGTGTGAGGTTAACAGTGGCACACCGGATGCCGACCTGCAGACATGTGGGGAGCTCGAGGGAAAGAAGGAGATCGCCGAACCGGGCCCCACTCAGAGAGAAGTTGTCATAGCTCGCCATGCGCTGCTCGGCTGCAAGCAAGGTCAGGAGGTGCTTTTTGCTGCCTAAACACAACAGGTACTGCAGGCGCTGCAAGGCTGGTTCAGTGCGCCACCATGCAAGGGCCCCATCGCCAGGGGCCAGTGCTCGCCTGCCCAGGCGCCCAGCCTGGCAGCGGGGTGCCCTTGGCAATGGCCAGCTACCCCTGGCCGCCCGCAAGTCTTCGTGCCGCCCTTGGCGCGCCTGCTCCCTCCAGACAACTGCGTCTCGGCGCGCCTGCTCCGCCTGCGCTTGGTGCGCCCGCTCCTCACCTGCAAGTGACACCCGTACCAACTCCACTGGGGCCCGACCTCGGCCTGCGCGGCCTCCGCCAACCGCACACGGCCAGGTCAGAGTGGACCCACACGCTATGTCAGAGTGAACCAAGCCCGAGCACAGCACCAGGCAGCAGTGTTGACATCAGACACACCGCTTCGCTCGACGCCCACGGCTCCCGTGCGCGCTTGCGCTGCTGGCCGCTCAGCGCGCCCTGCTAAGCGCTCCCCGCCGCCAGGTTGGACCCGACGCTGCCCGCTGACGTGCTTCTGGTGGCTGGCGGTGCAGCTCTGCACCGCTTGACAGCCCTGGGCGGCGGCGGCGCCTCCTGGCCAGCGCTACCGTCCGCGTCCTCGCTGCCGCTGTCGCTGCCGTCCTCAGAGGACTGATCGCTTGCACGCTGTGCAGCATATTCCCGCAGCACCAGCACCAATTGCCTGCAATTGCGCAGCACATCTTGCAGGTCTTCCTCCTCGTCGGACGAATCCTGCTCCTGCCGGAAGTCTTCTTCCAGCGTTTGCTCCATCCTTAAGATATACAACCGCTCTTGATTGTACCAGCATGCCATAGCTATCAAGAGAAGATCACGCACACCAGGTGGCACCATGGCTCTCTGAGCAGTAAGAGTGAAATGCAAGGCCAGCTGTTGCAGAATTCAAATGTGTCTGAGAGTGAAAGGAAGAAGATGAGAACTGCGTCCTGTACAACCATGGGACGGCCATCAGTCATCGAGCCAGGCAACTGCGGCTGGGCCGCATACGTAGACGACGTTCAAAGGCGGCGGACGGAGGAGACAGACATCGCCTGTGCAGCCCGCACGGAGCGTGTTGATGAGGCTAATAACGCAGGTGCACGCCGCTTTGCTCACCACACGTCGTTGCGCTGCTGTGCCCGGACAAACAAGCACTCAACAGACGCGGGGACAGCTCAAGCCAGCGCTCCCCTACGGACCGCCAAGGCTAGCCTGTGCACAGCGCGCCTGCGCACGCGCCTTCCAGGAGCCGGCCTATGCCCCGGAGGGCACAGGGCCAGCGCAGGCGCGGGGCAGGCTCTTTGCCAACTTCACGGTGTACAAGGGCAAGGCCGCTATGGCGCTCAAGGTGCGGACGACGGCCGGACGTGCTTGGCCAAGGTCGGGGGGGTGTGGCACGCAGATGACAGGACGCCGCGCCGCAGGTCATCAAGCCGTCCTGGCAGGCGACGCCTGACGGCGACTACAGGCTGGCCAGAGCGGGCACGGTGCTGCTGGAGCTGGCGCCGGTGGTGTCGGGCGGCGGCAGCCAGCCCGGCGAACGCAGGTGCGCGCACGCCTGACCTCGCCGCAGCACCACCCGCCCCAGCTGCGGTCGCTTGAGGCGAAGACGAGCGCGGGGCAGGTATAACTGGGCGGACGGCAAGCAGACGTTCGCGCTGTCCGCGGTGGAGCTCGGCGCCCTGATCGACCCGCCGCCTGACGGCATTAAAGACATGTTCCACGACCCCAACATGGGCAGCAGGTGAGCGTCCTGCTGCGCTGCCGGCCCGCCGTCCGCTCAGCACGGCACGGCGCCGCACGGCGCACGCGTGCCCCGCTCGCTGACAAGGCTCTGCCGTGTGGCAAGCGCAGCGGCTCGGGGCAGGTGACAAAGAGCCTGGCCTTCAAGCCCATGCCGAACGAGGTAACCCGGCCCCCCATTGCGCTGCATGCATGTATGCCACACGGCTGCATGTGTATTGCATGGCTGCATGTATGTCGCACGGCTGCCCTGCGAGTTTACCTGCGGCTGCCTTGAGTGAGGCTGAGTGTCAGTGCAGTACCCCGTAGTGCCCCGCAAAGGCACATGCATGTGACGTATGTGCGTCCTCCTCAGTGACCTACGCGTGGGCGCGCAGCCCGGGGGCTGGTTCCTGTCCCTGTCCGTGCGAGAGGGCCGCGCCCAGCAGACCAGTCTCGGCGTGCCCGTGTCCCGCGCAGAGTTTGCCGTTATGCGCGCTCTGGCCAACGTGCGCCCGTGCTTGGAGCTCATGCTTGCTGTTCACAGCGCTGCATGCGCCGCTGGCCATCCGTGCCCAGTGACCGCGGTGCTTGTCCTGACGCCATCATATCGCAGCTCGAGCGCGCTGGCTATCTGTCTGCCAAATCTGCCAAAGAAGCCACGCGCTCGTGTGGGGATGCGCAGCACATCATCCCGTACCTGCTTGGCTGGAGCGAGATGATGGTGCAGACCCCCAACATCATCTCTGGCGCGGCCGGCCCGGAGAGCGGCGGCGGCCCACCTTTCTAACCCAGCGAGGTCCAACAGTCTGCAGGCTGCGCCTGTAAAGTGTCCAGCGTTGCTTCAGTGTGTTGTGCGCCAGCTGGTCATGTCGCAAGTGGTCGCCACATTTGGCTTCTGACTTAGAGAGTGTGAGGAGAGGGCCCAGCAAATATCGATGTTTGCTATGCTGTTTTGAGTTGTGTTTCAACACACTGAGCTTGTGCTAGCCACTACAGGGGTCTGTAACATACCTCACTTCGTGAGGCTTGTAGAAAGACATCAAGCCTTCCTTCTTTCACTCATTGGTCTATTGCATGTCATGCCTCTGCCATGAAAGGAAAGCAAGAACAAAGGGAGCATTCAGCCGAGGTGCCCACACGTCCCTGGCAATCCTGACAAGCAAGAGCTGCACTATAGGGCCTGCTGGCAACCTTCCTGCTCTTGAGGCAGCCCAACCAGCCAATAGCGCTAAAAGTGGGGGTCGGACAAAACATCGTCCCGAGGCTGCTAGACCAGCGCCGTATTGGACGCGAAGCATGTAATATACAGACAACCAGCTGGACGTGTGCGCTGGCTGAAAGCCTCCACCCAAGCATCCTTGTGGGCCTGCTGCCGGCCCAGAGTCATCACCCGACCTCCTAAGATTCCACGATGGTGTTTGGACACTGCCAAACTGGTCTCTGCGCGGGCGCCATCCCTTGAACAATGCTGAGAAGCTACAGGGCCCAAAATAGCACGACAGTGCCACCCTGGTAACGATACACCTACAAGAGGCGAGTGCGTGCAAGCCCCAGAGCTTGACGCCTGGTGTCTATTGGCTTGGCGCCTTGACAGTGACGCCTGTCAGGACGCCCGCTTGGCAACAACGCTTACGCGCGCGGCGAAACCCGCTCTCCTCACCCATCTCCACGCTCCTCACACAGGTTGGGCGGCCAGGCGCGCCGGCCTGTCCCAGGAGCCAGGCGGCCCCTGCAGGCGCCGCAAGCTCCGCCACATCGTTGGGGACCCCATGGACCAGGCAGGGTAAACCTGGGTACCCCCCTCATGCGCCCGCGCACAAGCCCTTTGCAGCGCGCTAGGGGCTGGAGGCGGCACCCGCGGCCGCGTCCGCCTCCGGCCGCACCTCCTCCAGCCGCCAGCCCTTCGGCGTGGTGGCGCCGTCAAAGTGCACGATGAACTGGTGAAACTGGCGCAGCGCGGGCCGGTGGCCGATGGACAGCATGGTGATGCCCTGCTTCATGCAGGCGCGATACAGCACCACCTCGCCGTCCGCGCTCACCTAGCGCCGCGACCCGGGCGCGCGCGACGTCAGGACCACCATAATCAGTGGTCCAGACTTGATGGCGCTTGCAGGGCGCTTGCAGGGCTTCGGGCATCCATCGCACACGCCTCTATGGTACAGAGCGACCCAGGCGTAACAGCACAGATCATGTCTGCGGTTGCCGCAGAGCGCAGCAGGGCTAGGCACAGCTTTTGCAGCCGAGCGATTGGCACCGCCGGCGGGACCAGCGTGACAGCAGGCGCACGACGTGCTGGTTGCGGGGAGGCCGGGGGGGGGGGCGCACCGCGGAGGTGCACTCGTCCAGGATGGCGTAGGTCGGGTTGTGGAAGAGCAGTCGGGCCATTGCAATGCGCTGGCGCTCGCCTGCATGACGTGGCCAGGCGGGCGATGAGAGGATGAGCTGCTGAAGCGCTGCACATGGGTCAAGCAATGCAGTGCTGCGCAGCCCTATCAGCCAGACTGCAGCCGGCAGCCGCGGCTGCAGAAGGGAGGCATGCCCAGTGCTTATGGCTGCAAATTCCTCATTCACAGCGTACCGCCGTGCGCCGCGGCCCAAACACAGCCCAGGCCAGACATTGCTTCCTCTTCCTGCCTGGTGCTGACCTCCCATACGCCCCCTTGGTCACGGCTGCAGCCACATGCGCCTCGCCCATGCTGTCGCCGCTCCGCAGACCCTGCCTGGCGCTGCTCACAGGGCGGCACACACGCCGAACAGCAGCTGCCACACGCCACGCTCCTCGGCAATCCCCGTGACGCGTCCGGAAGTTATTAACCTATAGGAAAAGGAAAGCGCCTATTGTGCGGGCCCAGGCGGGCGGCGGGCGACCAGCACGGGGGCGCGCGCACCGCCGGAGAGCGTCTCATTCCAGTTCTGCACCTGCCACCAGCCGCTGCCGCGGCCGAGCAGGTAGTCCAGCTCCACGGCCTCCAGCGCGGCGCACAGGCGCTCCTCCAGCGCGTCCGGCGCCAGGTGCGCGTGCGGCATGTGCTGGAAGCGCGCGCGCTCGGCGCCGCTCGCCGCCGCCCAGACCGCGGCGGGCGGGTGCGGGTAGAGCAGCTGGTCGCGCAGGCTGCCCGAGACCAGGTACGGCCGCTGGCTGATGTAGAACAGGCTGCTGCTCTGCTTGGGCGGCACCGTGATCTCGCCCGCCTGCGCGCGCCGGCGCGCGTGTCGGGCTCGGCGCGGCGCGGCGCCCCGGCCGGCCGCGCCGCGAGGCGGCGGCCGCCACGGCCTTGCGGCACGCAGCGTCCCAGGCAGAGGCGGCAGCATGGAGCCGGCGCGTCAGGCACCCGAACAGAGCCTTCATGCTGTAAGGTCTCGATACTTTGCTGCGCCTGCGACATCCAGCAGGGCATCCTTATCGCCTTACACGTACTGCACAAGCTGCAAGCAGACACTCCCACCCGCAAATTCAGATTAATACCAACATACAATCCACTCAGTTGAACAAGCGTTGCGCGCCTGCAGCGGCCACAGGCCCGCCAGCACCCGGAAGAGGGAGCTCTTGCCGCTGCCTGCGCGCACGGGCCAACCACAGGCCCATAAGGGTGGGCGCCCAATATGCGCCGCACGCTGCCCCAGATGCGCCTGTGCTCGGGTACGCTGTCAGTGCCACTGCAACATGGCAGGTGGTTGACCCCGGAGAAAGCGCATCAACGAAGCGCTTGCAGTTTCACAACTGCATAGTTATAAGTGCGAGTGCATCGCACGGGCGGGCGCGACGCGACGTTCGGCCCCATGATGAGGCAGGAGCGGCCGCGCGGGACCTCGAAGGTCAGCTCGCGCACGAGCCGCGTGCCGTCCGGCGCGTTGAGCGCCACGCGCTGGAAGCGCACCACCTCGCCCTCGTGCCGCTTGGGCTCCGGCAGGCCCTCCGCGTCCTCGATCAGGTTGCTGGACGACACGTTGCGGTAGTCTGCGCGCAGCGCGCATGCGCGTGACGGCCGCAGGCGCTTGCCGCGTCAGCGCGGCCCCGCCCGCCGGCCCGGCCTCCCCGCGCCGGGCGCGCCGGGAGCCGGTCGCGAGGCGTGCTGCCGACAGGAAACACGCGTGTGCACGGCGGCGCGCGCACGAGGTGCAAGGGATGAGCTGAGGGACGCGAGATGAATGAGGCGGTCGGGGCCGCACAGAGCGAGCTGGTGGTGTCGTCGGGGTTGCCCATGCTCAGGCGCTGCACCTGCTCCAGCAGCTCAGCCACGCGCGACGTGTGGCCCGCCAGCGACGTCACACGCTTGTACACCAGCACCAGGTCGCCCACGCCCCTGCCGGCCGCGCCCGCGCACGTGTTGGCCGACACCCTCTGCTCTTTCGACCTCTGGTTTTGGCAGCTTCTTCACATGACACGCGCGCCTCTGCTCGTCACGGCAGACCCATACACTACTGCATCAATGCGGCAATGAGGGACGAGGGAAAGAGGCCGGATTTGGGCTGCTGATAGCGCAAGCGCCACGCTGACAGGAACCAGCACTGCATTTGCGCCCCGTCCCCGCGGGAGGCGCGCACCTCGATGTGTTCTGCAGGAGCCGCATCGACCGGATGTAGTCCTGCGCGCACCGCGAGCCCCCAGCCTCAGCCGCCGCGCAGCCACGGCAGTCTGGCCACCCGTCCGCGGCAGCACGCAGGTTGGCAGGGGCGCAGCCTCCGTGCGCCGTGCAACCAGCCAGCGCCGGCGCGCGCGCGCGCGCAGGGGGCAGAGCGCAGGGCGCGCGCGCCTGGGTGAGGTCCGCCTGCGAGGCGCGCAGCGCCGGGTCGCGGAAGTAGAGCGGCGCGGCGTACACCAGCAGCGCGACCACGCTCGCAAAGTACTTCACCATGTACCCGTCGAACACCTGCGCACCGATCGGAGGTCCTCAGGCGCTGCCGGCTGCGCTCGCAAATGTACTTTATCATTTACCCCTCGAACGCCTGCAGGCCGACGGCAGGTTGGAGCCGCTGCTGGCTGCCACGGGTGCAGCGGGCGGTCCGGCTGCTGTCAGGGCACCAGGGCCCCTTGCGCCGGGTCAGCCCGCTCCCCACCCCGCAGGCGCGCGCTGGTTGAGGTCTGGTTTCAGATGCGCACAGCGCCGTCATCGCCAGGTCAGGCGGCCCGGCCGCCAGCGCGCGCGCGGCCCCGCGGGGCCGCCGGCCGGGGCGGCGAGACGGGCGGCGCGCGCGCCTGCTGGATGAAGCGCTGGAAGGCACTGAGGCGCGCGTGGCGCAGCAGGCGCTGCAGGTGGCGGTTCAGGATCATCTGCTCGGCCGCGCCCGCGGGCGGGTCGTTGAACGCCACATCCTCCGCGTTGACCACCAGCCGCTGCACGCGCGCGCGCCGGCTCGTCGCCGTGCAGGGCACGCCGCGGGCTTTTCCATGGGAGTGGGTCGCTGGCCGGGTCTTGCGCGAGAGGGGTCCAGGGTACAGGATTCACCGCAGTGTGCAGGAAACTTCAAGCGAAGGCATGAGGCGGACGGCTGCGGCATACAGCAGTCGCACAAGGTAAACCTGTGCGCCCGGACCCCTGAGCGCATTCCAGGGCAGGGCCATGGGCGGGCGCTTGACGCGGGCGCGCGCCTGGTGCGCATTGCGGAAGGCGCCGGAGAGCGCGGTCTCCTGCGCGGTCATCAGCGCAAGCGGCGGCGACAGCGCGCGCAGCGCCAGCGCGCTGCGGCCGCCGGCCCGACAGGCGTCAGGCGGGCGGGCACGCGGCCGGGCAGGTGCGGGGCAAGCGGCTGGGTCCTGCAGCTGACATCTTTCCAAAATGCTAGCAGCATGCTGATTGAGAGGGGCAGGCACTGCCACATGCAGCCCCGACATTTGGGACACTCCCGCTAACAACGTGAGAAAGTGTGTGCAGGGTAATTGGGCCGCACCTGGCGATATAGTATGCGTATAGCCCGAATTGACCCTGCGAGCATAGCGTCTCAGCGCGCATGAACAGCACAGAGCATGCACGTGAGCCAAAGGCAAATAGTCATTGATTATCAGTGCAAAGCGCCACCATGAGCATCTCGAGTGACATGCGGCCAGGGCGGCACCTTGTACCCCATCGTCTTGCTCAGGCTGCGCGTGAAGAGCAGCACATCCAGCAGCGGCTTGAACGTGTACGAGTACTGCGCGCGGGCGCCAGCAGGCGAGCTCATGACACGCGCACGGGCTTTACACCCACACGAACACCCGGGCGCCGCCTCATGCAAGCACACGCGTCAACATGCATCACCTACTTACCAATGTCTGATACGCATGCTTTGAAGCAGTTGCAAAGGCAGCACCTGTGACTGCTTTCACACACACTGCAACAAGCCGCGGCATGCGCCGCCTGCGGCGTGAGGGGCCGCACGAGCTCAGCGATGGCAAAGCTGAACTTCTCCACGTCCTCGGTGATACGCTGGTCCGCGTTCGTGAGCCCTGCCGCGCGTTGGCGCACCCGCATTGACACGCAAGCAGACTCATGTCCGGCCCCGCAGCCTCAGGTGGGCGGCATGGTCCCCATCTCTCGCGGCGCTCGGCCTACTCGCGCCTGCGCTCTGCGCTGGCACCCATGTGCTGGCAGCGCTACGATAGCGCCTCACACATCAGGGAGACACATTGCATGCCGTGCTGGAGGGCCAAGCGCGGGCGCCGCACCGCCTAGTACGGAGGCGGAGTAGTACGCGCGCTTGCTGCAGTACAGGCTGTGCAGCTTGTGCGTCAGCCGGCGCATGAAGGCCAGCTGGATCTGCTTCTGCATGAAGCGCAGGCCGCTGTTGACGACCGCGGCCGGGATCGCCACCCCCGCGAAGGCCGCCAGGCCTGCCCCCCGCGCACGCCGCGATTCGGGCATCAGGGCGCCACGGCCTGCATGCTTATAGGAGCAGCAGACACAGCCTGTCACGGCGCTCGGCATCAGCCAGGCCGCCACTCTGGCGCGTCTGGGCTAGGCGGGGCAGGGCGACAGCCCACCTGCTGCAAAGCGCGTAAAGTTCTGGCTGATGAGGTGCCGCCCGGCGCGCGCCTCGATCTTCGAGATGTGGTCTGCGCGTCCCGCAACAGTCACAGGCGCCCGCGCTGGCGGGCCTGCACCGTCCAGCAGGCTTACTATCCTGGGGGCGGACCAGTCAGGAAGGTCCGCGAAACCAGCAGGACGCCCTGGAAGAGGATGAGCGCAGCCTCGCGCGACATCGGCTCCGGCACGCAGCTGCAGCCACACGCGGTTCAGCTTTCAGCGTGCACGATCAGCGCGCAACAGCGCTCAGCGTGCACGCCTGCTCCTGCAGACGTGTGCAGGAGCAGGCAACAGCATGGCCCTGGGCGCGTGGTGGTCCCCCGGCCCCCGCACATGGCCAGGATGGTGCTGAGCCGCTTGAAGAAGACGGAGTCCACGGCGACCTTGCTCTTGGCGCCCTTGCCGGCGCCATTGCGCCTGCCCTCGTCCACCTCCGCGCACAGCGCGTTCTGCGAGCCACACGCTGGTCCGTCAGTGTGCTTGAGCACGTGAGTGACGACTCGACGCGTCGACACAGCAGGCTCGTGGGCCAGGCCCAGGGCCGAGCACGGGCGGTGCGGCGCGCCTGCTCGCGCTGGGCGCGGTGGACTTCCTTTTGAACTTGCCGTCCTCCAGCGACGCCGCCCGCCAACACAACAACCTGTGTCGCGCAGAGCGGAGTCGCTCCAGCGCACGGCGCTGCAGCCGCTTGGCAAGGGCAACCAGCTCGCGGAGCAATGCCGGGCGCGCACCGCTATCACGCGCTTCTGGTTCAGCGTCAGGCCAGGCAGGATGCCCTCCATCCTGGCGCTGGCGCGCCCCCTGCGCGCGCGATGCGGGCCTGCCCCGCCTGAAAAAGAGCTTTCAAGCGATGCTGGCAGGCTGGTGCCGTTGGTCACGCCGATGAACAGCAGAGTGGGACAGTTCTGCTGTGATCACAGCACAACAGCTCGCACTCCAAACTGTAGGCATGAACCTATATTAACGAGTCAGCGTTTACCCAGAGGCCTTCCCTCCCTCTGACCGGGTGAATTCTTTCTTGAGAGCCGCGCTCCATTGGAAAGCGCTTGCCTCGGCAGCAGCAGAGCGGTCCTGTAGAGCATACTGAGCTGCCCCAGGCAGAGCCTGAACTCGGCGGGCCTGCAGAAAAATATATAGGTGCAGCAGAGGCAGACCGCATGGTGCAGCCCCCAGCGTCCACAGGTGGAGGCGCGGGCGAGCCGCCTCTGAGGCCGGACGACCTGCCTGCAGCCTTTTGGGATGCATACCCCGAGAACGCGGACAACCCGGACCTGGCGGCCATCAACGCGCTGCTGGAGGAGTCCACGCCAGAGGAGCGGGCTGACACATACAAAGTGAGGCACTTGCGGTGTGGCCCTTTGGTTTCCAGTACAAAGGCCAGCACTGGGCAGCAGAGAGCCTTCGTAAAGGGCAGGCACTAGTGACACGCGGAACGTGTCACAAGTAGGAGCAGCAAAGTTCGTTCCAGCCCTGGTGTGCTGCCGCGCAGAACCAGGGCAACGACGCGCTCAAGCGCGGCCTGCAGCTGAGGAAGAAGTTCTACCTGCGCGAGGCGCTCGGCCTGTACACGCGCGGCCTGGACCTGAGGTGCCGCGACGCCGCGCTGGCGGCCGCGCTGTTCAGCAACCGCGCGCAGGCGCACCTGCTGCTGGGCAACAACCGCAGCGCGCTGGACGACGCGCTGACCGCGCTGCGCGCCGACGTGACCAACGTCAAGGCGCGCTGGCTGGGGCTGCCCCGGAGGCCCTCAGGTCCGGCCAGGTGCATGCGGTGCCTGCGGGAGATGCAGGCTGCCATGCAGTGAGCTTTGTTTAAGAATTTAAGAAGCATGCTAGGTGACTATTGCTCATGAGGTGTGTTTGGGTACTGCCCCTGAAGCGCATGTGCTTGCAATGAGCAGTCCTTTTGCATGACTCGCAACAGGCCTGTTGTTGGCGGGCTGCAGGCGCACTACCGGGCAGCGCGGGCTGCAATTGCGCTGGGCGACTTTGCGCGCGCGGCCGAGGCATGCGCGGGGGGGCTGCGCGTGGCGCCCGATGCGCCGGAGCTCGCCAGTCTGCGGGACACTGTGACTGAGCGCGCCGCTGCCAAGCAGGCGCGGCTGCACTGCCCAGAACGGGTTTAGCACAGCGTATACTGCACTGCTGTGAGCCTCCGACCATACTCATGTGGGAGCATCTGTTGTGAGCAAGTGACAGGGGTCCCGGCATGCTGAGCACAGCAGTGCATAGAACATGATGGCGTTGGATGATCAAGCGTGCATTCGGCAGGCGGAAGAGCAGCGAGCGGCTGCGGAAGCCGCGGCCGCGCGGCAGCCGGCGAGGCAGCTGGCGAGAGCTATACATGACCGCGGCTGGCGCATGGGGCTGCCGCAGCTCAGCGTGGGTGCGCGCAGCGGCTTGGAGCGGCTAATTCACAGGCCCGCACATGCTGCTGAAGTCATCACCCCCAAGCTGCTTATACAGAGATAGGACAGTGAGCGCAGCTGCTAGTGCAATTTGCTCCCCTAGCACTACATGCATTCTTACTGCTGGGCCGCAAACTCAGGATTCCTGTGCTGCATCCAGGCGCACGCAAGCCAACGCTCGATGTGGACGGGCAGGTGCACTGGCCGCTGATGTTTGTGTACCCTGAGACCATGCAGGTGCGGCGCAGGCCCTACATTATGATGCAGGCGAGGCCTGCCGCATGTTGTTGCACGCCACTGCAGCTGTCTTTGACACTTTCTAGCGTCCAAGCAGCTCTGGCTCCGCATCGACTGGCTAGCACGAGCTGGGTGTGGCATGTTGACAGTTGCCTTGTAAGGTGTCCGCTGGACAGCAAGTCAATGCATGCATTCTCACCTGCAGGTGCATGGCCGCTGTGTCGGGCGCAGGATGGCCTGCCCTGCGCCACGGGAGCAGGCACGAGAATGTCGCGCCAACCTGTGCCAAGGCTGACATGCAGGGTGTCTTTGGTCAGGCAGGCTCCAGGCCCTTGCCAGCGCACCAGCAGCAGGGCGCACGCGCGCAGACCGACGTGGTGGAGGACGCGGCGGAGGCCGACACGCTGGACGACCACCTCGACGCCATGTTCGCGCCCGACGCGCCGCCGCTGGCGTGGGACGCGGCCGCCGAGTACACGCGGCGCCGCCTGGAGCTGTACTACCTCGCGCACGCCGCAGACCCGCTGGACGAGGACGCGCTGGCGGAGGTGGGCGCCGTGTGGCCCCCGCAGGGCGTGTGTAGGGCTCTCGCACACGGGCATGCTGCGCGCGGCGGTATGCTCTCATACAACTGTGCTCATGAGCGGCAATGCCGGTGCAGCCAGCGCGCCGGGGATCCGTGACTGGCAGTCTGCATCCCCCCGTGGCGGCCTCGTCTGAGAGCATGCATGACGTGCGACTCTGCTTGTCCCTGCTCGCTGGCCCTGTGCGAGGTCTGCAGCGTGTCCGAAACGAACCAACGCGTGCGAAGCGCGGGCGCTGCGTAGGCGCTGCACGGCGGCTGGCTGGCGGGCGCGTCCGACGCCGGGCCGCAGCGCTACGGCGCGCGCGCGGCGCGCTGGGTGCGCGTGGACCCGGCTGCCACGCTGGGCGCGGTCCTGGCGGCGCCCGACCATGTTGTGCCGGGCGTGCCGGTGTTCTTCGTGGTGGCCGCGGGCACAGCCTTCCGGGACCGCTTCCTGGCGGCTGAGGAGGCGGGGCCTGCAGGCTGAGGCTAACGCCGTACCCTGTCGCATGTGCTCAGAGCTGGGAGCTAATTCACAGCAGACTTGGACTGATTATGGGTCGTAAGGACACGGACACTGGCTGTTGCCGGATGGAACAGCTGCGTGCACCACAGGCACCATCGCCCTCCCGACTAAGCTTCGGACGCAGCGCGGACCACGCTACCTACATTGACACACTGGCCGCACCCAACAGGACAATCTATCCACGCCTATTCCTAGCTCAAAAACAGGAAGAGCAGAAACCAAAACTCTAAGCAGGAGTGGAGCCTATACTAGAGTGACTGCGCGCGCATGCAGACCAGCATCAGATCAGCAACAGATGGGCTGTCCCCCACTCATCTACACTCACTCACACAGGACAGCACACAGGTCTAGTGTTGCGCGGGGCCTGCACAAACCAGGTAGGACTACCCGGTAGCAGCCACTGACAGCCATAGCCCGCCCACGCAACGCAGCCACAGAGGCCATGCACGCACCGCAGCAGCTGCATGAGCACACACCGCCGAGAAGCTGCATCGGGCGGCCTGCAGCAGGACGCGCCGCGCAAGCCTTCCGCCCACACGGGCGAGCGCCGCGCGCGCACAACAGCAAGCCAAGATAGGCTGGCTGAGACGCGGCGGCAGGCTGGCGCTCGTGCAGCTAATGCCTGGACAGCCAGAGGCGGATCGGCGCCCACGACCCGCAAGGGCCGGCCCTTGGGCGGGCCGCCGGCGGCGCCTACGTGGACGTGACGCCGGCGAGGCCGAACGCAGGTATCAGGGCCATGTACGCGGCGACCAGCAGCGGCAGCAGCAGCACGGCCGCCATGTACTGCCAGAACAGCAGCGCGGCCATCTCTTTTTCGTGGTTGCCGTGCATCGTCGCGATGGCCTGGATGTTGATCGCCGTCGGCGACGAGTTCTGCAGCAGCAGCACGAAGACGAACATGGGGTTGAGCGGCGCGTACGCGCCCAGCTCGGCGCCGCCGATGACCATGGCGCCGCCCGCGCCGGGCACCAGCGTCAGCCGCGCGGCGATCACGCCCGCGACGCTCGCCCAGCCGATCGCCGCGCGCCCGGGCCCCTTCTCCAGCACCGCGCCGAGCGTGAAGCTCATGGCCGGCACGGTGGCCTGCGCCAGGATCGCGAGCGCGTCCGTCGCGAACTTGAGCGGCGCGGCCGGCCCGAACAGCAGCGCCTTGAGCGGCGGGATGCAGCCGACGGCCAGCCCGATGAGCGACACGAACGTCGGCACGGGCACGATGTCGAAGAAGCGCGCCGCGCCGTAGCCCACCGCGCGCCACGCCCGCGCCAGGCCCGTGCGTAACCTGTGCATGCGCCAGGCTGCGTGGGTGATGTGGTGGGCTTGCGACCATTAGCCTTTTATTCAGCTCGCTGGATATACGCGCTAAAGCACGCACTGGGCACGGCAGGTGCACCGCAGCCAGGCCCGCAGGGCACCGCCAAGAGTATGCGCATGAGCAGGCTGCGCCCGAGAGGCATGCATGGCCAGCGCGAGTGGCAGGGCGCGTGCTTTCAGCCGATGGTGCGGCCGATGGTGCGGACCCATGCGCAGCGCGCGCGCACGCCGCACCTCTGTGAGGCCGACCGCGCGGGCGCCGCCTCCGCTTCCTCGACCTGCAGCGCGGACGTCATGCTGACGCTGGTGAAGTCGGCGCCCGAGCGCACGGACACCGTGCGCACGAGCGCGGGGCGGCCGCGCGCGCTCTTGCCCGCCGCCGCGATCGCGGCGTTGAGGTCGGTGGCGCTGTCTGCGCGGCGCCCGCCCCCACTTGAGCCTGTGCATGGTTGCGTGTCATACAAGAAGCAGGCAGCAGTGGCCCGTGCGCTTTGCCTGTGGCATGCATGCGCGCATACCACAGCATGGCTTGGCAACGCAAAGTGCAGAGAGTGAGACGTCGTCGCAGGCGTTCGCTGCGGACGCACCGCTGCGCTGGGCGTCCGCGGCGGGCTCCTTGTCGCTGTCGCCGGCGGGCGCGGCCGGCGGCGCTGAGGTGGGCAGCGCGGGCTGCGGCTCCAGCTGCGCAGCACATGCGGTTTGCATCAGCGCGCATGCATGCGCACTCTTGTAACAAGTCTGAGTGCGGCATCACCGTGTGGCGCCCAGCGGAGGTGCGCAGCATGCCCTGGATAGGTAAGTCTCAAGCACGCCGCGGGAGGAGCCTGCATGCAGCGGATCTGCGTGCGCAGCGCCCGGGCGCGCCCCCCGCGCCCGGCGGCGGCGCACCCACGGCCGCGGCTTGAGCAGGTGGTAGGACACGGCGTGGTGGAAGATGGACGCGATGGCCATGCCCACGACGACGTACGCGATGCCCGTGTCGGTGCAGCTGGGCCCCAGCGCGGCCGCGAACAGCAGCTTGGGGTCGGCGCACACGCTGGTGACCAGCATCAGCGGCAGCTGGTTCAGGTTGCCCAGGCCGGTGGCGACGATGACGTGGCGGCGCAGGTGCGGCGGCGTGCGCGTGGCCAGCGCGACCAGCGCGCCCAGGCCCAGGCCGCCGCAGACGGTGGCGACGACGTTGACCACGATCGGCCACCAGTGCGCCAGCAGCGCGGCCGTGACCGCCGGCGTGACCTTGACGAACGTGATCGCCGGCAGCAGCACGTAGAACACCATCTTGCTGAGCGCCGTGCGCACGGTCGGCGTGATGATGCCCTGCGCGCCCCGCGGCGCGTCTCAGCTCGCTGCTGCGAGCGGGCGGGCGCCTCAGCTCGAACCGGGCTCTGGTGGGAGGCCAAGGTCCCGCGAGCAGACTTTGACAGGCGCTGCTACGAGCTGGGCGCGCACCAGCCTCGCCATCAGGGACCCAGCAGCGCAGAGGAGGATGATCTCCAGCACTGCAAGGAAAGAGTAGAGGAACAGGGAGCCGAAGCTCGACATTGTGGTGGACTTTCGGGCTGGTCAGAGCCCACCGCCCCCAGCAGCCTGCCCGTGCTTCTGTACCAACGTTCCGGCGGCCTGCTCAAAGTACGTTTGCGATACGCAGTTGGGGTTCGGGACCCCTTCGAGCACGGATGCGCTTCATCGCTGCGCAGCACTGCCAGCTGTTGCCGGTCAACTACCGGAGCATTCGCGCCCATGCGCTGCTATAGCTATAACGGCTCGGCACAGCTGCGTTCCAGCTAGAAAATTTTGAAATTCAAAATGATGACTCATGACATCCCCTGGTTGTACTTGACTCGCGCCAAGCTACTTAAGCCTTCTACGTTTTTTTCTCTACCACAACTATCAGCCCTGCCAGCACCACATTCCCGGAACAGCTCCTGACCCCAGTCTCTCGTCCCGCCTCGTGCAGCAGCATGGCGACCCAAACTCTCCTGGAGCCCCGGCGCTCCTCGACGTCGCGCGTGTCGCTGCGCCTGTCTCTGCCAACTCGGGAAAGCGACATCCTCCAGGCGCAGGAGGATGCCATGGCGGTTGTGAGGTCGGGCACCCGCCAAGCCTGATCTGCGAGGACCCAAGAAAGTTGTTTGTGCAGGCCAGTCGAGCGATTGCATCTGCGTTGTGGCCGCCAGTGGCAGTGCAGCTGCCGCTGTGTGAAGTGATGTGTGAAGTGATCAGCCATGGCTGCTTGGGCTCTTGCTTGCTACCGGCTGGCCACCCTCCCCTGAGACGGTGTGGGGGCGCTGCAGGGCGTACACCAAGATGGTGGGCGGCCCGGCGCCCACCGTGGACGCCCCCGTGGAGGCGCCGGCCACCAAGCGGGAGCTCACGCGCACGCTGTCGCGGCAGCTCTCGCGCACGCTGTCACGGAAGGTCTCCATGACGCTCAGGCCGGCGGCAGAGGTGCCTGCGCCCGAGCTCGCCGACCTGGTCACCGCCAAGGACGTGCTGATGGAGCTGCCGCCGCGCCTGCCCGACAGCGAGATCGCCAAGCTCGAGTGCGCCCCCCTGCCTGCGCCTGGCCGCGCCTTCCAGCCGCCGCCCTGCGTCCTGCCCTGTGCCTCCCCAACATGCCTGGAAAGAGCACATGCATGATCGACATGGCAGCCGTTCGGGAGGGCGTCGGGCTGAGCCCGACCGTGCGCGCAGGACGAGCGGGCCAATGGGCCAGGTCAAGCCGTACACGATCGTGCGCGACCTGTCGGCCTGGACCGCCGCGGACTGGGAGGGCCGCGAGCACGAGTTCGAGTATGAGCTGACGTCGGAGGACCTGGCCGAGGTGGAGGCCGCGCTGGCGGAGGCCACCAAGCGCAACCTGCCCATCCAGGTGCCCAGCCTGCCTCTGCACCCGCCAGACAACCACCTTATTTCCTAACAGGCTCTGCGCCCGCTGCCACCAGCATCTAGGCTGACTGCTGCATGTGAGGACTGCATGGGCTGGCCAGTGCATGGTCCATGTGACAGAAGGCATGGCTGGCGTAACTCCCACCGTAACCCCAGCCACCCACATGATTAGGCGGGTGCATGCCTGCTTCCTGCCACCTTCCTGCAGACGTTCGCGGCGTGCTGCACCGACACACACGCCGCCAGGGCGCGCCCGGCCCCATGCGGGAGGCACGCATGCCAAGCGCCGGCGCCCGCCCGGCCGCGCAGGAGATCAAGCGCGAGGACTTCCCGCTGCCGACGCTGGGCCCGCGCCTGGAGGAGCTCGGCGCGGCCGCGTTCAAGGGCCGCGGCTTCCAGCTCGTCCGGTGCGCCCCTGGGCCACCATGGGATTTTAGCGCGCCATGAAGACGCAGGCCGGCCTCGATAGTGCTGTGCCGCACGAGGTGGCCGCCGCATGTGGGCCGCTTGCTGACGCTGCGTGGCGGGGGCGCTGGAGCGTCAGGTGACTGTTACTGCAGCGCCGCGATCCGCCTGCTGACATGCGCTGAGGACCATACCCCGCCACTGGCCTGCTATGCCTCAAGATGGCACCTCGGCGCCCCCGGACGGCGCTTTGACGCGGCGCGCGCGCGCGCAGGGGCCTGCCGGTCGACCACTGGACCAAGAAGCAGAGCATCATGGTGTACTGGGGCATGGCCGCGTACTGGGGCGAGGCGCGCCCGCAGAGCCGCAAGGGCGCCATGGTCGAGCACGTCAAGGCGGCCGGCGTCGCGTCCAAGGGCCCCGCAGACCCCGGCCGCCCGCAGCACTCGCCGGTCGCACACTCGTACCACACCGACAGCGCCGATGCGGTCGCGCTGCTGTGCCTGCAGCAGGCGCCCGAGGGCGGCCTGTCCTCCTGGTGCTCCAGCGTTGCCGTGCACAACGAGATGATCAAGCGCGGGCGCGCCGACCTGGTCAAGGCGCGCCGCGCCCGCACGGCGCTTGCCTCAACTCGTCACTGCAGCCTTGCCCTGCTGCGTTGCACGTTGTCCGCAGGAGTGCAATGGCCGTATGCGAGCGCGGCGATGTGCTGGCTGTTCTCCATGCTCATGGTGGTGTGTGTGTGGTCGCGCCGCACGCACAACCCTTCATTTGGGACTGCTGTGTGTCAGCCATGCATGCGCTGCCGGGCAAGCATGCTCTGCTCTGCACGGTCCGGCGGCCACCACCCCAGGGCCGGGGGCTGACGGCGCGCGCGGCGGGGCAGGTGCTGGCGGAGGCGGACTGGGCGCGCGACCGCCGCGGCGACCTCGCGCCGGGCGGCGAGCAGGGCGCGCCCTGGTTCCAGATCCCGATCGTCTCGTACGCGGGCGGCAACCTGACGACCGTGTTCGCGCCGCACCTGGTGCGCATGGCGCAGCGCTGGGCCGACGCGCCGCGGCTCACGCCGGAGCAGCAGGAGGCGATGGACATGGTCACCGCGCTCGCCGGCAGCGAGGAGCTGCGCCTGCAGATGAAGCTGCGCCCGGGCGACATCCAGCTCTGCTACAACCACACGATGCTGCACGCGCGCTCCACGTTCAAGGACGGCGACGGCCCCGGCGAGCAGCGCCACCTGGTGCGCCTCTGGCTCGCGCCGCGCGAGGACCGCGAGCTGCCCGAGGAGTATGAGCAGTTCACCGGCTCCAACGAGCCCGGCGCGCGCGGCGGCATCGTGCACGCGCCCGGCGCGCGCCTGCACGTGCCCCTGGACAAGTACTGAGCGGCGCCGGCCGCGCGCGTGAGCTGTCCCCGCGCGTGGGTTCGGGCGCTTCGGGGGCGCCTCTGACAACAGTCTGCCACTGACCATGGGCGGCCATGCTGGCGACCATGCGAGGCGCTTAGCTTGATGACTTGATGTGTGCACATGTTCAGGTGCAATCTAGGATTTTTCATGTTCCATTAGGGTCAAGCGTGCTTGCATTGTAGACCGCTCTGGTCCTCACGCTTGCTTGGTTTTGCTGGCGCTGAGAGCATAGGGCCCTGCCCCACTCGCATTTGGCGCGGAGGTCGATGGGACGCCTTTCTCGTGCTGCCGCCGCTTGCTGTGTGCGCGTCGCACTCAGGCCTGATTGCCTTGGCGCATGGCTGCATACTCCGCATGGCACTGGAAGGACGCGAACCTATGCTATAGCTAGGGGTGGAGTGTTGATGGCAACCCTTGTCTGCATGCTTTCGGCATATAGCTGTATACATTTGACATGATTTTGCTTGGAAGTGCGTGCAGATTTTGAAGAGACTGCTGTGAGGGTAGTGTGTGTCCCACCTCGCTGGCAGAGGGCGGATAAGAGTGAGGCAGGTCATGCACAGCGTGTAGAGCACGAGGACAAAGACAAGAGCACTGTGCAAGCCCCTGGCCACTCGAGCAGACATGCGCATCCCAACAAACACTGATACATCATGTGCCAGAATGTCCTCATCAGACAGCATGCCTCGCCATGTCCACAGCTTTCCACCCCCAGGCATGCGATTGAAGAGCCAGGCTGCGTACACTGCTTTACATCATCGTTGCCGTCATAACACACCGTGAGCACCCAAAGAGTCACAAGTACATTTGCACGTCATGACCGACCAACGCAGATATTCACTGAGCCCTCTCAGACATATCATGACAAAACTGAGGCAGAGGCGGCAGCGCCTCCTTGCGGCACTCCATGGAAGCTACAAGTAATACAAAACGCAAATGACACCACCCACTGCTAACACGGCAGTCTGCTGGCTATTTATCCACCAACCACATCATCTGATCAGGTCACTTGACAGCAGCCAGCACGTCAGAGACACCGGTCAAGCCCTGACAAGGCCTCGCCAGTTGCAGACGCATTGCAGGCTACCCCTCTGCACGCACTCAGGCCTTGCCAAACACCTCCTCCAGCGCCTCTGAGAAGATGCCCAGCGCGGTGTTGATCTCTGCCTCGCTGATTGACAGCGGCGGCAGGAAGCGGACCGTCTCACGCGCGCCTGCCCCGCGCACAGTCAGGACTCTTCATACGATAACTCCCGAGATCTTTTGAAGCCGCCCGGTATGAGTCGCAAACTGTGTCCCAGTCCGTCCTCACATGACCTTGTCACATGCCCATTGCATTGCCAAGTTATGCAGGCAGTGTCAGCTCCCTGAGCTGAGCGTGCAGGCGAGACAGGGGTTAGTCCGGCCATCTGAGCGCAGGCGGGCAGTCGCATGTACGCACGGTGCGGCTGTGCGCACCGGCGCTGAGCAGGATCATGTTGCGCTTGCCGCAGGCCTTGGTGATCTTGGCGGCCAGGCCGTACGGCGCCTTGAGCCCGCCGCCCGGCTCGCCAAACTCAGCCGCTACCATCAGTCCGCGGCCGCGCACGTCGATGATTGGGAAGCGCTGCGCCAGGTCCAGCAGGCCCTGCCACGCCCGCAGCCCGTCGCAACCAGAGCCCGGGCGAGCATCTGCGCGCCATATCTTGAAGCGGGGCTGATCTGGCCTCACTGAGACCTGCCATGCGCTGCAGGCGCGGCGGCATGCGCGGACGGCGGGGGGTGAAGGGAGGCCGTGCGGACCGTGGGGCGCATGCGCAAGCAGGCGCGGCGCGGCCGTGCGCAGGCCGCGCGGCGCGGCGGGCGGCGCACCGCGGTCAGCTGCCGGCCGCGCAGCTCAGCGTTCTCCAGCAGGCCCTCGCCCTCGATGACGTCCAGCGTGGCCACGGCGGCCGCGCAGGCGAGCGGCCCGCCGCCGTACGTGCCGCCCATCGTGCCCGGCGCGAGGCCCTCGTGCACGTGGTCCTTCATGGCCAGGCCGGCGAACGGGAAGCCGGCGGCGATGCCCTTGGCGAACGTCATGATGTCCGGCTGCGCGTCGTCGGCGAGCAGGTGCTGGTGGCCCCACCACTTGCCCGTGCGGCCCACGCCCGACTGCACCTGCGCCCCCGAGCAGGCGCGGCGCTGGGCGGAGCGTCATGCGCAGAGCGCCCCATATGCGCAGCAGGACGGTGTTTGCTACTATTGCGGTCCGTCTCTCCAGACAAACTGAGCCCCGACCCGCAAATTGAAGCGCGGGAGGAGACGACCCGAAGCTGGGGGTGGGCAAGTGCGTTTCTGTCAGCACAGGCATGAGGCCGGTGAGGTTGGTCTTTGGTGGCACACTGTCCTGAAAGGGCGGGAGGCCATGCTGATGGCACAGCTCGCGCACGCTCAGTTGCGCGCGCACAGGGAGGGGGCTGGCTCTGGCACCAGGGATCTGCAGTGTGAAGCTATCACCTAAGCCAGATGCGTGGCGGGTTTGCAAGCCGCGCCTTACAAAACAACCAGGCAAGCCTCTGGCACACCACGCGTAGTTTCGCTGGGAAGCGCTGATTGCCGAGGCACAAGCACCACAACGTGCCTGCGGCACAGCCTGTGCATGCAGGCAGAGGGCGCTGGTGACGGCAAGAACGCGCCGCAGCGCCGGCACAGCGGTCCGCATCAGCCCGCGCAGCTGCAGCATGGGGCCGCATGACCCGCCGGACGCAGCCGGCGGCTGCTGGGCGCAGGCCCGGGCCCGCGCCTCGTCCAGGATGAGCAGCAGGCCGTGCTTGTCGCACAGCTTGCGCAGGCCGGGCAGGAAGGCGGGCGGCGGCGTCAGGAAGCCGCCCTCGCCCAGGATGGGCTCCACGATGACGGCCGCGGTCTCGCTCGGCGCCGTCTGCTGCTTCAGGAGCCACTCCATGGCCTCCAGCGGCCCGTTGCAGCATATACGCGCGCTGTACGAGTCGTACGGCGGGACGTTGGGCGCCACCTGTGCGCGCCGGCCGCGGTCACACCCGGGGGTGCACGGAGTGAGCTGCCGACCTGCCTCACTTGTCACTGCTCCGTCCTGGATGCGGAGCAGGGCGCCATGCACATGATGAGACGGCATCAGCGTGAGTCTCAAGCGTCCTGATCATATGTCCGCAGAACAGTCCTGCGAGAGCGCTGATAGCAAAGCAGCACGGACGCCAGCATGCGGTAAACTCACCGCCGTGTGGGGCCACACATCGCGAGCAGCATGAGGCCGCTCCTGGTGAGTGGGGACTTGAACACGTGCACATCAAGCTGCACCATGCGCCGGCCTCATAGGCGCAGGGATGGGCCGGGGCGTGCCTTGTACCACTCGTCGCCGTCGGGCGCGCACGCGCGCGCCTTGCAGTGCAGGCAGTACGGGTAGGGCGCGACCGAGACGGAGGGCATCAGCGGCGAGAAGCCCTGCCGGTAGTATGTCTTGGACGTGGTGATGGCCATGGCGCCGTACGTGCGCCCGTGGAACGAGTTCTGCGCGGCGGCAGGCCTCAGGGCACGCCGGGGTGGCATGGGAAAGCTGGCTAACTTGAAACCGGCGCCCGGCCTCCTCCCAGAACCCCGACCGCGGCTGAGGCAGGCGGGGGGCGGACCTCGAAGCAGATGATGTTCTGCTTGCCGGTGTGCGCGCGCGCGACCTTGATGGCGTTGTCGACCGCCTCCGAGCCCGAGTTGGCGAAGAAGAAGCGCGTGAGCTGGGAGGGGCAGATCTTCAGCAGGCGGTCCAGCAGCGCCGCCTGCACACCAGGTTTCCGGTCACCCGCCCGCCCGCGGCCTGCCTTGCAGCCGGACGTGCGCAGTCCGGCACAGGGCCCGACCATCGGAGGCGTCGCTGGGAAGATGTTCTGCTGTGGGTGGATGACGCGCGCCGCCTGGTCCTGGATGGCTTTCACCACCTTCGGGTGGCTGTGCCCGGTCGACACCACGCCGATGCCTGCAGGCACACAACGCTTATACAGCGGCTCTGACCTCCGCGCCAGGTTGGCAGCAGCAGCGGCAGCACCCAAGGCCCACCAGCGCCCATGTCCAGGTGCTTTTGGCCATCGGTCGTCCAGATGTAGCTGCCCTTTGCGTGGTCTGCGATGTAGTCCTGCGTGCGTGCAGGAGGCGTTGCGCACGGGTGCACAACATCCGCCGGATAAGCGGGAGCTACTCAGACCGTATGCCGTGAGTCATCATGACAGAAGGGCGCACCGAGAAGTGAGCAACAGCAGGCACGAGGTGCTGGCGGATCTGGTTCACAGCATCTGGTGAGTGCGCTTCCACTGCTGCCAGCAGGCCGCTGGCTGCAGCCTCCGCAGCGCGGAGGGGCTGTGCCGGCATTGGGTCGCCTTGAGCGGTGCGCTTACCACCTGACCGTGTAAGGCGCCTTGTCCTCTCGCGCAGGGGTAAATGAATGAATGAATGAAGAGCATCAGTCCCTCGCTCCGAGGACAGAGTAATACGAGCAAAACCTAGCTCCGCTGCATGACAGCTAGGGCAAGGTGCCTGCCGCCAAGACCATGGCCCTCCTCCTTTTTGCTGTAAGGTCCTGCACTAGGCACAGTGTGTGCTGGGTACTTTTGAAGCCCGTGTGCAGCCACGTGATTGTTGAGTAGCTGCAAACTCGGTCTGGTGAAGTCCCGCAGCCTCAGGCTGAGGCCCTTAGTAGCTTTGCATAGCCTGTGGAGGCGTGCCTGGTGCTGTGGATCAGAATACTGCCTTGGGTGTGCGAAAAAACCATGGCATGCGACTGGTAGGCTGTCCACAGGCTTGTCCGACATGCAGTGTGTACATTTCAGATGTACAGTAGCCTGCACAGGCTTTCTGTTTAAACATACAAATAGCCCTGCATTCGCACGACATGATAGGGAGGCGTGCATGATAGTCAAGACGATCAGGGTGCAGGACACCAGAACTGAAAGGAATGGCCGTCTAGCATCAACGTCAAGGACACAAGGTGCATGAGCATCAAGCTAGCACTTGAGCGGGAACCTAATCATGGTGAGAAGCGGCGTTCATTACAGTCTGAGGCACGCTGCCTCCCTCGCGCTTACATCATGGTACCCGTAGCATCATCACAGTTTGTGACAGCGCATGCACCTTGCACAGGGGGTGCCCCCACGCATGGGTTTTCTGCTTTCCACCACCATAATCCGCATTGCTCCGCCCAGTCACAATCTCATTAATATGCTACCCCCAGCCCTATAATAATGGCGCACTAGGCAAGTGCAGTCGCTGTGCAGCGCGGCACAATGCTAGCATGATGGAGTCTGCTGCAAGCTGCACCCGACGAACAAAAAAGGTGTTGCAATGTCTGCAAACAGCGTATAGGGGGCACAGCATCATCCCCTGCTGATCACATGCAGGCGGCCAGCACTGCTTCCTGACAGCATGCCAGGATGGCTAGCTGGCAAAACAGAGCGCATGCGCATGAGTGCCAGCATCGGCGAACGAACAGCAACGGGCAGCCCTCCGCAGCAAGCAGTGGAAACAGGCGGTCAGGCGCACAGCCCCGCACAGCGGCTGTGGCGCGCGAGCGCAAGCCGTTACTGGCAGTGCTCGGCGTGCGGTGCCCTGGGTCACGCGCGGGCGGCCTAGGTGGACGCGACGACGGGCACCGTGCCCTGCGTCGCCATGTTGTAGTTGTCCTCCACGTACGGCCAGTTGACCACATTCCACCTGGCGCCCAGGGCGCTCCGCGTGTCAGCCAAAGTAGCAGAACTATCGAGCTTTGCGTCATGAGCCTTTGCATCCTCTCCCATGCCCCAATACTTGGGGCCCTGGCGGGCCACCAGGTGGGACAGGCTAGGCAGAACGGCCGCGGCGTCAGCACACCACCTCAACCAGCTGCGACTTGTCGCACCAGCCAAAGCGTGTGTCAAGCAGTGAAGCCGTCTGCCGAGCGCTGAACTGCGGCCGGGCGGGCGGCGCACCAGTTCCTGATGTACGACGGGCGCGAGGCGTTGTACTTGAGGTAGTAGGCGTGCTCCCAGACGTCCAGGGTCAGGACGGGGATGCCGCGCACGTCCGCGCTCTGCTGCAGCGGGTTGTCCTGCGCGCGCGACGCGCGTCCCCGTCAGCACCCTGTCACGCAGGCGCCCGTCGCGCTGCACTTGTGCAGCCATCGCCTGGCATGCATACGTGCAAGCAGCGCACAGCTGCCTGGCTGAACAGGCGCTGCCGTGACAAGTGGCATGGCCCGGTAGTAGCGCACGCGCAGGCGCCGGAGCCAGGCGCTGCGCGCGCCTGGTTGGGCGTGCTGAGCGTGACGAGCGCGTTGTTTCGGCTGGGCGACACGATCAGCCACGCAAAGCCGGACCCGAAGCGCGTGACGCCCGTCTCGGTGAAGTTGGCCTTGAACGCCGTGAAGTTGCCCCAGGTGGCGTCGATGGCCTTGGACAGGGCGCTGTCCGTGGACGGCGCGTTGGCGCTGGCGTTGCCCGTGGGCGGCGCCATGCACTTGAAGTAGAACGCGTGGTTCCAGGCGCCGCCGGCGTTGTTGCTGCCGCGTGCACGCATGTCAGCGTCGCTGTTGTGTCTTTCAACTAGCTGATCCGAAGCCAGGGATGCGCGTGCGCCTTATCAGCGGCTCACCATCTGAGGTGCTCAGGCGTGGGCGCGAACGCCTGCAGGCAGGCAGGTCCAAGCAGGCACTCCCCAGACGCTCCCACAATAGCGTTTTGGAAGGCTTCTGGAAGCATGCGCTGCCACCCCAGTGACCCGGCCACACCGCTCGCACGTCCAAGGGCAGGCGAGCCTGCAGCCCGCACCGGATGGCGGTGGCGCGCGCGGTGCTGCCGAAGGCGTCCGTGCCGACATAGTGGTTGAGGCCCAGCAGCGTCAAGTCCTTCGCGGCGGACGGCGCGGTGGCGAGCGCGTTGTTCGTGTTGGTTACATAGGCCAGGTTGTGCACGTCATGGTGCAGGTGCATGGTCGTCGTGTCGATGTACTGCGCGGCACAGCCGCCCTCAGTTTTGGCGCGGGCCCTGCCGACGCAGCTGCCTGGACAGAAGCTAGCTCAAGACCAGACGTGTCTCCAGGCACCGCTGAACATGCTCACACCATAACTTTCAACTGTCTCCACAAAGTCAAGCCGCGCACCGGCTCCAGGGCGCTGTAGTCGTACGGCAGGGGCGGCAGCGTCAAGTTCTTGGCTGCGTGCACACAGTGGCGCTCGCACAAGTGTTCTCTCTGATAATGGCTTGATGCAGGCCACGCAGTGCTGGCGGTTGGAAAACGGGACACATCTGCAGGTGGAGGAGCAGGCAGCCGTGAAGTGCTCTGGCAGGCAAGCCCTGCCACGACACAGTGTTGGAGTGTGAGGCGCACATGACCCAGAGTAGGTGTACGCTGCGGACGGCGACGGCGCAAGCAGAGCGCGCCCGCACGCAAGCTGCAGGCAGGCGAACGCCAGGCATGCTGCCGCAAGCATGGATGTGCGGCCCATTCTGCGCAGCACATCCCGCGCGTCAGTGGCCGCGGATAAACAGGCCAACCCAAGCGGATGCCTCCGCCTAGCCTGCAGGTCACCCGAGCACCTTCTTATCCAACAACGTCTAGGCGGCAGTGCAGCGTCTCCTCAAGTGTTAGGTGCTGGGTCGGTGTCGAACCTGTGCGGTTGGCTCCCGGCTCCGCTTGCAGGTGCTGTTCGCTTGAACTCTGTTTTTTGCAAAGCGATCCCGCGCTTTTATCGCTGCAAAGCTTGACTGATGACACCTGCGCCCGGCTTCGCGGGAGCTGCTTTCGTCAATTTCTTCTTCCTGTCTTGTCGTTGCAGAAGACGGTGATTAGATCCTGCCCAGAACGGTGTCATGTCCGCATGGAGCCCGATGGGCACCATGCGCATGGAGCACCGAGCCCGGGCAACTTGACGGTGCAGAGCGCATGCTGCACCCAGTCCCCTTTTGCGCCACTCCGTGCCGATGCGCATGTGTGATCCTGACGCGGAACGAGGTGCTGTGCCAGGGCCCGACAGCCGCTGCGGTCCTGCCAACCACGAATGGGCTGCACCAGCGCTCTGCACTGTACCCAAACGCCGCCCGAGACAGCCCGCGGCCGCTGAGGCGCCGTAGCGCGCGCAACGGCCTCCTTGCCAGCGCGCACCGCCCCGCGTGCGACAGCGCACAGGGACTGTAATGTGACCCGGACAGGCACCCCACGCGACAGGCATCGCACGCGATGCAGCGCCTGCAGGCCCTCCGCGGCCGCGTCCAGGGCCTAGCGCCGTTGCGTAAGCCGGCCGAGGAGGCGGCGCCCGCCGCTGCAGCGCCGCAGCCCGCGGCGCTGCGCAGGCCGACCGACCCGCTCCGCCAGCTGCGCGACAGGTGACGCCGCGTGCCGCCCCCGCGGCCCCGCCTGCTGCCGCACAGCGCGCCGCCTCTGCAGCGCCGTGCGGGCGCGCTCCGAGCGCGGCCTGTCGATCCGGTTGCTGGCGCTCACGCTGGCGCGCCCCACCCGCGCGCAGGGCAGAGGAGCTCGAGGGGCAGCTGTCGGTGGCGCGCGAGGTCAACCGCCACCTGAACGCGGAGGTGGAGGCGGGCGCGCTGGGCGCGGCGCGCGCGGCGGAGGCGGGCGCGGCCGCGGGCGCCGCGGCGCGCCGCGCCGACGAGCTGGCCGCCGCGCTGGCGGCGGAGCGCGCGCAGCGCGGCGCCGGCGAGGCGCAGCT
>JAABUJ010000428.1_pt1 | contig 84120 bp, 81 predicted proteins | sample 5559131 | NCBI WGS metagenome assembly JAABUJ01 (sample SAMN10711875, study PRJNA513366) | rock metagenome | isolation source: Antarctica rocks | place: Antarctica: Victoria Land, Mt New Zealand nord | collected 2016-01-07 | reverse complement strand
ACACAGCCAAAGTCAGTCAGACCACCTGGTCGACAGCGACAAAGAGAGTCAGCCCGCCGTCGACCGAGAGACAAACCGACCGGCCGGACAACACCGATCCGAACCGCAGCCTCTCACTGAGCGACAAAGGGGAAGCGGTGGACTACACGCGCGGACTTCCGCTTCTACCCGATCGTTAGCAGCAGAGCTGCTAGCACGCGTGCCCGGATTCCGCGCGTTGCGGGGCAGGCTCCGCTGAACTCAAGATGCTCGTCGCACGGTCAAAGCAGGAGCGCCGACGCGTCGATCCCAGGCTGCTGGAGCTGCTCAAAAGCGCACCCGTGGGGTTTCACGACTGCGTTTTGTGGCTGACCGGAAGTCTTAGAGATTCCAGCCAGGTGGGCAAGCGTCCGCGTGGTTGGAAGCTCGGTTGCCGTCAGCTTCAGCGGACGTAGGATGCGCTGCGTGAGCTCGGTGCGGCAGGACTTTCCCGTCACCTTCTCGGCGATCAGCCCGAGCGCGATGTAGTTCGTGTTCGAGTAGCTCCATTGAACGCCGGGCCCACGCCTGCGGAAGCGCCCCGCAAGGCGTTCCCTTACGGCACGGACGACGGTGTCAGACAGCGCGGCGAGACCCGCGCCGACCTGCCGCAGAGGCAGTCTTCCAATCGCACTCGCACGGCGTTAGCTGTGCGTGCCCGCGCGGCCGAACGTGCCAGCCGCGACTCACCTCAACTCTTGTACCCAAGTTCGCGCGAGAGCTTTGCAGTGTGCTCCGCGATGAGCCTGCCGACTGCGTCGATGTCGAGCTGTTGCAGGCGGGCCAGCGGTGCGGAGACGCTGATCGCTGCGCTGGCGTGGTCTTCGCTGTCGAGGATCGGAGCTCCGACGCAGCCGACTCCTAGCTCGTACTCCTCGGTGTCCAGGGCGAAACCGCAGCCCCGCGTCAGCTCGAACTCGCGGCGCAGGGCCTCGGCGCACGTGAGGGTGTGGGGTGTCAGCTGCTTCAGCGGCGCGGCGGCGAAGAGCACTACGAGCTCCGCCGGAGGGAGGAAGGCGAGCATCGCCTTGCCGCTGCCGGTCGCATGCGCCTCGACGCGCCGGCCGATCTCGGTGAACATCCGAACCGCGCGCGAGCTCTCGACCTGGTCGACGTAGGCGGTGGAGAAGTGTTCGAGGACCACGAGGTTGCTGGTCTCGTCGGTGGCGTCACGGATGGCCTCGAGGTGGGGACGGGCGGTGGCGCGCAGCCGCGCCACGCGCAGCTCCGCCCCGCCGGCGAGCGCGACGAGCTTGTGGCTAAGCCGGTAGCGGCCGCCGTGACCGTTCTGGACCACGTACCCGCAGCCAACCAGCGTGGCCAGCAGGCGGTGGACGGTGCTCAGCCCCAGCCCGGTCTGCCGGGCGAGCTCGGAGATGCCCACCTCGTCGCTGGCGGCGACGCGCTCAAGGAGGGCAAAGGCGCGCTCGACGGAGTGCACGCCGTTTGCGGAGTGGGTCTTGACGACGGCTTCCACCATGTGGAAAAGTATCACTTGACCGGACGCCCTTTCACTGATAGATAGACACATTCCAAAACAGAAGAAGCTTTCCGTCTGACGGAAGGCTTTATCGGAGGAAGGCATGTACAGGCAGGTCCTGGATCCGGTGTCCCATTCACTGGGGACCTCGTCGATCTTCGCCGTTTTGCCGCTGTCGTCGCTGTTCGTGCTGCTGGGCGGTGTGCGGATGAAGGCCCAGTGGGCCTCCCTGATCTCCCTGGCCGTGGCGGTGGTGGTGGCGATCGCCGTGTACGTGATGCCGTTCGGGCAGGCTCTCGACGCCGGTGCCGAGGGAGCGGCATTCGGCTTCTTCCCGATCATGTGGATCGTCATCAACGCGCTGTGGATCTTCAACATGACCGTGGAGACGGGGGACTTCGCCGTCCTGCGCCGGGCGTTTAGCTCGGTGTCAAACGACCAGCGCGTCCAGGTGGTCATCATCGCCTTCTGCTTCGGTGCTCTGCTCGAGGCGCTCGCCGGCTTCGGCACGCCGGTCGCGATCTGCGGGGTGATGCTGGTGGGCCTCGGCTTCCGGCCGATCAAGGCGGTGGCCGCGGCACTGGTGGCCGACACCGCCCCCGTCGCGTTCGGGGCGATCGCGATCCCGATCATCACGCTGGCCAAGGTCACGGGACTGCCCAAGCACGCCCTCAGCCAAATGGTCGGGCGTCAGACTCCCTTCCTGGCGCTGCTGGTGCCCTTCGTGCTCGTGTTCATGGTCGACGGGCGCCGCGGGCTGCGCGACAGCTGGCCCGCCGCACTGGTGGCCGGCGGCGTGTTCGCCATCGTCCAGTTCGCGAGCTCCAACTACATCTCGACCGAGCTCACGGATATCTTTGCCTCGCTCGCCTCTGCCGCCGCGCTGGTCGTGCTGCTGCGCGTGTGGTCGCCCCGCGCCCACGAGGACAGCACCGTGACCGTGGCGCGGCCCGGGGGCCCGGCGATCGCCGGCGCCGCCCAGGCCGACGCCGGGCTCGAGCGGCGAGTGGCCGCCGACGAAGGACGGCCGTTGAGCAAGGGCGCGATGCTCCGCGCTTTCGTGCCCTACTTGATCGTCATCGTGGTGCTCGGCGTGTGCAGCCTGCCCGCGGTCGCCCTCCAGCTCGATAAGGCGACCAACGCCCTCACCTGGCCGGGCCTGCACGTGCTCGACGCGAAGGGCAAGCCGCCAGCGAGCGAGATCTACAAGCTCAACTGGCTGACCGCCGCGGGCAGCCAGCTGTTCGTGGCCGGGCTGCTGACGCTCGCCGCTCTGCGCGTCGCTCCCCGGCGGGCGCTGGCCGTCTACGCCGCCACGCTCAAGCAGCTTGGCTGGGCGATCGTCACCGTCTGCTCGGTGCTCGGGCTGGCCTTCGTGATGAACCTCTCCGCGCAGACGATCACGCTGGGCATGTGGGCCGCGGGGGCCGGCGGGTTCTTCGCCTTCCTGTCGCCGCTCATCGGCTGGTTCGGCACGGCGGTCACCGGCTCGGACACCTCGACGAACTCGCTCTTCGGGGCCTTGCAGGTGGCGGCGGCCCATCATGCGCATCTGTCGCCGACCCTGCTGGGCGCGGCCAACAGCTCGGGCGGCGTGCTGGCCAAGATGGTCTCGCCCCAGAACCTGGCGATCGGAGCGGCCGCGGTGGGACTGGCCGGTCGCGAGGGCGACATCTTCCGTAAGGTCATCGGCTGGAGCATCCTGCTCGTGCTGATCATGGCCGTGCTCGTCCTGCTGCAATCAACGGGCGCGCTGTCATGGATGGTGCCCTAGGCCGTCCCGGATGATGCCCCAGGTGAACCACCACCGACGCTGCAGCGTCCGCGGGCGGGCGGATGGGACGATCGACGCCGACAGGCCGGAAGCTTCACCCTGCTCGTCGTGGTATGCGCCCTCGTCTATCTGCAATCCACGGCGCTATTGTCGTCGATGGTCCCGTGAACCTCCTCGGAAAGGACCCTGAGAGCATGAATCCCAACCCCCGCATGCCCGCCATGGAGGCCGTGGTCAAGGTGCTCGAGTCCGAGGGTGTCGACACCGTGTTCGGCATTCCCGGCGCCGCGATCCTGCCGTTCTACAAGGCGCTGCTCGGATCCTCGATCCGGCACGTCACCGTGCGTCACGAGGAGGGCGGCACCCACGCCGCCGACGGCTACTCCCGCGCCACGGGGCGGATCGGCGTCTGTGCCGGGACGTCGGGCCCGGCCGGGACGAACATGGTCACCGGCCTGTACACCGCGATTGCGGACTCGGTGCCGATTCTCACGATCACGGGCCAGGTCCCGGTCGACCAACTCGACCGTGAGGGCTTTCAGGCGGTCAACATCGCCGAGATCGTGCGGCCGGTAGTGAAGAAGAGCTACCTGGTCAGCCAGGCCGCCCAGCTGCCCTGGGTGTTTCGCGAGGCGTTTCAGATCATGCGTTCGGGCCGCCCGGGGCCGGTGCACATCGACCTGCCGGTCGACGTCCAGCAGGAGCTGATCACGTACGACCCCGAGGCCGATGCCCCGCTGCCCGTGCATCGCCAGGCGCCGCACCCGGCGGCCGTCGAGCGTGCCCTGGACCTGCTGCTCGAGGCCGAGCGGCCGCTGCTGATGCCGGGCGGGGGGGTGATCACCGCGGAGGCCTCCGACGTGCTCGTGGAGCTGGCCGAGCTGCTGCAGATCCCCGTGCTGCCGACGTTGATGGGCTGGGGCGCGATCCCCAACGACCATCCGCTCTACGTCGGCCTGGCCGGGATCCAGACGCAAACGCGGGCGGGCAACGCGGCGCTGCTGGAGTCAGACCTCGTGCTCGCCGTCGGCGCGCGCTTCGCCGAGCGGCACATAGGCGACCTGGAGGTCTACACGCGCGGCCGGCGCTTCATCCACATCGACGTGGAGCCGACCCAGCTGGGCAAGGTCCTCTCCCCGGACCTCGGCATCGTGGCGGACGCCCGGCTGGCGCTCGAGGCGCTGCAGCAGGCCGCCCGGCAGCGCGTCGGGCGCCGCGACACGTCGGAGTGGGCGGCGCAGGTGCCCGAGCGGCGCGTGCAGCTCGCGCGGCGCACGGACTACGACGACGTGCCGATCAAGCCCCAGCGGGTCTTCCAGGAGGTCAACGAGTTCTTCGACGCCGACACCGTGTTCGTGACGGCCATCGGTCTCTATCAGATCTGGTCGGGTCAGTTCCAGGAGGTCTACAAGCCGCGCCACTACCTCATCTGCGGGCAGGCCGGGCCGCTCGGCTGGGAGATCCCCGCGTGCATCGGCGTGAAGATCGCCCAGCCGGACAAGACGGTGGTCGGCGTGGTCGGTGACTACTCGTTCCAGTTCCTCATGGAGGAGATCGCCGTCGCCTGCCAGTACGAGGTGCCGTTCGTGCTGGTGATGCTCAACAACGCCTACCTCGGGCTGATCCGCCAGGCGGAGCTGAAGTACGAGATGAACCACGGGGTGGACATTGCGTTCGATGACTCCTACGGCATCGACCACGTGAAGGTGATGGAGGGCATGGGCGCGTTCGGGCGCCGGGTCAGCGAGCCCGAGGAGATCGCCTCCGCGCTCGCCTGGGCGACCGAGACGGCCGAGCGCGAGCGGCGCCCGGTGCTCGTCGAGGTGCTGATCGAGCGCGAGGCCAACGCCGCGATGGGCCCGGCGCTGGACGCCATCAAGGAATGGGAGCCCGCCGACGCCGGGGACCCGGTCGGGACGGAGGCCACCAAGGCGGCGGTGGGGGACTAGCGATGCCGCGCTTGGCCGCGAACCTGACCATGCTGTTCACCGAGCACCCGTTCCTCGAGCGCTTCGCCGCCGCCGCCGACGCCGGCTTTGACGCCGTGGAGTTCCTGTTCCCCTACGAGCACTCCACCGCCGAGGTCCGCGCCGCCGGGCGCGACGCGAACCTAGAGGTCGTGCTGTTCAACCTTCCGGCCGGCGACTGGGCGGCCGGAGAGCGCGGACTCGCGGCCCTGCCTGACCGCGTGCAGGAGTTCCGCGCCGGCGTCGAGCGGGCGCTCGAGTACGCCGCCGAGCTCGACTGCCCGCGCCTGAACTGCCTTGCTGGGCTGTCAGCCGACGGCGGCGATCCCGCCGCGCAATGGGGCACTCTGGTCGAGAACGTCCGCCACGCCGGCGAGCGCGTGGCTGCTGCGGGCCGCACCCTCCTCGTCGAGCCCGTCAACGATAAGGACGTGGACGGCTTCTTCTTGCCCACCACGACCGACGCGATCCGGCTGCTCGACGAGGTCGGCGATCCGCGCGTGCGCCTGCAGTTTGACGTCTACCACGTGCAGCGCATGGAGGGCGACGTGACCGCGCGGCTGCGGGCGCTGTTCGATCGCATCGACCATGTCCAGATCGCCGACAATCCCGGGCGCCACCAGCCCGGGACGGGGGAGCTGAACTTCGGCTTCTTGTTCGCCGAGCTCGACCGGCTCGGCTACGCGGGGCTGGTCGGCCTGGAGTACGTCCCCGAACCTGACACCCTGAGCTCGCTCGGATGGCGCGAGCGGCTTACCGAGAGGAGCACGTCATGACCAGCCAGGAACGCATCGGTTTCATCGGCCTGGGAATCATGGGCAAGCCGATGGCGGCGCGCCTGGTGCGCGCCGGGTTCCACGTCGTCGTCTACAACCGCTCCGCGGCGGCCGCCGAGGAGCTCGCGAGCGAGGGAGCCGAGACCGCCGGCTCGCCGCGGGAGGTGGCCGAGGGCTCTGACGTCGTCGTGACCATGCTTCCCGATTCGCCCGACGTCGAGGCGGTGATGCTCGGCGAGGATGGCGTGCTCGCCGGAGCGAGGGAGGGGCTCCTCGTGATCGACATGTCGACGATCGCGCCGGCCACCGCGCGCGCCGTGCACGGGGCGTTCGCCGAGCGTCGGGTGGAGGCCGTCGACGCTCCCGTCTCGGGCGGCGAGGCCGCCGCCGTCGATGGGCAGCTCTCGATCATGGCCGGCGGCAGCCAGGCGGCGGTCGCGCGAGCACAGCCGATCTTCGACGTGCTCGGCAAGGCCAGCACCCACATCGGCCCGCCCGGCGCCGGCCAGGTGGCCAAGGCCGCCAACCAGGTCGTGGTCGCGCTGACCATCCAGGCCGTCGCCGAAGCGCTCACGCTGGCCGCCAAGGCCGGCGTGGATCCCGCCCGGGTCCGCGAGGCGCTGCTCGGAGGCTTCGCGCAGTCCAAGGTCCTTGAGGTCCACGGCGAGCGGATGCTCGAGGGCCGTTTCGACCCGGGCTTCCGGATCGAGCTGCACCGCAAGGATCTGGCCATCGCCCTGCAGGCTGCCCGCGAGGAGGGCGTGGCGCTGCTGGCCACCGCGCAGGTGGCCGAGCTGCTCAACGCGTTGATCGCTCAGGGCGCAGGCGGGCGCGATCACTCTGCACTGGCCACGCTCTACGGCCAGCTCAGTGGTGTCGAGGAGCTCGTAGCGGCCTGACGCCATGCCCGTCGACGCGCTGCTCACCGCCCTGCGCCAGCTCTATCCGCCCAAGCGCCTGCTCACCGAGCGCGCGCAGCTCGCACCGTTTGAGTCCGACGCGCTCACGGCCTTCCGCGCCCGCCCGGAAGCGGTCGTCCTCGCCGAGCAGCAGGCCGAGGTGATCGAGACCGTCCGCCTGTGCCACCGCGAGGGGGTGCCGTTTGTGGCGCGCGGCAGCGGAACCTCGCTGTCGGGCGGCTCGCTGCCCGTCGAGGGCGGGATCGTCATCGCGCTGAATCGCCTGGATCGGGTCCTGCGCCTCGATCCCGACCAGCGGATCGCGGTGGTCGAGCCGGGGGTGATCAACAACCACGTGACCCGCGCGGCGGCCCCGCACGGCCTGGCCTACGCGCCCGACCCGTCGAGCCAATCCGTCTGCACGATCGGCGGCAACCTGGCGTTTAACTCCGGTGGCGCGCACTGCCTCAAGCACGGCATGACCGCCAACCACGTGCTCGGCATCAAGGCCGTCCTGCCCGACGGCGAGGTCGTCGAACTCGGCGGCGAGAGTACCGAGCCCGTCGGCCCGGACTGGACCGGCATGTTCTGCGGCTCGGAGGGACTGTTCGGGATCGCGCTGGAGGTCACGCTGCGCCTGATCCCGGTGGCCGAGACCACCCACACGATGCTCGCCGGCTACGACAGCACCCAGGCGGCCGGCGAGGCCGTCGCCGAGATCGTCGCCTCCGGGATGCTGCCGGTGGCGATGGAGATCATGGACGCGCTCGCGATCGAGGCCGCCGAGGCCTCCGTGCACCCAAACTACCCCGAGGGCGTGCCGGCGCTGCTGATCGTCGAGCTCGAGGGCGAGCGCGAGGTCGTCGACGCCGACGGCGCGCGGCTGCGCGCGGTGATCGACGCCTCGGGCGCCCGCGACGTGACCACGACGGAGCGCGTCGAGGACCGGGAACTGATCTGGAAGGGACGCAAGAGCGCGTTCTCGGCGGTCGGCTGGCTCGCGCCGGACTACATCGTCCAAGACGGCGTGGTCCCCCGCGGCCGCCTCGGCGAGGCGCTTGGCGAGATCGACCGGATGAGCACCGCGGCGGGCATTCGGTGCGCGAACGTCTTTCACGCCGGCGACGGCAACCTGCACCCGCTGATCCTCTTCGACGGCCGCCAGGCCGGCGCGCTGCACGACGCCGAGGCGCTCGCGGGAGAGATCCTGCGGATGTGCGTGCGCCTGGGCGGCTCGATCACAGGCGAGCACGGGGTCGGTGTCGAGAAGCGCTCCTACCTCCCGATCATGTTCGCCGAGGACGACATGGCCCTCATGCGCCGCCTGCGCACGGCGGTCGACCCCGGAGAGCTGGCCAACCGCGGCAAGATGCTCGAGCCGACCTGGGCGCCCGATCCCCCCGTCTCCGGCGAGGACCCCGGTCCAGGGACCTCGCCCAGCGCCGCGGCCCCTGCGACCCGGGCCGCGGCATGAGCCTCGCCACCGACAACGTCGAGGCCTTGCAGGACGCGGTCCGCCGGGGCCCGCGCATCCTGCCCCACGGCGCCGGGACCAAGCCCGCGCTCTCCACGCCGCCCGACAGGGCCGTCGCGCTCGACGTCTCCGGCCTGTCAGGGATCGTCGAGTACGACCCGGCCGAGCTGACCTTCACCGCGCTGGCGGGGACGCCAGTCGCCGAGGTCTCCGCCGCCTTGGCCCAACACGGCCAGTACCTGCCCTTCGACCCGCCCTTCGCGGCCGCCGGCGCGACGCTCGGCGGCGTCGTCGCCGCGGGCACGTCGGGGGCCAACGCGTTCCGCCACGGCGGGGTCCGCGACTTCCTGATCGGCGTACGCTTCATCGACGGCACCGGCAAGCTGGTCACGGGCGGCGGCAAGGTGGTCAAGAACGCCGCCGGCTTTGACCTCCCGAAGCTGATGATCGGCTCGGCGGGCCGCCTCGGGGTCCTCATCCAGCTGTCATTCAAGGTCTTCCCGCGCCCCCAGGCGACGACCACGCTCCTGGTTGACGTCGGCACGCTGGAAGCCGCGCTGGCGGCGATCGCCGAGCTCGGGCGCGGGCCGCTGGACTTCGACGCCGTCGACCTCGAGCCGCCGGGCCGGCTGCTGCTGCGCCTCGGCGGCGAATCCGAGTCCCTTCCCGGCCGCGTCGTACGGCTGGAGACGGCCCTTGGCGCCGGCGGCGAGCGGGTCAAGGACGCCGCCGACGTCGCACTGTGGCGCGACGCGGCCGAGCTCGCCTGGCTGCCGCCCGGCAGCCGGGTGATCAAAGTCGCCATCACCGGCCGGCGGGTCGCCGGTCTCGAGGCCGCGCTGACGGCGGCCGACGCGCGAGCTCGCTACTCGCTGGGCGCCAACGTCGCCTGGGTGGCCTGGCCGACCGATCGCCCGCTCGAGGCGCTCGACACGGCGCTCACGGCCCTCGATCTCGCCGGCATCGTCCTGACCGGCGCCCCCGGCCGCGTCCTGCTGGGCCAGACGGGCGGCGGCGCGTTCGCCACCCGGGTGCGCGCCGCCCTCGATCCCCACGCCCGCTTTCTGGCGGCCTGACCATGCAGCACACCATCCCCGCCGAGGACCTCGGCGCCCAGGGCGAGGCGATGGCCGACGCCATCGGCTCCTGCGTGCACTGCGGCTTCTGCCTGCCGACCTGCCCCACCTACGTGACGATGGGCGAGGAGATGGACTCCCCGCGCGGGCGCATCTTCCTGATGAAGGAAGTCCTCGAGGGGGAGCTCGAGCTCGAGACCGCACTGCCGTTCATCGACAACTGCCTCGGCTGCCAGGCCTGCGTCACCTCCTGCCCATCCGGCGTCGAATACGGCGAGCTGATCACGCCGTTTCGCGCCTACGCCGAGGAACGCCGCAAGCGCCCGCCGATGGAGCGCCTGCAGCGCGAGATGATCCTGCGGACGCTCCCCTACCCGGCCCGCTTCCGGCTCGTCGCCCGGACGGGACGCCTCGCGCGCCCAATCGCGCGCTTCCTTCCCGAGAAGCTCGGCGCGATGCTCCGGCTGCTGCCCGCCCAACTCCCGACCGCCCAGCCCCTACCGGAGCTCCATCCCGCCGCGGGGATCCGACGCGGCCGCGTCGCTCTGCTGGCCGGCTGCGCCCAGCAGGTGCTCGACCCCGACATCGGCTGGGCGACCCTGCGCGTGCTCGCCCGCAACGGGATCGAGACCGTGATCCCGCCCGGGCAGGGGTGCTGCGGCGCGCTGGCCATGCACACCGGCGCCTCCGAACGAGCGAAGCCGCTCGCGCGGCACAACCTCGCCGCGTTTCCCGATGACGTCGACGCCGTCGTCACCAACGCCGCGGGCTGCGGCTCGGGGATGCAGGAATACCCGCTGCTGCTCAAGGGCACGCCGCACGAGGAGCAAGCGGCGCGCTTCGCCGAGCGCGTGATCGACGTGAGTGTCTACCTCGAGGGAGTCGGGCTCTCGGCCACCCCACCGCCGCGGCTGCCCGAGCCGACGCGGGTCGCCTACCACGACGCCTGTCACCTCGCCCACGCCCAAGGCGTGCGCCGGGCACCGCGGACGCTGCTGGAGACGATCGAGAACCTCACGCTGGTCGAGCCGGACGAGTGGGAGATCTGCTGCGGGTCGGCGGGAACCTACAACGTCGAGAAGCCCGAAACCGCCGCCGAGCTCGGCGAACGCAAGGCGCGCAACCTCCTGGCCACCGGCGCGCAGATGATCGCCACCAGCAACATCGGCTGCATGACCCAAGTCCAGACGCACCTGCGCGCCCTGGGCCACGACATCCCCGTCCTGCACGCCTTCCAGATCCTGGACCAAGCGTGTGCGCGCGGAGCTTGAAGCATCATTCCGGACCGCGCTGCGAACCACAGACCCGTACGCGCTCGCTCGCGCGCACCTGCCCGAGGCGACCCCGGCCCTCGTCCTGGCCGTCGGCAAGGCCGCCGTCCCGATGGCGCGAGCGGCCGCCGACACCTACCCCGACGCGCCGGGGCTGGTCGTCACCCGCGACGGCTACGGCGGGCACGCCGGCCACTTCACGGTCCGCGAGTCCGCCCACCCTATCCCCGACGAGCGCAGCCAGGCCGCCGCCGAGGAAGCGCTCGAACGCCTCGGCCGCCTCAGCGCGCAGGACCTCGTCCTCGTGCTCGTCTCGGGCGGAGGATCGTCGCTACTGGCGGCACCGTGGGGCATCACGCTGGAAGACAAGCAAGCGGTCAACCAGGCGCTGCTGCGCTCCGGCGCCGCGATCGGCGACATCAACGCCGTGCGCAAACACCTCTCGCGCATCAAGGGAGGCCAGCTCGCCGCCGCCACCCAAGCGCGCATCCTCACGCTCGTGCTCTCTGACGTGCCCGGCGACAACCTCGCCGCCGTCGCGTCCGGACCCACGGTCCCGGACCCCACCACCTTCGCCGACGCGCTGAGGGTGCTCGACCGCCACCGGCTCGACCTCCCGGCCGCCCGAGCCCACCTCGACCGCGGCGCCCGCGGCGAACTACCCGAAACGCTCAAGCCAGCCGATCCCCGCCTCGCCCGGGTCGAGAACCGGCTGATCGGCGGCGGCTGGCAACTGCTTCAAGCCGCCGCCGACTTCTGGCACGCCCACGATGCGCGCCACACCGTCGCCTCGCTGTCCGATCGCTTCTCAGGCGAGGCCCGCGAGCTGGCCCACTTTCACGCCAACCTCGTGCAAACCATCCGCGAGCACCACGCGCCCTTCACCCCCCCTGTGATCCTGCTCTCCGGCGGCGAGGCCGGCGTCACCGTGCACGGCAACGGGCTCGGCGGCCGCAACCAGGAATTCCTGCTCTGGCTCGCGCACGACCTCGGCGCCGACGGCGTGTGGGCAATCGCCTGCGACACTGACGGCATCGACGGCACCACCAAGGCCGCCGGCGCCATCATCACCCCCGACACCACGACCCGCGCCCGCGCGCGCGGTCTCGACCCCGCTGAAAGCCTCCAGCACAACGACGCCCATCGCGTCTTCAGCGAGCTCGGCGACCTCGTCCATACCGGACCGACCCGCCACAACCTCAATGACTACCGGGCGATCATCGTCACCACCTAGTAACGCCCGGCCCGCGCTGACCGAGATGACCGCCCCATCCCGTGGACGCGTCGACGGCGGCACGGTGCCCGAGGACCACGTCATCGTGCTATTCGGCGCCTTCGGCGACCTCGCGAAACGCAAGCTCCTGCCCGGGCTCTTCCACCTCCACACCGCGGGGCTCATGCCCGAGGGCTTTCGCATCATCGGCACCTCCCGGCGAGAGCGCCCCGACCACGAGTTCCGCGAGCTTGCGCGCAACGCGGTCGGCGACGGAGCCGACCCGGACGCCTGGGAGCGCTTCGCCGCCCGCCTGACGGCCGCGGCGTTTCGCCCCGACGGGACCGAGTCCCTGACCAAGGTGGTGCAACACGCCGAGAGCCAGCTGAGCGGCCGGCCGCGGCGCCTGCTCTACCTGTCGGTGCCGCCGGGCGCCTCCCGGACATGGTCGAGGCGATCGGCGCGAGCGGCCTTGACCAGCGGGCCCGAGTGGTCCTCGAGAAGCCGTTTGGAACCGACCTTCAGAGCGCCCGGCGCCTCAACACCCTCATCGGCAGGGTGCTCCCCGAGGATCGCGTGTACCGGATCGACCATTTCCTCGGCCGCGAGGCGGTCCAGAACCTGATCGCCCTGCGCTTCGCCAACGGCATGTTCGAGCCGGTCTGGAACCGTAACCACATCGATCACGTCCAGATCGACGTCCCCGAGACACTCGCGGTCGACGGCCGCGCGGGCTTCTATGAGCAAACCGGCGCCTACCGCGACATGGTCGTCACCCACCTCTTCCACGTGCTGGCCTTCGTGGCCATGGAACCACCCACCTCACTGCACGCCGACGCGCTCGGCGAGGAGAGCGGCAAGGTCTTCCGAGCGATCGAACCGATCCTCCCCGAACACACAATCCGCGGACAGTACGACGGCTACCGCGACGAGGACGGCGTCAGCGACGAATCCGAGACCGAAACGTTCATCGCCGCTCGAGTCACTATCGAGAACTGGCGCTGGACCGGCGTGCCGTTCTTCCTGCGCACCGGCAAGCGCCTGGCCGCCCAGCGTCGTCTGCTCACGATCATCTTCCGGCGCCCGCCACGCCGGATGTTCGACATCGCCGACGCGCTGGTCGAGGACTTCGGACCCGACCACCTCACCATCGACCTCTCCGACTCCGGTGGGATCGCTGCGAGCTTCCTCGCGAAGGTGCCCGGGCCCAGGATGCGGCTCGGGCAGGCGCGGATGGAGTACTCCCCGGGAGAGACATTCGCCACCTCCGAGGCCCTGCAGCCCTACGAGCGGCTGATGTACGACGCGATGATCGGCGATCGGACCCTGTTCACCGACGCGATCGGGATCGAGCACCTCTGGAGCGCATCGCAGCGGCTGCTCGACGATTCTCCCCCGCTGCAGCGCTACGCCCCGGGAACCTGGGGGCCCGAGGCGATGCAAGACCTCATCGCGCCCCGACGCTGGCGGCTGCCCTAACACCAGATGTCGCGGGCGGGCGGCCCTCCGACCTTCGTCGTGGACCGATCCCCACACCTCACACGATCGGATGGACGAACGGCCGCCTTGGCGACGAGACTTCCGACTCTCCGGCGAGCGCCGGCCGCTCGCCCCGCGACAGGCCCACCGACCACCTCTTCCTTGCAGCGCAGCGGTGCAGCGCACCTCCCGGCTGCCCTCGGTGCGAGATCGAGCTCGTCGCGCTCCCGCATTCGTCTGCCCGCGGCGCGAAGCAGAAGTGCTGAGCCGCCGATTCGGGCGGCAGCACAGTGCCGGATCGGAACGCCTGCGGCAGTATCGGCAGCGTTCGAGCGGAGTTGCGCGTTCACATCAATGCAGGTGTCTCGCTGGCCCTGAGCCGGCACCTCGTATTCGCCACGAGCGCGCCTCCGTGCTTGCACGCTCGCAGCTAACGGTCGAGTCGATGCAGAAGTCTTCTGACAACCGGACGCGCTTCTGGATTCACGAACACGGAGCAGTCTCGCGGGCGTCACGGCACGTGCTCAACGCAGCTGCTCACGGCCAAAAGCGGCGGTCTTGACGGCTCGCGCCGGGAGACCGGAGCCCTCGCTAGTTCTGTCCGAGCAGGCGCATAGAGTCACGTTAAGGATGCTTTACGGGACTCGACGAGGGGGGAGCCGTGATGACTGACCAGGCGCCTGAGGCCGCCCGGCAGCTCGCCGGGCGTCTCGCCGACGCCTTTGAGACCGACCGTGGGCTTGCCGAGCAGCAGAACGACTGTCAGGACCGGTTGCGGGCGGCCAACGGCCAGCTGTGGTCAGGGCTTCATCCCGACGCGCTCGGGTCGCTCTATGACGACACCGCGGCGGTCGGGGTCTATGAGGGCGGGAGCGTGATCACCGGACGCATGATCGACGCGCTGCACGCCGGTCTGCCGGCGGCTGAGGTCGAGGCGGCGGTGCTCCCCGGCCTCCAAGAGGCCCACTGGACGATCCACCGCGCGTTCAGTGACTACCAGAGCATCAGCGAGGACCGCCGTCACCTGGCCGCGGAGATCGGCGAGCTGATCGCCCAACTCGTCGCCGAGCTGGTCGCGGTCGGCTGGTCTGAGGATCAGGCCCGCAACGCCGACGTGCACCAGCTCGTCGCGGCGGCCGCCAGGTGAGCGCCACTCGCCCGAGGACGACGTCGACGGCATCGGGGTCTCGCCGCCGTCCGCCGGAGGTGCTCTCAGAGGCAGAGGCGATCGCGCTGATCAAGGCGTGCTCGACCCGCGCGCCGACGGGGGTGCGCAACCGGGCGCTGATCGCGGTGCTGTGGCGCTGCGGACTGCGGATCTCCGAAGCGCTGGCATTGGAGCTGCGCGACGTCGACCTTGAGGCCGGCACCGTCCGGGTGCGCCACGGCAAGGGCGACAAGTCCCGCACGGTTGGCATCGACGAGCAGACCGCGGCGCTGCTGGCCCGGTGGCTGGATCGTCGCCGCCAGCTCTCCCCCGGAGCGCGAGCGCCGATCTTCTGCACGCTGGCCGGCCGGCGACTGGACACCAGCTATGTCCGCCGCTTGCTGCCGCGCCTGGCCGCCAAAGCCGGGATCGACCGGCGGGGGCACGCCCACGGCCTGCGGCACACCTACGCCTCAGAGCTCGCGCGGGAAGGGACCGCGATCAACGTGATCCGCGACGCCCTGGGCCACACATCTTTGGCGGTGACTGACCGCTACCTGCGTGACGTCGCCCCCACCCACGTGATCGACACGATGCGCGCTCGGCGGTGGGAGAGCACGTAGCCTCTCGGCTCGTGAAGGTCGGTGCGATCATCAAGCTCATCGAGGACGACGGCTGGGAGCAGGTGGCGACCCGCGGAAGCCACCGCCAGTACCGCCACCCGACCAAGCCGGGCAGGGTGACCGTGCCGGGCAAACCCTCTGACGAGTTGCATCCCAAGACGCAGACAAGCATCCTTCGACAGGCAGGTCTCCGATGATCGACCCCGAGCCATACCTGATCCTGATCGAGGGCGGCCCTCCGTCTAACTACTCCGCGTGGTCACCGGACCTGCTCGGATGCGTAGCCACCGGAGACACGCTCGACCAGACCGTGGCCGAAATGCGCGAAGCGATCGCCTTTCACCTCCAGGGCCTGGCCGCTGACGGCGACCCGGTCCCCGAGCCCACCGGCCCGGGCGTCTACATCGAGCAGCACGCCGCCGCGGCCGCCTAACGCCCCCGGCGCCTGCCTGACCGCCCTCGGCCTCGCCGAGGTTCGCTTGGGGGTGCGGGTTCAATGGGCACGGACGGACGGGCTATCGGTCGCGATGAGATCCTCGAGGGCCGCAGAACGGCTGAGAACGCGCCGATTGGTCGCCGGGGGACGCGTCGGCGACCCCACAGGGGTGATTCCGGGCCCGGCACGGGAGCGGCGAGGGCTCTGTCGCCGCGGCAGCGACGGCAGTGGTGAGGCTGTCGTACATCGACAGCTGGTCATTGTTGTGCGGCGGCCGGGCCCCAGTGCTCAGGTAGCTCCCCAGCTGCAGGGCGTTGACCAGCCCGTTGGTGCCCGGCGGCAGGCGTTGCGAAACCCGCCGAAGTCATTCTTGCCGTAGGGCTGCACGTGGCGCCGCTGGGCCCGAGCGGCAGGTTGAGCAGGGCTCCGGCGCCCGCCGGCAGAGCGGCGAGCGCGACGCTCGACAGCGACAGCGCGGTCAGGACCCGTAGCGCGCGACCGCGCGTGATCGGTGGTCGAATCCCCATTCTCCTCACGCGTGGTCGAATCCCCATTCTCCTCACGCCCAGCCTACCGCCTGGGGTCCACGTCTGGCGCGCTGCCCCAGCCTTGACCGGTTGAGGGTCTATCCGGACTTGAAGGTCATATTTTCCCGAGTGGACTGCGGTCGCGCCACCGTAGGCTCTTCGCCGATGCTGTTGGCAGAGCTGAGGACACCGCGGCTGATCTTGCGTCGCTGGCGTGAAGAGGACGAAGCGCCGATGACGGAGATCAATCGGGACCCGGAAGTCCGGCGGTATCTGAACAACAGGCCAGGACTGGCGACTTGGTATGAGCGCGTTACTCGGCATTGGGAGCAGCACGGGTTCGGGTTCATGGCCGTAGAGGGTCGCGACGCTGACCTGCGCGGCGAGTTCATCGGGTTTCTCGGCATCGCCTACCCGACGTTCCTTCCGGAGCTCGCCGCCCGGCCTGAGCTCGGCTGGCGGCTGGCCTGCCGTGCCTGGGGCCGAGGACTGGCCACCGAGGCGGCGCAGGCGGTCCGCGCGAGCGCGTTCGCCGATCTCGATCTGCCGGAGTTGATCTCGATCATCCATCCCCAGAACGTTCGCTCCCAACGAGTGGCGACGAAGATCGGGATGACGATCGAGCGGCGGGTGGTCAACCCCGGCCTCGGGCGGCTTGTCGACGTGTGGCAGCTCGACGCACCCAGCCCCAGCGGCATGGCGCCCCGGACATCCACCGACTGAAAGCCATTTCGTTGCACCAGACGGTACGCAAAGGCATCGACGCCAGGCTCGGTGGCGGACCCCGCCGCTTCCATGCCTTCAGGCGGCCACCGGGGTCGGGCTCGCCCCCCCGGCGCCCGCGCGCATCAGCTCTCGCACCGCTTCGATCGATGGCGCCTGCTGGACCGCCGCTTGCAGCGCGCGGGTTCCCCCCAAGCGCTCGACGTACCAGGGATAGAACTTGCGCAGGTAGCGGCCGGCGCGCTCCGGCCCGAGGTGCTCGCAGGCGCGGTCGATCACCCAGTCGAGCTCGGTCAGGATCTCCTCCGGGGACGGGGATCGGCTCCCATCCTGCAGCAGCTGCTGAAACAGCCACGGGTTGCCGAGCGCGCCGCGGGCGAGCATGATCGCCTCAGCCCCGGTCTGGGCGAAGGCCTCTCGCGCCCGGTCGGCGCTGCGCAGGCCGCCGGAGATCAGCACCGGGACTGGCAGCTCGGCCACCAGCTCCCGTGCCAGGTCATAGTCGGGGGGCCCGCTGTGGCGCTGGGAGGCGTGACGAGGGTGGATGCACAGCCCGGACACCCCGCCCTCCTGCACCAGACGACGGGCGAGTGCCACGCCGCTGGCATCGCCGGGACGCAGCCCCGTGCGCAGCTTGACCGTCACTGGCAGCCCGCTCCCCCGTGCGGCGGCGCGGGCCAGGGCCACGGCGAGGTCGGGCTCGGCCAGCAGCGCCGCCCCCGCCCCCGTCTTGCACACCTTCGGCACGGGGCAGCCCATGTTGATGTCGATCAGATCCGCGCCGGCCGCGGCGGCCGCCTGCGCGGCGCTGGCCATCACCTCGGGATCGTGGCCGAAGAGCTGCACCGAGACCGGGTGCTCGTCGGGATGGATGCGCAGCAGCTCCCGGCAGGTGCGCTCGTTGCGATGGTGGATGGCGAAGCTCGAGACCATCTCGGAGACGGTCAGCCCCGCCCCGTAGCGCTTGGCCTGCAGGCGCACGAACCAGTTGCCGATCCCCGCCAGCGGCGCGAGCACCACGCGGTTGGGGATCTCCACCCCGCCGATCGTCCAGCTGTCTGTCAGCTCCCGGGTCATCACCGTTCATGGTACGAATCCAGCCGTGGACCCTTTCGCCGCCGCCAGACCCTGGGCTGAGGTGATCGCAGATCAGGTTCCGGGCCTGGAGCTTTTCGACGCGCACACCCACCTCGGGCAGAACGATCCCGACGGGATGGAGCAGACCCCGCAGGAGCTCCTGTCGGTGCTGGAGCAGGCCGGGGCCCGCGGGGCGTTCGTGTTTCCGATGCACGAGCCCCATGGTTACGCCCCGGCCAACGACATGGTGATCGCCGCGGCCCTCCGAGCCGGCGGCGGCCTCGTGCCCTTCTGCCGCCTGGACCCCGAGCAGGATCCGGTGCGCGAGGCCGAGCGCTGCCTGGACTCTGGCGCGCGGGATCAAGCTCCACCCCCGCGCGGAGGGATTCAGGCTGGACCATCCGCAGCTGCGCAACATCGTGGCGCTGGCAGATGAGCGCCGGCTGCCCGTGCTGATCCACGCCGCCGCGGGATCCCGGCCCTGGGGCTGCATGCCGTTCAGCTGGCGGGGGAGTTTCCGCAGGCCCGGCTGATCCTCGCTCACGCCGGGATCTGCGACCTCTCCTGGCTCTGGCGGGTGGCGCCGGACCACCCCAACCTGCTCTTCGACACCGCCTGGTGGATGCCATCGGACCTGACCACGCTGTTCTCGCTGGTGCCGCCCGGGCAGATCCTGTTCGCCAGTGACGCCCCCTACGGGGCCACCGGGATCTCGGCCTCGTTCATGTTCCGCACGGCGCTGCAGGTCGGCCTGAGCCCCGAGCAGATCCGGGTGATCGCCTCCGAGCAGTCGCTGCGGCTGGCGGCCGGAGAGCCGCTGGTCCAGGCGGGCCCGGCCGTCGGCGAGCGGGAGCGAGCCCCCCACGCGCTGCTTGACCGCGTGGCCGACTTCCTGATGCTGGGGGCGCTCGCCACGATGCGTGGCGCCGACCGCAGCGAGATGCTCGCGCTGGCCCGGCTGGCCTGTGATGCCCCGCCGGAGATCGACGACGCCCCGATCTTCGCCGCCATCCGCCGGCTGATCGACCTCTACGACCAGATGACGCTCGCCGAGCCCCTCAACCGGCGCCGGCTGGCCTTGTTGATCCTGGCGCTGACCGTGGCGCGCACCCCGGAGGTTCCGGTCCCAGCCGCCTAAGACGCGCCGCGCGGCCGTGCGCTCAGCTGCGGTTGCGCTCCCAAATCAACCTCAGCCCGATCAGGGTCAGCATCTCGTCCACCTCGTCGATCGTCTCCCGGATGAACGGCACCAGCTCGGCGGCCAGGCCCCCGGTGGCGATCACCGTCGTCGCCGCCCCCAGCTCGTCCCGCAGCCGCCGCACGATCCCCTCCACCTGCCCCGCGAAGCCGTACACGATCCCGCTGCGGATGGCGTCGACGGTGGACTTGCCGATCAGCGACCGCGGCTCGCCGAGCTCCACCTTGGGCAGCTTGGCCGCCCGCTCGTACAGCGCATCGATCGAGATCTCGGCGCCGGGGGTGATGATCCCGCCGAGGTACTCGCCGGCCGCGGAGACGGCGTCGTAGGTGATCGCGGTGCCGAAGTCCACCACCACGCAGATGTCGCCGAACCGCTCGTAGGCGGCGACAGCGTTGACGAGCCGGTCGGCCCCCACTTCCCGGGGATTGTCGATCCGGATCGGCATGCCGGTGCGGATGCTGGGGCCCACCACCAGCATCTCGTGGCCCAGGTAGCGGCGCGCCATCTCTGTCCATTGATCGGACAGCTGGGGCACGGTGGAGGAGATGATGGAGCTGTCGATGTCGTCGAAGTGCAGGCCCCGGAGGGCCAGCAGGTTCGTGAGCGCCGCCCCCACCTCGTCGCTGGTGGACTCCCTCACGGTGGCAAAGCGCCAGTGCTCGGTGACACCGTCTCCGCTGGCGAAGACCCCGAAGTGGGTCTGGGTGTTGCCGACATCGACGACCAGCAGCATGTGCGGGATTATCGCCGGCTCAGAGCAGGGGTGGTCCGGCCATCCGCACCGCCTGCCCTGCGGGCAGCGCGTCCAGCGCGGTCCTCAGCGGCGTGCCGTCGGGTAGCGCCAGGCCGGGATCCAGCTCCAGCAGCGGGACGAGCACGAAGCGGCGCGAGCTGGCCTCCGGGTGGGGAAGCGTCAACCGGGGCGTGCGGTGCTCCAGCCGCCCCAGCAGCAGCACGTCGACATCGATCACGCGCGGCCCGTGCCGGGGCCCGCCCGCGCGCCGGCCCACAGCGCGTTCGACCGCCTTGCAGACGTCGAGCAGGGCTTCCGGTTCAAGCTCGGTCTCGATCTCCACGCAGGCGTTGAGGAAGTCGGGCTGGTCGGGGACGAGGCCGACCGGCTCGGTGTCGTAGACCGAGGAGGCGCGCCGCACCGGCACCGCGCGGTCGGCCAGCGCCCGGACCGCCGCCTCCAGATGCGCGCGGCGCTCGCCGACGTTGGAGCCGAGGCCGAGATAGCCGATGGCCACGGCCCCGCTACTCCGCCTCGCGCCACAGCTCCACCGAGACCTCGCCGACCACCAGCGCCAGCGGCGGCTCGGGCTTGGCGGCCTTGACCCAGACCGCGTGCGCGCTGTACTGCCCGAGCAGGCGATCGGCGATCGCTGCGCACAGCCGCTCCAGCGTCCGGTAGGAGCGCTGCTGGGCCACCAGGTTCACGACCTCGCACACCTGCGCGTAGTCGACTGTGTCCTCGATCCGGTCGGTCACGGTGGCGTCGCATTCCCCGACCTCCAGACGCAGGTCGAGCAGCAGGCGCTGCCCCACCTCGCGCTCGGCGGCGGTCACGCCCACATGGGTGAAGAGCGACAGTCCGCTGACCTCGATCGCGACCTCCGGGCCGAGGCCATCCGCGTCCTCGTCCTCGTCTAGCTCGTCGAACCCGTCGGGCTCATCGGACTCGCCGGGGGCCATCGGGCGCTGACCGTAGCAGCCGTCACCTGGAGCGCTTCACGGACCGGACCGACATCGTGGACGCGGAACACGCTCGCGCCGCGCTGCAGCGCGATCACGTTGGTGGCGATCGTGCCCGCCAGGCGGCCGTCGACCTCCCGGCCGGTGATGGCACCGATGAAGGACTTGCGGGAGGTGCCGATCACCACGGCGGGACCCAGCGCCGAGATCTCCTCCAGCCGGGCCAGCAGCTCCAGGTTGTGCGCGGCGGTCTTGCCGAAGCCGATGCCGGGATCGATCATGATCCGCTCGGAGGCGATCCCGGCTACGGCGGCGGCGGCGACTCGCTCGCAGAGAAACGCCCCGACCTCGCCCACCACGTCGGCGTAGCGCGGATCCCGCTGCATCGTGCGGGGCTCGCCGAGCATGTGCATGAGGCACACCTCGGCCCCACGCTCGGCGATCAGCGCCGCCATCTCCGGGTCGCCGCGCAGTGCGGTCACGTCGTTGACGATGCTGGCGCCGGCCTGCAGCGCCGCCGCCGCCACCACGGCCTTGGAGGTATCGACCGAGATTCGGGCCCGGACTCCCGCCGCCAGCAGCCCCTCGATCACCGGCACCACCCGCTCACGCTCCTCCGCGGCCGCCACCGGTGCAGCCCCAGGGCGCGTGGACTCGCCGCCGATGTCGAGGATCGCAGCGCCCTGGGCCTCCAGCTCCTGGCCGTGGCGGATCGCGGCGGCGGCGCTCAGATAGCGACCGCCATCGGAAAAGGAGTCGGGGGTGACGTTGACCACCCCCATCACCGTGAAGGGATCCGGGCTCATCACCCTTGCTCGTCGGGCCAGCGGCCGTGGCGGTCGAAGTACTCCCGCGCGCGCTCCTCGCGGTCGCGGTCGGCGTTGCTCTCCACGCTCAAGCGGAACATCCAGTTGATCATCCACACCATCAGGGCCGTCCCCAGGAGCACCACGCCGGCGCTGGCCAGCACCGTGTGCCCGTGCCCGAGGACGATCGCCACCACCCCCGCCAGCGCGATCGCCAGCGGCAGCCACACCCGCGTGAGCGACAACACCGCGCGCGCACTGCGGCCGCGAGCGCGCTCCTCGCTCACGGCCACCGCCGGTCCGGGGATGCGCCGCGCGCTGCCGGGCGGATAATGATTTCAAGGGACATGCTGGGGCCAGCACGTTACATCGCAGACTTCGCCCGCTTCGCGGCCGCCAAGCCGGCCCAGGAGCCCCGGGACGCGGAGGTCCTCCGGGAGCTGGAGGCCGCGGCCGTGGCGCTGCCTCCAGGCCTTCAGCTCCAGTGGCTGGGCGTCTCCGGCCTGCGGATGAGCTACGAGGGGCACACGCTGCTGATCGATCCCTACTTCTCCCGCGTGCCGCTGAGCGCCGTGCTGCGCCGGCGGCCGGCGATCCCGGACCCGCGGCTGATCGACCGCTTCCTGCCCAGCCCCGGAACCGTGGTCGGGGTGCTGGTCGGCCACACCCACTTCGACCACGCCGTCGACGCACCCGCGATCGCCAAGCGCTTCGGCGCGCCCGCCCTCGGCTCGCATTCGCTGGCGGTGCTGATGCACCTGCACGGCGCCGGCGAGCTGGCCACCGAGGTGGAGCCCTACCGGCGCTACGAGATGGGACCGTTCACCGTCAGCTTCACCCCAAGCCTGCACTCCAAGCTGGTGCTCGGCCGGGCCGTGCCCTTCGACGGGGAGCTCTGCTGCGAGCACCTCGACGCGCTGGCGCCATCGGCGTATCGTTGCGGACAGGTGTGGGGAATCCGAACAGAGGTGGCGGGAGCGAGCTTCTACCACCAGGGCAGCGCCAACCTGATCGACGAGGCGATCCGCGAGCCCGAGGTCGACTTCTTCCTGGCCGGCGTCGCCGGGCGCGGGTTCACGCGTGACTATTGGCGGCGCATACTCCACCGCCTCTCGCCCCACACCGTGATCCCCACCCACTACGACGACTTCTTCCGCCCGCTGGAGGCCCCGATGGGCTTCACCACCAACGTTCACATGGCGCGCATCCCGGAGGAGATCGAGGCGGTCAGCGCCGACGTGCAGGTGGCCGCCCTACCGCTGCTCCAGGAGGCCCCGTGATCCCCACCGCGGTCCCCCGCCACGCCGGCCGCCGCGTCGCCGCCGGCGTTCTGGCCACAGCGGCGCTGGCCGCGGGCGCCAGCGCCAGCCCCGCCGCCGCCTCCCCCGTCGGTGCCGCCCAGGCGATCTCGATACTGAACGCCCAGCGGGCCGCCAACGGCATCCCCGCCGGCGTCACCGTCGATCGCCGGCTCACGGCGGCCTGTGCCGCGCACGATCGCTACATGGCCCGGGGCCACGGCCTCACCCATCGGGAGGTCCCCGGCGCCCGGGGCTACAGCGCGGGAGGAGCCTACGCCGCCACGCATGCGGTGCTCGCCCGGGGCAGCGGCTGGGAGAGTGGCGACCCCTACGACAACGCGCCGCTGCACCTGGATCAGCTGCTGGCCCCGCGCCTGAGGGCAGCCGGCAGCGCCGACCTGCTCGGGTTCAGCTGCACCACTACGTTCCCGGGCTGGACCCGCGCCGACCCCGCCGCGCCGAGCGTCTACACCTTCCCGGGGCCGGGGGCCTCTGCCCCCCCGTCGGAGATCGCGACCGAGTCGCCGTTCACACCCGGCAGCCTCGTCGGCATCCGTGCCGGGAGCCGCACCGGACCGGTGCTGCTGGTGCTGGCCGACGCCCCGGGCCAGCCGCCGGAGGACAACCCCGCCACCCTCTCACAGGCGAGCCTGACCGGGCCCCAGGGCCCGGTGGCGGTGAAGACGGTCGACGGCGAGACCCCCATCCCCGGAGGGGGAACCCTGGCCCCCTACATCTCCCCGGGCGGCTTCCTGATCCCGGTTGCGCCGCTGCGCCCCGGGACGACCTACCAAGCCCACGTGCTCATCACCTTCGCCGGCCAGCAGATTTCCCACAGCTGGACCTTCACGGCCACGGGGCGCGATCCGCACAGCACGCTCGTGGCCCGCGGCAACTCGCTCGCCTTTTCCTCCGCCTCCGCGCGGCCGATCCGGGTCGCCTTCATTCGTGCCGGTGGCGCGCGCTCCGCCCCCGTAACGATCGCTCCCGGCCGCCGCGCGCGCCTGCACCTGGTCCCCGGCAGCTGGCAGGCCTGCGGGCGCCAGGAGGCGTTTCGTGGCTTCTCGGCCTACCACGGCTGCCTGACCTTGACGGTCACGGGCCTGCCGAAGCTGAAGCTGGGGCCACCGAGTGTCCGTGGAGGGCAGCTCCGCCTCGTCCTGCGCCTCAGCGGGGTGCTGGCCCACCGTCGCGCAACCCTGACCCTGATCCCACTGACCCGGCAGTGCACCGGGGGCCACTGCGCCCTCACCCGGGGCCGGCCGCGGACCCGGTCGATCACGCTGAACGGTCCCGAGCTGAGCGTGCCGCTGCCCGCCCGCGGGCGCGGCGTGCTGGTGACGGTCGCCACCGCTGCCTTCCAGCTGCGCGATGCGCCGTGGCGGGCGGCGCAGGCGAGCTTCCGGTGGGTGACCCAGTGAGCGGGATCACCCGTCGTGCGCTGCTGCGGCGGCGCCGCCGGTGCGGGGGCGACCGTGGCCGCGGGGGCACTTCCGGCCTGGGCTCGGACCCCCACAAGCTCAGCGAGCTCGCTGCGCCGTCCCGGCAGCCTCCCGTTCCCGCACCTGCCCGCCGGACACGAGTCGATGCCTCAGATCCGTCACGTGGTGGTGCTGATTGGAACGGCCACCGCGTGTTCGCCGCGCCGGCCAGCTCCCCGTGCCAGCTGCACGGCGAGCCCTCGCAGAGCTGGAACGCCAGCCACGAGTCTTTCGACGCCGGCCGCAACGATGGCTTCGTGCGCGCCAGCGGCCCGATCGCGATGCGCTACTGGGATCGCCGCGACCTGCCGTTCACCTACTCCCTGGTGGAGCACTTCCCCATCGGGCAGCGCTTCTTCTGCTCCACGCTGGCCCAGACCTACCCCAACCGGCGGTTCTTCTTCACCGGCACCGCCTCCGGGACGATCGCCACCGACGCCACCACGTTCAACGTGCCGGTGGCCAACGGCACGATCTGGGACCGGCTCGACGCCCACCGGATCGACTGGGGGATCTACTACCAGAACCTGCCCAGCTGGGTGATCGTTCCCGGTTCGGCCAAGCCGGCGCGCGCAAGGCGCGTGCGCCGATACGAGCGCTTCGCCGCCGACGTCGCCGCCGGTCGGCTGCCGCAGTTCACCTTCCTGGATCCCCAGTTCACCACCACGTCCGAGGAGAACCCGCAGGACATCCAGGTCGGTGAGCGCTACGTGGCCGAGGTGGTCCGGACCCTGATGCACGCCCCCACCTGGCGGCACACGGCGCTGTTCATCACCTATGACGAGCACGGCGGCTACTACGACCACGTGCCGCCGCCGCGAGCGCTGCGCCCCGACGCCATCGCGCCGCTGCGAAGTCCCGGTGACGTGCCGGCGAGCTATGACCGTCTCGGGTTCCGCGTGCCGCTGATGGTCGTCTCCCCGTGGGCGCGGCCCGGCTACGCGTCCGGCGTGACCCAGGACCTGACCTCGCTGACGGCGTTCGTGGAGCGCAAGTGGAACCTCCCCGCGATGACCTTTCGCGACGCCAACGCCCACCCGATGACCGACTACTTCGACTTCCGCCGGCCCGCCTTCGCGCGGGCGCCCCGGCTGGCCGCGCCGCCCGCACTGGGCCCGGGGCTGGCGCGTTGCCACGCCGCGGGACTGCAGCCACCGCTGCCGGCGCACGCTTCGAATCGCGGCGAGGTGGGCCGGCTGCTGCTAGCCCACCGCGCTCGGTTTGCACGCTGAGCGATGCGAGCACCTGGCGCCTTGGCGGACGCGGGATGAGGGGTGGTCGGCGAGCTCCCGTTCAGCGCCCACCGGTGGCGGTCCACCGAATGAGGCCGGTGTGGCAGGTAGCGATCCGCTTGCCGTTGGATGAGAACACGGTCAAGGTCGACGAGAGGGTCCCGTGCGCTCGATTGCCACTGATGGAGCCGCGGAACGCGGGACGGAACCGGCCCGTGACGCCCCGGCCGACCGACGCTCTGAACGACCGGTGAAGCGCGAAGGTGGCGGGCCCTCGGGCGCGCACCTTCAGCGGCACCTGGTACCGCAGTGCGGTCGCATAGACGGGCACTCGCGGATCGTTGCAGCGGTAGAGGTCGTCGATGGTCCCGCGCACCCCGTACCTCCGGGCGGCGGTGAACTTGATCTGGCCGGCAACGCCCCTGTAGCTCTGCGTGGTGTGGCCGGCGAACCGCTCGCCGCTGAACAATGCCGAAGCGCTCGCCGCGAGCACGGCGGCGGTGCACAGGCCGACCACGGCGGCGGCGGCGAAGCGACGCAGACGGCCGGGCCGGCGGTCCGGGGATGAATGGAACTGGTGGAGCATCGGTTTGCCTCCTCGCCGGGTTGAGTTCAAGCGCTACTCGGCGGTGCCGAAGCCCGGGCGCGGCAGTGGCCGCGGCCCCTCGGGGCGGCCGGCGCGCTCGGGGGCGCTGGGGTCCGGCAGCGGCACCTCCGGGGGCGGAGGCGCCTCGGCGCCGAAGACCTGCAGTTCGGTCCGACCCTCCAGCAGCGCCTCGAACTGCTCGCGCTCGATCGTCTCCCGCTTGACGAGGATCTCCGAGAGCCTCTCCAGCGAGACCCTGCGCTCAGTGAGGATCGCCTTGGCCTGCACGTGCGCGGACTCCACGATGCGGCGGATCTCGTCGTCGATCTCGCGGGCGATCTCGTCGGAGTAGTCGGGCTCGGCGGAGAACTCGCGGCCCAGGAACGGCATGCCGTGGTCGTGTCCGAACACCCGCGGTCCGAGCTTCTCGGACATCCCGTAGCGCATCACCATCTGCTTGGCGGTGGCGGTGACCTTCTCCAGGTCGTTGGCGGCGCCGGTGGTGATCTCGTCGAAGACGGTCTCCTCCGCCGCGCGCCCGCCGAGCGTCATCGCCATCGTGTCCAGGAGCTCCGCCCGCGTGGTCAGGAACTTGTCCTCGCCGGGCAAGGAGATGGTGTAACCCAGCGCCTGTCCTCTCGAGATCACCGAGATCTTGTGGATCGGATCGGAGTTCGGCAGGTAGTGGCCGACGATCGCGTGACCCATCTCGTGGTAGGCGGTGATCCTGCGCTCCTTGTCGCTCATCACCCGGGTCTTCTTCTCCGGGCCGGCGATCACGCGCATGATCCCCTCCTCCAGCTCCACCTGGGTGATCTCGCGCTTGCCGGTGCGCGCGGCCAGCAGCGCCGCCTCGTTGACGAGGTTTGACAGATCGGCGCCGGTGAAGCCCGGCGTCTGCCCGGCCAGCGCGTCGACGTCGATCTCCCGCGCCAGCGGCTTGCCGCGCGTGTGGACCTCCAGGATCTTCTTGCGCCCGAGGCGGTCAGGCCGGTCGACGACGATCTGGCGATCGAAGCGGCCGGGGCGCAGCAGGGCCGGATCCAGGATGTCCGGGCGGTTGGTGGCGGCGATGAGGATGATGTTGTCCTTCATCTCGAAGCCGTCCATCTCCACCAGCAGCTGGTTCAGCGTCTGCTCGCGCTCATCGTGACCGCCGCCCATGCCCGCGCCGCGGTGGCGCCCGACGGCGTCGATCTCGTCCATGAAGATGATGCAGGGGGAGTTCTGCTTGGCCTGCTCGAACAGGTCCCGCACGCGGGAGGCGCCGACGCCGACGAACATCTCCACGAAGTCCGAGCCGGAGATGGAGAAGAAGGGCACGCCCGCCTCACCGGCCACGGCCCGCGCCAGCAGCGTCTTGCCGGTGCCCGGTGGCCCGTAGAGCAGCACGCCCTTGGGGATCCGCGCCCCCAGGGCCTGGAACTTCTTCGGGTTCTCCAGGAACTCCTTGATCTCGTGCAGCTCCTCGACGGCCTCGTCCACCCCGGCCACGTCCCGGAAGGTGATCTTGGGACTGTCGACCGACATCCGCTTGGCGCGAGATTTCCCAAAGGACATCACCTTGGAGCCGCCGCCCTGGACCTGGTTCATGAGGAAGATCCAGAAGCCGATGAAGATCACGAACGGCAGGATGTAGGTGAGCAGCGACAGCAGGCCGTTGGAGGCTTTGCCCTGAATGTCGAACTGGCTCTGGCCGGCGATGTCGTCTTGCGCCAGCTTGATCAGGTTGGGGGTGTAGTTGTCCGGGAAGCCGACGGTGTACTTGGCGCCGCCGTACTGGGGCAGGAGCACGACGTCGGCGGTGTTGTCCTTCTCCTTGAGCGTCAGGCTCTTGACCTGCTTGCCCTGCAGCTGGGTGATCATGTCCCCGAAGGTCTGCTTCTGGGCGTGGCTCGAGGAGCCGATCAACTTCTGGGCGAAGAACGCGAGCACGATCACGATCATGATCGGGAAGGCGGCGCTCTTGAAAAGCCTGCTCATAAAGGAATGGCGCGTATCCGGCGCAACGGCTGGAAGACGGGATCGTCAAGCGTAGCAGCTGATTTGTGCGCTTCTACTGCGCCAGCGCGGCCACGTAGGGCAGGTTGCGGTAGCGCTCGGCGTGGTCCAGCCCGTAACCGATGGCGAAGCGGTCGGGGATCTCGAAGCCTACATAGCGCGTGCGCAGCTCCACCTTCTTGCGGGCGGGCTTGATCAGGAGCGCGCAGACCTCCAGCGAGCGCGGGTTGCGCCCGGCGAGGTTACGCAGCAGGTACTGCAGCGTCAGGCCGGAGTCGACGATGTCCTCGACGATCAGCACGTCGCGGCCCTCGATCACGGCGTCGAGGTCCTTGAGGATCCGCACCACGCCACTGGACTTCGTGGCCGAGCCGTAGGAGGCGACGGCCATGAAGTCGACCTCGCAGGGAACCTCCAGCCGGCGCATGAGGTCAGAGAGGAAGAACACCGCCCCCTTCAGCACCCCGATCAGGATCAGGTCCCGGCCGGCGTAGTCACCGGAGATCTCGGCGGCGAGCTCCTCGATCCGGCGCTGGAGGTCCTCGGCGGTGACCATCACCTCCCCGATCGCGGCGTCGTCGCTCACGCGGGTGAATGTTAAGGGGCGCGCTCCCGCGCGCCCTGCGTGCCCTCCCCCTCAGCCCCGCCGGCGGCGTTCCGCCGGACGAGCGTGAGGACCCCACCGCGCACCAGGGCCCGCACGCCGTGCGGGAGGTCGAGCGCGGCATGGGGGCCCAGCGCCGCCACCTCGTCGGCTCGCCGGGCGGCGCCGGGGGCGGGGCGCCCGGCGGCGCTGTCGGCCAGCCGCTGGAGCACCAGTGCCCGCAGCGCCCCCGGCAGTGCCCGCAGGCGGTGGAGCTCGACCCCCGTACGGCCTTCCAGCACCTCCTCGACGAGCTCGTCCAGCACCTCGGCCTCCTGACGGAGGATCTCCGCCAGGGTCAGCACGTTGCGCTCGGCGGCGGGATGGAGCTCGCGCAGCGCCGGCACCAGCCCCGCGCGGGCGCGTCCGCGGGCGTACGCGGCGGAGACGTTGCTCTCGTCATCGCGCCAGCCCAGGCCCCGCTCGGTGCAGTACGCGCCGGTCTGCTCTCGGGTGAAGCGCAGCAGCGGCCGGATCAGCCCCCCCTCCCGGGCGCGCATCCCCAGCAGCGCGCGGCGGCTGGGCGAGGACGCCAGCCGCAGGAGGATCGTCTCCACCTGGTCGGTGGCGGTGTGGCCGGCCGCGACGTCGGCGGCGGCGGCGCGCGCCAGCTCGGCGGCGGCGCCGTAGCGCTCCGCGCGCGCCCAGGCCTGGAAGTTGCCGCCCGGCGCCGGACCGGGGCGGCGGACCTCCAGCGGCACGCCCAACCGCGCGCACAGCGCCTCGCAGTGGCGCTCGTCGGCCCCCGCGCCCTCACGCAGCCCGTAGTTGACGTGCAGCACGCTCACCGGCTCGGTACCGGCGATCCTCACGGCCAGGTCCAGCAGCGCGACCGAGTCCCGGCCCCCGGAGAGCATCACCACCACCGGCGCTCCGGGACGCAGCAGCCCCTCCGCCGCGACGGGCCCCAGCATCACTCGTCCTCCGCTCGCTGCCGGGCGATGAAGATCTCCGTGGACTGGGTGAAGCCCTTCAGCCTGACCTCGCCGATCCGCTCGAACTCCAGGTGCGCCCCGCCGTGCTCCACCACCGACCGGGTGACCAGCACCTCGCCGCCCGCCGAGCGCGCCGCCACGCGGGCGGCGATGTTGACGTCGCGGCCGTAGTAGTCGCCGTCGCGATAGAGCGCTTCGCCCAGGTGCAACCCGATCCGCGGCAGCGGCCGTTCGGTCTGGAGGCGCTGGAAGCCGACCGACCAGTCGATCAGCGCCCCGGGATCGGAGCCCACCACCATGACCTCGTCACCGATCGTCTTGATTACCCGGGCGCTGTCGGGAAGCGTGACCTCCACGGCCTCCACGAACCGCTCCACGGCATCGACGGCCTGCAGCTCCCCCTCCTCCTCGGTCAGCCGGGTGTAGCCGGCCAGGTCGGCGAAGGCGATGGCCACCCGCAACCGGCCGAGATCGCCGGCCTCCTCGGCAAGGTCGCTCTCCATGTGGCCGACGACATCCTGCTCGACGAAGTGCTGCAGGTAGCGCTGGTGGATCTGGTCCATCACCGGGCTGGAGAGCGGCAGCAGCTCGCGGGAGAGCGCCAGCATCTGCTCGGCCATCATCAGCCCGTCGGCGCCCGAGCGCATCAGCGGCTCGTGCACGTAGAGGTGGAACAGCCTGACCTCGGCGTCGGCGACCTGGGCCATGGCCTGGCCGTAGACCCGCACGAGCTGGAGCAGGGCCACCAGCGGCAGCCCGGCGGCGAGGATCGCCGATACATAGCGCAGCAGCTGCAGATCCTCTTCGGTGATCGAATGCGCCTGCGCCGGGCTCCAGCCCAGCGCGGCGACGATCCGCGCGATGAGCGCCGAGTCCAGCCCCGTCTCCTGCGCCGCCTGCTCCAGGGTGTAGCGGACCTCGTCCTGCGGGAACAGCCCCTCGACGTAGCTGAAGGCCAGGCGGCCCTGCTCGGTGGCTGTGCGGATGCTCTGCAGCGTGTGGCCGCGCTCGCGCAGCCTCGCCACCACCTTGGCGTGCGCCACCGCCGGCTCGGTCCAGACGCCGGCGAACTGCGGGATCACGCCCTGCTTGGCCCAGCGGCTCAGCGTCTGCGGACGGACGCCGGCCCGGCGGGCGGCCTCCTGCAGCGTCACGGCCTCCGGATCCGCGATAGGCCTAGGCCTCCAGGTGCGGGTACTCGCTCTCGACCATCTTGCGGTAGCGACCGAACAGCGGCTTGGTGATGGGCAGGATCGCCAGCGCCGCCTTGACGTCGCCGCCGGCCTTGATGCGGCGCCGGGCGATCGCGATGGCCACGTTCTCCTTGCCCTGGAAGTAGCGATTGGCCGTCTCGGAGCTCATCGTCATCCGGACCTTGGGCTCCCAGGCGACCTCGTCGGACCACTCCCAGACCAGGTTCTCCTCCTCCGGGGAGCCGGCGCGGATGTTGACCACCAGCTCCAGGTCGGTGAACGCGAAGCGCTGCGGCGTATCGGCGTCACGCAGCTTGGGGCCCATCTCCGGATCGTCCCTCATGATCGCGAAGGTACGGTCCATCACCTCGCGGAACTCCTGCTCGGAGCGGAAGGCAGACATCGCGGCGCAGTCTACGCGAGGGGCGGGGTGGCTCGGGGTGGCGCCTTAAGCTCACGTGCGTGAACCTACGCGCGACGATCCACCTGCACCCCACCGCGCCGCTGGCCCCCCGCGTCCTGCTGCCGGGCGACCCCGGGAGAGCGCTGCGCCTGGCCCAGCGACTGCTCGCGGAGCCGCGGATGTTCAACCACAACCGGGGGCTGTGGGGATACACCGGGACCGCCGCCGACGGGCAGCCGCTCACCATCCAGAGCACCGGCATGGGGGCGCCGAGCGCGGCGATCGTGATCTCCGAGCTCGCCGAGCTGGGCGCCCGGCGGCTGTTGCGGGTCGGGACCTGCGGCGCGCTGTCCGCGGGGCTGGCCCTCGGCGAGCTGCTGATCGCCGGCGAGGCCCTCGCCGGCGACGGCGCCAGCCGCGCCCTCGGAGCCGGCGAGCGCGTCGCGGCCACCGGCGGCCTGGTGGCCGCGCTGCAGGCGGCCGGCGGACCGCGGATCCGCAGCGGCACGGTCCTCTGCACCGACCTCTTCTACGACCCCTCGGCTCCCGAGGTGGCGTGGGCGCGCACGGGGGCGCTGGCCGTGGAGATGGAGAGCGCCGTGCTCTTCACCCTGGCCGCGGAGCGAGGCCTGGAGGCGGCCTCGGTGCTGGCCGTGTCCGACCAGCTGCTGCCCGAGCGCCAGCGGATCGACGCCGAGGCGCTGCTGGAGGCCGAGTACCGCCTCGGCGACCTCGCCGCCGCCGCCCTCGCCGCTGGATGAGCCCTGGGTAGTCCGGGGGCGCCCGGGGGCGCCCGGGGGCCCCCGGCCCGGCTCAGCCGGGAGTCGGGGAGCCAGCCTCCAGCTTGCCCTCGATCGCCCCGAGGCGATTCTCGATCGCCTTGAGGCGATTCTCGATCGCGCTCTGGGCTCCGATGCTGCCGATGCGCTGCTCCAGGCGGTCGAGTCCGTCCTCGATCCCCTCCAGCCGCTGCGAGACTCCGCGCAGCCGGCGCGTAAGCCGCTCCAGATCGCTGGCCGACGGAAGGTTGAGCGCCCCCATCGCCACCTCCTGGGCACGCACGGCCCGCTCCCGAGTCTCGAACGCGCGGGTGAGAGCACCGCTGACCATCGGGTTCTCCAGCAGCTCCTGCGCCAGCCGCCCGATCGTCTCTTCGCCCTGCCGTGTCATGCGCTCACGCAAGCCCTTGTCTTCGCTCATGTTCCAGCTCGCCTCGTTCTGGGTGTCGTTTACCCGCTGCGGCGGGACCATACCCGCCCGGCGGGCGGGCCTCCCGCGCCACGGCGAGCCCACACCAGGAAGACAGTAGACTCATTCTCTACTTGACGGTTAGATTAAAGGTTTTTCGGTCGCGATTCGCCAGAAATCCGTCCCGTCACGGCAAATTCACCCGGGTCCAGCGCTACAGTGCCAATCGCAAGCGGTCGATGGGGGGAGGGACGAACCTAGGTCCTGGCCGCAGGCGTATCCATCGTCCCAGCCCTGAAACCCCTCGACATGAACGGTTCTTCGTTGCAAAGCCCGCAGCCACTAGGTAGCGTTTGCATATAGTCCCCGCCCCCGGCGGGAAAGGAACAGTCCGTAGGTCGATCGGCGGGAGGAGCTAGGCCACTGTGTTCGGTACGAAGAAGCTGAGGGTTGCGGTCGCAGCCACCGGCGCTGCGGTGACGGTCATGGGCATCGCCTCGATCCCCGTGGCCTCCGCCGAGCCCTGCGTGGTCACGGTCACGATGGTTGGGGGCCAGACGCTGAGCTTCAACCTGGACCTCGCCCCGGGCACCACCGTGGACCCGCACAGCCTCGTCTCGCTCCCGGTGACCAGCGTCTCCCAGAGCTGCCAAGCCGTACCCAGCGCCAAGACGACGACGACCACGACCGGCAGCAGCTCCTCGTCGAGCTCGTCGAGCACCGGCACCCAGTCGACGCCGGGGCGGCCCACGACGCCGTCCTCCACGCCGCAGCCCTCCAGCCACAACCGAGGAGCAAAGCCGGGCAACAACGGCAACCGCAACGGCAACGGCAACCGCAACGGCAACGGCAACGGCAACGGCACCCGGGGCAGCGGCAAGCCCCCCAAGGGCAACACGCGCGGCGGCAACGGGACCAACCCCCGGACTTCCACCACACCCACCACACCCGCGACCAAGCTGCCGACGCTGCGCGGGCAGGGCGGGATTCCCTCCGCCGCCAACCCGACGTTCTCCTTTGCGCTCCCGGGGCCGTCACCGCTCGGGGTGCCCAACTTCTTCATCGACTCCTTCCGCATCCCGCCGTTCCTGCTGCCGATCTTCCAGGCCGCCGGCATCCAGTACAACGTGCCCTGGCAGGTGCTGGCGGCGATCAACGAGATCGAGACCGACTACGGGCGCAACCTGTCGGTGAGCTCGGCGGGCGCCGTCGGCTGGATGCAGTTCCTGCCGGCCACGTGGAAGCAGTGGGGCGTCGACGCCAACGGCGACGGCGTCGCCGACCCCTACAACCCAGTCGACGCGATCTTCGGTGCCGCTCGCTACCTCCAGGCCGCCGGCGCGTCCAAGAACCTCGGCGGCGCGGTCTTCGCCTACAACCACGCCACCTGGTACGTCCAGTCGGTGCTCCTGCGCGCGAAGCTGATCGGTGGCATGCCGGATCAGCTGATCGGCGCGCTCACCGGCTTGGTCCAGGGCCACTTCCCGGTGGCGGCCCGCGCCAAGTACGCCGATGACTCCGTCGAGAAACTGGCCACCCGCCGTGTTCACACCGGCAATGCCGCCATCCCGATCAACTCCAGCCAGAACAAGTCAGTAGCGATCTTTGCCAAGCAGAAGGCGCCCGTGATCGCCGTCAACGACGGCAAGATCGTCAAGGTCGGCCAGAGCGCGAAGCTGGGCCGGTTCGTCCAGCTCCAGGACCAGACCGGGAACATCTACACCTACGCGCAGCTCGGCTCGGTCCCCAAGCAGTACCCCGTGCCCAAGCCGGTGAAGCTCACGCCGGGAGCGCTGGCCAAGCAGGTGAAAGCGCCGGTCCTGCCCTCTCCCCGCCAGCCCGCCAGCGCCGCCAGCGCCGGCCAGCAGCAGGTGTCGGGGACCGTCAGCACCGCCAAGGCCACCAAGGAGGCCAAGAGCGCCCCGCGCCTGCCGCAGACGACCTCCACCGCCAGTGCCGCCACACCCGTCTCGGTGGCCTCGGTGGTCAAGGAGCGGTTGTTCGCCTACCCCTCCCGGCCCGCCTCCTACGCCTCGGGCGGTGCGCTGCAGCTGCACGACTCCCAGGCGCGGATCGCGAGCTTCCAGAACTACTTCTCCGACACGCTGCATCTGGCGCGTGACCAGTACACGCTGGCGCCGTTGCGCGCCGGGGCGATCGTGGTCGCCGGGACGATCCTCGGCCGTCTCGCCGGGCCCACCGCCAAGCAGGCCTCGCACATGCAGTTCATAGTCCAGCCGGCGGGCAAGAACGCCCCGCAGATCGACCCCAAGCCGATCCTCGACGGGTGGAAGCTCCTGGAGGCCACGGCGGTGTACCGCGCCTCCGGCGTCGATCCCTTCTATGGCCCCGGCGCCAAGAACCCCACGATCGGCCAGATCCTGCTGATGAGCAAGGAGCAGCTGCAGAACCGCATCCTGCAGGACCCGCACGTCCAGATCTACGCCTGCGGACGGCGTGACATCCAGGCCGGGCTGATCGACCGGCGTGTGCTGGCGACACTGGAGTTCCTCGCCGCCTCCGGCCTGCAACCGACCGTCTCGGGACTCATCTGCGGGCACAGCGTCTCCGGCCTGAGCGACACCGCCGGCGCCTCCGGCTCGAGCGTCGAGATCTCCAAGATCAACAACATCCCAATCCTCGGCCACCAGGGCAAAGGCTCCATCACCGACATGACGGTGCGCCGCCTGCTGACATTGCAGGCAGCGATGAAGCCCGACCAGATCATCAGCCAGATGAGCTACAAGGGCCAGACCAACACGCTGGCGCTGCCCGATCACTCCGGCCGGGTTCAGGTCACGTTCACGCCGCTGTTCGGGACCAACAAGAAGCTCTCCAACGAGATCACCACGATCCTCAAGCCCGGCCAGTGGATCCAGCTGATCAACCGCATCAGCCAGATTCCAGAGCCGGTCGTGCCGATCGCCCCCAGCAAGTACGCGGTGCGGGCACCCGGGCGCTGAGCCAGCCGCCGCACCTCTTCCGCTTCAGCCAGATCGAGGTTCCGTGGGAGCTGGGACCCGCGCCGGGGCGCTACCTGGTCCGCTCCGAGGGCCAGGGCGGTGGGCCCGCGGCCCAGATCCTGGTGGTGGCAGTGCTCGGCGCCGTGGAGCGGCGCCGGCTCGCGGCACGAAGCTCACGTAAGGCTCCACCTGAGCCTGAGCCCTCTCCGGTGTCCACCGGCAGGGCCACGATCATCGACGTCGCCGAGCCGCTGCGCTCCGACGCCGAAGCCGGTGCGTGGCTGCGGGAAGCCGGCGAAGCAAAGCTGAGCGAGGGGCTGGAGATCCTCAACCGTGCGCTGCACGCCTTCCGGTTGGTGATGGCCGACCCTCACATGAACCAGATCGCCCGCCGCCAGCTGCTGGTGGGCCGCCTCGGCTACGGCGCCGGGGAGCAGGTCGCCGACGGCCTGTGGACCGAGGCTCGCGAGCTCCTCCCCCGGCCCGAGCGCCAGCCGCGTCAGAAGGTGCTGCAGCCCCAGGCACGGCTGGCCGCTCTGCTCGGCGGGCACGAGCGGGCCCTGGCCTGCGAGGAGCTGGTGCTGCGGGCCCGGCTCGACCTCGACTCCGGCCGCGCGCGGGAGGCCGCACTGCAAGTGCTCGTCGCCCTCGACGCCACGCTCGCGGAGGTGGCAGCCGATCCCGTCGGCGTGAGGCTGGCCGAGCGGCTGGAGGAGCTCCGAGGCCAGCGGGACCCGGTGGCCCTCGCCGCCCAGGCGGCATTGGCCGGGCCGCTGCCCGAGCGAGGCCGCCACGACGTGACCTTCACGATCGAGCGGATCGAAGCCGCGCTGCGGGCCCGTGCCGTGGCCAACGCCTGATCGGTCGCGGGCCGTCCGGCCAGCTCCCGCTACCGCCCGGCCCCCAGCCCTGACATAGTTGCCCTCAGCATGCCCAGCTCAGCAGAGGGGTAGAGGTGACAGGCACCGCCACGCCGAGCGGCTCGCGCAGCAATCGCGCCGGTGGTCCCGCCGCCGACGGCGGGGACCTGGCGCTGGCAGCCCTGGAGCAGGCGCTTCGGGCCGCGGCCGCCGGAGACTTCCGCACCCGACTTCCCGCGCGAGCGGGGGACGACCTCGGCCGCCTCGGGGATGCCTACAACCAGCTCGTGGCGCGTAACTCCGCCCTGCAGGGCGAGCTCTTGCGCGTGGCCGCCGTCATCGGCCGCGAGGGGCGGATGACCGAGCGGGCCCGGCTGCCCGACGCGCCGGGCGGGTGGGCCACGACGATCGATTCCGTCAACGGGCTGATCGACGACCTCGTGCGCCCGACCACGGAGGTGGCCCGCGTGATCGTGGCCGTGGCCGAGGGGGACCTCACCCAGAAGATGGCGCTGGAGATCCAGGGGCGTCCGGTGAAGGGCGAGTTCGCGCGGATCGGGACGACGGTCAACTCGATGGTCGATCAGCTCTCGAGCTTCGCCGACGAGGTCACGCGCGTGGCGCGGGAGGTCGGCACCGCGGGCAAGCTCGGCGGCCAGGCCCAGGTGCCCGGGGCAGCGGGAACCTGGAAGGACCTCACCGACAACGTCAACTTGATGGCGCGCAACCTCACCGAGCAGGTGCGCAACATCGCCACCGTCACCACCGCGGTGGCCAACGGCGATCTCAGCAGGAAGATCACCGTGGACGCCGAGGGCGAGGTGCTGGAGCTCAAGCGCACGATCAACACGATGGTCGACCAGCTGCGCTCGTTCGCCGCCGAGGTGACGCGGGTAGCCCGCGAGGTCGGCACCGAGGGCATCCTTGGCGGCCAAGCCGAGGTGGAGGGAGTGTCGGGCACCTGGAAGGGGCTCACCGAGAACGTCAACCAGATGGCCTCGAACCTGACCACGCAGGTGCGCAGCATCGCCCAGGTGGCCAATGCCGTGGAGAGCGGCGATCTGACGCAGACGATCGCCGTCGACGCTCGCGGGGAGATCCTCCAGCTCAAGCAGACCCTCAACCGGATGGTGGCGCAGCTGTCGAGCTTCGCCGCCGAGGTAACGCGCGTGGCCCGCGAGGTCGGCACCGAGGGCAAGCTCGGCGGCCAGGCCGAGGTGGAGGGTGTCTCGGGCACCTGGCGCCGGCTGACCGAGAACGTCAACCAGCTGGCCGGCAACTTGACGACCCAGGTGAGGGCGATCGCCGAGGTCTCGACCGCCGTGACCCAGGGGGACCTGACGCGGACGATCTCGGTGGAGGCTCAGGGCGAGGTCGCCGAGCTCAAGGACAACATCAACCAGATGATCGCCAACCTGCGCGAGACGACCCAGCGAGGCGCCGAGCAGGACTGGCTGAAGACGAACCTGGCCAGCATCTCCGGCATGCTCCAGGGCCAGCGGGACCTGGCCGCCGTCACGCAGCTGATCATGAGCGAGGTCACCCCTACCGTGAGCGCTCAGCACGGTGCCTTCTTCCTGGCCGAGCCCGGCCCCCGCGGCACGCCGGAGCTGGTGCTGGCTGCCTCCTACGGCTACACCCCGCGTCGCAGCGAGCTGCGCAGCCGCTTCGAGATCGGCGAGGGGCTCGTCGGCCAAGCGGCCCAGGAGCGCACGACGATCGCGCTCACCGACCTGCCCCCGGGCTACATCAAGGTCGGGTCGGGTCTGGGGGACGCCCCGGCCGCCGGCCTGCTGGTGATGCCGGTTCTGTTCGAGGATCAGCTGCTCGGGGTGATCGAGCTGGCCGCGCTACGCCAGTTCTCGGAGGTTAACCGGGACTTCCTGGACCGGCTCACGGACACGATCGGCGTCGTGCTCAACACGATCCGCGCCAACATGCGCACCGAGGAGTTGCTCTCACAGTCTCAAGGATTGACCCAGGAGCTCCAGAAGCAGTCCGAGGAGCTGCGCAACACCAACGACGAGATCGAGCTGGCGCGCCGGGGCCTCGAGGACAAGGCCGCTCAGCTGGCGCTCTCCTCCAAGTACAAGTCGGAGTTCCTGGCCAACATGTCCCACGAGCTGCGCACGCCGCTGAACTCGATGCTGATCCTCAGCCAGATGTTGGCCGAGAACGAGGACGGAGCGCTCAGCGCGCGCCAGGTGGAGTTCGCCCAGACGATCAACTCCGCCGGTAACGACCTGCTCTCGCTGATCAGCGACATCCTCGACCTCTCCAAGGTGGAGGCTGGCCGGATGGAGCTCCAGCGCTCCAGGGTGGTGCTGGCCAACCTGGCGCAGGACGCCGGCCGGGCCTTCCGCCAGGTCGCCGAGCAGAACGGCCTCGACTTCACGATCGAGCTGGCGCCAGGGCTGCCGCCGTGGGTCCTCTCCGACGAGCAGCGGGTCGGTCAGATCCTCAAGAACCTGCTCTCCAACGCCTTCAAGTTCACCCATCGCGGTGCGGTGCGCCTGTCCATCGGCACCCCCCCGGTCGCGGCGGCGTTTTCCGGGGAGGCCCTGCGAAGCGCCGCGGAGGTGATCGAGCTCTCGGTCTCCGACACCGGCATCGGCATCCCCGAGGACAAGCTGCGCCACATCTTCGAGGCCTTCCAGCAGGCCGACGGCACCACCAGCCGCAAGTACGGCGGCACCGGGCTGGGGCTGTCGATCTCCCGGGAGATCGCCCAGCTGCTCGGCGGCGAGATCCAGGCGGAGTCCGCGCCGGGGCGCGGCAGCCGCTTCACCCTCTACCTGCCGCTGGTCGACCCCGCCGCCGCACCGGCGCCCGCCTCCCCCCCTGGCGACGAGCAGATCGGGCGGCTGCCGAGCCCCGTGGATCTCGATGCCGCGCCGGCCCCAGCGGACGGGGAGGTGCCGCTTCAGGGTCGCAAGGTGCTGGTGATCGACGACGACATCCGCAATGTCTTCGCGCTGACCGCGACGTTCGAGCAGCGCGGGATGGAGGTCGTGTTCGCCGAGAACGGCCGCGAGGGCGTCGAGCGCCTGCACCAGCACCCCGACGCCGACCTCGTGCTGCTCGACATCATGATGCCCGAGATGGACGGCTACGAGACCGCCCGGATGATCCGCGCCACTACCCGCTTCGAGCACCTGCCGATCATCGCCCTGACAGCCAAGGCGATGAAGGGGGACCGTGAGAAGGCGATCGCCGCCGGTGCCTCTGACTACATCACCAAGCCCGTCGACATCGACCAGCTGACGTCGATGATGCGCGTGTGGCTCGATACCTGAGCGCGGCGGACAGCCCCGAGCTGGCGACGCTGACCAGCGGGGACGACCTGCCGATCCTGATGGTCGACGATCGCCCGGCCAACCTCCACGCGCTCGCCAGCGTGCTGGAGCCGCTGGGAGTGCCCCTGGAGCACGCCGGCTCCGGAGAGGAGGCGCTTCGCTGCCTGCTGGAGCGGGACTACTCCCTGATCCTGCTCGACGTGCGCATGCCCGGGCTGGACGGGCTGCAGACCGCGCAGCTGATCAAGCGGCGCCCACGCAGCGCCGACGTGCCGATCCTGTTCCTCACCGCCGCGCAGGACGATCCCGGCGTGATCGCGCGGGGGTACGGCATCGGCGCCGTCGACTACGTGCAGAAGCCCTTCGCGCCTGAGCTGCTGCGCTCCAAGGTGGCGGTGTTCCTGGAGCTGGAGCGTGGCCGCCGAGCGCTGCAGCGCTCGGAGGCCTTCTTGCGCGCCGCCTTCGAGGGGGCTCCGATCGGCAAGACGGTGGTCGACCGCCAGTGGCGGATCGTGCGCGCCAACGCCGCCTTCGGACGGCTGCTGGAACGGGAGGCGGGGGACCTGGCCGGCGCTGAGGTGCTCAGCCTCTGCCACCCCGATGACCGGGACCGTCTGGGCGAGGCGCTGGAGGAGATCTGCGTCTCGCTCGCCCCGGTGCCCAGCGCGGGCCTCGAGGTCGACATGCGGCTGCGCAGCGCGGCCGGTGCTGAGGTGTGGGCCGCCGCGGTGGCTTCCCGGGTCAGTACCGGCGAGCGCGAGGAGCCGCTGCTGCTGATCCAGTGGGTCGACCTCTCGGCCCGCCGCCGGGCCGAGCAGTCCCGCGCCGACCTGATGCTGGAGCACTCGGCCAGGACCCAGGCCGAGGCCATCGCCGAGCGGCTGAACAAGCTGCAGATGCTGAGCGCCGCGCTCGATTCGCTGCAGCTGGACGAGATCGTCCAGGAGCTGGCGCTGCGGCTGGCGGAGCTCTTCGACGTGAAGGCAACCGAGGTGACGATGACCGGCGAGGCAGAGGGGTCGATTCTGGTGCGGGCCGAGCACGGCCGGATCGTCGCGGGCCGGACCGCCGCCACCGATCCGGCGGCGCCCCTGCCCGAGGGTGGCTGGGAGGAGCACGCGGTGGTGGTCGACCGCCTGGAGGCGGGACAGCTGCGACTGTGGCTACCCCCGCAGCGGTCCCTGAGCGCCACCGAGCGATCGCTGCTCAGCGATGTCGCCGAGCGCGCCGCCCTGGCCATCCGCCGGGCCCGCCTGCACGAGCAGGAGCATCGGATCGCGGTCCAGCTCCAGGCCGGCCTCGTGCCCAAGCAGCTCCCCGAGCTGGACGGCATCACCGTGGCCGCCTTCTTGCAGGCCGCCGGCGCCGGCGCCCAGGTCGGGGGGGACTGGTACGACGTGTTCGCGCTGGACCGCGGCCGCCTCGGGGTGGTGGTCGGAGACGTCGCCGGACGCGGCATTCCGGCCGCCTCGGCGATGGGGCAGCTGCGCAGCGTCACCCGTGCCTTTGCGCTGGCCGATGACGGCGCGCACAGCCCCGCGGAGGTGCTCACGCGCCTGAACCACCACCAGCTGGCGCTGGGCGCCGACGACATGTTCACAGCGATCTACGTCGTCCTGGACCCGCTGCGGGGACGGCTCACGTGGGCCAACGCCGGCCACCTGCCGCCGGTGGTGCGCACGGGCTCCGGGGAGGTGAAGCTGTTGCCGGGCGGTAACGGGGTGCTGGGCATCGACCCCGTCACCTGTCAGGACCTCTCGGTGGAGGTCAGCGCTCCGGCGACCCTGGTGCTCTACACCGACGGTCTCGTGGAGCGCCGGGGTGAATCTCTCGATGTCGGTCTGGCCCGCCTCACCGACGCCGTCAGCTCGGGACCCGAGGTCCCGCAGGAGCTCTGCCAGCACGTGCTCAACCGCCTGCTGGAGGATGCGCAGGACCAGCACGACGACGTCACTGCGGTGGTCGTCAAGCTGGGCTGAGGCTCACGCGCAAGGCCTGAAGCTCCTGCACCACGTCGCCGGCCAGCCGGACCGCGGCCCGCCCGTCGAACGGCGTCGGCCCTTGGGTCAGGACCGCGATCTTGCCGCCGTGGGCCAGGGTCACCGCCGGTAGCTGCGCCACCGGGTAGACCTCCAGCGAGGAGCCGATGCACAGCAGCACGTCGGCTTCCGCGGCCAGGCGCTCGGCCCGCGCCATCGCCTCGGCGGGGAGCTGCTCGCCGAACAGGACGACACCGGGCTTGAGCGGCTGCCCGCAATCACAGCGGGGAATCCGCTGCCGGTCGGATGACTGCCGCTCGCGGACCTCGGCCAGCCCGTGGCGGGCACCGCAGCCCAGGCAGGAGGAATGCTCGATCGTGCCGTGCACCTCCACCAGATTCTGCGACCCTGCTCTGGCGTGCAGCCGGTCGATGTTCTGCGTGATCACGGCGTGGAGAATCCCCTCGCGCTCGAGCTCGGCGAGCACCTGGTGGGCGCGGTTGGGACGGCGGTGCTCCAGCGTCTGGAAGCGCTGGCCGTAGAAGTGCCAGAAGCGCTCGGGATCCCGGCGGAACACGTCGATGTGCGCCACCTCCATCGGGTTCACCCGCTCCCAGATGCCGGTGCCGGGGCTGCGGAAGTCGGGGATGCCGGACGGCACCGAGATGCCCGCGCCGGTGAGGGCCACCACCGAGCCGGCCGCGCGGATCAGCTCGGCGAGCTCCGCGGCGCCGCCATGCTCGGGGGCGGCGTCCGCCCGGAGCCCGTCGGTGGCGCTCACCGCCCGGTGAACCTCGCGGTGCGCTTGCCCAGGAACGCCGAGATCCCCTCCTGGGCATCCTCGGAGGCGAACACGGTGGCAAAGCCCTGCTTCTCGGACTCGATGCCGGCGTCCAGATCCCCAGCCGCCGAAACGCGCTTGATCTGCGCCACCGCCAGGGGTGCCTGCCCCCCCAGCTTGCGCGCGAAGGACAGCGCGGTGTCCAGCAGCTCGTGGTCGGGCACCAGGCGGTTGACCAGGCCGATCTCGTAGGCCTCGGCGGCGGCGATGGGATCGCCGGTGAGGTTCAGCTCCAGCGCCCGCGACTCGCCGATCAGGCGCGGCAGCCGCTGGGTGCCGCCGAAGCCGGGGATGATCCCGAGGTTGATCTCCGGCTGGCCGAACAGCGCCGACTGCGCCGCGATGCGCAGATCGCAGGCCATGGCCAGCTCACAGCCGCCACCCAGCGCGAGCGCGTTGACGGCGGCGATGGTGATGATCGGGGAGCGCTCCATGTCCCGCAGCAGGCCGTGCACGGCGTCCAGGAGCTCCCGCCCGCCATCGGCGTCCATCTTCGTGAAGGCCTTGATGTCGGCGCCGGCGCAGAACAGCATCGGGTTGGCCGAGGCGAAGATCACCGCGCGGGTCTCCTCGCGTTCGCAGACGGCGCCCCACAGCCGGCGTAGCGCCTGCACCATATCCAGGGAGATGGAGTTGGCCGGGGGCCGATCGAGCCAGGCGATGACCGTGGCCCCGCGGCTCTCGAGCTTCACCGGGCTCTCCTCCCAGCCGCCGTCGGGGCGGGCGTAGGGGAAGAATCCCTGGCCGGTCTTAACGCCCAGCCGTCCCTGCGCGACGAGACGGCGCAGGATCACCGGTGCCTGGAAGCTCTCCCCCCACTCCTGCTCAGCGCGCTGCAGCCGCGCTAGGACCGCGTCGAGTCCGATCTGATCGGCGCGCTGCAGCGGCGGCGGGATGATCCCCGCTCCGGCCATCATCCCCAGGTCGATGTCCTTCATCGCCGCCACGCCCTCCTCCAGCACCAGGCAGCTCTCCACCAGCGCCTTGAGGGTGAAGCGCTCGACGAGCGCCTGGCCGTCGACAGGCAGGCTAGCCGTGCTCATAGAACCCCTTACCGGTCTTGACGCCGAGGTCGCCGCCGGACACCAGTCGCCGCATCCCTTCGTGAACGTGGAAGCGATCGCCGTATGACGCGCGCAGGTGCTCGGCGACGTGGAGCACCGTGTCGAGCCCCAGCAGGTCGCTGAGCATGAACGGCCCCATCGGCGCCGCCTTGGACTCCGCGACGATCTTGTCGAGCTCCTGAACGTCGACGCCGCTCTCCTCCTGCGCGCGCCACAGCTCCGAGACGCTCGAGTTGAGGATCCGGTTGACGACGAAGCCCGGCACCTCGGCGCAGCGGATCGGCATCTTGCGGATCGCCTGCGCGAAGTTGGCGGCGACCTGCACGGTCTCCGGCGCGGTGTCCTCACCCTCGATGACCTCGATCAGCCGCATCACCGAAGCGGGATAGAAGAAGTGAAAGCCGACCACCTGATCAGGACGGGTGGTGGCCTCCCCCATCTCGGTGACCGACAGCGAGGACGTGTTGGAGGCGAGGACGGCGTGGCCGGGCGTCGCCTCGTCGAGCTCGGAGAACACGACCTGCTTGATGTCCATCCGCTCGGGCACCGCCTCGATGACGAAGTCGACGTCGCCGAACTCCGAGTAGTCGGTGGCGCCGGTGATCAGCGCGAGCTTGCGCTCCGACTCGGCAGTCTCCATCTTGCCGGCGTCGACCCGCCCCCGCCACAACGAGCGGGCCTTTTCCAGGCCGGCGTCGACGAACCGCTGCTCGACGTCCTTGAGGACCACCGGGATGTCGGCATCGGCGATCGTCTGGGCGATCTCGCCGCCCATCGTGCCCGCGCCGACGACGGCGGCCTTGAAGACGAACATGGGCGGTCAGTTTACGCCGGGCCGGGGTCCGCGGGAGGCGCGGCGAGCTCGCCGGCGAAGCGGTGCAGCGTGCCCCGCAACGAGTCCCGCATCGCCCGGCGGATGAAGAGGACGTCTACCAGCGGGGTAACCACAGAGCGCTTCCGGATCTTGTAGTTCAGCGTCAGCCGCACGGTCGCGTCATCCTCTCCGGCAGCGATGAAGCTCACGCTCTGCCGGCCGTCGACCGAGTCATCGGAGACCTCCACCGTCTGGCCCTGTCCGGGATCGTGGGTGAGCACGGTCTCCTGCACCCGACCCCGCCCGGCGGGTCCCGTGTGCCAGCGCACGGCACCGCCGGCTGGCCACTGCGACGAGACCGCCTCGACCCCCTCCAGCCCGTCGACCCAGCTCGCCCAGCGCGAGGTGTCATACCAGGCGGCTTCCGCGACCTGGAGCGAGACGGGAAGACCTTGGGAGACGGTGACGGTGCCCACGAGCCCATTGTCGCCGCCGCGTGCACCCGCGGCTGGGTGCTCGATAAGGGCCCTCCTGTAGCCCTTATCCGACAACCTTGACAGGCGATATATCGTTACCTACCGGAATGCGCCGGGACAAGATCGAGGACATAGAGCGGCTCGCGGCGCTCGCACAGGTCACCGCCGAGCACGGCTGGGAGGCCCGCGGCCATCCCCATCCGGGCGGACCGGCCTTTGGTGGCGGGCGCGGACGCCGGCGGCGCGGGGACGTGCGCCAGGCGATCCTGCGGCTGCTCGGCGAGGCGCCGCGCAACGGCTACGGACTGATGCAGACGATCGAGGAACGCAGCGGCGGGCGCTGGCGACCGAGTCCCGGCTCGATCTACCCGACGCTGGCCCAACTGGAGGACGAAGGCCTGATCCGGGCCGTCGATCACGAGGGCAGCAAGCGCTACGAGCTGACCGATCCGGGGCGCTCACAGATCGCCTCGGAGGGCCAGGCGCCGTGGGAGAGCCGTGACGCCGAGACCGCCTCAGGCGCTCCCGACCTGCGCTCGCTGGTGCACGGCCTGCGCCTGGCGGTCGTGCAGGTGGCGCGGGCGGGTGACCGGAGCCAGCTGGAGAGGGCCGCGGAGCTGCTGGCCCAGACGCGTCGCGAGCTCTACCGGATCCTCTCCGAGGGCGGCGATGCCTGAGCTGCCCGCGCCGGCGATCTCCGTCCAGGGCCTCTTCAAGCGCTACGGCGAGGTCGAGGCCGTCCGGAGTGTCGACTCCCAGGTCGCCACCGGCGAGGTGTTCGGTTTCCTGGGCCCCAACGGAGCGGGCAAGACGACGACGATCAACATGCTCTGCACGCTGGCCAAGCCCACCGCGGGCTCGGCCACCGTCGCCGGCCACGATGTTGTGCGTCAGCGTGACGACGTGCGGCGCAACATCGGCCTGGTCTTCCAGGATCCGACGCTCGACGGCTACCTCACCGCCGCGCAGAACTGTGATCTTCGGCGTGCCCGGCGGCGAGGAGTTCGTCCCCCGACTGTTCGCCGAGCTGGGCGTCCCGATCAAGGCCGTCAGCGTCTCGCGTCCCACGCTGGACGACGTGTTCATGTCCTACACCGGCTCAACGATCCGCGACGCCGAGGAGGACGCGTCCAAGCACCGCAACCGGATGATGATGCAGATGATGGGAGGTGCACGGCGATGAGCACGACCGCTGAGGGCGGCGGCGGCAGCGAGGTCGTCCGTGTCACGGTCCCCCCGCACAGCCTGGCCTCGGAGCTCCGCGCGATCCGGATCGTGTGGCGCCGGGACCTGATCCGGTTCGCCAACGATCGCATCCGGATTGCGGCGTCGCTGATCCAGCCGCTGTTGTTTCTGTTCGTGATGGGCTCGGGGCTGCAGCGCCTCTCCAGCGCCGGCACCCACGGCGTCAACCTGAAGACCTTCATCTACCCGGGGATTCTCTGCATCGCGGTCATGTTCACGGCGATGTTCTCGGCGGCCTCGATCGTCTGGGACCCGGCGGTGCCGGGCTCGTGCAGGCTGGCGTCTGGGGAGGCGATGGTTCTCCGCGATGCCGATGTTGAGGCCGCCGACCACCGGCTAGGCCTGCGTCGCGGGCCAGCGGACCGATCAGCTCCGCCCGCTGTTGGCTGATCCGCTGGTGCTCGTAGCTCGGTGCCGGGTTCATGTGCAGCACTCCCTCCCACATCTCGTCGCAGCGGTCCTGCCCCAGGCGCCGACGCCGCTGCATCAGCGCTTGGACCTCGACGGGAACCGGCTCCAGTAGGAGCGTGCGCACAGCTTCAGGATACCCCCGCCGGCGCGATCAGCCGGTTGTAGTCGGTGACCCAGTCGCGGGCGATCTGCCGCCGAGCGGAGGCCAGAGGTAGCACGCCCTCGCAGACCTGGCGCCGCAGCCGGTCCTCGAGCTCGTCCTTGGGATTCGGGGTCCGGCCCGGCTCGGGCCACAGGTTGCGCGGGTCGTTGGGGGCCCCGCCGAGCTCGAGCGGGATCAGGTGGTCGTACTCGTAGCGTCGCGAAGAGCCGCGGTCCCCGTAGGCGACCATGCTGGCGCGCTTCTCGATCCTGGTGACCGACTCCGGCGGGCGGACCCGGCGCGTGTAGCCGCGGCGGCAGATCGTGCTGTGGATGTCGGCCTGCGTGACCCGGCGGTCGACGGCGCCGGCCGAGCAGCGCGGGTCGGGCAGCGTGAACAGGCCATGCCCGCGGGCGTGGCAGGAACCGGCGGGCGGCTGGCGCTGCACCGTGGCGGCGCCGGCGGGCGTGACTCCCGGTTCGGCGTGGAGATCGCCGACGGCTGAGGCACAGCCGGAGGCCGACAGGACCACCGCCGCGATCGTGACCAAGTGAGCTACGCGCCACACAGTTGCCAGTCAAGCAGCGCCACGAGACAGAAGAGCTTGACCGGGGGTTCCCGTAAGTGTAGGCTTACGGTAAGTGGTGGCTAACGCTGATGCCGGTATCGCCGCGCTGGGTGATCCCACCCGGCGCACGATCTTCGAGCGCCTCGCCGAACGTCCGCAGGCCGTGGGCGAGCTCGCTCGCGAGCTTCCGGTGTCGCGGCCCGCGGTCTCCCAGCACCTGAAGGTGCTCAAGGCGGCGGAGCTTGTCCGCGATCGGCCGGCGGGCAACCGCCGCATCTATCAACTCAACCCGGAGGGGGTCGACGCCTTGCGCGCGTACCTCGACAGGTTCTGGAACAACGCTCTGGCGGCGTACAAGGTAGCCGTCGAGCAGGACCAACAGGAGGTCTCATGACAATGCGGGCGGCAGATACATCGGTGCGCTCGGAGATCGTCGTGAGCGCCCCGGCGCAGCGGGCGTTCAAGGTCTTCACCGAGGACATCGGCAGCTGGTGGCCCCCGGCCCACCACGTCCTGCAGAGCGAGCTGGCCGAGATGGTGTTCGAGGCACGGGCCGGCGGCTACGTCATCGACCGCGGGACCGACGGCAGCGAGTGCCGGTGGGCACGTGTGCTGGCCTATGAGCCGCCCGAGCGGGTCGTGATCAGCTGGGACATCGGTGGCGATTGGCAGATCGAGACCGATCCCGCCCGCACCAGCGAGGTTGAGGTCCGGTTCATCCCGGAGGGCCCGGACCGGACTCGCGTGGAGCTGGAGCACCGCCACCTGGACCGCCACGGCGAGGGCTGGGAGCGGATGCGCGACGCCGTCGGCTCGCCCGGAGGGTGGGACCAAGGCCTGCAGGCGCTCGCGGGTGTGCTGGAGCGTTAGGCGCAAGCGACGTGGCGCATCCCGCGGTCCACATGCGGGACCTTGAGATGCGCCACGTCCGACGGCTATGCGGCGGCGGCCGCCGGCTCCTGCACGCGACGCGGCAGCAGCGTCTCCCGCGCGATTACGAGGCGCTGGATCTGGGCCGTGCCCTCGTAGAGCTGGAGGATCTTGGCGTCACGCATGAGCTTCTCCACCGGGTACTCCTTGATGAAGCCGTACCCGCCGTAGACCTGCACGGCCTCGGTGGTGATCTCCATCGCGGAGTCGGCCGCGAAGCGCTTGGCGTGGGAGGACTCGAGCGTGTTGCGACGGCCCTGATCGAGCAGCACCGCGGAGTTCCAGGTCGCCAGGCGCCCCAGGTGCACCTTGGTCGCCATGTCGGCGATGATGAACTGGATCGCCTGGTGCATCGCGATCGGCACGCCGAACTGGACCCGCTCCTTGGAGTAGTCAGCGGCGAACTCCATCGCCGCCCGGGCGACGCCGACAGCCATCGCGGCCACGCCCGGACGGGTGCGGTCGAGCGTCATCATCGCGATCTTGAAGCCCTTGTTCTCCTCGCCGACGAGGTGATCGAGCGGGATCTCGCATTCGGGAAAGGTGATGGTCGCGGTGTTGGAGGCCCGCTGACCCATCTTGTCCTCGTGCTTGTCGACGACCACGCCGGCGTCACGCGGAACGATGAAGCACGAGATCCCGCGGTGGCCGGACCCCTTGTCGGTCTTGGCGTACACCACGTAGTAGTTGGCGTACTCACCGTTGGTGATGAAGCACTTGGAGCCGTTGATGACCCACTTGTCGCCCCGGCGCGTGGCGGTCGTCTTCATCCCCGAGACGTCGGAGCCGGCGTCGGGCTCGGTGAGGCAGAAGGAGGCCAGCAGCGGCGCCTCGGAGAGGCGGCCCAGGTACTCCTTCTTGAGCTCCTCGGAGCCCGCGAGCACGATCGGCGCGGTGGCCAGTCCGTTGCAGGAGAGGGAGGTGGCGACGCCGGAGCAGCCCCAGCCCATCTCCTCCTCGATCAGGGCGCCGTCGAGGAAGCCGAGGCCCGGGCCGCCGTACTCGGCCGGCAGGTGGCTGTTCATGATCCCCAGCTCCCAGGCCTTCTCGATGATCTCCTGCGGCCAGGTGCCCTCCCGGTCGTACTCCCACGCGACCGGGCGAATCTCCTTGGCCGCGAAGTCTTGCGCCATCTCGCGCATGCTCTTCTGCTCGTCGGTGAGCGTGAAATCAACCACGGGTTCTCCTTGCGGTGGGCGCTGGGCGCACGCCTCCAGCACGGTAGATTGACTAGTCAGTCAACGTTGCCCGAACAAGGGTAGCCGATCCCCGGCAAGGGGCTGCTGGGGTGCGGGGACGGCGAGTTGCGCAACACTTAGCGGTCTCCGTGCAGGATGCCTTCGCCACCGTCATCTGGATCGTCTGCGGACTGGGTGTAGTCATCGGCATCGTCTCGCTGGCGATGACGAGTAAGACTTGGGAGGACTACGGCAAGGGCGGGCTGGTGATGGACGGTGACCGCCCGCGCGAGCCGCGCTCGGGCCGCGCCGCCGCCACCGGCGAGCGTGACGCTGAGATCCGCCAGCTGCTGGACGCCCGCAACCGCCGCCGCCGGCGCCGCGGCGAGGCGCCGATCGACGTCGAAACGGAGCTGGCCCGGCTGACGGCGCCGCAGGTCGACGACGAGCTGCGCGAGGAGATCCGGCAGCTCGTGGTGGCTCGCAACCACCGGCGGGTCCGGACCGGTAAGCCGCCGCTGGACGTCGAAGCCGAGATCGAGCGCGAGATAGTCGGGCTGCAAGGGCTCTGAGCTCACGCGGTAGTCTGCCGCGATGGCCGAGGGACGAAAATTCGAGCTGGACGAGCTGGTCAACCGGCCCGGCACCTACTTCAACCCCCAGACCGAGGTGCTCGTGATCGTTGACGACTCCCCCGAGCTCGACGCCGAGATCTTCAACATGGAGGCTTACGAGGGCGCCGACTGGGTGCTCATCTCCGACGAGGTGCCAGTCGACGAGCACGAACGTGATGTGCTGCTGGAGCGCTTCCAAACCGACGCGCAGCCGCTCCCGACCGAGGAGGACCTCGACGACGAAGTCGAGGAGGAGCTCGACGCCGACGAGGAGGAGTGAGCCGGAGCGCGGCTACTTGCCGCTGAGTAGCGCAGCGCAGCTCTGCATCTTGGTCACGTCGCTACCGGCCGCCTGCAGGCACTTGCTGTAGGCCTGCACCGCCGGGCCCGACCCGCCGCCACCCGTGGCGCCCGGAGCGGCGCCGCCAGAGGCGCCGCTGCTCGCCCCGCCGGAGGACGAGCCCGCGCCGGCACCCAGCCCGGGGGCGAGCGCCGCGGCGCCTGCGGCCCCGATGGCGGACAGGAAGGACCGCAGCTTGGTCTGGAACTCGCCGAAGGGCCGGACCGCGGTGGGGGGCGTGATCGTCTGCGGCTGGCCCAGGCCGGTGTAGCTCATGTCGACCGCGATGGCCGCGGTGCGCAGCCCGCCCAGGAGCGTCGAGGTCTGGCCGGTGACCGGCACCGACAGCCTCAGCGCCAGCCGGCGCAGCGTCTTGTCCGCCTTCCCGGTCCAGACGTCGAAGGTGGGGTGCTGCACCTCGGTCGCGATCCGGTCCTGAGTGGACGGCGGCAGGGCTCGTGAGAGCGCCGCCATGCCGGGGGCCCCCGCCGAGGATGCCTTCTGCAGGAAGGTGTTGAGGTCCACCAGCAGCGCCTTGACGTTGATGTCCGCGCGGATGTGCGTGGTGCTGGTGCCGCCGACGCTCTCCGTGCCGACGATCGCGGGGCTGGTGAGCCACCGCAGCGGGTCGATGCCGAGCTTCGACAGGCCGCCGGAGCTGTGACCGGAACCTCCGGCTGAGGTGACCCCGGCGAAGCTCGATTCCAGCTTCTGGAAGGTTCCGGACGGAAGCTGATAGCTCGTCCCCTGCAGCGTCACGTAGCCCGTGGTGCCGGTGGAGAGGATGCCGACCGACCCGCCGCGGCCGAAGCCGCTCATGCTCACGTTGAAGTTGGACGCCGGCAGCTTCCCCGCGCCGAGGGTCTGAAACGGGCCGCCGAAGCTGATCGTGACCGGAGCGGTGAGGGTGCTGGAGCCCGAAGGCGTGAGCGTGAGGCTGAAGCTGAGATTGCCGCTGCGGATCGCGTGGGAGCCACTAAACGTCCGCTGCAGGAGCTGCTTGGCATCGCCCCCGCCGCCACAGGCGCTCAGCGAGAGCACCGCCACCGCCGCCAGCAGGCACGAGACGCTGATGCGCCGGCTCCGCATCTGGAGCTTGGTCGCCACCGGTGGCATCCGCACCGTCGCGAATGTAGCATTGCCCCAGATGAGGAACCCCCGGTCAGCGGCGTCGGCGGTGCTTGCGCTCGGGCTGCTGTCGCTGTCGCTGGCGGCCCCGGGGGCGAGCGCGGCGCCCGTGGTGATGCTCGGCCGCGCCGGCCACAGCTGGAGAGCCTCCGACCGGTTCCTGGGCCCTGATTTGCTCCCCGCGAGGTCCCCGACCCCCGCCCGGCCCACCGCACAGCCCCCCCCGGCGCAGGTAGCCACAGCGCCCGTGCTGGTGACGAGCGTGCTGCGCCGCTTGCGCGCGTCGCGGGTGATCTCAGCGGCGCAGTACGGCAGCTACGCCGGCTCGCTTTCCGCGGCCACGGGCACGCTGCGCCGGCTGAGCGGCACTCGCGCCGTGGAGCTGGGAGCTGTGCTCGGGAACCTGCGGACGATCGCCGCCTCGCACCAGCTGACGCCCTCGCGGCTGCCGGCGCTGTTCCTGACGCTGGCCCGTAACCGGAGCTGGTGGAGCCGGGGGCCGCTGCTGAGCCCGGGGCAGCGTGTGGAGTTCGCGGGCTCGGAGCTGGTCTGGGAGTACTACCCGGGCCAGGGCATCGAGCTGCAGGAGCTCGGCAGCTTCGGCAAGGCCAACGGTCTCTACACTGCCGGGCCGCGTTCCTATCCGAGGATGCTCACGCTGCTGGGGGAGCTGCTGCCGCTGGCCTCCCGCCGGGCCGGGGGGATCGCCTGGGAGTACTTCTTCCGCTTCGAAGGGGCGGCGCCGCCCTGGAGCAGCGCGATGTCCCAAGCGACCGCGCTGCAGGCGCTGGCTCGCGCCTACCTGCTCACCCACCGGCGCAGCCTCCTGGACCTGGGCCGCCGGGCGCTGCCCCTGTTCGCCACCCCTCCTCCGGCCGGTGCCGGCGTTCGTACATCTGAGGGCCGCCGCTACCTGCTCTACTCGTTCGCACCCGGAGAGAGGGTCATCAACGGCTTCCTGCAGTCGCTGATCGGCCTGCTCGACTTCGCTCGGGTCAGCGGCGATGCCAGGGCGGCGGGGCTGTTCGCCGCCGGGGACGCCGAGGCCCGGGCCGAGCTTCCGCTCTACGACACCGGAGCGTGGTCGCTCTACGAGCCCGGTCAGGAGAGCACGCTGGACTACCACGTGCTCGTAACGGGCTTCCTCCACGGTCTCTGCGAGCGCACGCGCGCCGAGGCGTACTGCGCCACCGCCCGGCGCTTCGCGCGCTACCTGAAGACCCCGCCGGCGCTGTCGCTGCTGACCACAGGCGTGGCCGCCCAGCGGCCGGCGATCGTCCGCTTCTGGGTCTCGAAGGTCTCCCACGTCGGGATCGTGATTACCCGCGGGGCGCGGACCGTGTTCCTGACCAGCGCCACCTTCGGCTACGGCGCGCACAGGTTCTCGCTTCCGCCCCTGGCCCCGGGCCGGGACGGGGTGCGACTGGCCGCCACCGACCTGGCCGGGAACTTCAGCCGCATCGCCGGCACCGTGTCGGCGGGCGGCTGATCGCCGTCCTCTCGCCCGGGGAGGACGCCGAGCGAGTCCTACAATCCGGGGGTGCCCGCGACCCAGCCCGCCACCCCGTGAACGCCGATGAGGCCGCCGGTGGAGCGGCGCGGTGGACGGGCTCGCTGGGCGGCAGGATCCTCAGCGCGTGGCGGGTCCTTCCCCCCGAGCGGCGGCTCGCCGCGGGCGCGGCCGTGGGCCTCTTCGCCACCCTGTTCCTGCCCTGGTACCAGGAGACCGTGCTGGTGCCCGGCGCGGCGAGCCGCACGGGCCTGAGCGCCGCCGTCACCGGGTGGGGTGCCTTCTCCTTTGTGGAGGCGGCGGTGCTGCTGGTGGCGGGCGGGGTGCTGACGCTGCTCTTCCAGCGCGCGGAGGGGCGTGCCTTCCACCTGCCCGGCGGGGATGGCTGGGTGATCGTGGTCGCCGGAGGCTGGGCCTGCGGGCTGGTGCTCTGGCGGATCTTCGACAAGCAGAGCACCAGCCTGCCCGGAGGCGGGGTGAGCATCGCCGGAGTGGACTGGGGGATCTTCGTGGCGCTGGCCGTGGCCGGCCTCTTGACCCTGTCCGGCTCGCGCATCCGCGCGGCGCACCAGCCGGAGCCACCGCTACCCGGCGAGGAGGGCTCCCCGCGACGCCGGCGGCAGCGGTCCGAGATTCCCGGACCGCAGGAGCATTCGCCGACCGGGCCCCGGCCCGCCCCTGAGGCGCCCCTGCGACCGTCCGAGCTGGGCATGCGCCCACCCGGGTGGCTCTCGGCGCGGCCCCGGCACATGGACGAAACACCCGAGCGTGGCGAGGAGCACACGACCCCTCTGGATCGCGGAGAGTGAGCGGACGAGCGCCCGCTGTCTCAGCCGGTCGGACGCAGCTCGAAGATGAAGTACGCGCTGGTCACGCCGATGATCAGAATCGCCGCCACGATCAGCGCGCGGGACTTGATGAGATGGCCGAACAGGCCGAGCACAACCCCGACGGCCAGGACGACGGTCACGGGCCCGAGATGCGTCGCCGCCACAGCCTCAGGGAGCATGAGCACAGACGAACCCTATATTTCGAGCATGGCTGAGAGCCCCATTTCGGTGCAGGATGTCGCACAGGGCCTGGCCGGCGTCGGGTACCTGCCGGGGGAGTCGACGGCGCTCGTCTCCTACCTGGCCACCAAGCTGGGCAAGCCGGTGCTGGTCGAAGGGCCGGCCGGGGTCGGAAAGACCGAGCTGGCCAAGGCCTTGGCGCGGTACCTGGACCGGCGGCTCGTGCGCCTGCAGTGCTACGAGGGGCTCGACGAGGCCAAGGCGCTGTACGAGTGGAACTACCGCAAGCAGCTGCTGCGCATTCAAACCGAATCAGACGGCACCGGATGGGGCGATGTGCAGGAGGACATCTTCGGCGAGGAGTTCCTGCTCCAGCGGCCGCTGATGACGGCCATCGCCTCCGAGCAGCCCGTGGTCCTGCTGATCGACGAGATCGACAAGACCGACCAGGAGTTCGAGGCGATGCTGCTGGAGCTGCTCTCCGACTTCCAGATCTCGATCCCCGAGCTCGGCCGGATCGAGGCCCGGACGCATCCGATCGTGCTGCTGACCTCCAACAACACCCGCGAGCTCACCGAGGCGCTCAAGCGCCGCTGCCTGTACCTGTGGCTCGACTACCCCGACCTGGAGCACGAGCTGGCGATCGTCCGGCTGCATTCCCCCGAGCTCGCCGAGACAGTGGCGCGCAAGCTCGTGGAGATCGTCCACCAGGTCCGCGAGCTCGACCTGAAGAAGCCCCCCAGCATCGCCGAGTCGATCGACTGGGCTCGCGCGTTGATCCTGCTCGGCGCTGAGGACATCGACCAGCTCACCCTCAGGGACACGATGAGCGTGATCGTCAAGCACCGCACCGACCTGGACACGGTCGCCTCCCGCGTGGGGGTCAAGCTCGGGTCGGGCGATGGCCGCACCGCCGCCTGAGGGCGCCGGCGGCACCGGCGGCGTCGGGAAGGTCTACGCGCGCGTCCCCGATCGTCCTCCGGGCGGGATGCAGGGCCAGCTGCTGGCCTTCGCCGAGGATCTGCGCGAGGAGGGCATGGCCGTCGGCACCTCCGAGATGCTCGACGCCCTGGACGCGCTCGGGCATGTGAGCTGGACCGACCCGGCCGCCTTTAGAACGGCGCTGTCGGCGACGGTCGCCAAGTCCCCGGAGGACAACCGCATATTCGAGCTGGTGTTCGAGCGCTTCTTCTTCCGCGCCGCCGAGGCGGAGGCCGCCCGCCAGGGGGTCAGCGAGAGCCCTGACGGCAGCGGCGAGGCGAGCACCGACTTCGACCTGGAGACCCTGCGCGAGCAGATCGCAGCGGCGATGCAAGAGGGCTCGGAGTCCGCCATGCGAGACCTCGCCCGCCTGGCCATCGCGGCCTTCGGCCGCGGCGAGGGATCGGGGGTGCTCGGCGTCGACGTCCAGCGCATCCGCCGGGCGCTGGGGTTGCGCGTGGAGCCCCAGCCGGACCTCCCGGAGGGTGATCCCCGGCGAGAGGGCGTACCGCGTGAGGGGTTGCGGCGCTTCGAGCGCCACCTGCGCCGGGAGCTGGAGCGAGCGCAGATTGCGCGGACGGAGAGCCTGCCGCCCAAGCGTCCCCTGAACGAGCTCGACCGGGCACTGCCCACCGGTCCCACCCAGGACCTCGCCGCCGTGCATCGCGTCGTGGCCCAGCTCAAGCGACGCCTGGCCACGCAGGGTCAGGAGCTGCGCGGACGCAAGCGGCACGCCCACGTCGACGTGCGGCGGACGATGCGCGCCTCGCTGCAGACCGGCGGCGTACCGGTGGAGCTCAAGTACCGCCCCCAGCGGCCCCGGCGGCCGGAGATCTTCGTGCTGTGCGACGTTTCCACCAGCGTCACCAGCGCCTCGACCTTCTTCCTGTCGGTGCTGCACGCCCTGCACGACTCGTTCCGCAAGCTCCGCTCGTTCGTCTTCATCGAGCGGATCTCCGAGGTAACCGAGGTGTTCGAACGTGAGCGGGACTTCCGCGCCGCCAGCGAGGCCGTCTCCCGGGACGCCGGCGTCGCCGACATCTCCGGCTACACCGACTACGGGCGCGTGTGGATGGAGTTCCTGGCGCTGATCGAGGACGAGCTGCACCCGCGCGCGACGGTGATCGTGCTCGGAGACGCCCGCACCAACGGCCGGCCACCGCGCGAGGACGTGTTCTCAGCCATCACCGCCAAGGCTGGCCGGACCTTCTGGCTGAATCCCGAGCCGCGGCTCTACTGGAACTACGGCGACAGCGTGATCTCGGCCTACGAGCAGCATTGCACCGCGTTCGAGTGCTGGCGGACCGATCAGCTGGAGGACTTCGTCAAGGCCCTGGCGCAGCCGATGGTCACCTGAGCCGCACCGCGCGTGCCGGTACCGGTGCCGGTGTCGAGAAGCGCAAGCCGCCCTAACCGTGAGCTTGTAAGTGCGCGTTGTCCTGATGCCGTAGCGGTCGGTGGCGCTGAGCACGACCCTCGAGGTCCCGGCGACATGCGGCCTCGGCGCAGGTCACCACCGGCGCGCAGCCGTAGAGCTCGCTTTTCTGGTCCCGATTGCTCCTGTTCCCCTGTTCACGTTGCGCAGGGCGGCGGTGTCACCCTGCACCGACGGCCAGCGCGCCGAGGAAGCAGCACGCAAAGACGCGGTGCGAAAGAAACGAACGAGGTCGTGTGGGGTCAGCTCAGGCGCTCGACGAGCTGGCGCGGGGTGAACGACCTCGATCGCGACTTCATCGGGGTCGCTCGCGAGCAGGTCGAGGTCGCCGGTGACGATCGCTTCGGCGCCGCTGGCGACGGCGAGCGCGACGAGGTAGTCGTCGCGGGGGTCGCGGCACACCGCTGGGTGAGGGCCCGGCGGATCGGTCAGGCTCAGCCTTGCTGATCTCCGGTCGAGACGAGCTATCACACCTCGAACAGGGCCGGTCGGAGCTCTGGCTCGGGCGCTCGCCAGTTCCGCACCGTCGCGTTCGGGTCACTGAGTGCTCTTCGGCGGGCCGTCTCGGGGCCATCGACCTCGCACAAGCGGTCAAGCGCGTCGCGACGCACGCTCGCTCCCGAGGCGCTCAGACCGCGGTCGATCAGGGCGCGGCGGCGAGGTTCGTCGAGCACGTCAGCGGCGTCGAGCAGTCCGTGGATGAGCGCGCCGCGGTCGCGAGGCTCGAACAGCTCAGCGGCGGCCACTAGCTCCTCCAGCCGTGCCGGCGTTGAGCGCAGCGCGCGCCCGGCCGCCCACCGACGCAGCGGCGGCTCGACGGGCACGCGATGGTGAGCAAGCGTGTCCTCGTCGACCGTGCGGGAGACGCTGTGCCCGTCGTCGAAGTCGATCTCGAGCCATTGCGGGGACACCCACGCCACTGGGTAGGCGATCACCTGCTCGTGTGACAGGAACGACTCTGCGAGCTCGTCGAGCCCCGTGCTGTCGAGCAGGCCGCTGTCCTGGATCGCGGCGATCAGCTTGGTCGTGACCCGGTCCCACCGCCGGCATGTGCACAGCATCAGCGCCACGAACGAGGCCGGCAGCTCGCCGGTACACCGCACGTTGGCGAGCAGCTCGACGGCTTCCATGTGCCGTGTGCTTGAGCCCCAACCCCACGGTGATGCCAATAGCCGCCGGCACAACTCCTCGGCATCGCCGATCGCAACAAGCTCCTCGAACGGCACCTCGCCGAAGCTCAGCATCATCCGCAGCGTAGAGACGCTCTCGGACGAGGATATCAAGCGGCGCGTAACGGTCCAGCGGCGGCTGGCGCCGGTAGATCGTCTCGCCTAGGCTCCGTTGCGATGTCCAGCGATGATCGAAGCTGAGCGTGACGCCTGAGCACGACGAGCGGGTTCGACGGATCACTGAGGACTACCTCGAACGACGCGGCGGGAGCGAAGCTCCCGCCCGCAGAAACGTCGAGCGTGAGCGAGCCACCCTCTGCTGGGCGCCGGGCTCATCGGGTGATGCCAAAGATCGTCTTGAGCGGCGCGACCGCGAGCACGGCGGATGAGCCCGAGACGCCGGGCATCTCCAACAGGTTCTCGGGGCCGACCCCGCCGTATGGCGTGTCGGGGTTGAGATCTGCGATTTCGCCCTCGATCGCACCGGTGCTCGCATCCAGGCAGAGGATGCGCCATCCATGGGTCGCCACCCAGAGCGTGTCGTCGAAGACGGCGAGCGCCGCGGGCTGTCCGTTGTCAACGGCACCAACCCTGTCGGGTTCGGGGGCAAGCTCCAGGCGCCACACGAGCTCCCCGGTGGCCGCCACGCGCGCGTCGACGCTGGGGAGCTGACTGCTCGCGATCACATGCTCGCCGTGGGCGACCGCGGCCGGGTCCACCGGCCGCGGCGCCGAACCCGGGGCCTTGAAGTACTTGGGGTTGGCGGCGGGGTCTGTGCCTCCCAGGCGACCTCGCCGCGCTCGAGCGAGAAGCCGATCAGCCGCTCACCCGCCCCGTCGCCGCAGGACAACACCGCCAGCGAGCCAAACACCACCGGGGAGGAGGAGATCCAGCCAACGCCGGGGACCTCGTAGACGACGTCGCGCTCCAGGTCGAAGAGCAGGCCTGGGCACCCGTTCCCCCCCGGAGCCTGATTCGCCACAGGCCGCCGGTCGGCCTGGCACCCAAACCCCAAATCATCTCCATGGGCGCTGGCCGGCGCCAACGCACAGCGAGCGTCTCCCGGTCATAGCCGACAAGCTCCCCGCCCTCAGGCACCACGAGCTCATCACCCCAGATCCCGGGGTGAGCGACCGGCGCGCGGTCAGAGCGCGCCTCGGCGAGCACCCTGCCGCTGTCGGCGGCGAGCAGCAGCCGGACTCCCCCGCTGACCAGATGGACGCCCCCCTCATCAGCCTCGATCAACGGCCACACACGGGAAACCGGCGCCCCTCAATTGGCCCAACCGGCAACTCCCGCCGCCACACCTCCTCCGCCCGCCCGACCTGCGCATCCAGGCCCAACCCCACGAGCGTGGTGACGCTGGGCTCCCACCAGAGCCAGCTTACGACGACGAGATCGCCGCCCGTGGAGACCGCCTCCCGCGGACCGACGGTGCCCTGCACCTCCACCCGGCCCCAGGCGCTCCCCCTCACGGCGCCATGTCGTTCTGGCCAAAGCCCTCCGGGACGGGCGTAAACGTTACGCCGGCACCGTCTTGATCGCCGTTGCCGCGGGAAGAGGACGGCTGGACCCCTGCTGCTCGCTGCGGCCCCGGCCCGGCCGGACCGCCAGGAGGAGCTTCTTGGGTCCAGGATCAAGTGAGGTGAAGGTCAGCGACCTCTGGGTCTAGCTTTCGCCAGTCGTACTCCCAGCGGTCCTCGCGCCGGTTGTACTGCCAGGCGCCGCAGTCGATCGCGTGAATCCAAACCTTGACGAGCTCTCCCATCGAGCGCACCCCCTGCTGGCCCGCGGTGGGGTCTTCCACGAAGAAGGAGCGGACGGGAACAGGTTCGTCGACGCCCACGTCGCAGTCGATCAGCGTCGGGCGTTTGTCGGCGTTCAGGGGCAGCCAGCTCTGTTTCCAGTGAGGACCGAGATCCTCCCCCACGCGTAGCGCATCACGCCGCGCCATTTATTGCACTCCCGGACGCTTCCGCTAGCGACAGGAACGCTTTCGCCGGGCCGAGCTCAGCGGCGATCCCGGGGATCTGCGGATCTGCCCCATCGTGCCAACCCCACCATCGCCGGGCCTCCAGCGGCAGGGTTAGGCCAGCCGGCTCTGTGAGACGGTCGATGTCATCGTCAGAGAGGCCAGGACGTAGGGCGTTAGCCACGAAGGCGCCCTGCTCCCGCCAACGGAACTCGAGCTCGTCGAGCAACTCCGGATTCAGTAGCCGTGGCCCATCATGGGCCACTGTTGCACGCCCAGGTCGTGTTGACGTTGGCGTTGATCCCGGCCGGCAGCGGTGCCATAGTTGAGGGCGCTTCCGAGTTCGCCCCAGTGATTGCCACCGGAGGCGTAGAGCCGACAGCTGGAGGTGATGACCAGGCTGTGGTTGCCGCGACGGCGGCCTCGGCGGCGCTAGCAGCCGAGGACGGCAGCAGGACCGGCAGCGGGCCCGGGGGTGACACGTAGACCGGCATCGTTCTGGGCCTAGCGTGAGCCTATCCCCCCTATGAGCCGTTGCCAAGGGGCTTCCCCTCGACCGGCGCGCGAGCTACTATCGGCCGGGCATAGCTACCAGGGGGGCTGGCGGGAAGCCGGCTGAGATAGCGCCATTCGGGATGCGGCCCGGCGCTGACCCTTCGAACCTGTGGGGTAATGCCCGCGAAGGGAGCAGAGACAGTCACGGTCACCGACCGGGTCCCGGGAACCTCCGATCTCCAGCAGGTCGCCGTGAGCGTGCGCGCGGTGAGCCGGAGCTACGCCAGCCGGCGAGGCCGCGTAGCCGCGCTGGAGGACGTCTGGCTGCACGTGAGCCCCGGGGAGGTCGTTGCCGTTGTTGGCCCGAGCGGCTGCGGCAAGACCACGCTGCTCGAGCTGATCTGCGGCCTGCAGGCGCCCGACTGCGGCACCGTCGAGGCTGGTCCGGCCGCGCTCATGCCCCAGCAGGACCTGCTCCTGCCCTGGGCCAGCGTGATCGACAACGCCGGGCTGGCGCTCCGCGCCGCGGGTATGTCCCGGCCGGCCGCGCGCAAGGTGGTGGCGCCGTGGCTGGAGCGCTTCGGGCTGGCGGAGTTCAAGTCGGCGCGGCCGGCGGCGCTCTCGGGCGGGATGCGCCAGCGGGTGTCGTTCCTGCGCACGCTGCTCTCGGGCAAGCCGGTGCTGGCGCTCGACGAGCCCTTCGCCGCGCTGGATGCCATCACCCGGGCCGAGATGCAGGGATGGTTCGGCCACGTGCTCGCCGCGCAGCCGCGGACCGTCGTGCTCGTGACCCACGATGTCGAGGAGGCTGTCGTGCTGGCCGACCGCGTGGCGGTGATGGCTCCGCGCCCGGGGCGGATGATCGCCGAGATCGACGTCGACCTGCCCCGGCCGCGCCGGCGCACGGACGCCAGCGTGGCCACGCTGCGCGCGCAGGCGCTCAGGGCGCTGGGGATGCAGCTGTGAGCCGGCGGGTGTCCTCGCCCGCGGGACGGGTGCTGATCCCGGTGATGGTGCTCGTCGGCTTCCTGGGCACTTGGGAGCTGTACGTCGACCTCGGCGGCGTGGAGGGTCTGATCCTGTCGGCGCCGCACGAGATCGCGCAGTCGATCTACAGCGATAGAGCGCTGCTGTGGAGCAACTTCCTGGTCACCGGGCAGGAGGTCGTCTTCGGCATCGCACTGGCGGCGGTGGCGGGGCTGGTGCTGGCAATCGCCATCCACCTCATCAGGCCGCTGCGGTCGGCCTTCTATCCCCTGGTGGTGGCCTCTCAGACGGTTCCGGTGCCGATCCTGGCGCCGCTGCTGATGCTGTGGTTCGGCTTCGGGATCCTGCCCAAGGTGATCGTGATCGCGCTGGTGTCGTTCTTCTCGATCGTGGTCGCCACGCTGGATGCGCTGGCGGCCGTTGACACGCAGCTGATCAAGCTGATGCGAACCTTCGATGCCTCCCGATGGTGCACGCTGCGGGAGATCGAGCTGCCGGCCGCGCTGCCCGGCGTCTTCACCGGGGCCAAGATCGCGGTGGCGGTGGCGGTGATCGGCGCCGTCATCGGCGAGATGACCGGCGGCTCCAACGCCGGCCTCGGGTACCTGTTCCTGATCTCGCTCAACCAGATCCTCACCCCCCGGGCCTACGCCACGGTGGTGATCCTGTCCCTGTTTGCCATCGTGCTGTTCGCGCTGCTCAGCCTGTGCGAGCGGCTGGCCCTGCCGTGGGTCCACCAATCCCGAGAGGAACGCTCGTTATGAAACGCCTCGCCGTGCTCGTCCTGATGCCCGTGCTCGCCCTGGGGCTCAACGCCTGCGGTGAGAAGAAGGACCTCACCGCAGCCCCTTCGCACGGGGGCCAGCCCCTTACGCTGATGCTCGACTGGGTGCCCAACGCCGACCACGTAGGGCTCTACCGGGCCGTGGCCGAAGGCGATTTCGCCCGCGCCGGCATCGACCTGCACGTGCAGGTCCCCACCGACCCGGCGACCCCGCTCCAGCTCGTGGCCGCGGGTAAGGTCGATGCTGCCATCTCCTATGAGCCCGAAGTGCTGCTGGCGCGCGATCGCGGGCTACCGCTGGTGTCGGTGGCGGCGATCGTGCAGCGGCCGCTGACCTCGATCATCTCGCTGGGGACCAAGCGCATAACCTCCCCCGCCCAGCTGCGCGGCAAGCGCGTCGGCGATGCCGGCATCGGCTACCAGCACGCCTACCTGGACACGCTGCTGGCCCACGCGGGTGTGGCCGCCGGCTCGGTCTCAGAGGTCAACGTCGGCGCCAACCTGGTGCCGGCGATGCTCTCGGGCCGCGTCGACGCGACGCTCGGCGGCTACTGGAACTACGAGGCGATCCAGCTGCAGCAGGCGGGCAAGCGGCCGAACGTGACCCGCGTGGATCAGGTCGGCGTGCCCACCTACCAGGAGCTCGTGCTGGTGGTCAGACGGAGCACGATCGCTTCTCACACCGATCTGATCCGCCGCTTCACCCAGGCGCTGGCACGGGGCTACGAGTCGGTGCGCCGCAACCCGCAGGCCGGCGTGAACTCGCTGGTGTCCGCCAATCCGGGACTGGATCGCAAGCTCCAGCTGGCCAGCGTGCAGGCCACCCTGCCGGCCTTCTTCCCCACCGGCGGCCATCCCTGGGGGTGGCAGGACAGCGGGCAGTGGGACGCCTACGGCCACTGGATGCTGCGCAACCACCTGATCTCCAATACGGGCGCGGTGGCCGATGCCTCCACCGACGAGCTACTAGCCGGCCAGGGCCCGTGAGCGTTCCGGCGATGCCGCCCCAGTTCGCCCCGCTCTGAGGGTCTATCGGCGTGGGGGCGGCGCGCCTGGGGTGGTCGAGCACCGAGCCAGGCCAGGACGCAGGGGGTGAAGGCGTAGCAGCGCTACGCCGAACCCCCGAGGACGCCGCCTGGCGAAGGTCATCGGCCGCATTCCGGCGACGCCGCCCGACACCGATAGACCCTGAGCATGTAGGCGCCGGCCAGCGCGCTCCACGGGGCGTAGGGGGCAAAGAAGCGCTCCACGTCGGCCTCCTCCACACGCGCACGGGGATTTCCGGTCATCAACCGGCCGACGAGCTTCAGGTAGGCGAGGTCACCCGCCGGGAGCTGGTCGAGCCTTCCCTGGCCGCTGCAGGCGAGGGTCTGGATCGTCCAGCTGCCGATGCCGCGGATCGCTCGCAGGCGGCGCCAGCCGCGCTCGTGGTCGGGGGCGTGCAGGTCGACCCGCCCCGAGGCCACCTCCCGGGCCGCGCGCACGAGCGTCAGCGCCCGCCCCGGCGCCAGGTCCAGGGAGGCCAGCAGCGCGGGCGCCTGGGTCGCCATCACGGCGGCACTGGGGGCATCGCGCAATCCGGACTCCGAGCAGCGCCGGCCCAGGCGCGCCGTCAGCCGCCGCTCGATGACCGCGGCGCGCTCGTACTCGATCAGCTGCTCGCAGATCGCCCAGGTCAGTGCCTCGAACGGGTCCGGACGCGCATACAGGCGCAACCCGGGGTTGGCCCGCAGGGCTGCGCCGATGAGCGGGTCGGAGCGAAACCGCCGGTGGAAGGGCTCCAGGTCCTGGTCGATGCCCAGCGCCAGGCGCATGCGCTCGATCCCCCACTGCGCGTGCGTGCGGGTCCGCGCCTGGGCGCCGAACAGGACGCGGTCGCCGGCCAGCTGTGCCACCCGGACCAGGACCGGCGACTCCCCGCTGTGCAGCAGCCGGTGGAGCACGCCGCCACGCACGCGACCGAGACCGTCCAGCCCGAAGGAGCGCGGCAAGCGGAAGACCCAGCGCGGGCGGACCTCCAGGCGGACCTCGACACCCGCGCGCGGGTCCCGGGCGCGCCTCACTCGCCGGGCTTGGCGATCACGTGAACGTCGACCAGGTACGTACGCGTGCCGCGTACGGGAAGCAGGTCGGGGCGGGGGCGCAGCGCCGGGTGCTGGGCGTGAGCGAGCCGGCGGGCGCTACGGCGGTGAAGCAGCGCCAGCGTGGCGGCGCCCGCGAGGAAGCCGGTGGCGGCGGCAGCGGCGGCCTGAACCGCGGGAAGCACTACCGGTGGCACAGGGGCCACCGCTCGCACCTCGGCCAGCACCGGCAGCCCCTGCACCTCTTCGATCTCCTGGAGCTCTTCGATCTCCGGCTGGGGCGACTCTTGGTGCACCGGATCGTGGTTACCGACCCAGTCGTCCTTGAGCGGCTCGCCCTCCATCGGCTCGGGACTCATGCTCCACATGGTGACAGCGGCGGCGGCCGGGTTCAAAAGGATCTTCGCCGGCGCGGGTTACGATAGGCACTTGCGTCAGTCCCACGCCGGCGCGCCAAGCCAAACCATGACGACCTCCATCGATGTATTCGCCAAGGCTCGGGACCACGAGCGCCTGGAGCAGCTCAAGCTCGCCCGGGAGCTCGACGCGCTCCCTTACTTCCGGGTGCTGGAGGGCCCGACGCTGCCCGTGGTGGAGATGGAGGGAGCGGCGCGGGTCATGCTCGGCTCCAACAACTACCTGGGGCTGACCGGCGACGAGCGGGTCAAGCAGGGCGCCCTGGGGGCGCTGAACCGCTACGGCACCGGGCTCACGGGCTCTCGCTTTCTCAACGGCACGATCGACCTGCACCTCCAGCTCGAGCAGGAGCTGGCGGAGTGGATGGGCACCGAGGCCGCGCTGGTCTTCACCACCGGCCACCAGGCCAACATCGGAGCCTTGGGCACGATCCTCGCGCCCGGGGACACGGTGGTGGCGGACTCCGGCGACCACGCCTCGATCTTCGACGGCTGCATCCTTTCCCGCGCCACGCTGAGGCCCTTCCGTCACAACCGGCTGGACCGGCTGCAGCGGACCCTCGAAAAGGCGCAGGCCGACGGTGGCGGCATCCTGGTGGTCGTCGACGGTGTCTTCTCAATGGAGGGCGATGTCGCGCCGCTGCCGGAGATCACCGAGCTCTGCAACCGCTTCGGCGCCCGCCTGATGGTCGACGAGGCGCACGCCCTGGGTGTGCTCGGCGCGCGCGGCGCTGGAGCCAGCGAGCTACTGGGGGTGGAGGATCGGGTCGATCTGCGGATGGCGACGTTCTCCAAGTCGCTGGCCTCCTGCGGCGGCGTGATCGCGGGTCCGGCAGACGTGATCGAGTACCTGCGAATCCAGTCGCGCCCGTTCATCTTCACCGCCTCGGCGGTCCCCGCCGCCGTCGGCGCGGCGCTGGCGGCAGCGCGCATCTGCCGCTCGGCCGAGGGCCGGGAGCTGTTCGCCCGCGTGCTGGAGAACGCCCGCTACCTGCTGGAGGGGCTGCGGGGGCTGGGGTTCCGCGTGGTTGAGCCGACGCGCCTGGCCGACGGCACCGAGGTCGTGACCCCGATCGTGCCGGTGCTGGTCGGGGACGACTGGAAAGCCGTTTTCCTGTGGAAGGCGCTCTACGAGGCGGGCGTTTTCGTCAACGTCGCCATCCATCCCGCCGTCCCCCCTGGCGGGGCCCTGCTGCGCACCAGCGTGATGGCCACTCACGACCGCCCCATCCTGGATCACGCGCTGGAGGCCTTCGAGGCGGCCAAGCGGGCCTTCGAGGCCGAGCACGGTCCGCTGCCGGCGCCGGCCTGAGGGGGCGGGGCGGGACCGGGCAGCGGTTGAGCTTGTCCCGTTGCTCGTCCGCTTCCGCACCAGATCCGGGCCGTAAGAAAAAACACGCTAGTAGCACATGCTCCGGCACTTGTGACCTTGCTGTGAAGGCTTCGCTGACGTAGGTTGGTCATTACCTTGAGGAGGGTCGCTCGGCAGCGCGGCGTTGCGAGTTGTGGGATTTGCGGCGGCGCCGAAGCTGGTGAACCTACGGCCTCCCGAGGGGACAACGAACTGCAGCTCAGCACTCGGTGGACGCCCGTGAGAGCGAGGTGCCACTGGGGAAGTGGATCGTCCGCGTCCGCGGACAGGGAGAGAGATAGCTACATGACGCAAACCGCCACGATGGAGCCGCAACGGCTGAGAGCCCTGGAGCGTGCAAACGAAGTGCGACTGGCACGCGCTGAGCTCAAGCGACGGATTGCGGAGGGGGAGGCCTCGGTTGCCGAGGTCATCCTCCGCTCGCCGTGGGAGGCGAGCAGTTGGAGCGTCGGCGACGTACTGAGGAGCCAGCGTCGCTGGGGCACTACGAAGTGCCGGAAGTTCCTCGCGCAGTACCAGATCAGCGAGATGAAGCCGGTCGGGACGCTGACCGCCCGCCAGCGAGACTTGCTGGTTCACGGACTGGGGGACCGCGAGCCGGCGGCATTGGCGCTAGTCGGCATCTGAGACGCGCTGCGGCCGGGGTCCTGTGTCGCGCAGCGACACGGGACTCCGCCTCGCGTGCTAGTGGTCGCCACCAGCTAGAGCTGGAGCCCGATGGGCGCCGGGCTGCTGCCGGAGAAGAGGAAGAACCAGATCGCGAAGGCCACCAGCGATACACCGGCGCTGACGACGAGCACCCCCTCCAGCATCAGGTGGCCAGGGTCGTCCAGCCCCCGCGCGACGCGATTGCCGCGATAGAAGTTGCTGAGCCGCCCCAGGACCGACGCCACCAGGGAGATCGTCAGGACCACGCCCAGGAACATCGCGCCGAGGGCGTCGCCCAGCGACGACGTGGCCCCTTCGATCTGCGAGCCGATGTACAGCCACAGCAGCGGCGTCCCGATCCACAGACCGAGGCTGCCGATGAACATGATCGCCACGACCACGATCGCTCCGGCGCCGGTTCTCAGAAGCTGGCGCAACAGCGCTCCAGGGGAGATTCTCCGTGTCTCTTGGGGCCGCGGAACCAGGTCCGCGGCCCTAGGCTAACGGACAGCCCGAGGACAGCTTGACCTGCCACCACCCCGCGAGCATCCCGATCAGGCCCAGGCGTGGTCTCACCTGCCACACGCCGCAGCCGGACTCTCCGACATCGTGACGCGAGACGCGAGTGAAACGGTACGCACCCGGCTCCAGCAGCATTCGCTCCAGGATCAGCCGATTGGCCGCCTGCTCCTCAGCGCGATCGCTGATCCGGACTCGGGCGGCGTGCAGACGCTCGGCGAGGTCATCGCGCACCTGCTCGAGCTCGCCCATGTCCAGCAGGCGCGGCTGGGACTGTACGTCCCCGCGCGCGAGCTCCAGCGCGCCCATCGAGTAGGCGGTGACGAAGGCATCGGAGAGCTGCCGTTCCAGCGAGGCGATCTGCCGGCGCAGCGAGCGCCGGGCGGCCCGCTCAGCATCCGCCGGGATCGTAACCGGCAGAGACGGCGGGGCGTAGAGACGGCTGGTGTCGTCTTCAAGCAGTTCCATAGCAACCCCTTCCTCCCAGCTCGGTGAGCTTAGCAGGACCTCGGGGCGGTTCCAGATCTGCTTTGCCGATCTGTCATCCGGTGCCGGTGAGCATCTCCGCGCACACCCACAGCGCCTCCTCGACGTGGATCGCGGGGACTCCGTCGACGCCCACCGAGAACAGGGCGATCCGCTCGGTCGCCGCGGTGACCTCGTGGCCCGGCGCCACGGGCCCGAACAGCAGGGCATGGACCACCTCGGCGTCGGCAACCACCAGGCTGCCCTCGGGGAGATAGCTGCCGAGCTCGCTGGTGCCCAGCCGCTCAGAAGCGCCGGCGATGCGGATGCCGAGGCCGCCCGCATCGACCCGGTCCGCATCGAGCGCCCACACTGGCACCCCCGTTTCGATCACCGCGATCAGGAGCGCATCCAGGACGAGGTCCTGGGGGCGGAACCCGCCGTCGAGCAGACGCTCCACCGCCACCCGCTCGCTGGGAATGCGGTCGACGTCGGGATCGAGCCCGATCTGGCGGAAGAACGTGCGGTAGGAGTGGGGGATCGGCTGGGTGCGCATCGCCACCACGCTCGTCCCGCGGTAGCGGCTCGCGAGCCTTCCGAGCCGCTCGGCGACAGCTTGGGGGCTGCTGCGCACGCCCCCCTTGACGGTGACCCAGCCGAGCTGAAGCCCCGGGAACTCCGCGCGCAGCTCGGTGGCCACGAAACCCGGCGCCGGAGCGAGATCGACCTCCTCCCTGGTCATCGCGGGGGGACCAGCACCCGCGCCGCACTCGCGAGGGCCGCGGGATCGCTCCAGTGCTCGCCGATCAGTCGCCGGGCCACCACCCCGCCGCGATCGGCCAGCTCCACCAGAGGGCAGATCTCGACCCCGTAGAGGTCACCGATCGAGCCGTCGCGATCGTAGGCGACGGGGATCGTCCAGCCCCTATTGCGCACATCCTTGAGCGCAGCCTGACGGCCGGAGCGGATCGCCACCGCGGCAAACTGGACAGAGCGGAAGGCAGGCTCCACCGAGACCCGCTGCAGGGCGTCGACCTGGCGCAGGCACGACCCCGAGCCGGTGACGAAGAATGCCAGCACCAGCGGGGACCGCCCGCACACGTTCAGGCCGCGGACATTGGCGTGACCCGGGTCGCAGCGCGGATTGGCGTTGGCATCCAGGTCGAGCCCGCCCGTGGCCAGGGGGGCGATGAAGCGATGTAGCGGCTTCCCGGGCGCAATGCCCGGAGAGCCGACGCCGTTGCGCAGGAACCCGACCACTGCCAGGACCACGACCAGCACGAGACCGAAGATGCCGATGGCCCACCGGTAGCGCCGTGTGTCGACGTCCTCGGGCCGACGCCCGGGCGGCTGAGGGGTTGACTTCCGGGGCGCGGTGGCCGCGGCCAGATCGGGATCGAGGCGGCTCCGCGACTCGACACCGGGACCCTCCCCCTGCGGGCTGGGAGGCGGGTCCTCGCTCACGCCGCCGGCGCGCGCCAGCGCGCTCGCGGCAGGAGCGCCGATACACGGGCCGGAAGCTCGCCCAGCGTGCGACGCCACTCCTCTCGCTCGGCGACGGCGAGCACCGCCGGGAGCACCAGCAGGACGCCCGCCAGGGACACCGACAGATCCACGAGGGTGACCAGCCCGAAGTCGCGCAGCATCGTCAGCGGTGAGAACACGAGTACGCCGAAGCCGGCGATGGCCGTAATTCCGGAGGCCAGCGCGGCCGCTCCGGTGGAGCGGAGCGTCCGGTGCAGCGCCTGCGCCAGATCGCTGCCGGCGGCGCGCTCCTGGCGGAAGCGCTCGCCCAGTAGCACACTGAACTCGGTGGAGATGGCGATCACGAGCGTCCCGAGCGTGGCCGACATCGGGTTCAACGGGATCCCGATGGCGAAGAGGATCAGGGCCGACCACCCGGTCGCCAGCGCGATCGGCACCAGCGGGACCAGCGCGCGTCGCCGGTCACGGAAGACCGCAAGCAGCACGACGGCCACGGCGAGCAGCGCCGCCAGCAGCGTCAGCAGGCGGCGGGACGAGGAGGAGAGCGCGCTGTTGGCCTGCGCCGCCAGCACCGGCAGTCCCGTCAGGCTCGCGGAGACGCCCGGCGGGGGGTGCAGCTGCGAGCTCATGTAGTCGATCACGGCCTGCTGGCGCTCGAGGGGCATCAGCCGGATCCCAAAGGCCAGCGTCGCGTTGTGGTGATCGGGCGTGATCACCGCCTGGGAGAAGTACTGGGGCACCGACGCCAGCAACGCGGTGATCTGGCTCTGGTTCGGCGGCGACCCGGCGCCCACTCCGGCGGAGAACAGGTCCGGGAGCGAGAGCGCCGGACACAGCGTCGAGGTGGCGCAGCCCTGGGTCTCCAGGTAGCCATAGTGATGCTGAAGCTGGTTCTCGTAGGCGAGCATCCAGTTGACGACCTTCGGTGTGGCGACGTTGTCGCTGTGCACCAGCACGTCGATCTCCCCGGAGACGCCCGTGACGTGCTCGAGTGTGCGCAGGTCGCGCAGTGCCGGCAGGCTCGACGGCACGAGCTTGGTCACGTCGGACTGCACCGAGGTCTGCGTGTCGGCGATCCACCCCACGAGCGCCAGGGCAGCGCCGATGGCCAGCAGCCTCCCGGGGTGTTGCACTGCCACCCGGAGCGCCCGAGCCTGCAGGGCGACGGCCCGGCTTGGCGCGCGGAGACTTCGCCGGCCCGACACGGGAGGCTTGACGCGTGAAGGCTTGAGGCGAACGCCGGCAGCGCCCAGGATCTCGGCGGCTCCCCGCAGTGAGGCGCTCACCACCCCTCCCTCCCGCTCCGCCAGCACCGCTACCGCCGCCACCGAGGTGAGCGCGCAGACCAGCCCCACCGCGATCCCGACGACAAGCAGCAATCCGAAGCTCCGGACCATCGGGACCGGCGAGAGCAGAAGCACGAGGAAGCCGGTGGCCGTGGCCAGTGCGGCCACAGCGATCGTCGGCGCGGCCACCTTTGCGGCCTGGGAGATGGCCGCCACCACCCCGCGCTCACGCACCCGGGCCTCCAGTACCCGTGACTGGAACTGGATTGCGTAGTCGACCGCGAGCCCGATCAGGATCGGCAGCACCGCGATCGAGGCCATGGTCAGGCGGCCGCCGGTCAACGCCGCGATGCCGAAGGCGATGCCCGCCGCGGCCAGCGCGATGGCCAGGGGGAGCAGCCGCAACCGCGCCCGGAACACCAGCAGCAACGTCACCGCCATCACCAGCACCGCGGCGAGCAGCAGCCCCGCGATCGAGCCGGTGATCTGCGAGGCGAGGTCCTCGGCCACCACGGGCGCGCCGGTAACGGTGTACTTGCCGCCGTATGCGCTGGCGAACATGGGCATCTGTACCGCCTGGCGGATCCACTGAATCGCCTGGGACTCCTGGCTGTCGCTGAGCGAGGACTTCAGGCGCACCTGGATCAGCGCCGCATTCGCGGTGGGGAACAGGTAGACGAAGCGGGACTTGGGCTGGTTCACCCCCCGGGTCTGGTCGAAGACCACCTGCGGGATGAACTGCGGGTCGTCGATCCGCGGCATCCCGCTGATGCCGGAGTTCAGGTACAGCCGCGCCAGCTTCTCCTGCTGCTGCTGGGACTCCAGGGTGCGGGCGGCGCTAGATGCCGCGGCGGCCTGGCGGGGCGAGAGGCCGCGAGCGAGCGCCAACTCGCCGGCCGCCTGAGCCGCGCCGGCAACCTGCTGCTGCGAGGTGCGCAGCAGCAGCTGCACGCCGTGGTTGACGGCCGCCACGGCCTGGTTGAGGAAGGTGCCGGGACCGTAGACGACCTGGACAGGCTTGGCCTTCATCAGCTTTCCGCACGGGCTGCTCGGACCGCCATACGGCGTGTGGGTCCCGTCCGGCGCGGCCTGGAAGGACTGCAACTGCGCGCTCGGCACCAGGTACTGGCCGCCGAGGCAGGCCTCCAAGAAGGAGATCGTGGCCAGGTCCTTTGTCTGAACCAGGTCGGTGAGCGGCTCACGCACCAGGATCACAACCGCGTCCCCGCCGAACAGGCGGTGGTCCTGGTCGGTGGCCTGGAAGGTGTCCGAGGAGCGGGAGACGAACGTGTCGCTGCCCGCCGACGGTCGCAACCCCAGCGCTAGCAACGTCCCGGCCAGCGCCAGCGTCACGGTCACCACGACCGTCAGCACCGGTCGGTGCGCGGCACCCACCGCCAGGCGCTGAAGCCTCTCTTTCATAGCCTTGAGGCTATCGACGGGTGGTGCAACCTGCGCTGATGAGAGCTCTGGAGGGGGCGCTCTTCACGCCGAGCACACCGCCCTAGTCCATCGACAGCGGGCCCTGCGACTCCCCGGCCAGGAACTGGCGGATGAAGGGGTTCTCGGAGTTGAGCATGTCCTCCGCCGGACCGGCCTCGACGATCCTGCCCTTCCACAGCACGTTGATGTAGTCGGCTACACGGCGCGCGCTCATGATGTCGTGGGTGATCACCGCGAACGTCGGCAGGTGATCCTTCCCGTTCTCCTTGGCCTCGTCCATCATGTCCCGGTGGATCTCCAGGATCAGCTCGCCGAGCAGAGCGGTACGGACCGGATCGAGGCCCGAGTCGGGCTCGTCGAAGAGCACGATGTCCGGCTCCAGCACGAGCGCCCGCGCGAAGCCGGCACGCTTGCGCATTCCGCCTGAGAGCTCGTTGGGCATCTTGTCCCGCGCCTCCCCCAGGCCGACTTCGTCCAGGCGTCGCATGATGATGTTGTCGACCTCATCCTCGCTCTTCTCGGTGTGCTGGCGCAGCGGGAAGGCAACGTTGTCGTACAGGTTCATGGACCCGAACAGCGCTCCGTCCTGGAACAGCAGCCCGAACTTCTTGCGCATCTCGAAGAGATCGTCGTCGGGCATGTTCGGCACGGACTGGCCGTGAACGAGGATGTCGCCCTCGTCGGGGTACAGCAGGCCGACCATGTGCTTGATGCACACCGACTTGCCGGTGCCCGAGGGCCCGAGGATCATCGACACCATCCCCTCGGGCAGACCCATGTTCAGGCCGCGCAGGATCCGCGCCCGGCCGAAGGCCTTGTAGGTGTCGATGAACTCGACCGCGTCGGGGCGGCCGGAGGGATAGACCTTGTAGGTGTGATACTGGTACTCGTCGTCGTCGGCGCCATCGGGCGGCGCCGGACGGGGAGCCTCCTCGTCGACCACCGAGACCCGTGATCCGGACTCGCCGTCGCCCTCACGCTGGCTCTGGCTGAGGCCGCGCGCTTGCATCTGGGCGGTCTCGTGCGCCTCGGACGCAGGCTGCGCCTCGCTGGCGCGCCCCCCGGCCACCACCGCGGCCACGCCGGCGGCACCCTCGGCGACGTGCTCGTGCTCGTGGCGCGAACCGCCGTTGCGCTCGTGGTCGTGCGCGCCGCCATCGTGGTCGGGCTCGTGCGCGCCGCCATCGTGGTCGGGCTCGGAGTCCTCGCCGTCGTGCAGGTCCCCGGGCTCCTCCCGGTCCTCGTGGTCCTCCTCGCCGGCGGGCTCCGACGGATGCGCGACCCCCCCCTCCGGTGTCTGGGCCCCCTCCAGCCCGTGCTCGCCCTCGGTGTGGAGCGGCGCGGGCTCGTCGCCCGCACCGGCGGACTCGTCGGCGTCGGCGGGCTCGCCCTCGCGGTCCCGGCTGGAATCCTCCCAGCGCTCCGGGGTCGCCGGCAGCCACGACTCCGCGTCGCGTTCCTGACCGGCCCCGAAGCCGCTGCCCCCGGCACTGCTCTGCTCGCTCGTGGCCTGCTCGGACCGGTCGCTCGCGGGCTGCTCGTCGTCGTCCTTGTTCCTGCCGCCGAAGCTGAACCGCCGCATTGTCAACCTCCGATAGGTGCTCTGGGATTGGCGCCCCAGAAGAGCTGCGTCCCCATCATCCCGATGAGATGTACCGCGACGATGTTCAGGACCATCGATTTGGCCGTCGCGGTACCCACACCCACCGGCCCACCACCGGCATTCCAGCCGTAGTAGCAGCCGACGAGCACGATGACGGTCGCCATCGCCATCGCCTTTATCAAGCTGAATAAGAGGTCAGGTGGATTCTGGAACTGCCAGAAGATCAAGAAGAACCCACCGGAGGAGACATCGCCGATCTCCTGCACGACGACCAGGTAGCTGGCGAAGAAGCCGGCACCAATCGAAATCAGGTAGACGAACGGCAGCACCAGCCAGGCGGCCAGCAGCCGGGTGGCGCACAGGAAGGTCATGCCGCTGATCCCCATGACCTCGAGGGCGTCGATCTCGTCGGAGATCTTCATCGAGCCGAGCTCGGCGACGAGGCCGGTCCCGACCTTGGCCGCCATCATGTAGCCGAAGGCGTAGGGGACGATCTCACGCAGATCGCACCAGGCGGCGAACTGGCCGGCGTACGAGGAGACACCGTTGGAGCGGGTGAAGTAGGCGCCCTCGATCCCGCAGGTGAGCCCGCTGATGAACACCAGGCCCCAGATCACGACCGCCGAGGAGACGATCAGGATCCCGGACTGGCGCAACGCCTCCCCGAAGAACTTGAACACGCGCAGGCCGTACACCTCGCCGAGCACGCGCCCGGAGAACTTGACGATCTCCCCGAAGGACTCGACCCATGCCTTCGGTGCTGCCAGCAGCTCTCCCATCAGCTCTGCTCTTCGGTGCGCGCGTTCATCACCGCGGGATGGAGGTGATCTCGGGGTGGGTGGCCAGCAGCGTCTGCGTGAAGGCGTAGTTGAAGGCGAAGATGCCCAGGAAGGCGATCACCACCGCCTGGTTGACGGCTTTGCCCACCCCCTCGGCCCCGCCGGAGGCGGTCATCCCCTTGTAACAGCACACCACCGCGATGATCGCGCCGTAGATCGTGGTCTTGATCACCGAACCCCAGAGGTCCGTGGTCGAGGCGTTGTTGAAGAACGTGGCCCAGAACGGCCCCAGCGGTGCGTGGTTGATGATCGTGGCCAGGATGCCGCCGAAGACGCCGAAGATCAGCGCGTAGACATCGAACAGGCCGGTGACCAGCATCAAAGCCAGGAAGCGCGGCACGACCAGGTTCTTGATCGGGTCCACGCCGAGCACCTGGAGGGCGTCGAGCTCCTCGCGGATCTTGCGAGCCCCGAGGTCGGCGGTGATTGCGGTGCCCGCCACGCCGGCGAGGACGATCGCGTCCACGAACGGCGCGAACTCCCGGATCGAGGCCAGCACGAAGAAGCCGCCCAGCCGGTCCAGCGCGCCGAACAGCACCAGGAAGTTGGCCGCCTGCAGCCCCGGCGCGGCGTAGCCGAAGGCCACCGTGGAGATCAGCAGCGGGAACCAGCACAGCCTCAGCGCGAACATGAACTGGCCGACGAACTCGCTCCCATAGGGGAACGGCGGCCGCAGGGCGGAGACGATCGTCTTGCCCGTCAGGATCATCATGTTGCCGACTTCCTCGAGCACCGACTTCGTCGGCAGGAACGCCCGGTCGGCAGCTGCACGAATCACTGTGTTCTTTCCTCCCGGAGTTGGATGAGCCCGTGGGCGGCTCAGCAATAAAGCCTACGCCACCGGCGTTCCTAGGTCCACTGGAAACCGTCACGGCCCTCTGAGGAGCCTCAGGGCAACCGTAGTGGGGATCGCTGCGCCCGTGGTATGTTCCGGGCGCCTTGATGGGGTGCAGAGGGACCAGCAGCGGGAGCCTCGCCGCGATCGCGGTCACGCTGGCCGTGGCCGGCTGCGGCGGCAACATGCGCCAAGACGCCGGGGAGCCCTCCGGCAAGTTCCCCGGTGCGCGTGACCGCCGCCCGCTTTCCGACCGCGCAGACGCTCTCCCAGCACACCCACCTGGTGATCGCCGTGCGCAACTCCGGCAGCAAGACGATCCCGAACCTGGCCGTGACCATCTGCAACGTCAGCTGCAGCGCCACCTCGCAGCCGGGAAGCGGAAGCGGAGCGCAGGCGTTCGCGGAGAACCTCGACCAGGCCGATCTCGCCAACCCCTCGCGCCCGGTGTGGATCGTCGACACGCCGCCGGGTCACTGCGAGTACTCCTGCGCCCAGGGCGGCCCGGGCGGTGCTGTCACGGCCTACGCCAACACCTGGGCCCTGGGCCCGCTGAGGCCGGGGGACACCGCCAAGTTCGACTGGGGGGTCACAGCGGTCAAACCCGGACGCCACGTGGTGTCCTACGTGGTCGCTGCCGGCCTCAACGACAAGGCCAGGGCGGTCACGAACCGCGGCTCATCGCCGCAGGGGTCCTTCAAGGTGAAGATCTCCAACGCGCCGGCGCAGGCGTACGTCAACAACCAGGGCGGAATCGTCAGCTTGCACTGAGCGCGGTGGTCCACGCCGGGCATCGCCGCCTCCCCCGGCATCGCCCAGCGGCGAACCGGCCCCGGGGGTCGCTTTGGACATCGGGACAGTGCTCGGGGGTTGCGGATCGCCTAGGCTTCGTCGCCCACCCCTTGAAGGGGCCGGATTTCGTACGCGCCGACGCCGCCGAAGGCGCTCAAAGGAAGGAACTACAACAAGCATGCCTCGTATTCGCCAGCAGAACGTACTCGCAGCGCAGTGGACGCCCAACGGGGACGGGCTCGGCGCGCCCGACCTGACGGTTCCCAACAACCAGATCTACGCCTGCAACGTGTTCAGCCCGGCGGTTCAGCGCCAACGGCTGCCCAAGGACGTCGTCCGCCGGCTGCAGCACACGCTCGAGCGCGGCGAGGCGCTCGACACTTCCACCGCCGACGCGGTCGCGCTGGCGATGAAGGAGTGGGCACTCGAGAAGGGCGCCACCCACTACACCCACTGGTTCCAGCCGCTGACCGGCATGACCGCCGAGAAGCACGACAGCTTCTACGGCCCGGCCGGCGAGGGAACGGCGCTGGCCGAGTTCTCCGGCAAGGAGCTGATCCAGGGTGAGCCGGACGCATCGAGCTTCCCCACCGGCGGAATCCGCGCGACCTTCGAGGCTCGCGGCTACACCGCCTGGGATCCCACCAGCCCGGCTTTTATCCTTGAGAATCCCAACGGCGCGCTGCTGTGCATTCCCACGGCGTTCGCCTCCTGGACCGGCGAGGCGCTGGATCACAAGATCCCGCTGCTGCGCTCGATGGACGCCATGTCGAAGTCGGCGATCCGCGCGTTGCGGCTGTTCGGCAACCACATCGCCCAGCGCGTCTTCACCACCGTGGGACCGGAGCAGGAGTACTTCCTGATCGACGAGCAGTACTACTTCCAGCGCCCCGACCTGATCACCACCGGGCGCACGCTGTTCGGCGCCAAGCCGCCAAGGGGTCACGAGCTCGACGACCACTACTTCGGGTCGATGCCCGACCGGATCCTGGCCTACATGCTGGACACCGAGCGTGAGTTGGCCAAGCTCGGGGTCCCGGTGAAGACCCGTCACAACGAGGTCGCCCCCAACCAGTTCGAGCTGGCGCCGGTGTTCGAGAACTCCAACGTCGGCTCCGACCACCAGCAGCTGACGATGCAGATCATGCAGAACGTGGCCCGTCGCTACGGACTCGTCTGCCTGCTGCACGAGAAGCCGTTCGCCGGCGTCAACGGGTCGGGCAAGCACAACAACTGGTCGATGGGGACCGACGGCGGCGAGAACCTGCTGGAGCCCGGGGACACCCCCCACGAGAACCTCCAGTTCCTGTTTTTCTGCGCCGCCGTGCTGCAGGCGGTCAACCGGCACCAGGGGCTGCTGCGAGCCTCCATCGCCTCCCCCGGCCAAGATCATCGCCTGGGGGCCAACGAGGCCCCGCCGGCAATCATCTCGATCGCCCTCGGTGCGAACCTGGAGAAGGTCTTCGGCGCGATCGAGCGGGGGGAGGCCGGCGAGTCCACTCCCGAGTCCTTCCTCGGCCTCGGCACCCCGGTGCTGCCGCCGCTGCCGCTGCACGGAGGCGATCGCAACCGCACCAGCCCCTTCGCGTTCACCGGGAACAAGTTCGAGTTCCGGGCCCTGGGGTCCAGCATGTCGCTGTCGCTGCCCAACACCGTCCTGAACACGATCGTGGCCCAGGCCGTCGACGAGCTGGCTCAGGAGCTGGAAGGACAGCTGCAGGACGGCAAGGACCTGGAGGCAGCGCTGCGTCCGATCCTGCAGCGCTCCTACGCGTCCAACAAGCAGATCGTGTTCGGTGGGGACAACTACTCCGAGGAGTGGCACACCGAGGCCGAGCAGCGCGGGCTGCTGAACCTCCGGGCCACACCCGACGCGCTGCCTTACCTCGTCACCGAGGAGACGCTGAAGGTCTTCGGTGACTATGGCGTGCTCTCGGAGCGGGAGCTCCACTCGCGCTACGAGGTGTTCCTGGAGCAATACGTCACCAAGCTCAACATCGAGTCCGAGACGGCAGCATCGATCGCCCGGACGATGCTGCTGCCGGCCGCCACCCGCCACCTGGCCATGCTGCGCGCCAGCGGGGTGGCCGGGCTGATCAGCGAGACCGAGGGCCTGATCTCCGACTGCGTCCAGGCCATCCACGGGCTGGAGTCGGTGAACCGCGGTGAGAACCAGACCCACGACGACCTGCTCTCCCACGCCAAGTACATGCGCGACCAGGTAGTGCCGGCGATGGACACGGTCAGGGTCGCGGCGGACAAGCTGGAGAAGGTCGTCGCCGACTACCTGTGGCCGCTGCCGAAGTACGCGGAGATCCTCTTCATCAAATAGTCGATTCGGGTCAGGGCATCCGGGGGGTGGCCGAGCGTTCCGCGAGCCACCCCCCGGGTGCCCTGACCCGATCTCACAGCGGTGGCGGGACGGGGCGCAGCGGAACTTGCGAGGGCGCGACGGGTTCTCGACTACGGTGAGTCGCCGTATGACCGAGGATCACTTGGAGCGCGGCCGCACGGCGTCGGGGGGACGCAGGTGGCGCGCCATCGTGACCGTCGCCCTGCTGGCAACGGCGGTCACGCTCGCCTCGGTGCCGCTGGCTCTCGGCAGCTCCGGCGGCGCCGGCATCGGAGCGCAGCCACGCCCCGCCCATCACGCGCCCGTGCACCGGCGCACTGCGCCGCGGCGCCCGACCCGGCCACGCCGGCAGCGAGTCGCCACCGCCCGTCTGGGGCCGTTCGCCGGCCGGGGCATGTGGATCTGGTACGTGTCCCGATCCGACGGCGGCGATGTGGCCTCGATCATCGCCAAGGCGCACCGCTTCGGGGTCAGCACGCTGCTGATCAAGAGCGGCGACGGCTCCGGGGTCTGGTCGCAGTTCAACTCCACGCTGGTGGGCAGGCTCCACGCCGGCGGCCTGCGGGTGTGCGCCTGGCAGTACGTGTACGGCAACGAGCCGGTGGCCGAGGCGCAGGTTGGCGCCCACGCCGCGCGCAGTGGCGCGGATTGCCTGGTGATCGATGCCGAGGGCGAGTACGAGGGCAAGTACGTCCAGGCTCAGACCTACATCGGCAGGCTCCGGCAACTGATCGGCTCCCGCTTCCCCGTGGCGCTGGCCGGGCTCCCCTACGTCGACTACCACCCCGGCTATCCGTACTCGATCTTCCTCGGCCCCGGCGGGGCGCAGTACAACCTCCCGCAGATGTACTGGGCCGACATCGGCGTCTCGGTGGATTCGGTGTACGCGCACACCTACGCCTTCAACCAGATCTACCGGCGGACGATCAGCCCGCTGGGGGAGGTCACCGGCTCCCCGCCGACGGCGCAGATCAGGCGCTTCCGGCAGCTCTCGCGCTCTATCGACGCCCCGGGGGTGAGCTGGTGGGACTGGCAGGAATCCGCACCCCGGTCGTGGCGCGCGATCTCCCAGCCGGTGGCGAGCCTCGCCGGCGTCCACTCCGCGCCGCGGCCCGCCGGCGTCGCGCAGGGAGCGCGGGGAGACCTGGTGGTGTGGGCCCAGGAGCACCTGCGCAGCGCCGGTCTGAACGTGACGATCGACGGCGACTTCGGACCGGGGACCAAACGCGCCGTGGCCAGCTTTCAGCGAGCCCACGCGCTGCCGGCGATCGGCCGGATTGGCCCAGCGACGTGGCAGGCGCTACTGCGCTACCGGCCCGCGAGCGTGCACTGGACCAGCCGCGGCGCGCGCACCGCCTCCGCGGCCAGCTCCGGCCTGTGGCTGCCGGTGCCCAAGTCGGCGAGCCTGCGAGCCAGGGGTTACGAGATCCCACGCTCGCGCGGTCGGGGCTGACGCTTGCGTAGGCGATTTACCTGACCCAAGCCTCGTTACGGGAGGCGGCGTTAGGGTACCCTAACGCCGATGGACCCCGCCACCGCCCCTGTGCCCGCGTCCGGCGGGTTCGGCCGCCGAACCTGGCTGCTCGTCACCGTCGCTGGACTGGCCCTACTGGTGTATCTCGCGCTGACCGCGCGCGGGGGTCCCACCGACCCCACCGCCGCCAACCATCTCAGCCACGGGGCGGTGGTCGTCAACAGCGCGCTGCTCGTGCTGCGCGAGGGCCTCGAGGCGATTCTCGTGCTGGCCGCGGTGACCGCCAGCTTCATGGGCGCCAACCGCAGCAAGCGCCGGCCCGTGGCCATCGGCGCCGGGCTGTCGCTCGGGGCGACGGTGCTGACCTGGTTCGTGGCCGCGTGGTTCATCAGCTCGCTGGGCGGAGCACCGCTCGACGTCCAGGCGGCCACCGGCCTGCTGGCGGTTGTCGTGCTGCTGGTGGTGATGAACTGGTTCTTTCACCGTGTCTACTGGACGGGCTGGATCGCCGCCCACCACCGCCGCCGCCGCGCGCTGCTGGCCGGCGGAACGGGAGTCTCTCTGACGGTGGGGTTGCTCGCGCTCGGATTCACCTCCGTCTACCGGGAGGGCTTCGAGATCATCCTGTTCCTCCAGGCGCTGAGGGTCAAGTACGGGTCCGGCGTGGTGCTGGAGGGAGTCGCACTGGGGTCGGCGTTCACGCTGGTCGTGGGGGTGCTGACCTTCGTGGCGCACCGCAAGCTTCCCTACAAGCGGATGCTCGTCCTCACCGGAGTGCTGCTCGGTTTCGTGCTGGTGGTCATGGTCGGGGAGAGCGCGCAGGAGATGCAGCAGGCCGGTTGGTTGCCGGTCACAAGCCTCGGGTTCAGCTGGCCCGGCTGGGTCCAGACCTGGTTCGCGCTGTTCCCCACGGTGGAGACGGTCGTGGCCCAGGTGGTGGCGGGCGCAGCGGTGATCGGCTCCTACCTCGTCGCCGAGCAGGTGCGCGTGCGCCGTCCCCGGCGGCGCGGCTTGAAGGTGGCCGAGCGTCCCGAGGGGCCGCCGAGCGATTCACCCGACCGCGACGGCGCTGAGCGGGACCGGCCGCCGGCCACCGGCCCACTGCCGATCTGACCGCGCCCCGCGCCGCCCTCCGACGACTGCTGGCCTAGACCTAGACGAAAGCCTCGGATCGGACTGGCAAGGAAACGAGGGTATTCCGCTCCACCAGCGCGCTGGCCCCGCCGTGGGCCGATCCCCTGAAAGCCTCCCCCGGTCACCCGCGACACGATGCCAGGGCGGCGGCATCAGTCGCCCAGCACCGCCCCCGCATCGATCACGCGCGGTTGCGAAGCCTCCAGCTCCACGCTCCCCCGCACCACCACGTCACGCTGGAAGGTGACCTCGCCGTGGACCACGAGGCGCTCGGCCTCTCGCAGCGACGGCGGACCGTCCGGGAAGCGCTCCTCGAACGCATCCAGCATGCGGTAGAAGCGCTTGTCCAGCTCCACGTAGGGCAGCCGGCCCTGCCGTTCGGGCACCGGTTCCACCACCATCTCATCGCTCAGGCCGTAGACGTCGGAGCGCAGCACGAGGAGATCGTCGGTGGTCTTCACCGGCACGAAGCGGGTGCGCGGGACACACAGCAGCTGCGCGCCGGCAAAGCTCCCGATGGCGGCGCCCATGGCGCTCTCCAGCTGCACGACTCCGGGAGAATCCGGGTCCCGGGGGTCGACCGTCTTGCGGTTGACGATCAGCGGCAGCTCCAGCACGCCGTCGTGCTCGTCCAGCGCGCGCGCGAGCACGCGCAGGTCGACCCACAGGCTGTTGGTGTTGTAGAACCGCCAGCGGCGATAGTCGCGGAAGGACTCCTCATCCTCGGGGGGTGTCTGCGCCGTCTCCCGCAGGACGAGCTGGTCATCCTCACGCCGGCGGGCGATGTGGCCGCCCTTGCGATCGGCCTCGGTCCCCTCCACCACCTCCATCAGGAATGGGATCTGCTCGCCGGCCATGTGCTGAGCGATCCGGGGGTCGAAGGTCGCGCCGAGGTTGTCGGAGTTGGAGATCATCGCGAAGTGAAAGCCACGCTCCAGCAGGGCGTCGAGCATCCCGGAGCTGCGCAGGGAGCCGTACACGTCGCCGTGGCCGGGCGGGCACCACTCCAGCGCCGGAGCCCGGTCCCACCGCACCGGCTGGAGGCTCTCGGCCTCGAGCTTGGGGATCATGCTCTGCACGAAGTCGGCCGCGAGCCCTTCCACCTCCAGCTGAGGGTGCTCGGCCAGCACCCGCATGGTCGGCTCCCGCGTCGCCGGGCTGTCCATGAGCACGAGCGGCAGCCGCGCGCCGTGGCGGCGGCGCAGTGCCAGCGTCTGCCCGATGATGACCTCCAGGAACGACCGACCCTCCCGCGCGGCCACCAGTGACTTCGGCTGCTCGAGGCCCATGCTCGTGGCCAGCCCGCCGTTCAGCTTGATCGTGGCAAACCGGTCCAGGGTGGCGGCATCGACCTCGTCGGGCAGCTCTGAGAGCGCGGGGACGTCGCCGGCCGGCTCGAGCTCGGCCGAGGCGATCGTGGCCTCCTCACCGTCCTGGAGCCGGCCAAAGGCGCTGTGGAAGGCACGGATCGCCTCGCCGGGCTGCCCCTGCTCTCGCATCTTCTGCTCCGCTGCGGCGAGGGCGTCGCTCATCGCCCTCACCCTGGCAGATCACGCCCGCGCCCGCCACCGCGTTGCGCTCTATCAGTGCCACCAGCGCACGCAGGCTGCGTTGCCCGAGCTCGTCGAAGTCCTGGCGCACGGTCGTAAGCGGTGGCGTGAAGTACGGCGCCTCGGGAATATCGTCGAAGCCGACGACGCTCACCTGCTCGGGGACGCGGCGCCCGGCCTCGTGCATGGCCCGCAGGACCCCAAGCGCCATCTGGTCGTTAGCCACGAAGATGGCGCTCACCTCCTCGTTCTCCGCCAGGCGCCGCCCCAGCTGGTACCCGGAGCTAGCGCTCCAGTCACCTGGCAGCGGCGCCGGCACGCTCGCGCCGGCGCCTGTGAGCGTCTCCCGCCATCCGCGGGCGCGTTGCTGGGCTTCCAGGAACTCGCGGGGACCGGTGACGTGGCAGACGGTGCGGTGCCCGAGCTCCAGCAGGTGCCGGGTGGCCGCGGCCGCCCCAGCCACCTGATCGACCGCAATCACCGGCACCGAGGCCTCCGGGCCGGCCTCCACCGCCACCAGTGGTACGGCCGCATCGGCGTGCTGCAGCGCCTCGGCCGCGGACTCGTGGGGCGCGATCACGAGGATCCCGTCGACGCCGTGGCCACCCAGGCGCCCGACGGCGTCGGCGATCGAGGCGCGATCCAGGCGCTCGAGGCTGGCGACGACGATGAAGTAGCCGGCTTCGTGAGCCGCGCGCTCGATGCCCAGCAGGGTCGAGGCGGGCCCGTGCAGGGTGGTGTCGAAGGAGACGACGCCCAGCGAGCTGGAGCGTCCGGTGGCCAGCGCCGCGCCACGGAGTTGGGCGAGTAGCCGAGCTCCCGCATCGCGGCCAGCACCCGCTCCCGGGTCTGGGGCCGCACGTTGGGCCTCCCGTTGAGAACGCGGGAGACGGTCTGGTGGGAGACGCCGGCGAGGCGGCCGACGTCCGACATCACGGGGGCGCGCACGCGCCGCACGCGGGCTCTGTCCTCAGGCGGTGCGATCTCTCCCCCTCTCCGGTGGAGGACCGGTGTGCCGCCCCCCACGACCGGGGGGGGACGTTAGCGTTCCCGTGCACGCTGACGCCAGGTGCTCAGGCGCTTGACAGCAGATGCGCTCCGGGGCCGGGGCGGACCTCGATCGCGCCCCCGGGCGCGGCGGCGTCGCCGGGGAGCAGCCCGAGGACGTTGCCGCCGAACCCGCCGCCGATGATCCGGGCCCCGATGGCACCCGCGGCGCGCAGCCGCGCCACCGCCTCCTCCACCGCCGGGGTGGAGATCTCGTAGTGATCGCGGAGGCTGGCGTGCGAGGCGTTCAGCAGCTCGCCGAGGCGGGGCAGGTCCTCGCCGGCCAGCGCGGCGACCGCCTCCTCCACCCGCCCGTTCTCGCTGATCACGTGCTCCGTGCGCTGGGCCAGCGGGGCGGGCAGTGTGCGGGCCTCCCTGACGCTGGCCTCGCTGAGGCTGTCGAGACCCAGCCGGCGGCAGGCCTCCTCGCACTCGCGGCGGCGCTGGTTGTAGCCCGAGCCGGCGTGGGCGTGCTGCTCGCCGGAGTCGAGCGTCACCAGGTGGTGGCCGCCCAGCTGAAGCGACACCGGGGTCACCTCCAGGGAGCGGAAGTCGATCCGCAACGCGTGATGCTCGCGCCCGCACAGCGAGGCCAGCTGGTCCAGGAGGCCGGTCTGCGCCCCCACCCAGCGGGTCTCGACCCGCGAGCACATCCGCGCCAGGGCGACGCGATCGGGCTCCGGCGCGCCGGCCAGCGCCACCAGCGCCAATGCCAGCGCCACCTCCATGGCCGCCGAGGAGGACAACCCGCCGCCGCGGGGCACGGTGCCGCTGATCTCGATCCTGGCTCCGGGGAGCTCCACGCCGTCCCGCTGGAGCTCGGCCACCGCCCCGCGGTCGCGGTAGGGACGGGCCTTCGCTTTTGGGCTCGGCCCGCCCCCCGCGCAGATCCCAGCGTGCGGGATTACCGCACTGGGCTCCTGCCTTGGGTAATGGCGTCGAAGCGTTGCTCGGGCCAGGG